>Ga0326728_10000770_pt1 | contig 121459 bp, 107 predicted proteins | sample MB3enrmetagenome_FD_207602 | JGI IMG/M metagenome (GOLD analysis project Ga0326728, IMG submission 207602) | Lab enriched peat soil microbial communities from McLean, Ithaca, NY, United States - MB31MN | ecosystem: Environmental > Terrestrial > Soil > Wetlands > Peat | place: USA: New York... | reverse complement strand
TTCAGATCGAAGACCGCGTGCGCGCTATGCCTGTATTCCCCCATCTCTCCTATTCTCGCGGGGATCGGGCGGCTCGAAGCAGACCGCCTGAAAGGCGGTGGGATTAGACCGGGCGGACGGAGCTAAAGCCCGGTACTCCGCCTGCCGATGGCTCATCTGGACGCTGTCCACGCCATCGATGTCCGTCGTCGCCACACCGCCGTTGGCCCATCCAGCCGTTGCCGCCCCCCCGCGCGCTCTCCCCGCTTTGTTGCGGAGATTCCTGCTGCCCTCTTATGCCGACTGGTTCTTCGTGGCGCTGCTGGTGTGGCTCTTCATGGCCGGCCCGTATGGCTGGAGCGGACTTCTGTCCGACGGCGATATCGGCTGGCACATCCGCGCCGGCCAGTACATTCTGAGCACCCACGCGGTGCCCCATACCGATCCGTTCTCGTTCTCGCGCGCGGGGCAGCCGTGGTTCGCCTGGGAGTGGCTGGCGGACATCGTCTTCGCGCTGTTGTACGGCGCCGCCGGGCTGAAGGGCGTGGTCCTGTTCGCCGCTGTTCTGATCGCGGCGTTTGGCGCAATGCTGCTCCGCTACATGGTTTGGCGGGGAGCCAGCGGTGTGATTGCGGTCATGGTGTGCCTGGTTGCCGTCGGCGCTTCCAGCGTACACTTCCTCGCGCGGCCGCACCTGTTCACGCTGCTGTTCTTCGTGGCCGCTCTCTGGCTGCTGGATGCCGATCGCCAGCGGTCATCCCGTGCGGTGTGGCTGCTGGTCCCGCTCACGGCGCTTTGGACGAACCTGCACGGCGGATTCGCCATCGTGTTCGTCGCGCTGGGTCTGTATGCGCTGGGCGCTCTCGCGGAGGGGAGGGGAGGATGGCCGAGGGCGGCGAGGTACGGCCTGCTGTTTTCGGCCTGCGCCGGGGCCACTCTGGTCAACCCGTACGGCTGGGGACTGCATCGCCATCTGGTTGAGTATCTGCGCTCGGACTGGATCCGCAGCGTGGTGCAGGAGTTCCAGGCGCCCACGTTTCGCTCCGAGAACCAGTTGCAGTTCGAGATCCTGCTTCTGGCGGGGATACTGGCGGCGGGAGCGCGCCTCCGCCGCACCTCTCTCACGCAACCTCTTCTGGTTATCGGATTCGCTCACCTGGCGCTGACCAGCGCCCGGCACATCCCGCTGTTCGCGGTGGTAGCCGCGCCCATGGTTGCCGGGGAAGCGACGCGATTGTGGTCCGCGCTGGTGGATCGGAGCCAGCCGCGCTCGGTAGTCCGGATTCTGGGAGCCGTGGCGGCCGGCGCGTCGGCGAACTTCCGCCGCTGGTCATTGTTCCCTCCGCTGGCGGTTCTGGCGATTGCTGTCGTGCCGGGCATCACGGTCTGGCCGGCGGATTTTCCGCGGCAGATGTTTCCGGTTGCGATGGTCGCGGCAAATGCGCAACGGATTGCGGGTTCGCCGGTACTGACAACCGATCAGTGGGCGGACTACCTGCTGTTTCGTTTCTGGCCGAGTACTAAGGTCTTTGTGGACGGACGTACGGATTTCTACGGATCCCGCGTGGGAGGCGAATACATTGACCTGTGGCACGGCCAGGGCCGCTGGCGCACACTCCTCGACCAGTACGGGTTTCAAACGGCATTAATCCCGCCGGATTGGCCACTTTGTGCGTTATTGCGCCGGGATCCGGCATGGCGGGAGGTCGGCGGCGACAAGCAGGCGGTCCTGTTCGCGAGGGTCTTTGCGGCCCCGCCGGACGCCCTGGCAGGCGGCGGCAAAGGGGCTTCTACTACCGGGACCGCAGCACGATCCGGGCCAGGCGTACTAAGAAATAGCAATGGCCGCCCCTAATGAAAAGCTCCCAAACGGTCGAAATACACACAGGAGAGGATTGTGAATGAGACATAAGGCGAGCCCGAGCTGTTCGGCTTTCCTGAACAAACGCTCCGCTCTGAGGATTCCGACCGTGCCGGTGGAGTGGTTGGGCGGCGGGCCGTGGCGTCTGCCTTCGGGCAAGACGCTGGCGGAGTTTGCGTTGCAGGCGGGGTTCCTCACGCCGCTGGCATTCCGATCCAGTTGGCTTGGCCGCGGAACATCGCCGGGCGGGAGCGGCGACGGGCCCGGCCGTAAGCGCGTTCAGCGCGCATAGGGGGGAACGTGGCGGCGGAGGTGGGACCGTGACGGCGCAGGTGCAGCCGTGACAGCGCAGGTGCAGCCGTGACAGCGCAGGTGCAACCGTGACAGCGCAGGTGCAACCGTGACAGCGCAGGTGCAACCGTGACAGCAATGACGTGGGTATCGCTGGCCGTGGGGCTGTCCGCCTCGGTGGAAGATCTGGCGAAGAGGCGAATCTCGAACTGGATTCCGGTGACCGCGGCAGTGGCGGGGTTCGCGATTCACATCCGCGGCAACGGATGGAACGGGGCACGCAGCGCCGCGCTCGGTCTTGTTGCGGGGTTCTGCGTCTTCCTCGTTTTTTATTTGCGGGGTGGCATGGGTGGCGGCGACGTGAAGCTGATGGCGGGATTCGGCGCGATCGTGGGCATCGAGCGGCTGCTCGCGGCGGCATTCTGGACGGCGGGAATTGGGGGCATCATGGCGTGCGCCGCACTGGGGATGCGCGCGTGGAAGCGATGGAGGCGGCAGCGGAGCGGTGGGGACGGCACCGGGGACAGCAGGGAGGCGGACCGCGAACGAGACAGGTCGATCCCCTATGCGCCGGCCATCGCCATGGGTGCGCTGCTGAGTCTTGTTCCATGACCAGGCAGCAGGAGAAGGGCATATGGACCGTAGATTTCTAACCGTTCTGGGGGTCAGCCTGGTGTTTGCGCTGGTGGTAGCGAGCATCTTCTACCAGATCACGGCGCGCGCCGGCGGTCCGAAGAAAGTGGAAACGCAGCAACCGGTGGAAACGAAGGACGTCGTGCTGGCCGTCAGACCGCTCGCGGTAGGTATGACCATCAAGCCGGCCGATCTGAAAATCGGGAAGGTCGTCCCCGCGGCATTCCCCAAGGGGGCGTTTTCGAAGATGGAGGAAGTGGTGGACCGGTCGGTGATCAGCAACATCCTGGTGGATGAGCCGATCCTCGACGCCCGGCTCGCGCCGCGCGGCAGCGGCGTTGGACTGGCGCCCATCATCCCTCCCGGCATGCGCGCGGTATCCATCCGGGTCAACGACGTTACCGGCGTGGCCGGCTTCGTCCTGCCGGGGATGCGGGTGGACGTGCTGGTGACCGGGCGTCCGGCGGCGTCGAACGACACCGTAACCACTACCTGCCTGCAGAACATGATGATCCTGTCCGCGGGTACGGCCATGCAGGCGGACTCAAAAGGCCAGGCCATTCCGGCTCCCACGGTGACGCTGCTGGCCAAACCCGAGGAAGCCGAGATTCTGACGCTGGCGAACGGAGAAGGACGGATCCAACTGGTCCTGCGGAACGGGAGCGATCAGGCGGTGGTGAAGACGCCGGGGAAGGAACTCAGCGAACTCTACGGCTTCCCCAAGAGCCGGCCGAAGCCGGGCGCGCCCGGACCCCGCAAGCCGGTAGCGGCGGTCCCGCCCCCGCCCCCGCCTCCGGACCAGATTGTGGTGATCCGGGGCACTCAGAGGAGCGTGGAAGTGGTGGGCAGCGGCCGGCCGGGTGAGGCGGGGAGATAATCATGGCTTCAAAACGAATTCTCGCTGTCAGCGCCGCGGCAATGCTGGTTGCGTTCGCTTGCGCGACCCGTTTGCCGGCGCAGGGCTCCGCCGAGGATCTCCGGCTCACCGTCGGCAAGACCGTGGTGATCGACTATCCGGTGGACATCGCGCGCATCTCCACCAGCAATCCGGACGTCGTCGATGCCTCGCCGGTCACTTCCCGCGAGATCCTGCTGCAGGGCAAGTCGTCCGGCATCGCGACGCTGGTGGTGTGGAGCAAGACGGGTCAGCGCAACTTTTACGACATCACCATCGAACAAAACCTCGATCCGCTGCGCCGCCTGCTGGCAGAGACCTTTCCGAACGCCGACATCCATGTGCAGTCTTCCCGGGACTCTCTGTCCATGACCGGCCGCGTTCCCTCGAAGGACGTGGGGGACCGGGCCATGGCTCTGGCCGTGCCGTTTGCCAAGCAGATTGTCAGCAATCTGCGGGTGGATACGCAGCCGGTGGACAAACAGATCGTCCTGCGCGTGCGTTTCGCCAGTCTGGACCGCAACGTGAGCAGCCAGTTCGCCCTGAACCTGGTGTCGACGGGCGCCGGGAATACCATCGCCCGAACGACCACCGGCCAGGCATCGGCGCCCACGCCCTCCAGTATCGGCGGAGGGAGCGGCGGCAGCAACAGCTTTAGTCTCTCGGATGCGCTGAACATCTTCGCCTTTCGGCCCGATCTGAATCTGGGCGCGGTGATAAGCGCGTTGCAGGCCAAGGGCGTCCTGCAAATCCTCGCCGAACCCAATCTGGTCACCACCAACGGGAAAGAGGCCAGCTTTCTGTCCGGCGGCGAGTTCCCGGTGCCGGTGATTCAGGGCGGCGCGAACTCGGGAGCGGTAACCGTGCAGTTTCGCGAGTATGGAATACGCCTCAGCTTCACGCCCGAGCTGACCGAGAATCATACCATTCGCATGCACGTAAAGCCGGAAGTGTCCAGCCTCGATACCGCGCATGCGGTCACCATCAGCGGCTTCTCCATCCCCGCGCTGACCACCCGCCGCCTCGAGACCAATATAGAGCTGGGTCCACAGCAGAGCTTTGTCATCGCCGGCCTGATCGACGACGAGGTGAACGATCAGTTCTCGCGCATACCGGGGCTGGCCAGCCTGCCGGTTCTGGGATCGCTCTTCAAGAGCCGGGTCGAGACCAAGTCCCGCAGCGAGCTGATCGTGCTGGTGACTCCGGAAATCACCACCCCGATACAGCCGGGGCAGCCTCTGCCTACACCGATCATGCCGGAGCAGTTTCTGGGACCCTCCGCACCGCAGCAGGTGGAGCCGATGCGGGGCGCGAATTCCGGGAAAAGTAACAGCCTGGGTTCCAAGGCAGCGGCCGCGAGCGGCGGGAACTGATCGGCTGGCGAAATGGAGCGGGATATGTATGGCAGACCGCAGGAATTGGTTGCGTTGCTGATCGCGCCGGACCGGGAGCTGGCGCGTCAGTTCAGCGCGACTCTGCCGCGCACCCGCGCGTTCCAGATCATGGCCGACCTGAAGTCGTGGCCCAGCGAGCAGGCTCTGGAGATTCGCCTTCGCCAGCTCCGCCCCGATGTGGTCCTGCTCGACGTGGCTTCCGATCTCGACGCGGCCTGCGAAGTGATCCGCTGGGTGGTGGCGTTCTCCGAGTCGGTTCAGATTGTCGGCCTGCATCACAGCAACGAGTCGGAAGCGATCCTGCGCTCGTTGCGCATGGGCGCCAGCGAGTTTCTGCACGCACCCTTCGACCCGGCCAGCCAGGAAGAAGCGATTGCCCGGTTGCGCCGGCTGCGGCAGCCGGACACGTCGGAATCCGCGCGGGCCGGAAGCGTCCTCGTTTTCTCGAGCGCGAAACCGGGGTCGGGCGCCTCCACGCTGGCGACGCAGACCGCCTTTGCCCTGATGCAGAGCACCGGGAAACGAATCCTTCTCGCCGACTTCGACGTGATGGGCGGCACCATCGGCTTCTACTTAAAACTCACCCATACCAGATCGCTGCTGGACGCGCTTGCCGTGGCCGATCGTATCGATCCCGCCTTGTGGGCCGGGCTGGTGGTCAATTCCGGCGGGATCGACATACTGCCCGCGCCGGAGACGCCGGGTGCCGACCTGATCGAACCGGACCGCCTGCATACCGTGATCGAATTCACCCGGCTCACGTATGACTGGGTGGTAATCGATCTGCCGGTGGTATTCCAGCGGATCAGCCTGATGACCATCTCCGAGGCGGATCAGGCGTTTCTGATCACCACCTCCGAGCTCCCCAGCCTGCATCTGGCCCGCAAAGCGGTGGCCATGCTGCAGCAACTCGGGTTTCCGAAGGAACGCTTTCAGATTGCGGTCAACCGCATGGACAAGCGGAACGGCGTAACCGTAACGGACATGGAAAAACTCTTTAATTGCCATATCCATTCGAAATTCCCCAACGACGTTCTGGCGCTGCATCGCGCGGTCACGCTGGCCGAGCCTCTGGGGACCGAATGCGAGCTGGGACGGGCCGTCGAGGCGCTGGCCGGGCGGCTGGCGGCGCCGGCGGAGCGATCGAAGACGGACGCGGCGGAGGCAAGGACGGTCCTCTCCCTCAGATAACGGGCGTTCATCATGTATCCATCGGTCGAGTCCAAATCGTCGCAGCAGATCACCTGGGAGCAACGCCTTCTGCGCAACTCCGGCAAGCAGAAGCCGGGGTTGAAGCCGGAGTTCCAGGAGCTGAAATTCACCCTCCATCGCAAGCTGGTGGACAAGATCAACCTGGAAGCTCTGGCGGCCATCGACAACCAGAGGGTGCGGTCGGAGATCCGCCAGGCGCTGCTGTCGCTCATCGACGGCGAGCCCACGCTGCTCAGCTCCATGGAGAAGCAGCAAATCAGCGACGAGGTGCTCGACGAGGTTTTCGGTCTGGGGCCGCTGGAACCGCTGCTGCAGGATCCCGGCATCTCGGACATCCTGGTGAACACGCACCGGCAGGTCTACGTGGAGCGCAAGGGAGTGCTGGAGCTGACCAACGTTTCCTTCCGGGACGACGCTCACCTGTTGCGGATTATCGACAAGATCGTGTCGCAGGTCGGCCGCAGGGTGGACGAATCGACGCCGATGGTCGACGCCCGCCTGAGCGACGGTTCGCGCGTCAATGCGATCATACCGCCGCTGGCGGTGGACGGGCCACTGCTTTCCATCCGCCGCTTCAGCACGGACAAGCTCACGCCGCCCGATCTGGTGGACCGCCGGGCCACCACGCCGGGGATGATGGAACTGCTCGAGGCGGCGGTCAAAGCCAAACTGAACCTCGTCATCGCCGGCGGCACGGGCGCCGGCAAAACCACGCTGCTCAACGCCTTGTCCGCGTTCATCTCTCCGCGCGAGCGGATCGTCACCATCGAGGACGCGGCCGAACTGCAGCTCAAGCAGCCGCACGTGGTGCGGCTGGAAACCCGTCCCCCGAATCTGGAAGGCCATGGCGCGGTGCGGCAGCGGGAACTGCTGGTCAACACCCTGCGCATGCGCCCCGATCGCATCGTGGTGGGCGAGGTCCGCGGCGAGGAAGCGCTGGACATGCTGCAGGCCATGAACACCGGTCACGACGGCTCGCTGACGACGGTACACGCCAACAGCCCGCGCGACGCGATCTCGCGTCTCGAGGTCATGGTTTCCATGGCCAACTCGAACATGCAACTGTTGTCCATCCGCCAGCAGATCGCCAGCGCCGTGCACGTGCTGGTGCAGACCGCCCGTCTCAGCGACGGCTCGCGCCGCATCGTCGCCATCACCGAAGTCACCGGGATGGAAGGCGAGGTGGTCACCCTGCAGGACATCTTCGTCTTCGAGAAGCGCGGCCTGAACGCCGACGGGCACGTTGTGGGGCGCTTCGCCGCGACCGGCATCCGCCCGAAATTCTACGAAAAGCTGCTGGCCGCGGGAATCCGGCTGCGGCCCGATCTGTTCGACGAGGTAGTGGAGGTCTGATGATATTCCTGCTCATCGTCGCCGGGGTCTGGGTGCTGGTGCTGGCCATCTGGTGGGTCTCCTCGTCGGCCTTCCGCAGCGCGGACGTGGACCGTCTGAAAGCGCGCCTGCTCGGCACCACGAAAGAGAAGAAGAAATCGACCGCGCAGGGAATGGCGCTCATCCATCCCGATCAGCCGGTGCCATCGCTGCTGTTGCGGCTGATCGGCCGCTTCAACCTCGAAAAGCGCATGCAGGCGATGCTGGAGCAGGCGGGAATGAAGATGACCGTGGCCCGGCTGGTGCACGCCTGCATGGCCGCCGGGCTGGCGGCGTTCGGTATCGCCTGGTTCATGCTCCCGCCGCATCTTCGAAACTTCGCATGGTTCGCCGTGCCGGCGGGCGGGGCTGTTCCGATTCTGCTGGTGGCCCGGAAACGGACCAGCCGGATGCGGCGCTTCGAAGAGCAGTTCCCCGAAAGCCTGGAATTCGTGGCGCGCTCCATGCGCGCGGGCCACGCCTTCTCGGTATCTCTGGAGATGATTCACCGGGAATTCCAGGAGCCGCTCGCGGGAGAGTTCCGGCGCACCTTCGAGGAGCACAATCTCGGCCTGCCGCTGGACGTCGCTCTGCAGAAACTGGCCAAACGCGTACCCTCTCTCGACGTTCACTTCTTTGTTTCGGCCGTTCTGCTGCAGAAGCGAACCGGAGGGAACCTCGCCGAGATTCTGGACAAGCTGGCCTACGTGATCCGGGAACGCTTCAAGCTCCGGGGCAGAATCCGGGCCATCAGCGCTCACGGCAAGATGACCGGCACCGCGCTGAGTTGCATTCCCATCGGCGTGGCCGTTCTGATGTTCTACGTCAATCCCGACTACATTCGGTTCTTCTTTCTGGACGACGTGGGGAACCTGATGCTGGGTGCGGCGATCCTGTTGCAACTGATCGGTTACGGGGTCATCCGCAAGATCGTGAGGATCGAGGTCTGATATGCCGATTGTGGTTGCCTGCGTCATATTCGTGGTGATCGCGATCGGGGCCTCCTTTGTGGGGATGAAGTTGTGGGTGCAGCCCCGGGAAGCCATGGACCGCGTCGCCGGCGCGGTGGCCATCGAGCACGGCGAGCAGCCGGTGCACCCCAGTCTGTTGTTCCGGGACATGATCCGGAAGCTCGGCAACGTGGTCCCGGTCTCGCCCAAGGACGTTACCGTCATGCAGCGCCGGCTCATTCGCGCCGGCCTTCGCGCCCCCAACGCGCTCAAGATTCTCTACGGGGCCAAGCTGTCCCTGGGGGTGATGCTTCCGCTGGTCGCCGCCCTGTTGATTCTGCCCTCGCAGGCCGATCCAGGTAACAAGATGCTGGCGGTGATCGCGGCCCTGGTAATCGGCTTCTTCGGTCCGAACGAGTACGTGAAGCTGCTCGGCAGGAAACGCCAGAAACAGATCCGCAGGGGTCTGGCCAACGCCCTGGATCTGCTGGTGGTCTGCGTGGAGTCCGGACTGGGTCTGGACCAGGCCATCGTGCAGGTGGCCAAGGAACTCGAACACGCCCACGCGGAGATCTGCGAGGAGTTCTCGCTGGTGAATCTGGAGCTGAAAGCCGGCAAGCGCCGTGCGGAGGCGCTGCGGAACCTGGCCGAGCGCACCGGCGTGGACGATCTCAAGAAGCTGGTCGCGGTGCTGATTCAGGCGGACCGTTTTGGCACCGGCGTGGCCCAGAGTTTGCGCGCGCACTCCGACTACATGCGTGTGCAGGCGCGCCAGACGGCCGAGGAGAAGGCGGCCAAGCTGGGCGTCAAGCTGGTGTTTCCGATTTTTTTCTGCATCCTGCCGTCACTGTTCGTGGTCACGGTCGGGCCGGTGGTAATGCGCATCATCCGGGAGCTGATCCCCATGATGAACAACATGTAAGAAGAGAGTTTTTTCAGAAAGGAGAAACACGATGGATCAATCCGTAATTCGTATCGTGTGCGCGGTGGTGGCGATCGTCCTGCTCGGACTGATCGTACTCCGGCGCAAGAAAAGCGCCGAATAGCCGTATTGGGGCGCATGAAAAGGATTCCGCGGGGCGCGGATGCCCAACCGCGCCTCGCCTCGGCTCCGGCGGATTCGTCCGCCGCGGGGCCGTTTAGCCGCGCCTTCCCATTACCCGTCGCCAAAGTTCGGGCCGCAGGGCGAACGGGGCTGGAGCGCAGGACATTTTGCGGGGTGAACGTATGCGTTGGAGAAGGTGTTTGCGGGTGCTGGCGGCCGCGACCGTGGCGGCTGTTACAGCCACGGCCGGGACCTTCGGCACGGTGGTTCCCATTGGCGGCGAGGCCTCGGACCTGACCCTCGACGAGGCGCGCGGCGTACTGTACATCGCCGACTTCACGGCCAATCGTATCGAGATCATGTCGCTGGCCACCAATACCATCCGGAGTTCCATCAACATTGCCGCCCAGCCCAGCTCGATGGACATGTCGCCGGACGGCCATTACCTGGTGGTGACTAATTACGGCAACTTCGCGGCTCCGCTCACGGCCTCCAATCTGGTGACCATCATAGACCTGACTACTATGGGACAACAGACGCTGGCCCTGCCCAGCGCGCCGCTGGGAGTGGCCTTCGGGGCCGACGGCAAGGCTCTGGTGGCCACTGCCACCGAGTTCCTGCTCCTCGATCCGTCGCTGGGAACCTTCACGCTGCTGGCGACCGTCTCTCAGGTTACCGCGACCACCCTGCCGGCGCCGCCGGCGAGTTTCCCGTCGACGATCACCGACGCCGCGCTGGGAGCTTCCGGAGACCGCACCAGAATCTTCGGCCTCACCAACACCATTCAAATCTTCTACAACGCGACGTACCACACCATTACATCCATAGGCTACGGTTCGGCGCCGCCCATGGGGCCGATGACCGTCAGCGTCAACAGCAACGGCACATTTTGGGCCGCCGGGTGGATCGTCTGGGATGCCCAGGGCCACAACCACTCTCAGTTTCCCGACACCGCCGGTCTGCTGAGCACCGGCACGATTGTGATCGACTCCACGCGCAACAAGGTCTACGCGCAGATGGCGCCCAGCGGGACCACGGCCGCGCCGAGCACCCTGCCGCCGCCGCTCCTGATGATCACCGATGAGGATAATCTGACCATCGACGAACAGATCCAGTTGCCGGAGAATCTCGGCGGCAAGAGCGTTCTCACCAGCGACGGCAGCGTGATGTACTCGATCTCCGAAAGCGGCGTCACGGTGCTGCCGATGGGCCTGCTGCCGGCGACGCCGCAGATCCAGACGAGCCAGAGCGATATGCTCTTCACGGGCAGTCTCTGCAACCGCGGTGTTACCACCCAGAACCTCACCGTGTTCGATCTCAGCGGCAATCAGACGCCTTTTTCCATCGCGACGACGGCTTCCGGAATCACCGTGCAGCCTTCGTCCGGGGTCACGCCGGCGGTTGTCCAGGTCAGCGTGGATCCGACCGCCTATCTCAACCAGAACGGCACCGCCGTCGCCACCCTGCAGATTACGTCCGCGACCGCCGTCAATGTTCCCAATTCCGTTCGCGTGCTGGTGAACACGCGCAGCCCGGATCAGCGTGGCACCATCATCGACGTTCCCGGCACCCTGGTCGATATCCTGCCCGACCCGGTTCGCAACCAGTTCTATGTCCTGCGCCAGGATCAGAACCAGGTACTGGTCTTTGACGGGTCCACGTACAACCAGATCGCCACGCTGCGCACCAACAACACCCCCACCCAGATGGCCATCACCTACGATGACAACTGGCTTTTGGTGGGGCACGACAATTCGGACTTCCTCTACGTGTACAACCTGAACACGCTGCAGCCGGCCACGCCGGTGCCCATGGGCGTGGGGGGGTTGTATCCGCGTTCGGTAGCCGCCTCGGCCAACGCCATACTGGTGGCGAACAGGGTGGGCGGAAGTACCCAGACCATGAGCCAGGTGGACCTCGCCTCGGCGACGGCCACCACGCTCCCGTCGCTCGGTCCGTTCAAGAACAGCATCAATGAGGACACCATCCTGGTGGCCGCGCCCAACGGGTCGGGCATCATGGCCGCGGAAGCCGACGGCAATATGCTGTGGTACGACGCCACCGAGGACACGTTCACCATTTCGCGCCAGGATTACTCGGCGCTGGGAGGCGCCTACGCGACCTCCGCCTGGGGGTACTCGCTGGTGGACAACCATCTCCTCAACGCATCGCTGGTGCCGGTCGCGCAGTTCGAGAACCAGACCGGCAGCTCGTCCGGTTTCGCGTTCCTGGGCCAGACCGGCTTTCGCACCACCGTCTCATCCTCCAGTTCCCCCGGCGTGATCGAGAGGGTTGACGTCTCCACTCCGGTGCCGTACACAAGCCTGCCCGTGCGCACGGCGGAAGCGCCTCTGACCGGCAACACCGTGTCCGGCTTCACCCGCACTCTGGCGCCGCTCTCCAACCAAAACGCGATCGTGGAACTCACCACCTCCGGGTTTACGGTGCTGCCCTGGAACTACGACGCCTCGGTGGCGCCGCCGAACATCGATCAGGTCGTCAGCGCCGCGGACGGCTCGCCGGAGATCGCGCCGGGAGGCCTGATCTCGCTGTATGGCGAACAGTTGAGCCCGGTCAGCCTGGTCAGCAGCCAGATTCCACTGCCCACCGCGCTGGGCGATAGTTGTCTCACGGTGGACGGACTGGCGGTGCCGGTGATGTTCGTGTCGCCGAACCAGATCAACGCGCAGCTCCCGTTCGAGGCGAGCGGCAACGTTACCTTCAAGCTGCTCACGCCCGGAGGAATCAGCAACAACTTCAACACGGTGGTGTCCAGCGCCGCGCCCAGCGTGTTCATGAGCGGCTCCGCCGGTCCGCTGACCGGGCTGCCGACAATCATCCGCGCCAACAACGACAACCAGTTGGTCACCGCGTCGGATCCGATCCAGGGCAATGACACGCTGGTGATCTACCTCACCGGACTCGGCCTGACCAGTCCGCAGGTGGCTGACGGCAACGCCGCTCCGCTCTCGCCGCTGGCATGGACCGTCGGGACTCCGACGGTGACACTGGGCGGCATGCCGCTCGATGTCTTCTTCTCCGGTCTTACGCCCACTATCGTCGGCGTTTACCAGATCAACGCAACGGTGCCGAAGAACGTCACCGCAGGCCTGTCGGTGCCGCTGGCGATCAGCCTTGGCGGCAACACCACGACGGTCAATGTCAGAGTAGTGAACTAGTCGAGGACCAATACCTTATGCAAGTCCGCAGATTGATCGTTCTGGGTTTACTTTCGTCCGGCGCGCTGCTGGCGCAGAAGTGGGAAATCGGCGCCGCCGGCGGCGGCAGTTTCTACACGTCGGACACATTCACCGGTTCGGTATCCAGCGCCGACGCCAGCTTTACCACGGCGCTGGCCGCCAGCGTGTGGCTGGGCAACGATTCCGGGCGTTTCGTGGGCGGAGAGGTCCGCTATGACTATGAGGCGAGCCGTCCGGAGCTTAGCGCGAACGGCCAGAAGGAGACGCTGGCCGGCCAGACAAACGCCATTCACTACGACGTCCTGTTCCACTTCGCGCCCCGCGCCTCCCGCGTGCGCCCGTTTGTGGCCGCCGGAGCCGGGGTGAAGATCTACCGTGGGACGGGCCAGGAACTGGCCTACCAGGGGCCGCTTGAGAGTGTCGGTCTGCTCACCAAGATGCAGGACCTGAAACCCATGATCTCGGTGGGCGCCGGAATCAAGTTCGCCCTCTCGCGGAACATCCAGTTACGGGTCGAGGTGCACGACTACCTGACGCCGTTTCCAGCCAACGTCATCACCCCCAACCAGGGAACGAAGGCGGGTAACGGCTGGCTGCAGGATTTCGTGCCCATGTTCGGCCTGAGCTTCACCTTCTGAGCAGCACGCGACCGCGGGATCGCGTCCGGCCGGGTGGATGCGTTATGCAGATCACAGTCTACACGTTCACCACGAGTCTGCTGATGATCTTCGCCGTTTTTGTCCTGTACACGAGGACCAAGAACTGGCTGGAGAGCAATGTTCCCATCCTGTTCTACATAATCATGATCGGCTGGGTGAAATCGTATGCCGACCGGATCCCCGCGCTGCCTCTTTACGTCGGCCTCGGGCTGGCGCTGATGCTTCGTTTCGAGTTCATGAGTAAGAGCCTGATCCGGGTCTTCAAGCTCGCGGAGGTCTGCGTTATCGCGGCGGTGCTCTACGAATGCTACCAGTCGATGACGGCGTAGTCAGGCTTCGGTTGGCAGTCCCGCGGCTTCCCAGGCGCGCCAGCCACCGTCCAGCGATACAACATTCTGGTAACCCATGCGCCCCAGAGCCTCGGCGGCGAGCGCCGAGCGAAACCCTCCGCCGCAGTAGAGCACCAGGGTCGTGCCCTTGTCCGGTTGCTTTGCCTCGATGTCGCGTTCGATGACCCCCTTGCCGATGTGGACGGCTCCGGCGGCATGACCCGCGGCCCATTCGCGGTCTTCGCGAATGTCCACCAGAACGTGTGACCGGCCTTCTTCCCGCATACGCCGGTATCCGTCGATATCGATTTCCCTGACGCGGCTCCTGGCCTCGTTCACCAAAGCAAGAAAAGCCGGACTGTGATGCTTAGCGGCAGCTCCCATTGTCGTCTCCCTCACTGAACCCGCCGGATGTCGGCGCCCACGGCGGCCAGCTTCTCCTCGATTCTCTCGTACCCGCGGTCGAGGTGGTAAACGCGATCGATCAGCGTTTCCCCCCTGGCCACGAGACCGGCCAGCACCAGCGAGGCGCTCGCCCGCAGGTCGGAGGCGATTACCTGAGCCCCGGCCAGCTCCGCGACGCCCGCGACAATCGCCTGCCTGCCTTCCAGCCGAATATTGGCGCCCATGCGCGCCAGCTCCGGAACATGCATGAAGCGGTTCTCGAAGATCGTCTCGGTGACGATGGCGATCCCCTGCGCGGTGGCCATCAGAGCCGTAAACTGGGCCTGCAGATCGGTGGCGAACCCGGGATATTCCTCGGTAGTGATGTCGGCGGATCGCAGGCGCTCGCGCGCCGAAACGCGCAGCGTGCAGGGTCCCTCCTCGCTCACCTCCGTTCCCGCCTGCCGCAACCGCAGCGTGAGAGCGTGTACGTGCTCCGGCACACAGTCGCGGATGCGGAGATCGCCGGCCGTGATGGCGGCGGCAATCATGAACGTGCCGGCTTCGACGCGGTCCGGGATGATGACGTGCTCGGTTCCGTGCAGCCGGGAAACGCCCTGAATCCGAATCGTGGGGGTACCCGCGCCTTCGATCTGCGCGCCCATCTTCGTCAGCAGGAGGGCGAGATCCTGCACTTCGGGCTCGCGCGCGGCGTTCTCGATCACCGTCTCGCCCGCGGCCAGAACGGCGGCCATGATGACGTCCTCGGTTCCGGTCACGGTAATGCGATCGAAGCGGATCTCGGCGCCGCGCAGCCCCTGCGGCGCCTCTGCCTCCACATAGCCATGGGACTGCGTGATGCGCGCGCCCAGAGCCTCCAGCGCGGAAATGTGCAGGTTGATGGGACGCGCGCCGATGGCGCACCCTCCCGGCATGGACACACGCGCCCGCCCGGTACGGGCCAGCAGCGGTCCCAGCACCAGGCTGGAAGCGCGCATGGTCTTCACCAGATCGTAAGGAGCTTCCGGGTTCTCCAGCGAGCCGGCCCGCACCAGAACCTCGCCACCCTCGATCTGCAGCGACGCGCCGGTCCACGCCAGCAGTCTCTCCATGGTCCCAATGTCTCGCACCGGCGGAATGCGCTTCAGCCGGACCGGCTGGTCCGTCAGCAGGCAGGCCGCGAGTGCCGGAAGAGCGGCATTCTTCGAGCCGCCGATCTCCACCTCGCCCGCCAGCGGCCTGCCGCCGCGAATCAACAGTTTGTCCATTACTCCTATTGTTCCCCAGGCACGGCCGAGATCCGGCCGCCGGCGGCTTCCAGCAATTGCTCGGCCTGCACCCGCCCCACGTTCCGGCGCACCATGACGATGGCCGTCCGAACGCTCCCGCCCGCCTCATCCAGCGCCTTTTCCGCCCTGCCCGGTTCCACCTTTCCGGCCTCGGATACGATCCGAATGGCGCGGTCGCGCAGCTTGGCGTTGGTTGGGCGGACGTTTACCATCCGGCTCCCGTAAACGTACCCCAGCCGGATCATGGCTGCGGTCGAGAGCATATTGAGGACCAGCTTGGTAGCGGTCCCGGCCCTCAGGCGCGTCGATCCGGCGATGATCTCCGGACCGGGAAGAGGCGTGACGGGGATGTCAACCGCCCGCGCGAGCTGCGAATCCGGCGTGCAACTGATTCCCACCGTGACCGCTCCCATGGCCCGGGCAGCCGCCACCGCGCCCAGCACCCAGGGGGTGCGGCCGCTGGCGGCGATCCCCACAAGAACGTCAGTCTTCCGGAATCCGCGCTCCGCCAGGTCGCGTTCGCCGCCGGCCGGGTCATCCTCACTGGCTTCGGTGGCGCGGGCCAGGGCCGCCTCGCCCCCGGCGATCACGCCCTGGAACAGGTCCGGCGGCACGCCGAAGGTGGGCGGGCATTCGGCGGCGTCGAGGACTCCCAGCCGTCCGCTGGTCCCCGCGCCGGCGTAGAACACGCGCCCGCCCGCCCGGATCGCTTCGACAATGGCGTCGACGGCCTGGGTGATGCGAGGGATCTCCACTGCCACCGCGGGCGCCACCCTGGCGTCTTCGTCGTTGATAATACGGAGGATCTCCGCCGTCGAGCGGCCGTCAATCCCCGCCGAAGCCGGGTTTGCCTGTTCGGTCAGAAGCTTGTCCAGCATGGGCGCATACACGAAGAGCGCCGCGGGGAGGCCCCGTCGGCGCCCTCGATAAACAACTCTGTGGTGCGGACTTCGGTGCGCCGAAGGCCTACGCGCTAAAGGAACTGCCGCACCCGCAGGTGCTTTTCACGTTTGGATTGTTGAACTTGAAGCCGGCGCCCTCGAGCGTCTCGACGTAGTCCACTTCCGCTCCGTCCAGGTACAGCATGCTGGCCTGGTCCACGAAGACCTTCAAACCCTCGTAGTTGTACGTCTTGTCCAGCATGTTGGGCGCGTTCTCGAAGGCCATCGAATAGCTGAAGCCCGAGCAACCCCCGCCTACCACCGCGATGCGGAGCCCGGCCGGCTGAGGCTCCTGCGCGGAGAGGATCTCCTTTACCTTGCCAACGGCCCGTTCTGTCAAGTTCACCATACTAAAATCTCCTGGAAACCTTTCAGTATTATCCCCCGGCCCTGAGGTCCGGTGCAACCAGCGGCGGGTCAGCCCGCCCTCCTGCCTGAATGGATGCTAAACTTCGACTCAGGATGCTGCGAACCGACGCAACCCGGAGAGGTCAAGGCACGTCTGGTCAGGTGTATGGACGGATTCACAGGCGTTCTCCCGTTCCCGGTAACCGGCGCGCGGCCGCAGGCTAAGACCAGAGTGGACCACAGGAACAGCGAAGAAGCGGTCCTGGTCCGTCGCATCCAGGCCAGGGACGAATTCGCGTTTCGCGAGATCGTGGAACGCTATCAGGCCAAGGTTTTCTCCATCATCTTCGGCATTCTCCGCAACCACAACGACGCCGAGGATATCGCGCAGCAGGTGTTCGCCAAGATCTACTTCTCCATCGGGAATTTTGACTTCCGGAGTTCGCTCCTCACCTGGATCTACAAAATCACGGTGAACGAGTGCTACGATTATCTCCGCAAGAAACGAGTTCGCAAGCTGGTATACGAAAGCGACTTCTCCGAGGAGGACGCTCTGCGGATGGAGAACTCGGACACCGCGACGGATCAGCACACGCCGGTGGATACGGCCCTGGCGCAGCGCGATCTGATCCTGAAACTCCTCGAGAAGATCTCGGAGGAGGAGAGGATGTTGATTTTGTTGAAGGAAGTTGAGGGTCATTCGGTGGAAGAGTTGTCCCGGATGACCCATATGAACGAAAACACCATCAAGGTGAAGCTGTTCCGGGCCCGGCAGAAGCTGCTCAAAGCCGCGCAGCGGCTGAATCGGGCGGGCCAGACGGTGGCCTGATGGCGGGAATGAGCGGGCAAAGACCCGCAAGCAGGAGTCGGTTTTTGAGGGAATGAAGTCATGCATCAGCCTGTAAGAGACGGCCTTGAGGATTATCTCGCGGGCAAACCATCGCCCACGAATGAGTTCGGCAGCCACCTGAAAGCGTGCCCGGAATGCGCCGCCGAACTGGGGATTCTGAGCGAGCAGGCGCGGCTGGTGAGGGTGCTGCACGGCGGCGAAACGGCCGAGCCCGCGCCCGGGTTCTACGCGCGCGTGCTGAACCGGATTGAACGGCGCGTCAAGCCCTCGGTCTGGGCGCTCCTGCTGGAGCCCGCGCTGGGACGCCCGGTCGCCGTGGCGTCGGCTGCCCTGGCGCTGCTCGTCAGCGCGTATATCGTCAGTACCGAGCCGTTCCGGATGACGCCTGGTGAGTCCTCGGCCATTGTCGCGATTCGGGAGCTGTCGCAGCAGGACACTCCGGCGGCCATGGCGAAGGATCGGGACGTTGTCCTTGCCAGCCTCGCCAGTTTCCAGGACAACTGATGAAGCCCGCGGAGAGACCCGGCTGGCAGGATCCGCGGATCCTGGCCATGCTGTTTTTCGTCTTTTTAGCGGGTGCCGCCGTGGGCGCGCTCACCATGCGTTATGGGCTCCACGAGAAGATGCACCCGCACCCCCGCCTGAGCGACGCCTCCACCCTTTCGTTCGAGCAGCTCCGCCATGAGTTGAACCTCACCTCCGACCAGGCCGAGAAACTCCGCTCCATTCTGGATGATTTCGTCGCCTACCATCACGATCTCGAAGCGCAGGTGGAATCCTACCGCGCCACCGGCAAGAACCGCATCCTGCAGATTCTGACGCCGCAGCAGCGCACCCGCTTCGAGAAGATCTCCAGCGATATGAATCAGCCCTGAATGTTGGGGCCGGCGCGCACCCTCGGCGATTCGCGAAGTGCTCAGCCGGATGAGGATTACTCCGGCGTGATTGAAGTGTGGGGCGGCGCCGACCACCAGCGAAGACGGATTGCAGACCTTGTCCACCGACCACGGGCAAGAACCAAAGGAGACCTTATCGGCCAGAGGGCAGACGAGTGGGTGGCCTTCTCGCCGGACAAAGCCGCCCAGCGGACTTCACCCGTGGTCGATAAGGCCGTCCATCCGGCTTCGCTTCCGGTCCAGGGAGACCTCGACAAGATCATGAAGCGGAAGGGCGGAAAGCCGCCCCGCAAAGGCGATGAACTGCCAGTGCAGCTTCGACGGGGCGTCTTGACTGAACGCCCGAGGTTCCATCAGGGAGACAGTGCCAGCCGCTCAACCGCATCCAAGCGAGAACCTGAGGGCCGCGCTACGGGATCTCGACCGCGCCGTTCTCGGTGGCCATCAGATGGCCTTCGGCGTCGCGCACCACCAGCCGGATGAGATAACTCCCCGGCTTCACGTCGAAGCTGGAGGTCACCTTGATCGGGGGCGCCTGCTTGAGCCGTTCCATAGTCGTGTCCAGCAGGCGCAGTCGCACGGTTTTCTCCAGGCCGGCGACGAAGTTGCCGTTGTTGTCGAACACCACTGACACTACCGTCAGGTCGTTCCGGTTGCGCCCTTCGTCCTTGCGAAACTGCACCTGCTTCAGATCCACGCTGGCCAGTACCTTCAGCTTCGCTTCTGTATCGCTGGGCTTGAAGAACTGGGTATGCAGCTCCACCGGCAACTCGTGGATCTCTTCCCGCGAGAAGACCGCGCTTTCAATCTCCTGCTTCGACGCAGCCAGTTCGCTATCGCCGCGCTTCGGAGCAAAGTACCCGTGCCGCGCCTGCAGATTCAGTTTCTCCCCGGAGTTCAGCTTCACCTTCAGCGCATGGAAGCTCCCGTCCGGCTTCAGGTTTTCCGGCGTGAAACCGATCATGTAGACGTACTCGGGCGCCGTTGCCAGCCGCCGGAAACCGCCGTCGAAATCGTTGGTGTTCTCAATGAACGTTCCACCGGTTCCCGCGGCCATCTCCGCCAGCACGCCGGCGGCTTGCGTCGCCTCGGACTGGTAGTACTGCGCCTTCATCTGGGTGATGTATGGGCTGTATTGCCGCTTGGTGATGTCGCCGCCGGCGTCAAGCGTGTACAGGCCGCGCGCGTCCAGAGAGCTGATCCGCACGTTGGAGCGGATGGCGTGCTCTACCACGTCGAGTTCCTCCGGCAGGAGGCCTTCAAACGTAAGGAATCCCGGGGAAACGAGTATGAGGTTTCGCTGTCCCGGCATCATCGAGATTCTGCGGACCGCATCCTTGAGCGTAGTCAGCGAGACGTGGCTCTCGTGCTCGCCGTTCGAAACAGCCCGTTGTGCGGCCGCTCTCGCGATACCCTGCGCCTCGGAAGCCGCCTGCGGAGGCAGATTCAGGCAAGCCATGGTCTCCTGGGTCGCCACCCCGAACGCCTGCTGGTCGTTCTTGTTTGCGATCAGGTCCCCCTGGTAATAATCCACATCCGGGCACTCCTGCACTCCGGACCCGGTGAGCGAGCGTGGCCGCAACTTAAGCAGAGCGGCATGCAGTTTCGCGCGGTCGTCGGTAAAATCGAGCGCGCCCTGTCCTGACGTTGTGAAGATGGCCGCCCGGTCGGTGGGTTGCAGCGTATCGATGTTCCGCCCGGCGGCATCGCGCACCTGCGCGAGGTCCCCGAACTTCAGGTGAACGTCGTCAAAGAGGTAGGCGACGAAGTTTTCGGGCACCGCCACCGGTTTTTCCGTCTGCGTCTCCGCCTCGCCGCTTTCGGGGTTCACGCTCGCAGGAGGCTTCGCCGCCATCGCCGCCTGGCCGCCGGCCTTCTCCACGGTGAACTTGCTGATCTGCTGACGCTTGCCTTTGTCGAAAAGCTGGAAATCGTCCTTCTTCAGGTTCCCCACGGCCTGTCCGTGCGCATTGCGCACCACCACCGGAACCATCACCAGATTCACCTTCGACTGGAAGGTCACTGACTGATCCTTCGATGTCGTCATCTCCGCCGCGTTCGCCGGGGCGGGAACCACGCTGGGCGCTTCCACCTTCGCCACCTCCACCTCGGGCGCCACAGGCGCGGCCGCCTGAGGCGGTGCGATGCCCAGCGCGTCGGCCACTTCCTTCTCCTCCGCCTTGCTCTCCTGTGGAGTCTGGGCGGCACCCTTGCTCTTGCCGCTGGCCGCCGCTGCTGTTTCCTTCCCGGGCTTCGCGTCCCAATATGCATTACGAGCCTTCACTTCAAGCCCGTGCCCGTTCTTCAAAGAGACCTTCAGGTTATGCGAGCTGCCGTCCTGCTTCAGATTCTCCGGCGAGAATCCCAGGATGTAGCGATACTCGGGCGCTTCGGCCAGTTGCCGCAGTGCCGAATCGTAGTCGTTGCGGTCGCTAACGTAGGTGCCGCCGGTCCCGTCGCTCAACCGGAACAGCACCTCGTCCGAGCCGTTGCCTTGCGGAGAGAGGCCGCCCACGTTGAGCGTGTTAATCACCACGCCTGACCGGATCGAGCGGTCGATCAGGTTCATGGTTTCCGGCAGCACGCTCCAGGTCGGCTCCTCGCGCAGCTCGAACCCGGGCGACAGCAGGACCATGGTCCGTTGTCCCGGCTCCACTGACATCCGGGTGACGATGGCCTGCAACTGCCCCAGCGAGCGCTGCGACTCCCACTCGGTGGTGCGGTCCATCTGATCGAAGGGTGGTGGTGGCTTCTTGTTCTGGCTGGTGTGCAGCTTGAGCAGCGCCTGCTCCAGCCTGGCGCGGTCGCTGGTGAAATCGAGGGCGGTTTCTCCGGTGGTGGTGAGGACGGCCACCCGGTCCGAGGGCTTCAGCGTGGCGACGTAGCGCCGGGCGGCGTCGCGGGCCCAGGCCAGGTAGCCCTGAGCGAAGTTGTCCATGCCGCCCATCTTCAGGTGGTAATCGTCGAACACCAACGCGACAAAGCGATCCGGGATCACCATGGGCGCGGCGTGCTTCTGCAGCGCGCCCACTTCGTTCTCGCTGGCCCCGGCTTCCTCGGCGCCTTCCACCGGCTTCTCCAGCGCTACCTGCTGGCCCGGCTTCTCCACCGAGAACTGTTTGATCTCCTGGGGCTTGCCCTTGTCGAAAAGCTCGAAGTCATCTTTCGTGAGATTGCCCACGGCGCGCCCCTGTGAATCGCGCACCACCACCGGCACCAGCACCAGATTCACTTTGGACCGGAAGGTCACGGGCTCGTTCTGGGGCGGCTGAGGCTGGCCGATGCCGATGGTTTCCGCCACCTCCTGCGCTTCGGCTTCGCTCTCCACGGGCGGGGGCGCGATCAGTGCCGCCTGCGCCGCCTGCTGTTCGGCGTGCGTGGCGGCGTAATAACTGGTGCGAGCCTGCAGGCTGAGCTTGCGCGGTTCCTTCAACGTCACCGCCAGGTGATGAACTTTCCCGTCCAGGTTCGCGTCTCCCGGCGAAAAGCCCAGCATGTAGGTACACTCCGGCGTCGCCAGCCGCCGGTACGCCCCGTCGGCATCGTTGGTGTTCTCGACGAAGGCACCGCCGGTAGCATACGCCATGGCGCTCAATCCCAGGCCTTCGGCGAGATCGGCCTGAGCCATGGACTGGATCTTGGCCTCCAACTTGCGGGGGGTTCCGTAAAGGGGTACGCCCTGGGCGTTCGTCGCGTGCGAGTTGAAGTCGGCGCCGGGCACCGTCGGGTGAAGGGAGCCCGCATTCAGGGTGTTGACCACCACTTTCGAGCGAATGGCGTAGTCGGCGAACTGCTGCAGAACTTTGGGGTCCCACGCCATGCCAACGGAAACGAAGACGATGCTCCGTTGTCCGGGCAGGATTCTCATTCGATCCAGGATTCTACGCCAAAAAGGCGGGATTCCAAATTGCTCCGACGGATCGGGACAAATGGAGTGCGGCTGGAACTGCAGCTTCGAAATGGTCTCGCGCAATTTGGCACGGTCGTCGGTGAAGCCGAGCTGGGTCAGGCAGGACGTGGTGAAAACGGCCGCACGGTCGCCAGGCTGCAGCGTAGCCATGTGCCGCATGGCGCCATCGCGCACCCACACCAGATCGCCGAACTCCGTGAAGCCCACGTCGTCGAAGACATACGCGACAAAGTGGTCGGGGATGACCATCGGCGCGGCTTTCCCGTTTTCGGTGCGGCCGCCCTCTCCCGCGCTGTTTGCTTCGGATACGGGCTTTTCCTGAGTCACGTGCTGTCCCGGCTTTTCCACGCGGAAGCTGGTGATCTCCTGGGGCTTGCCGTTGTCCAGCAGCGTGAAGTCCTCTTTCCGCAGGTCCGAGACCGCGTGCCCGTCGGCGTCGCGCACCACCACCGGGACCTGCACGACATTCACACCGGCCCTGAAGGTAACGGTGTTGTCGCCGGACTGCGCAACCGCCTGGCCCGCGACAAAAAGAAAGGAAATGACTGGGAATAAGAGAGCCGCCTTCGTGCCGGCGCTCCGAGAAAGCCTGTCACGAGAGTCCATAATTGCCTCTTCTCCGTGGGGCAGGATTGCATCCTGCGCGCGGGTTTGTAACCCGCGCATCGCGCCGATTGCCAATCGGCGGCAGGTTGCCAACCTGCCCCACTTCCCGAACTGATCTACTACTCGTGTTGCTACCCGAGGGACGCACTGGGAGCGCTTTAATAGTACAGCGTGGTTCACGGCAGAATCGGCAAGCCCGGCGCGGCCGCCTGCGCGGCGAAATGGGCCCTTATCCGTCGCGCGGCGGCGCGGCCCACAATCTTCACCAGCTCCTCTTCGCCGGCCTGGCGAACCCGCTCCGAGCTGCCGAAATGGCGCAGCAGCTTGTTCAGCGTCTTCTCGCCCACGCCGGCAACGCTCTCCAGCTCGGAGGTCAGCCGGGCCGCGTTGCGCCGCGTGCGGTGGAACGTGACCGCGAACCGGTGGGCCTCGTCGCGCACGGTCTGGATCAGGTGCAGCACCGGCGAGTGATGGTCCAGCCGCACCGGCTCATCCTCGCGGCCCAGCACGTAGATCAGTTCCTCGCGCTTGGCGATGGACGCGAGCGGCTGGTTGATGATGCCCAACGCTTCCAGCGATTCGGCCGCGGCATGAAGCTGGCCCAAACCGCCGTCGATGAGGATCAGGCCGGGCATCGGCTTGCCCTCTTCCTTCAGCCGCGCATAGCGGCGCGCGACCACCTCGCGCATGGAGGCGAAATCGTCGTTGCCCACCACCGTGCGGATGATGAACTTGCGATACTCCTGCTTCCTCATCCGCCCGTCTTCCCACACCACCATGCTGGCCACTTTATCGGTGCCCTGGATGTGCGAGATATCGAAGCACTCGATGCGCCTGGGCTTCTCGGCCAGATCGAGTGCGTCGGTGAGCGCCTCCATGATCGCCCTGGACCGCGGCTGCAGCACGCGAAAGCGCTGCATGAAGCTGTGTTTGGCGTTGGTCTCCACCAGCGTGAGCATGGCCTTCTTCTGCCCGCGCTGCGGGGTGTGGATCTCCACTTTGCGCCCGCGGCGCTCGCCCAGGTATTCTTCCAGCGGCTCGCGGTCCTCAAAATCGACGGGAACGTGAATCAGGGCCGGAATGTACTGCTGGCCGATGTAGACCTGCTTCAACAGCGAAGCGAACAGCTCAGCGGGGTCCAACGCCGCCTGATCTTCCCAGAAGAACTCGCGCCGGTCGACGATCTTGCCGGCGCGTAGGTGAAAGAGATTCACGGCCACCAGCGGCGGCTCCGCGTAGAAGGAGAAGATGTCGGTGTCGTCGCCGCTGGCGGCGGCCATCTTCTGCTTCTGGTCGAGCTCCTCCACGGTGGCGATCAGATCCCGCAGCGCCGCGGCCTGCTCGAACTCGTCGCCGTCGGAGGCGGTCTGCATGCGCGCGCGCAACTGCCCGGCCAGGTCCTTCAGATGCCCTTCGAGGAACAGCTTCACGTCGTGCACAGCGTGGGCGTAGGTTTCGTCCGTGGTAAGCCCCGCCACGCACGGGCCATGACAGCGGTGGATGTGATATTCGAGGCAGGGATGCGTGTGCGTGCGCGAGAAATCGACGCGGCACGACGGCACCTTGAAGTGCCCGTGAATGAAGTGTACCAGGCGGTGCGCCAGGTTCGCCGGGAAATACGGGCCGAAATACGTCGAGCCGTCCTTCAGCAGGCGGCGCGTCACGTACACGCGCGGGTATTTCTCGCTGGTCAGCTTGATGTATGGGTAGGTCTTGTCGTCCCGGAGCAGGATGTTGAAGCGGGGCTTGTAGCGCTTAATGAGGTTGTTCTCGAGCGCCAGCGCCTCCTTCTCGTTGTCGACAAGGATGTAGTCGACCTCCGCCGCTTCCGCGATGAGGCTCCCTGTTTTGGCGTCCGCCAGCCGCTCTTCCACGAAGTAACTGCGCACGCGGCTGCGCAGGATCTTGGCCTTTCCGACGTAGAGGACCGTGCCGTGGGCGTCCTTGTAGAGGTAGACTCCGGGGAGGGCGGGCAACTGCGCGGCTTGTTCCTTCAGTGCGGGCCGCGGTTCCATTGCAAAGTTATAATACTAATTGTGACACGAGCGTTCCTGCCGGCGATGTTGCTGCCCGTTCTTATGCTGTTGGGAAGGGCTCAGGACAAGCCGCCGGCGCCAGCGAGCACCGAGGAACCGAAATACCGGGAACCCGCCGAAGAGGACCTCGCCGAGAACCCCAAGCCGAAGGTTTACGCGTTCAACCCGATGCAGGCCCAGAAGGAGCTGACCGTCGGCAACTTCTACTTCAAGCAGGGGAAGTTCCATTCCGCGGCGCTGCGGTTTGAGGAGGCCACCAAGTGGAACCCCGGGCTGGCCGACGCGTGGCTGCGTCTGGGCGAGGCCGACGAAAAGCAGAACGACACCGCGGCCATGCGCAAGGCTTTCGAGAAATACCTGGAGCTGGACCCCAAATCGAAGGCCGCCGATTCGGTCCGGCACAAGCTGGCCTCCACCAACGCGTCAGCGAAGAAACAGTAGGCGGCGCGCCGCGCGGAATTGGGAGTAAAAACGGGGACAGACTTACCGACGTGGTTGGCGCCATACGCGTACACAGTAGTCTGTCCCCGTTCTTTACCCCCAATTCCCCCCTGTCATCCGCCTCCGAATTGGCCGAACGCGTCAGCGAAGAAACTGTAAGCGCCGGCCGTCGCGCCGGCGCGCTTCCGCCGACAGCACCGCCAGCAGGCGCCGCACCCCGGCATCCCAGTTGGGAAACAGGTCCACGTAGTGGATCTGCCGCGACACGCTGGCGGGCACGGCGCAATCCTCGAGGCGTACGGGGATGAGGAAGATCTCGTCCAGGGGCAACTGCCGCGCGCATTCGAGGGCGAAGCGCAACTCGCTCTGGAACGACCCGCGCTTGACCACGGCGCGCGGCGAGAAACAACCGACAAAGAAATCGCTGGTGTGAATCGCCGTTTCGATGGCACGCGGCCAGTTTTGTCCCGGCAGGAGTTTGGCCTTGTCGACCCACGGATCGAAGCGCTTCGCGGCGAGGGCGTCGTGCAGCCGGCGGACGTGGCAGGTGTCCTCGTCTACATACGCCAGGAACACCCGCGGACGATTCCGCGGCACAAAGCGCGGTCCGCCCGGCCCGTTCGGCAGGAAAGTGCCCAGACCGTCGATCTCGACGCGCGCCCCTTCGGCCAGACACTCCCTGATGATTCGTATGAGGCGGTCCGCCGTGTCCCGGCGTTGCGAGCGCCGCATCAGCGCTTCCCTCGCCCAGGCCCGCTGACGGGCCCTTTAGGTTTCCGAGGCACCGGATGCAGGACGCCCACACCGCGCAGGCGCGCATCGCGGCCTTTGCGTAGCTTTTTCAGAATTCCCCCCACCACCCGGTCCACTTCGTCGGCGGCCGCTGCAGGGGTGAGCCGGAGTTCATTGGCGAGGCGGCGGGCGATCTCCTTCTTTCCGTACACGAAGATATGTTAGTCTCTTGGGACTCGACGGCGCCGCGCCCCGGGGCTCGGGCTTCCTCGTAACACATTGTAGCAATTGATGTTACCGATGCCAGACCGAGCTATCGGCGGTTGTGAACGCCATCCTGAGCGTTCCATAATTAAGAGGTTTTAATGGCATCTTAAGGAGCGGTTCATGTCGTGCTGACATGATTGCTGCGAAGCCGTAACAACTTCCGTTACACCGTACACAAGGAGACTGCACAACTATGAAGCTCATGAGCCTGATGCTCGGCCTGTCCCTCGCCCTCGGCTGCGTTGCCCTGGCCGATGAAGCCGCGACCACTGCCACCAAGGCGACGAAGGCAGCGAAGACCAAGGCCACCAAGACCAAGGCCACCAAGGCCGCCAAGACCAAGGCCACCAAGGCAAAGAACGCGGACACCACGGCGAAGTAACTGTTTTTGCTCGTGTTTTTCCGGATCGCGCATGCCGGCCTTGAGACTGGCGTGCGCGATCTTTGTTTTTGCCCATCGTGACACTTAGAATACTGATGCGAGGCCGACTTATCGGCGGGCGTGAACGTCGGTCCGACCTGCACGATTAAGGGGTTTTAATGACACCTTAAGGAGCGCTTCATGTCGTGCTGACATGATTGCTGCGAAGCCGCAACGACTTCCGTTACACCGTACAAGGAGACTGCACAACTATGAAGCTCATGAGCCTCATGCTCGGCGTGTCCCTCGCCCTCGGCTGCGTTGCCCTGGCCGATGAGGCCGCGCCCACCACCAAGACGACGGAGGTAAAGAAGACGGTAAAGGAGACCAAGACCCCCAAGGTCACCACGGAGAAGGCCATGCCGAAGGCCACCACGGAGAAGGCCATGCCGAAGGTCACCACGGAGAAGGCCATGCCGAAGGCCACCACGGAGAAGGTCACGCCGAAGGTCACCACGGAGAAGGTCACCAAGCCTAAGGCCGCCAAGGCGGCGAATGCTGCTCCCGCCGCGACGACGAAGTAACTGTCTCGCTCACGTTTTTCCTGATCGCGTACTCCGGTGCCAAGCCGAAGTTGGAGTGCGCGATCCTTTTTTGCCCCTGCATAACCCATAACCGTTAAGCGGATTTAATGACTCCTTAAGACCGGGTTCATGTCCTGCTGACATGATGAGAGGGAAGTCGGGCAGGTGCTCGCTTCAGACACACAAGGAGAACACAATCACATGAAGAAGATTATGGGCCTCATGCTTGGCCTTTCCCTCGCCCTCGGCTGCGTTGCGTTTGCGGACGATGCTGCGACTACCGCCACCAAGGCCACCAAGACCAAGAAGACCCACGCGAAGAAGACCAAGGCTTCCAACGCCGCCCCCGCCGCGACCACCAAGTAACTTTTCGGTCATCGACATTTTCAGTCATCGCGCACGCCGGGCTGCAACCCGGTTGTGCGCGATTTGTGTTTCTGGGGCGCCTCGCGTACGCGCTGCCGAACAGGACTCGGGGAGTGCCAGCAAACGCGTGGCCGCGTTACCGGGCCGCGCGCGTCGAGGGAGCGGAGCCCACCTGCCAGCAGGCGGCGTCATAATGGACAGTGCCCATGCTGATTGTTCACGTTCACGCCCACGTCAGGCCCGAAGCGGTCGCGGCGTTCCGCGAGGCCACCGTCGAGAACGCCCGCAACAGCGTGCAGGAACCCGGCGTCATCCGGTTCGACTGCATCCAGCAGAACGACGACCCGTCCCGCTTCGTGCTGGTGGAGGTGTATCGTTCGCTCCAGGCTGCGGCGGACCACAAGGAGACCGCGCACTACCAGCGCTGGCGCGACACTGTGGCCGGCCTGATGGCCGAGCCGCGGTGGAGCGTGAAATACTCGCCCGTGTTCCCGGATGTGCCTTGAAGATGTCCTTTGAATTCGCCACTGCGGCGCGGATCGTCTTCGGAGCGGGTTCGCTGAGCGAAGTCGCGCCCGCCGCGCGGCACTGGGGCTCGCGCGCATTGCTGGTCACCGGCCGGGATCGCCAGCGCTCCGTCGCGCTCGTGGAACAGCTTGAGTCCGCCGGGCTGGCCTCGGCCGTGCTCCGCGTGGAAGGCGAGCCGACGGTGGCGGGCGTTCGCGAAGGCGTTCGCAGCGCGCACGAGAACCGGTCAGAGGTGGTCATCGCTATCGGCGGCGGCAGCTCCATCGACGCTGGCAAGGCCATTGCCGCGCTGCTGACGAATGGTCCCGAACCGCTCGACTATCTGGAGGTGGTGGGCCGTGGCCTGCCGCTCATCCACCCCTCGGCGCCCTTCATTGCCATCCCTACTACGGCCGGCACCGGATCGGAGGTGACGCGCAATGCCGTGCTCGCCTCGCCGGAACATGGCGTCAAAGCGAGCCTGCGCAGCCCGCACATGCTGCCTCGTCTCGCCGTGGTGGACCCGGAACTGACGCGTGATCTGCCCGCCGCCCTGACCGCCAGCACCGGCCTGGATGCGCTGACGCAACTGCTCGAAGCGTGGGTGTCCGTTCGCGCCAACCCGATTGCGGACGGATTCTCGGTGGAGGGCCTGCCGCGGGTGGCGCGGTCGTTGCGCCGCGCGTACCGCAACGGCGGCGACGTGGAAGCGCGATCGGACATGTCGCTCGCGGCCTTGCTGAGCGGGCTGGCCCTGGCCAATGCCGGACTGGGCGCGGTGCACGGGTTCGCGGCGCCGGTGGGCGGGATGTTCGATGCGCCCCATGGCGCCGTCTGCGCGGCTCTTCTTCCGCATGCCACCGCCGTGAACATCGCCGCGCTGCGCTCCCGTGCGCCGGAAAGCGAACGCCTGCAGCGCTATGGCGAAGCCGCGCGCATGCTCACCGGCAACGCCCAGGCCTCCGCCGGCGATCTGGCCCCCTGGCTGCTGGACCTTTGCCGAGACCTCAAAATTCCTTCGCTGCGCGCGTGCGGGCTCGGCGAACAGCACGCCGACGATCTGGTGGAAAAAGCGGCCGCGAGCAGCAGCATGAAGGGCAACCCGATCACGCTGACGAACCGGGAACTGCACGAGATCCTGGCGCGGGCGCTGTGATACGCTGATTCTCAGAGACCCGCCCAACGCCGGAGAGGTGGCTGAGTGGTCGAAAGCAGCGGTTTGCTAAACCGATCCAGCCGTCTCGGCAAGTATAAGAGAATCAACCAAAACCTCTTGCCAGCCAAGCACTTGCAGTCGTTTTCGATTTCACCCGATTTCACTGTTTTTGAGCCGTTTTGATCGGTCTATAGTGACACTTTGGTGACAGTGGTGCCCGAAAATCGGTCGCTCTGACAGGGTGTCACTATAGCCGCCGTCGATGTCGCCCATTTCATATTGGTTGACCCATCGGTCTGCACATTGCGGGTTTTTCCGCCGATAGAAGATTGCTATGAAACGAGTTTTCAGAGCCTATACCGTCGTGTTTCTGGGCGTCTGCCTGCAGGGCGGTCTCATCGCACAGTCGATCACGCCCCGGACGTTCCGTGCTGTAGCTGGCGAAGTCCGCACGGCCGCGCTGAGCGACGGTGTCCCGCTGATGGCGATTATCACGTCCGTGCGAACGATGCCGCCTCTTGAATTTCCCATCCGCGTCCTGATAGCGTCCGCGCCGGAACCCTCGGGGTTAAGGCTCGTGATACCGCCCGCAACGCCGCCCGGCGAATACACGGTTGAGGTCACGGGCAGCGATCCAAGCGGCCAGACGCTGGCAGCGACGCTTCAGGTGACGGTCGATGGCGTGACCGTCAAGCCCGCAGCCGTCGCCACCCGGCCGCCCGTCATCCTGCTGAATGGGTTTCAGGTCGTGTGCACAGACTACGCGAGCACGCTCACGGCTTCGGAGGACACCTTCGGCCAGCTCGCAGCATTGCTTCAGGACGACGGCGCGTCCGTGCTTTACTTCAACAACTGCGCGTTCGGGGACAAGTCGATAGAGCAACTGGCGGGGCAACTCGGCGTTTACATCGCGGGTCTCCACTACACGGACGGCACGCCGGTTAGCCAGGTCGACCTCGTCGCGCACAGCATGGGCGGGCTGATCGTCCGCGCCTACTTGGCCGGAAAATCGCAGACCTCGGGGATATTCTCCCCTCCGGCCAATCCCATGGTGAGGAAGTTGGTCACGCTCGGGACGCCGCATTTCGGGTCGTTTCAGGCGGAATACATCGGCGTTCAGGAAAGCGAAATGGCGCTCGGCAGCCAGTTCTTGTGGGATCTCGCGACGTGGAACCAGGGCCAGGACGATCTGAGGGGCGTCGATGCGCTCGCGGTCATCGGCAATGCGGGGACCTACGGGAATACGAGCAACGCCTCCGATGGCGTTGTCTCCTTGACCAGCGGTTCGCTCGGCTTCATCGAGCCGGACCAGCGGACGCGCATCGTTCCCTATTGCCACATACCGCCGAACTTGTTCACGGAGTTTGGTATCGGGATGAGCTGCTCCTTCCCCGAGGGCATTGCTTATATCGACAGCTCCTCCCATCTCAGCGCCCAGATCGTTCGCTCCTTCCTCGCGAACACCACGGCCTGGCAGTCCATCGGTGGACAGCCGAGCGGCGATCCATACCTGTCGCGGTACGGCGGCGGACTGCTGGCTCTGAAAGGCTCGAACGATGTCTACTTCACGGACCTCGCGTCGGCGCAATACGGCAACGGCGGCACGATGATCCAAGGACCGAGCGCGTCCATAGCCAGCCTCTTTTATACGGAATTCGCGGCCGGCGGCTCTTACAGCTTCTCGATGACCCATACCAACAATCAGGTGACGACGGGGACGGCGAGCTTCGTCAACGGCTCGGCGCGCCCGTTGCTTTTCAAATTCGGACCTGTCATCACGGGCGCGCAGTCCGCGGGCTCTACAGGCCTCGGCGGCCTCACGGTCGCATCGGGTTCGACAATATACATCTATGGAGGCGGGTTTTCGGGTACAGGGCTGACGGTCACGGCCAATGCCGCGGCTCTGGCGGTCTCGGCAAGCTCCGATCAGCAGATTTCGGCTTACCTGCCTTCCGGGTACAACGGCCTCGTCAAGCTTGAGGTGTCGAACGCCAACGGCCAGCACACGGTCAATATCATGACCGCGCCCGCGTCAACGCCGCCGACCATCGCTCTCTCGACCACCAGCGCGAAGTTCGCCTTCACGCTTGGCGGGAGTGCCCCTGCGTCCCAGTCCGTCGCCATCTCGAATTCCGGCGGCGGGACGCTGTCCTGGACGGCAAGCTCGAACAGCACATGGCTAACGGTTTCTTCGGCCTCCGCCACGGGGCCGGGCACGCTCACCATCGGCATCAACACGGCGGGCCTGAGTGCGCAGACCTATGACGGCGCGATCACCATCACTGCCTCGGGTGCCACGAACAGCCCGCAGACGATCTCCGTAACGCTAACGGTCAGCGGAGCGTCAGGTTTGGCCGCATCGATCAACGCTACGGCCGGGGGCGGCCAGAGCGCAATGATCAACGCGCCGTTCTCCACCGCTTTGCAGGCGACGGTGCGCGACTCTCTCGGCAACCCCGTCCCCAACGCGGTAGTGACCTTTGCCGCCCCCAGCGCGGGAGCGAGCGGCACCTTCCCAGGGCCGTCATTCATCGCCGCGGTTACGACTAACAGTTCGGGCGTCGCCAGCGCACCCGCGCTCACGGCGAATGGCACGCCGGGTCAGTACAATGTGACGGCCACCGTCGCGGGCGTCAACCAATCCGCGAGTTTTCCGTTGACCAATACGAGTGCTGCACCACCGCCCTCGGGAGGGTCGAGTGTCCTTCCGCAGTTCGCATTCGGTGGTGGCTGGTACTCGGCACTGTATTTCACGAACCCCACAAGTGCTGCGGTTTCGTTTCCAGTGAGTTTTGTGAGCGACGCGGGGACGCCGTTGATCGTACCGTCCTTGGGCGTATCCACAACGCAGGTCAATCTGGCCCCGTACGGCACGGCCATCATCGAGGCTCCCGACGTCGGCAGTCTGGTTCAAGGATACGCGGAGTTTACTCTTCCGAGTGGAGCGTACGGTTACGGAGTATTCCGGCAGAGCGTCGCCGGGCGGCCCGACCAGGAAGCCGTGGTGCCGTTCTCCGACGCTGGCGCGACGTCGAACACGCTCACGTGGGATGAGACGAACTTCGTCACGGCCGTGGCCATAGTCAACCCGAGTTCCACAGCCGCCACTGTGGCGGTCACGCTTTGGGGCGAGGGCGGGGACATCATCGGAACTTCTTCGATCCCCCTTCCTCCCAGCAGCAAAACGGAAACCACGTTGCGAACCTTGCCCGGCCTCAGCGGAATGGTTGGGCAACGAGGTTCGGCGGAATTTGCCGTGTCGGCAGGAAACGTGGCCGTGCTGGGACTACGCTTCGATGGGTCCGCCTTTACTTCCATCCCGACGACCAGTGTCACTGCGTCGAATTCCGAACCGAGCATTCTTCCACAGCTCGCTTTTGGCGGCGGATGGTATTCGGCGCTGTATTTCACGAACGCCACCGGTGCGGCGGCCTCATTTCCGGTGAACTTTGTGAGCGACGCGGGGACGCCGTTGACGGTGCCCTCTGTCGGCGGGTCTACAATGCAGGTCAACCTCGCGGCGTACGGCACGGCCATCATTGAGGCTCCCGACGCCGGCAGTCTGCTTGAGGGATACGCCGTGTTCACGCTTCCGAGCGGAGTGTACGGCTATGGAGTCTTCCGGCAGAGCGTCGCCGGGCGGCCCGATCAGGAAGCCGTTGTGCCGTTCTCCGGCGCGGCGGCGACTTCGAGCACGCTCACGTGGGATGAGACGAACTTCATCACGGCCGTGGCCATCGTCAACCCGAATTCCACGGCCGCCACCGTAACGGTCACGCTTTGGGACGAGAACGGGAACACCATCGGAACTTCTTCAATTCCTCTGCCCCCCAGCAGCAAGACGGAGACTACGTTGCGGACCCTGCAGGGTCTCAGCGGAATGGTTGGGCAACGAGGCTTTGCACAATTTGCGGCATCAGCAGGAAACGTAGCCGTGCTGGGGCTGCGCTTCAACGGGTCCGCCTTTACGTCCATTCCGACGATGACTGCAACCCAGATCATCCCGTGACCTAATAGTGGATTTCCGGTGGCGCGGCGGAGCGTGCGGAGCTGCTGAATGAACTGCGCGATGAACGTAGTCGCCGCATCATCCGGCGTGGGTTGCGCGGCTGCGGTCATCAGCCGGTAGAGGGTCGTGCTGACCGCTTCGTGCCGGGGTGAGATCGCTTCAGTTCGGGCCCATTTTCCTTCACGGGTGCCAAGATGGTGCCAACCATTGTAGCCGCCTGAGACAGGTGTACAAGCCCCGGCGTCGCGGGAGCGAAACCAGACCCTCAACGTCAACCACGGGCTTACCGTCCGGCTGTTCAGACATGGCTGCGTGGGCCGACCGGCATCAGTCCGCTCGTTTGTACTTCGCCACGGTGTTGTTCGGTAACGTTATCGTAAGCGCACTCGAGGACAATGCTATCGTCCAGAGTTGGGGGCCGGCCAGCGCTTCGAAACCGCCGAGCTCCACTCTCAAGTGCTGAGCGTCCGGGAGCGAAAACGTCGCGGTGTAGTTGGCACCCGCAGTGGTCGCGATTGCCATTGTCCCGTCGGGGAAGAACTGAAGCGACTCCTTGCCATCGAGCGTTATCCACTTTCCGACAATCATGCTTTTCGGGTCACGATTGCACGATGACAGTGCAATAGATAAAAGCACAAGGAAGACGGTCAGCGCAGTTCGAATTCTAAGTGTGGTGGTGAAACTCGGATTCGGGTTATCGGGATCGGTCATCTTCAAGCTCCTCTGTCGGTACTGAGTCATGCCGGAGTTGCGGGTTCGAGGTCCGCCGTCCGCCCGTTCTCGGCGATCTGATCTCACGGCTCGATTACAGCAGACGGAAGTGAACCTCGATCTGTGCCGAAACCGTGACCGGATTGCCGTCCTTGTAAGCCGGCCGAAATCGCCACTTGCGAACCGCCTCAACAGCCTTTTCGTCCAACCCCAGACCGAGACCACGCAACACCTTGATATTCTGAGGATGGCCGAAGGAGTCGATCTCCACATAGAGTGTTACATTCCCTTGGAGCTTGGCATTTTTCGCTTGGGGAGTGTAGTCTGGATCGGGCTTGTATGTTGGCGAGGGTGCAGAGACCCCGTTTCCAATGTGATACACCGGACCGCCTGCAACCGATTGGGAGCCGGTGGTGGAACCGGCTGCTGCATTGGACTCGCGTTCCGGCCCCGAAGTGTCCGATTGCATTGTTTGGGGGAGACCTATCGGATTGGTTTCGGGTGCGTCTTCCAGCTCTTTCCACCTCTTTGTCAGCCAGTTCAGATCGCGATTGATGAACCTGTAGATTCCATTCTCACCTTGCGCCAATGTCACGCTTCCGGCGGACACCACCTTTTGGGTCGTCTGCTGCAGGAATCCGGCGGCAGACGGCAGCCAACTCATCCCGCCGTCATTGCTAAGCCATACCCGATTCTGCGCAGCAGCATAAAGCAGATTTGAGGACTCGGAGCTAACCGCGAGACTTCTCACTCCGGCGTTTCTCAGAGGCAGTTCTACCCAGTGGCGCCCTCCGTCGGGTGATCGAAAGACAGAATTCGTGAAGACAACGTAGACGATCTCAGCGTTCCTGGGATCGATGACAATTGAACTTAACGTGCCGGCTTGGCCGCTGATCACACGGGGTCCCATTACAGCATCGGAGTATACGTCTCGCCACGTTTCGCCACCATCTGTCGTTCTTTCCAGCGCATAGTCCAGCCGCCGAGTACGGCTGTCATTGAGTACAACAAACGCATAGACGGAATCTGACGATTGAGCAGCAACCGCAAATGATGGCACCAAATTCACAGAAGATCCGGCGAGCTTCGGACGTGCCCATCGCGCCAAGGCGAAACTACGCCAGGTGAAGCCACCGTCGTCGGACTTCATGAGCGAGTTGCCTCCCATAGCGTTTCGCCACGACGCGAAACCTTCGCCGACCGTTGCGTAAAGGACACTCGGCGTTGACGGGGAGGCATCAATCCAGTTTGGTGCTTTCCCGCGCAAGTCGATGTTGACGATCTTGCCGTCCGGTTGCACCCTGATGACACGAGCACCGCCTTCCGACGCAAGGTTGAGATAGAGCGTCCCGTCCGTTGCGACGAGAAGGTTCCGAACATCTTGGCCGTGCGGTCTTGGCAGGATGTCAGCGCTTACACCCGGAGTTGGATCGTCACCGAGGCCGGACCAATTCCAGGACAGGCCGCTATCGCTGGTTGTAAGGAATCCACCTTTGCAGCCAACGTAGATTCGGTCATTCATGATGGTCTGAAGAGTACATCCGTTCATTCCGTTGCTAGTCGGTAACCCCATTCCGGAAAGGTGCCACCTTCGGCCACTGTTCCTCGACTTCAGGAGTCCGGCGGCAGTCACAGCGTAAAGATCACCTGACGGCGTAGATACTATGTCCGTGGTCTGATACGGAAGTAACCGCTGCCAACCCTGCCCCGGCCGAGACGATTGGTAAAGGGACTCCGAGGTGCCTGCGTAGAGTGTGGGTGACGTTGCGGACCATGCCAAGGATTGCATTGCCGCGGTCTCCCGCCACTGTGCGCGCTCGACAATCTTGATGTCTTGCCAGGATTCACCGCGATCTCTTGAGAAGAAGAGAAGCGGCGGATAGTTTCCTCCCCAGCCGTTCCCGTCCGCCGTTCCGACGATGACGCCAGGGTCTCCCGGCTTGATGACGTACGAACTCCAATTGCACGCTGTTACGTCGTAGCCCGACGAATTGGTGGTGTGTACGACCGAGTTTCTGCGTGCCCACGACAGCCCTCCATCCGTGCTCTCCCACAAGTTCGAGGGATTACGGTCTTGGCCGGAATACATCATGTGTCCATTCACAAAGAGGTGACCAGATTGGTTTGGGTCGACCGTCAAGAACTGTATGCCGCCTGCGACGGCATCGCTAGAACGCGCGTTGGGAGCAATATTGCCCCACGTCCGGCCTCCATTCAGCGATTTGTACAAGACGCAACCTGTGCAAATGAATGCTCCGTCCGACGAGTCGGATACAACGTAAACAGTATCGGCACTATCGGAATCGACCCGTACGTTCTCCACTGCCCTCTTGATGTCGTCAGTACCGATCTGTGACCATGTCAAGCCTGAATTGACGCTCTTGTAAATGCCGCCCCGCTGCCCTATTGCGACTCCAAGGTACAGAACGTCGGGAGAACGTCGGCTCTGATCAAAGACAGAATAGGTTAACTCGGGGCCAACCCATAGAGCCTCCCACGTCATCCCACTATTTAGGGACCTGAAGAGTCCACGATTGGTCGTGGCGTAAAGAGTACCCGGAGTGCTAACGTCCGCCTGAAGTTGGAAGATGCGTTGGCCCCACTGGAAGATACTCACCCACGAAGGGACGGTGTGAACACCGGGCGCGCGGACCGGTTCAGCGCCTCGGGTTTGACCGGAGACCGCTGTTTCCGCTGATGTTCTGGATGGAGGTGCCTTGATTGCTGCAATGGTCAGCGGGCCGGCACCCTTCGCGCGCAGCGACGCGAGAACAGCGGGGGTTGATGTGAACGCAAGGCCACGCTTTCGAATTTCGCTGCGCACCGTCGAATCCGGCACGTGGAGAGACACGAGATCTTCGACTTGCTTAAGTGTCAGCGGCTCGGCGGCTGTCTGTTGTGCGGTTGCGTTGTGGAATGACAGGGTCATCGCGACGGCGAACATCACTAAGATGCGTGCGACGCGGCCTGGCTGCAACATCATCTTTGCCTCCTTCGGAACTCGTGCCTGACTGCGATTCGTGCTTTCGTCCCTGGACGGTGGTCGCAGAAACGTACCATCAATCACCAACAGTGCTCAGCCCCACGGAAATCGATCCGTCAGGACCCGCCGCAATTGAGCCGATTGCGACCGAGTCAGTGACGCGAAGAATCCGCCTCCACGTCTTTCCGCCGTCAGGCGAGCGAGAAAGATAGACTTCGTTCACGGGGCAGCATGACCCTGCGGCGGCGAGGATGTTCCCTTGTGGCGTAACCGTAAGAGCGTACGTGGCAGTATTCTTGCCGAACGAGAGAATCCTGGTCCATGTCCGGCCGTCATCGGCCGACTTGAACACTCCTTGGTCGACTATGCCGGCATAGAGTCGGCCGGAGCTGTCCGTCGCCATCGCCGAGACTGTCGCCCGGGGGAAGGCGGCGACGGGAGTCCATGTCGCACCTGAGCTAGACGAGAGGTACAGTCCGCCTTGTACGGTTCCGGCCACGATCTGTTCTCTCGATGTCAACACGATGGCCGAGACCACTTTATTGCGCAGTGCGAACCTAACCCACTGCCTGCCGTCATCCCGCGACTGGTAAAGGCCATTCGACGCCCCTGCAAGGATCGTGCCTCGAGCTCCCGCCGCAAGGACTTGAAAGACGGGTCCGTCAAGTGGTTGCGAGACTTTGATCCAAGTGGCGCCACGGTCAGCGGAGCTGAGAACACCGACACCGCCCGCCGCCAGAACTCGAGTGTCTGAAACAGCGAGCAGAGAACGAATATCCGCATTGCCCTGCGTCGGGGCTGGCATTGTCGACATGGCCCAGTCGGGCGCGTCTGCGGTCGAGTGATAAATGCCGTATTCCATCCCGGGGCCGCTCAGGTATCCGGCCGTTGCAGCGATGAGATTGCCTTTCGCATCGGCCAGGAGACTGTCAATCACGGCGGTTCCGTCAAGTACTTTCTGCCACGTCTTGCCGCCATCCTTCGACTGAAGCACACCGTAGTCGGAATGCGCGGAAAGAGCCGGGGCTCGGCTCATGAGTAGTGCAAAAAGAATAATTGTTCCGACCCGCAAGGTCCGAACGAGAACGTTTACAGTCATGTCTATCCCCTCGTCGTTGGAGTCTTCACCTTTCGGCTCTATCTGCTTTCACCTGCGAGCGAGATGCGCGTGCCAATGGCGTCGGCCGCTTTAGCCAGATCTTATTCCTGCTGAGAGCCAGAATGTCTACTCAGCACGTGAACCGGTGATCCACACTCTGTCAGCAATTCGTCTCCGTCTCCTATTCACTGCAGCGTGCCCGTGAACGTGCCCTGTTCAGTCCCGACGGACGTCGAGAACTTGATACTTCCTGTTGCCGGGCTGCCTGTTGATAAAGATGTGAAGTTTATCGTCAAGGTTGTGGATGTTATCGAAATAGGCATCCCCTGATCGATGTTTAAGTCGGAGTAAAAGCCAGCTACCGATGGGCCGGTAAACGTCGCCGTATTGCCGGATACACTAACACCTGAGTTGAACTCCTCCTCAAACAAGATCCCCGACGAAGCTGACACGTCATCGTCCAATTCGACGAAATCCGAGGTATTGCTTGTGGCGAGTGTCTGGATCTCGAAGCTCAGCGACTTTCCGTTCATCGTTAGCGTGCCGTTGATCGTGAAGCTCTTGCCCTGCAACGACAGACCGCCGGAACCAACCGTGAAGTTCATGGCGTTTGACGCCACGCCTCCAGGATTCGTCACGATGACCGGGAAGTTTCCAGTTGTGGCCAAGTCGGAGGCGCTCAGCATGATGCTCAATTGGTTCGCGCTGATGAAGGTGACCGTGTGGGGAATGGCGTTGAACGTAGCAGAGCAAGACGGCAGAAATCCAGACCCGTTAATTGTCAGCGTCAGAGGGCTGGAACCCGTTATCGCCGAGGACGGCGACAGGGCTGTAATCGTTGGCTGAGCGGAGCCCGGCACGCTGAGCCGGAAGACGGTTCCGAAGGACACTGATGTTCCGCCAAAGAAGGTCGTGCCGTACAAGCGTCCGTCAGTTCCGAGAAGCAGGCCCGCATACGGTGCTGCCCCATCGGAGGGCGGTTCGGCAAAGGCGTGCAGGATGGTGACATTACCCGATGGGTCCATCTTGAAAACAGTTCCGCATCCTGGTTGCCGCGGATACGGGACGTTGTCGGTCCAGTAGTACGGGCCGCACGTAAGATCGCCTCCGGCCCATGTCGTCCCATAAAGGCTGCCGTCATTCCCTTGAATGAGCGGCGCGACAGGTAACCACCCATCCACACCGGAGAAGACGTGAAGAACACTGAAGTTCCCCGCGGTGTCGATCCTGAAGGCCTCACCCCCACTCCCCGGCGAACAGGTCGCACAACTACTTCCCGCCCAGGCAGTGGTACCGTACAGATTGCCATCGCTGGCCTGTGTCAGCGCCGCGACGGGGCCATTTCCGTCCGCACCGGAAAACGAATGCAGGACTGTCAGATTGCCCGACACATCCATTTTGAAAACGGTACCGTCACCGTAGGTTCCTCCGGCGCTCGTCGTTCCGTAGAGGTTGCCATCGCTGCCCTGAATCAGCGGTGCCGCCGGGAAACTGCCGTCACCCTGACCGGAAAAGGCGTAAAGCACAGTGAGGTTTCCAGCCGCGTCCATCTTGAATACGGTCCCGCACCCACTCCCGGAGATGTACCCACCGTACCCGTACGGACCATACGAAGGGACGCCGTACCCGTTCGGGGTGCATGAGTAGCTGCCACCCGCGTAGGTCGTCCCGTAGAAATCACCGTCGCGTCCCTGAATCAGTCCCGCCCATGGCCAAGCCCCGTCGGTTGCCCCAGGGTAAGTAAAGTCAAATGTATACATGGTCGTAACGTTGCCGGACGCATCCATTTTAAATATCGAGCCCAAGCTGTTGAAGCCGAGTTGCGCAATAGTTCCGTAGAAGTTCCCGTCGGTGGCTTGAATTAGAGGTGAGATTGGCGCATCAGGCGACGATGAGAGCTGGGCTAACTGCGTGAAGGTGCCGTTGGCATCGAGTTTGAATGCGATCATCTCCGTCGTTCCGTAGAAGCTGCCGTCTCTCCCCTGAATCAGAGAAGCCGACTCGAAAGCGGCAGGGAACGAGTAGAGTGTGGAATACGAGACCGCTGTGATGACGGTGACCGTTGCGGTTGCCGTCTGCGTGGTGTTAGCGCTGTTGGTCGCAACGACATGGAAAGTGCCGGTGGTATTCGGAGCTGTGTAGATGCCTGCCGTTGTAACGGTGCCACCTGCCGTCCCCTCGCGAACGCTCCAGGTCACGCTCCCTCCGCCTGCAACGGTGGCTGCGAACGTCTGCACGCTGCCTATCGGTACTGACACCGACAACGGGCTCACGCTTATGGCGGACACCGGGCCGCTGACCGTGAACGAAACACTATTCGAAGTCCCTCCGCCCGGTGCCGGATTGGTCACAACAACGGGGTAGCTCCCCGCTTTCGCGAGGTCCGCTGCACTCAGGGGGGTGGTCAGTTGACTGACACTAACAAATGCCGCCGTGTGCGAAACGCCGCCAAAAGTAACCGTCGAAGCAGCGACGAACCCGCTGCCGTTGACGATGAGCGTCAGAGGACTCGCCCCGGCAGGCGCTGAGGACGGCGACAAGCTCGTGATGGCGGGCTGCGGATTCTGCGTGCTGGGCTGGACCGTGAAGTTGACCGAGTTCGAGGTGCCGCCGCCCGGAGCGGGATTGGTCACCACGACGGGGAAACTGCCTGCCGCGGCAAGGTCCGTCGCGCCGAGAGTGATGGTCAATTGAGTGCCACTAAGCAGCGACGCGGCGTGGGAGACTCCATCGAACGACACCACTGAAGTCGTAATGAATCCAGAGCCGTTGATTGTCAGGGTTATTGGTCCGGAGCCTGCTGTGGCTGAAGTTGGCGACAACCCGGTGATCGAGGGCTGAGGATTCTGTGGCGTCGTTGACACCACTGTAAAACTGAGCGTTTGGGATGTACCTGCCTCGGGGGGAGGATTCGTCACGCTTATACCATCACTTCCAGCACTAGCGAGCAAGCTCGCGGGGAGTACCGCAGTCAACTGAGTCGGACCCACAAAAGTCGTCGACACCGCGGTCTTATTGAAGCTGGCCGCGCTACCAGGCACGAAGTTGGAACCCGCAAGCGTGACCGTGATGTCCGAGCTGCCCGCATTTGCCGCGTTAGGGTTGACCGACTTCAGGACGGGAACTTGATCGGATGGCAAGATCGGACCAGGGGCCTGCGTGATCACAACCGACTCATTGAACAAGTCGGGAAACTCGAAATCTTTCCCGATGCCGATGATGCTGACATCGACATCGCCTGAGAGATCAACGCCACCGGAGAGAGTCCACCACGGGTTGCCAAGGGGATTCACGTCCAGCTCCATAAAGGCCTCTGGCGAAAGCTGTGGCGTCAGAATCTCGTCGATTTTCAAGCCGAACGTCTCACCTACATAGACCTTGGCAGAGAGGTTCGCGTCGAGGCCCAAGGGGTCGATGGTGAAGTCGTGTGTCCAAGTCTCGACAGGTGAAATCTGCCCTCCCGTGTAAGTGATTCCGCCGGTGAACGAATTCGTTTGCGTGGCACCGGCATAAAAGCTTCCCGTTGCCTCGCCACTCGCACCCACGAAAACAGTGATGTCCGGTGTGAGAACCACGGGGACTCCAAACACGTCAACAAGAATCGGGTCTCCCTCGAGAGTTGCAATGGGGACCTTCTTGTCGAAAGAGGCTTTGTACTGGCCCGATACATCGACATGCAAGTCCCCGGTGACCGTTGCTGTCGCAGTAAGCGAGTTGATGACCGGAGGAAGAACGGTATCGTTCAGGTCGAATTCGAGGCTTGGACAGATATCGAGCTCGCCACTTGTTGTGATGGAGCCGTTGTCGTCACTCACGAGGCTGGCATTCAGCATTTCGACCAAGACGGCGGAGTCGCTGTTGCAGGTGACCTGATCGGACAGGCCTACAGATGCTGGTCCGGAGAGCCGGACCGTTCGATTCGCTCTGTGAATGCTGACTCCGCGGGCCAACATGGTCGGTGTCAGATTCTGCGCGTTCAGTGCTGTGCTGAATTTGAAGTCGAGTTGCTGAAAGGCATCGGCCAAAGTTGCTTGCGCCGTGGTCAATGTGATCTGCGACCCGGTCTGGCTAACGGAGATGATTTTTCGTAGCAGCCCGCCCGGCGTCGCAGGCGTGATGCCGATTGCGAGGACATTTCCGGCAGTAAGAGACTGCGCAGCCGTACTCGCCGCAGGCAAGGTGATGGTATTGCCACCGGCAGACACCGTCAGACCCTGGATCGCGGTCTGATCCAGCGTCCTCGTCGTGCTCGGGATCGCCGTCGAGTATGTCACCTGCACGGTGGTCGAAGAACCTGCGGCAAGGGTGATCGGCGTCGGTGATTGCGCGTAGTAGGTAACACTTCCCACCGCAACCGGATTGGCTACGATGTTGTAGGTGCCCGGCGGCACTTGCAAGGATTGGCTCGCGCTGATTGTCTGGCTGAACCCAGTTGAGGACGTGACGATCACGCTTGCGGCGGAGCCCACCGGTAGCCCCGAAATCTGAACCTGAAGAGTCGCGTTGCCACTCGGAGCCTGAACGGCGAGAGTCACGGTATTTGAACTCACGCCACCAAGCGAAATCGTCACTGGTACCGCGTTGCCTGTTGTCGCTGTTGCAGGCACCAAGGCATTGACTTGGTACTCTCCGACAGAGCCGGGTGCCAAGCCGGAGAATTGGACCTGCGCAGGTACGCCGCCGATCATCACGGTTGGAGTGGTAGTCGTCTTGGCAAGCACGCTGGTTGGGGCGGGCGAGCCGCTGGCGGGCTGATTGGTGACAGGCCCGAGACCGGTGCAGAAGATCTGAACAACTGTGCTACCGGCCGTCGCGGGGTTGGAAGCATCGACCAGACGATACGAGGGGTCTAAAATCGCGCCTTGGCCAGTCCCTTGCCCGTTCATGGTGAAGATTCCTGGCGAAAAAGGCACGATGCTCACCGTGCCCGGCGCGCTGCTTTGGCCATTCACGCTCACAGTGACCGGAACTTGCGTCTGTCCCGCTAGCTCCCAAGGAACCTGGAAGTTCACTTGGCTGCCTGAAACATAGAACAGCGGCGCTTTCGTGTCACTCCCAAACTGTATGGATAGGCCGCCTAAGGTGGTCGGCAAAGGGAGGTTGGCGGGTTGCGACGGAGAACTCAATACGAGGTTGCCAAAAGCCGCTGCGATGCTTCCGGGCGTGATCGACGTTGTGTAGGACGCCGAGTTCAAGACGCCTTGGATCGGTCGGATACCTGGACCCGGGACCAGAACGCGAACGCGGTTAAGGTAGTCGGCAAAGAATACATTGCCGGCTGTGTCCATCGCCGCGCCGAAAAGGAAGCCCAGCTGGGCAATAGTGGCTGGGCCGTTGTCGCCGGAATACCCAAAGCTGCCGTTGCCAGCGATGGTGCTGATGACGCCGCTGCTCGCCACCTTGCGGATTACGTAATTCCCGGAGTCAGCGATGTAGACGCTGCCGGTGGCATCCACCGCGACGCCTGAGGGCCGTGTTAGTTGAGCGCCAGTGGCCGACCCGTTGTCGCCGGAATACCCGGACGCACCGTTGCCAGCAACGGTACTGATGGAACCATTCGCCATCAGTTTGCGGATTCGATTGTTCCCGGTGTCGGCTACGTAGATGTTGCCGACGGCATCCACAGTCACCGCCTCGGGACCGTAAAGCTGAGCGCTGATGCCCGGTCCGCTGTCGCCGGAGTAGCCTTGGGTTCCGATACCCGCGACGGTGCTGATAATGCCGTTGGTTGCAATCTTACGTATACGGTTGTTGGCGGTATCCGCAACGTAGACGTTGCCAGCAGCATCCACGGCCACGCCATAAGGGTCGTTCAATTGGGCGCTGGCGGCCGGCCCGTTGTCGCCGGAATATCCGGCTGTTCCGTTGCCGGCGACCGTGCTTATGGTTCCGTTGGGGGCTATCTTGCGGATTCGATGACTGTACGTGTCGGCAATGTAGAGATCGCCCACGGCGTCTACGGCTATCCCGAAGGGGTAGTCCAACTGGGCGCTCGTGGCTGGCCCGCTGTCGCCCGAGTATCCCGCTGTTCCGTTACCTGCAACCGTGGTGATGACACCGCTTGTCGCTACTTTTCGGATACGGTTGTCGTAGGCGTCTGCGATGTACAAGTTGTCGGCGGCATCCACAGCCACACCTGCAGGCCAGTGTAGTTGAGCATTGGTAGCGGGGCCGTTGTCGCCAGAGTAGTTGTTGCCGTTGCCCGCGACAGTGCTGATAATTCCGTTGTTCGCCACCTTGCGGACCACAGCATTGGATTCGTCGGCGATGTAGAGATTGCCAACAGCATCCACAGCCACCGCAGCAGGTTCGTCCAATGTTGCGCTGATAGCCGATCCGTTGTCGCCTGAATACCCTCGCGCTCCATTACCTGCGACAGTGCTGATGATGCCGTTGGCGGCTATTTTGCGAATTCGATTGTTCTCCGTGTCAGCTATGTAGATGTTTCCCAGAGCGTCAGCAGCCAACCCAAAAGGGTAGTTCAACTGCGCGGTAGCGGCTTGCGCGTTGTCGCCGGCATATCCGGCTATTCCGTTACCAGCGACCGTGATGATTGTCCCGTCAGTCCCCACCTTGCGGACAACACTACTCGATTCGTCTGCAATGTAGATGTTGCCGGCGGCATCCACAGCTACGCCATAGGGGTCCCTCAATTGTGCGCTGGTAGCCGGTCCGTTGTCCCCGGAATATCCGGCTGTTCCGTTGCCTGCGACCGTGCTTATTGTTCCGTTGGCGGTTACCTTGCGGATTCGATGGTTGAACCGATCAGCGATATAGATATCGCCGACAGCATCCACGGCCACGGCCTGGACGCCATAGAGTTGAGCGCTGGTGGCCGGCCCGTTATCGCCCGAGTATCCCGGCGTTCCGTTGCCCCCGACGGTGGTGATGGTACCGTTTGTCGCGACCTTGCGGATTCGATAGTTTCCAAAATCAGCGATGTAGACGTTACCAACACCATCGACAGCGACCGCTGTAGGAAGGTACAGTTGAGCGCTGGTGGCGGGCCCGTTGTCGCCCGAGTATCCCGAAGTCCCATTGCCAGCCACACGAGTTAGCATTCCGGTGGTCGCGTCTAGGCGCACGATCATGTGGTACAGCTCTAGCGGGATGAAGACGTTGCCAGCGGCATCGACGGCCACGCCGGTTGTCTGACCAAAAACGGCCGAGGTCCCTGGCATGTTCTCCGGCTGCAAGCCGCCGGCGATTGTGTAGACCTTGTAGTTCTGCGCGCGAATGGAGGCGCTGATCATCAATACTAGCGCGCCAGATAGCCTAAGTCGCTTTGCAACGTGCACGCGATTCCTCCGTTACGTTCGACACTGGCGGATGCCCCAGATCATCTGGATCATCTGCGAGCGACATCTGTTTACTTCCCGTCTAATAAGCACCAGCATTTGTCTTGATCACATGCCCGCCGATCGCATTGACTGCGTCAACCAGGGCCTCGCCGTATAGCCCAGCGCGTAATTTGGTCTGCATACTATGGAGCGTGTCTCCGGCAAAGCTATCGGGAATGATCGCCTTCAGATCGTCGCCGACCTGAAGACGGCTGCGGTGGTCTCCGATCGAAAGTAAGAGCAAGATCGCTTTGTCGTGCCCGGAGGCGCGCTTCTGTGCAAGTGCGTGCGCGTAGTCCTCGATGGACTGCCCGTTGAGTGAAGGAACCGTCACTATTATCAGTTCCGCGCCCGTCCGGCGCTCAAGATCGGCACAATATCGTTCGAGCTGCTCACGTCTCGCCTGGTTGATTACATTGGCGAGATCCTCGACATGCCCTCGCAGTTTACTGGTTGGCGCATTTACCTTGGGCGCGCTCGCAGCAGGGGCGAGGGCCTTGATGTCCGCAAGGGTCAGCGGTCCAGCGCCCTTCGCCTGCAGTGTGGCAACAACGGCGGTGTCGGGAGTAAACGCGAGTCCGCGCTTCTTGATTTCGTTGTGCAGCGTCGAATCGGGCACACCAATGTTGAGCAAGTCTTCAATCTGCTTGAGCGTTAGCGGGCGGCCTGGTGTCTGTTCGGCCGCAGAGCACGCGAAGGGCAGAATCGACACGACGGCCACAAAGAGCAAACACCATCCGCGACCAGCAAAACGCAACATGGAGATCTACTTCCCTTCCAGCACTGCCTGAGTCTTACGAATCTTCTCAGCAAGTGCACGCGCGGCGGTCGAACTCGGGTCCGCCTGTTCAGCCTGGTTGCACGCGGCAAGCGCTTGGGCGTAGTCGCCTGCTTCAAATAATCGCTGCGCAGAACGAAGAAGCTCCTCTGCACGAGCGGGGCCGGTGGCAGCGTTTCCGACTGGCGTTGTGCCCTCGGCAGGCGGCGGTTCAGCGGCAGCCGTGGGCGTTGGAACCGGCGTGCCAGATGTTAGCGACACTACGTCGCCGTCATTCGTGTATTGAAAATCCTGACGCAGGCGGGTATCGGAAACGTCGGACTTCCACTCGGCAGTTCCCTTGGTGCCGACTGGGGCGCAATGCTCGTTGGGGGCAGCGTGGTCGGGCCAGAGAGCTCCGGGTGTGACGGACGGATACTGCGCACCGGCGAAAGTCACGCAGGCAACATCGGGCAACTGCGAGAGGGCGAAGTGCCGCCGGATGCCGCTCCAGCCGATGCGGAAGGCGAACTCGGTTGCGACGTGGCCCGGCACTGTGACAGCCAGAATGTGCCGGCCGCGGGACAGCAGCGTCGAATACTCCGCTGTCGCCTGCGACACCGTGGCCACGGGCTTTCCGTCAATCGCAATCGCTGATCCAGCAACCAGCGGACCGATTGTGACTCGGTAGGTGAAGAACCACCAAACAACAAGCCCGGCGATCCAAATCAGCGTGAAAATGGTGAGTCCGGCCCAGAGCAGCCCGCGGGCGGCCGGCACGGGAGGCTTCGCACCCGCGCCGCAGCGCTCGCAGACAGCCCAGTCAGGGGGCATGATCGCTCCGCAGAAACGGCAACGCGGCGGTTTCGGCGATGCCACGCGGGCTTCGGCAGGCAGGATCCCCGACAGCGCCGCCCCGCAGCTCTTGCAGAAGGGGTAGGAGTGAGACTGTTCGAGGTGGCACTCGGGGCAGACGCGCGTTGCAGTAGACGGCGACGCGGCAGGCGAAGCCTCGCTCGGGAGAGCCCCTCCCAAAGCGGCTCCGCATCTCTTGCAATAAGGGTGCGCATGAAACTGTTCGAGACCACACGCGCCGCAGGTGCGCGCACCTGTAGCGGCGGATTCCGCTGGGGCCGTCCCGGACTCTCCCAGCGCCGCCCCACATTTCTTGCAGTAAGGATAAGAGTGCTCCTGCGCAAAACCGCAGGCTGGACAGGTTCTTCTCATGGCTGTTAGTCCCCCGAGACAAAGTCTGTGATGATCCAGACGCCATTGCGTTTCTCGAATACAGCGCGCTCTTCAAAGCGGTTGGTGATTCTCGCGCGCTCGACGTAGCCCACACGGCCATCGAGAGCGCGCACGCGAGCCCACTGCTTTTCGATATCGGCATTTGCGGGTGACTCGTGTTCGAACGTCAGGTACGCGGCCGGCTCCCAATCGAACGTGCGCAACACTGCGCTGTCTGTCCGCGGCTCCGAGTAGAGTTTGGTGCCGGTGCCCGCAACAAACCCCAACTCGTCACCGGCTAGAAGCGGTCCCACGGGCAGTGGGAGATTGAAAGTGTATGGGGCGGTGAAAATCAGAGTGCCTCGAAAATTGCTCAGGAGCCCGCCGTTTTCGATCACGCGCTGCAGGACGCCCCACGACGGCGAAGACCGATCATCTAAGTTGAAAGCCGCGCGAAACTGCGCGACTCCACAGCAAGGGTCTCCAAAGCTGATACGGATGGTCGGGTCGACGTACGCCAACAGCCGGTCGACGGAGCGATCCTTGATTGCCGCGAGCACCGCATCGCGCGATTCCCGGAGACCGGGCTCCTGATGGGCCATGTCGACCTTGGTGATGTGCGACGGAGGCCAGTGCAACCGGTGCCAGAGCAGATGCCGCCCGCTCAGTTCCACGAACGCAAGGTCCCCGTCCAACCCACTCGTAGGTGCTGAAAAGTGATCTTTGGAATATTCCGTCAGGGCCGGCCACCACGCCCTATAGAAGAGAATCGGAAGTTCGGTCGCACGTGATCGCTGCAGTTTCGCGACATCAGCGCCCTGCCAGACTTGAACGCTGCCATTTTCGTGGATCATCCTGACAGTGGCCGAGATCACTCCGGTCGACGAGAATCCTACGTCAGCATAATTCGCCTGAAACACTTGACTGGTTCGGTCACCCTCCGAAAGCCAGATACCAGCCGGGGACGCGAAGACGCGGCACAGGCGGCTACCATCAGCGTTCCACGCCACTTTGTTCAACTCGGGCGGCGCAGCCGTGCGTTTGCCATCGATCATCAGGAACATGCCGTCGGTATCGTTACCTATATAGGCGAGATGGCGGCCATCAGGGCTGAATGAAGCGGAGAAGAACTGATCAAACGGTGGCCCCGCCACGCCATCGAGAACTGGTGTGAGCCGGTTTTCCAGCGCTGCTACATAGAATGAGCGTGTCCCGTCCGGGCTGATTGTTATCCATCGGATGTCCGGGTAGACGCGGTCCTTATCATCGCCGAATACATGTTGAAGGCCTTGGTCGGAGCGGGCGATGTAGCTGACGCGGCCCGTGTGCGCAGCCATCTCGAGATTCCGGATTTCACGGTAGTTCGGACCGGGTGTCCCATCTGTCATCACGTGCCACAGCACCTCATTGGTAAGTGGATTGTGATCGGCTTCTGCCCACGCAATGCGACTGCCATCTCCGCTCACCACGAACATTCCGATCTCGGTAGCACAACGCTTGAGTGAGTCATTGACACAGAGGCATTGCTCGGCTCCCTTGCTTCCTACATACGCAACTGTTCCGCGGTCCTCGCTAATGACCGCGCGCAATGGCACCGCTGGAGCAATTTCATCGGGAATTGTGGCTGCAGTCTGGCCCTCTTCAACGGCGAGAAGCCTCGTCGCATCATAGGAACGGGCGTGATAGATCGCGCCGAGTACAAACAGCGGCAGGAGGGCAGCTCCAATGACGATCCACGCGCGCCCTCCCAGACGCAACCAGAAGGGACGTAGATCTCCGCCGCAAGCGTGGCACCAGCGTGCACCCACACCACACGAGGCCCCACAGTGCTGGCACAAGCGTTGCCGCCGAACAGGTACACCATGCGGGACTGACATATTCAAGGCCCTATGCTTCGGCCATCGCGGTCCTGGCGCGTCTCACCAGCAGAAATTCCAGAACAAGCGCGCCGATGTTCAAGGCCACCAGTAACGCGATGATGAAGATCAACACGAATGGTGTCGTTGCATTGCTCGCCTCCCCGAGGGAGGGCTTCGCCAGATAGGTCACGATCCCTAAGACGACCTTCACCGGCAGCCAGACCATGAAAACCCCATAGGTCCAGTTCTTGAGCGTAAGCAACCCATAAACCAACACGGTCGACAAGCAGATGTCGAAGACGCCGGTTAGGAACAGTAGGAAACCGAGCAACAGTACGCGCTCCGCCTGAGCGCCGCCGGATATCAGGCCGGACGAGAGCGAACTCCCGGCGCTCAGCACCCCTCCGCCGACGGCCAGAACCGGCACGCCCAACAACAGCGCCACACATCCAACGAGGAGCCAGTAGATCTGCAGGGCAGAGGCCCATACGGACGGTGGTACGGACTGGCCGGCTTCCGAGACGACGCTCCTTACTCCGGCTCTCAGGCTCCCTTTGAGCTCCGATGCGAGGGCGCCGGCAACGCCGACCGATGCCCTGCAAGATGGACAAAATCGCGCATCCGCATCAAGCGGTGCGGCACAATTCGGACAGAAATTAGCCATTCGTTCTCCCTGTTCGTACGCATTCGAAACGGCCTACCCTTGGGTCGACCCGCCAAACCGCACCGAATCACTTCCCGGATTCAGCCATGGCTTTGACCACAGCTTTGATGACGCCCGCGCTGACACCGTTCTGTTTCAACTGAACAAGGCCTGAGGTCGACGTGTCGAACTGGCATCTGGAGGCGGCGATCTTGGCCAGAATTGTCGCGTCATCGAGCCCGACCTTGGTCAGGCTGATGATGTCTTCATTCCGGAGAACTTCCGCCGACGCAGCGCCTGCGGCGGGTTGGTCGCGCAAAACCCAGGTCTGGCCACTGCTATCGGCCAGACTGCCACCCTGCTTAGTGACTGTGGTCTTCGAGTTCGTCTCAACGATGCTCAGCTCCAGCGTAGTTCCGTTGTCGGTGAAGGTCCCGTGGTAACTCTGCCCACCTTCTTGCAAAGAGAAGGAGTTATCGCCCTTCAACTGAAGCACATCCGCTGGGCTCTGCGCGCTCACGTATATCGCCGGGAGCTTCAGCGGAATAGCCGGTGGTGCAACCCGCGGAGACGCTGCCGTCGGTGTTGGGGCTTGATCTGCGCCTCGTGTGGCCGTTGTTGTGTCAATGGCGAATACCTGCCCAATCGTCTCCTGAATCTCCTTGAAGGTGCTGTTGTTCAAATAACCCTTGCCCAACTGAAAACTGATCTCCGCACGATAGGGAACATCATTTGGGTCGGGGCCGGACGAGCTACAACTGCCGCAGGATTGTACGCTTAAGACCAGATCGGCATCCTTCATGTCCATCTGCGTTAGGTAAACCTTCTCCCCAACCTGAAGAAAACGAATCTCCTCACGGTTTACCTTCGATATACCGGCCTTGGCGGTCATCATTCTCTGTTTGACTCGTCCGTCGCCTTTCTTGTAGATGTTCGGCCAATAGAGCATGTACGAGGCCGGATTGGACTTGATTCCATCCACCTGGACCGTAAACACGATCCCAGCGTGCATGAGGACACCGTTAGTGCCGACGCGCGTCAGCACGTACTCCTTCCTCAGTTGTTCTTCGATGGTAGGGCCGGATGTCTGGCCGCAAAGCGACACGACGCTGGCGCACGCCGCAACGATGCTCAGGGCGTCGATAATTAAGAACCTGCTCATCAATCCCCCTTGAAAGCGCAATTCTCTAACTGCCACACTTTTCCTCTGAGCCTGCTCGCAACTATTTACCCGCCGCAAGCATTGCCCGGATCACCGCAGTGCTGACGCCGCTCTGCTTTAGTTCGATAAGAGCGTTCGTCGACGTGTTGAACTGGCACCTGGAACTATTGATCTTCGCAATGATGGTTGCGTCGTCGAGGCCGACCTTGGACATCTTGACAACATCGTCGTTTTGGAGGAAGGCGCCGTAGCCCGTTTCCGTCGGCTGCCCATGCAGGACCCATGTCTGGCCACTGCTGTCAGTGAGATTGTCTCCTGCTCGGGTAACCGTCGTCTTGGTATTGGTTTCACTGATGCTCAACTCAAGCGTGCTGCCGTTGTCCACGAAGGTACCGTGGTAACTCTGTCCACCTTCTCCGAGCGAAAAGGACCTGTCGGCATTCAATCGAAGCTGGTCAGTCGAAGCCTGGGCGTTGATATAGATCGCCGGCAGTTTGAGTGCCGCAGGAGTAGGCGGCGGTTGCGGAGTCTGAGACGGCGCGGAGTCTCCTTGGCGCACCCATGCAAGGCCTGTATCGGCGTACATCCTGTCCCCTTGAATCTTAAAAACGGAGGACCGGCCGGTTTTTTGGTACGTCAGGTACAGATTATCGCCATTCACGCTGTAGTGACCCGGACTTACTGAGCCATCTCGGGCGACAAGGGAAAATGAGCTGTCCGGATTAAGCTGCAGTCGCGAACCGTTCTCCCGCATCAGATAGACACCGGCAAGAGAAGTTCCAGCCGGTGGCGGTCCGCTACTTGTAGAAGGAGCCGATCCCTCGCTTGGAGCGCTGGTATCAATCGTGAACACCTCGCCTATCGAGGTCTGGATGTCGCCGAGGTTCGCGATATCGACAAAATGCTTTGTTGGAAACTGGAAGACGACACAGGCCCTGTAGGGAACGTCATTTGGATTCTGGGCCAGAGTTTGCAGATAGAACACAAGCTCGTTGGCTTTCGGACTGACCTGGATTCTGGTAACCAGAACCTTGTCCCCAACTTGGAGCATTTGCATCTGGCTCTTCAAGTCAGCCGAGTAGAGCGACTCGACCATGATCGAATATCGGATGCCGGCACCCGGCTTGTGGGAGTTGTACCAATAGATTTCCCCGGAGGGTGGATTTGCTTTTATGCCGTCCGCGGCAATCACCAAAACGGATCCCGTCCGCATCACGGCGCCACTGGCTGTGACCGACGCAACGCGGTATTGCGAACGGAGCTGTTGCTCGATCGTAGTCGCCGGAGCCTGCCCACGTGCAACCAGCACGGGCAGGCTGAGAGCCACGAGTGCGAATGCGCTAGTCTTGATCATGGCTGGCCTCCTTGAGCGGCTTCTCCTACCAGCTTCCGCTGCCGGGCTTCAACTGGGCCTCGACCTTTCCGGCGTCGGTCTCCTGCGACGCGATCTGCGATTCCGCGTCCGGGGCGGCGTCCGCCGTGCCCTCGGCGACGTAACGCGGCGCAGCGGCTGGTCCGTTCGGGAGTCCCCTTGCTTGGTTGTCGGCAAGCATTTTGAGACCAGAATCGATCTGCTCGTGGAATTGATTGTGCATTTCCTGCAATTGCGCGAGCTCGATGGTCGTTGAGGAATCTGCGGGACAATCTCCGGGCTTGCTAGTGACAACGTCGACGGTGACCGTGCCATCCTGCGCCACCGCCGGGCTTTTGCGCTGAATGATGTCTCCCGGTGTCAGTGAGCACGCTTGGCCACCTGCCGTGACATCGAGATTCGAAGAGACCACAAAGAACCGCTGTTGTAAGGCCGCTGGCGATTGTTCCGTGTCTGACCCTTGGGAGGTAGAGGAGGCTGGCTGTCCTGCGGCTGCCTTCTCGGCGGCGAGCTGCTGCCGGACCTCGTCGGCAATCAGAGCTTTCATCTCGGGAGTGAGCGTCGGTGCCGCCGTTTGCCCGGTCTGCGATGGTGGCGGGGCTTGGCCATCATTGGCGACCTGTTGGTTCTCGTAGGCGAGTCTGAGGTTCTCGGCAAGCAGGTAATCCGTCAACCACAGGTCAGGTGAAGCGTAGAGCGGATATGGAGTGAAGTAGCCGGCAAAGAAACCAAACCAGGGGGCTGGCGTGGCCATCCCGAACCAGACGTAGTGCACCGGCGTTGCCCAAGGAGTGACAGCCCACCCGTAGAAGCGAGGTCCATAGTAGACGCCGGGTACGTAATGATAGTAACGATAGCCATGGTAGAAGTGTTCACGGTAGACGTGCGCGTATGATCGACCGCCAACGACGTACGTGCGCGAAATGTAGCCGGGCCGTACGGGCCTTTCCACGAATCCCCGATGAGGACCGTAGCTCACCACACGAGCCCCCGGATGGCCGGTCTCGACGATCCGTCCGCCGCCAGGGCCATGATTGATCACCATCTTCCCAGCGAGGCCGCGGGGCGCTTCGACGTGTCGAATCTCACCACGGGCATCTGTGGTTACGGTGTGGCCGGTCTGGGGGTTGCGGTACTCCCTGCGACCGCCCGCGAGAGCGGTCTCTGTCTCTCCGGTGTGCTTCTGATAGATTACGGGGCCGTGGCCCGCGGTGGCTCCCGCTCCACCAGCACCACGGATTCCGCCGCCAGCCCCTGAGAGGCCAGGCCCGCGGCCAGCGCCAGCGGTTCCCGAGATCCCTGCGCCATGAACGTTCCCGCCGGTGCCCGTGATTCCGCCACCCCTAGGTGCAGTGCCAGTGGGCATTGTCCGTCCGGGCGGCATTCCGCCTCGGGTCGCCGGTGTCGCAGGAGTGCCCGCTCCGGGTCTGCCAGCCGGCTGAGCCTGTCTGGACGGCGCAGGGGCGGGTTTCGCAGGCGCAGCGGCGGGCTTGCTTGGGGGTGGGCTACTTGTCTTCTTGTCGGCCATCAGAGTCCCGCTCAGTGCGAGAGCGAAGACAAAGACCGCACAGCAAATTCGATGATTTGTTCGTACCCAACTCACGGCTACCTCCATCAAGTTGTTTGCGCTTTCAATAACCAGAACGAAGACACGCGGATAATTCCATATGCCGTCTACGCGAAAGTTGTTACCGGGACGGCCCGGTAGAAACTCTCTCATACGTCGAACCCGAAAGCATCCAAGTCTCCAGCACTCTTCCAGCATCGAAGTCCACCGCTTCTCCCGACCCAAGCACGCGCAAATCGGCCTCGCCACTGGCACTTCTCAGCCTGTAATGCGATCCAGCGGACGCGAATTCGAGTATCTTGACCACCTTCTTGCCATTTCTGATAGTCAGTGTCCCGGAAACCTCGGCATCACGGGCGAGCAGTACGGTACCGGCTTCCATCACCGGCAGAAGAATCGCGCCCCGGAACTCTGATACCCCATCAGCTTGCGGGTGAACCGCTCGCAATGTGATCCACACCCGAGTCCCGGCCTCAAGGTGAATCACCTGCGGAGTCAGAGTTGCTGTCGAGTGCTCCGGTCTTGCCGACGAAGGAATCGGACCTCCCCGAGAGACCACCACGGGCCTTGCCCCGGACTGGATTCTCGCCGTCGGCGACGGCGCACTTGGCCTCTCTGCACCGGACGAGGGCGAGCTAGAAGCCGCCGCGCTCTCGACTGCTGCTGGCGAAGATGGAGATGGAGTCGCTGCAGATCCTCCGGCAGTGTCTCGTTGGGGCTCCGATGACGGAACAGCCACTCCCCTGTCGGGGGTGCTCGGGCCAGATCGCGAAAGCCCGGCCGTATCGACTGTACCGACGTTTTCGCGCGGCGCGGCGGGAGGAACAGGCGACGACTTCGTCCGTCCAGACGCACTGGATGCAATCGCGGTTCCACCCCCCACGGCGGATTGACTGCGTGGAGTAGCGTGTGGAAGCTGGTGTTCCCGGTCCGGTCTTGTCTCAGAGATTCGCGTGCCGGGGGCCGTGCCCGCCGGGATGGTCTCAGGGGCCGGTTTCGCAGAGGATTTGGCACTCGAACTCAACTGCTCAGGACGCGGAGCGGTGAGTCGCCCAGCAACAAAGGCGCCGATCACGAGGGCGATTGCGGTGATGGAGACGAGGCCCCATCGCACCTGCCAGCCAAGGGGCTGGTATGCCACTCTCTTCCACCAGCCGAGAGATCGAGAATCGCGCGTTAGGCTACTTGGCTGCCTGGCCGCAACGCTGGATTCGAAAAAACGCTCCAACCAACTATCGAGCCGCCTTTCCGTCCTTTCCCATTCCCCTTGCTGCGCTATCGGCATCGGATCATCAAAGGCCTGTAGACGCCGTTGAAGGTCGGTGCAGGACGAGCACCCAGCCACATGCGCAGCGGTTGTTCCTTCGGGGATTTCTCGTGGCGCACCCTCTCCCACCGTCCGGAATGCTTCGGATTCCGGGCACGGCTCAGGGGCAACCCTGCGCCCCAGCAGCAGCACAAGTTCCTCCAGGTAGTTGTCTTCGTTCCAGATGCTCATTGCGATTCGGACAACGCCGCTTCCATCCTCTTCCAGAGCATTCTCCGGCCATTCTGGAGGTGGGATTTTACTGCATCAATTGACAGCCCTGTTCGGGCCGAAGTCTCCTCGTACGAGTAACCCTGAATTTTGAGCTCCAAGCACTGACGCTGCTCCGGAGGGAGGGAATTCATTTCCCGCACGATCTTCTGAGCGCGCTCATGCTGTTCAAAAAAAGGTTCCGGTGCCCCGGAAACCGCGTGTTCGGCCGACTGCCAATCGTCGTTGACGAGTTCGGCACTTTTTTTTCTCCAGTCATCAATGCAGACGTTTCTCGCGATCCGCATAAGCCATGCAGCAAAGTCACCGCCTTGAAAGCTTCGGATTTTTTCGTAGGCTCGAAGAAATGTTTCTTGAGTTGCGTCTTCCGCCCGCTGCGTCTCGGAAAAGAACCCCCTGCAGGCGAGAAACACTTTCTTGCGATGGCGCACGAAAAGCTCCGCAAAGCAGGCGTTGTCCCCAGTTTCCTGGAACCTTCGGACATAGTCACCGTCCGTCAACGCCAGTGCTCTACTGTCCATAACGTATGCGCCCCAGGAATTCCACACGCCTCGGGCAATCCGTTGCGAAACCGGATAGCAGGGTACCGCCACGCGCGCCGAGCTTTGATCGGCCTTCTGCACAACTGTAGCCAGAAAGTCCGCCCAAGGAGGACCATATCGTCCCGACGAGCGACCTCAAATGGAAGCGTTCCCTTTCGCTGCGTCGAACATGACTCGCTTTTTTCAGCCGCTCAATGTCGCTGGCTGATCGGCAGAATCTTGATTTGCTTGATTTGTCACGAGTATTATGACTCAGCGCGATGCGCCTGCCAAGGGTTATCGTGTGGGTAGTCTGTATTCCCCCGATGCGAGGGTCGGCGAAGCAGTACTTCCGTGCCGCTACAGCCCTTCGAGAGTAATCTCCCGGACATTCCATCGCCGTAGGTACCCAGTACTCTGCTGTGACCGTGCCCCGTTCCACGGGCAGCAACCATCCGGCGGTCACGCCTCCCGGACGGCCCACCATACCCTCGCTTTTAGCCGACGTCGAAAAAACTCAGATACATCAATCGGATCTGTGCTAGGGCTTTCTACTCCGTCCCTGATGACTTGCCAAATTGTGGGTCGGCTTTTCGGGCCGCTGCCCAACGCCTTCTCTGCGATTCCGCCATGCGCTTTCGGGTTTCCGGACTGAACGTACGCCTCCTCCGCGTGACCGAAACCGTACTGCCGGAAGCCTGGGCCTCGGTGTTGCCCTGGCTGTTTGCGGTCATCCATTTCGGTGGCCGTCCCCGACGCTTGCCCCGGCCACGGGCAAGGTATTCGAGGCTCCTCATCGCGACGTCGATATGCCGACGCTCGACTCTTAGTTCTTCGACAATCCGGACGATATCCATCGCAGTTCCAAATCCAGGATGCCGGGAACACGCGCGTCACAAGGAAAGTGCCGTGACGGCATCCCCGCGCAATCATCAGAACTTCAGGCTCACCAGAATCTTACTGCAAACTCGGCCCGCTGTCTATCGGCGGTGCTATTCACTGGCTGTGGTGCTCTGCAACATCCAAATCGCAGACTCGTGGTGAGTGAACAACCTACTAATGTTGTTGGGGAAACGGGTCCAGAAGCTCCGAGGCGCGCACAACTGGAGCCAGGAAGAGTTCGCCGCCATCGCTGGACTCCACCGGACTTATGTCGGTCAGGTGGAGCGCGCCGAGAAGAACTTGAGCTTCGACAACCTCGTGAAGATCTCGACGCCACTGGGGGTCACGCTTTCGGAGTTGCTAAGAGGCCTTGAAAATGGTGATGACGCTTCCGTCGACGAACGAAAGCGTGCTTCGCGCGGAAGCACGGCATTACGAAAAACTCCGGAACTACTTCTTCTCGACGTTCGAAAGGTCCTCAGGCGACTGTCCACTCAGTTGTCTGACGTCAATCGAACAATCCACTCTCTCGAAGACCTGGCTGACGGATCGGACCGCAACCAAAGCGGAAATTCTCAGCAAGGCCGATCCACTCGGAGGCGGTGACGGCTCTCCGGGACGATTGGTGGCTCGGCGGGAGTCCAAGTCCAGCAAACTCGCGGCGCAAGCATCGCGGGATGTTGGGGAGAATTCCCGCTCCGTCGCGAGGACGTGTTCCCGTTCGCGGGTGAGCAAATCGACGACGGTGACCGCTTCCAGTTCATTCGCGTTAGCCACCCAGAGTCGGGATTCCAGCGTCATGGATCACCGCGCGCCGGCGAAGAACTCGATCACTACGTCCGGGAAGAAAGCGCGAAATCGCACCTCGACGTGATTGCGCGATGGATGATTCGGGCCTACATGATATCGAGGGCGAAGCACCTGTCGATCGCCAGGCGCAGGTTCTGCGGGAACGCCGCAATATAGCGGAGCGTCGGCCTGAGATCACGGTGCCCCAGTGCGCGGGACACCAGTAGTACATCCCCACTGCTCCGGTGCAGGGTCGTCGCGAATCCGGCGCGAAAGGAGTGGATGCCGACAGCGAACCGAACTCAGATATTTCCTACAGAGCACCCGCGCTATAATTCTCGAAGCGGTTTTCAGATGTACTCAACGCGGTACCTTGCAGTCCTCCTCCTGCCCCTGGTTTCGGCCAAGATTGCGTTTGCTGAACTCCCCGCCGATCCCGACGCGCTCCTGAAAAGAGGACTCCATTTCGCCGAATTGTACAACTGGTCGGATGCCGGTCCGTTGTTTCTTGAAGCAGAAAAGCTCTTCCTCGCGCACGGGGACCAACGGAACGCGCTCTATGCGCATCTCGGCGTCATCCGCTCTACGATGGAACAACGGAATCTGCCGGAAACTTCGGCGGAACTGGGTCAGCAGCTTCAAACGAATCCGCTCCTGCAGTCCGACCCCACCCTCCGGCTCTTTTGCCTCGCGGTGCGTGGTGACATTGACGGCGAGATCGACGCCGACCCCATGCGGCGAGACTGGGAGGCCGCTCTCAAAGTGGCGAAAGCGCTCGGCGACACGAAGTGGCAGAACCGGGCATCAGGCGAGATTGGGTTCGCGGCGTTCCTGGCAGGGGATACGCAGACGGCGCGAAAAATGGTGGGCAGCGCTTTCCTCAAAGCTGCCGGCGCGCACGACGCTGGCGCCCAGATCCGGTACCTCGCGGCGATTGGAACCGGGGATGTCCTCATGCATTCATATGATGATGCTCTCGGCTACTTCGACAAGGCGCTGAAGATCGCAGACGCCAATCCCGATACGGGATATCAGTTCCTCGTCCAAGAGGGCAGGTGTCAGGCACTGAAAGACCTCGGTCGCCTGGACGATGCTGAGCGCCTCGTGACCGAGATCATCGGTCAGGCCCGCGCGCGTAACAAGAACGTAAAGGCTGCTCAAGCACTCATCACGGCTTCCGCGATCTCCACCGCACGCAAGGACTATTCGCAGGCGATTGGCCGCCTACACGACGCGATCTCCCTGACCGATCAGGGTGGATTTGAGCGGCTCCGCGCAGAGGCCGAGTTTGACCTCGTGGACATTTATCGCGGGATGGGCGATCTCGGGAAGGCGGAGGAGATGGCCGCCGCCGCTGCTGAATCGACGCAGTCGAGCGGGGATGCTTATCTCCTGCCCCAACGTCTGCGGGCGCTCGCGCAGTTGGAGGTCGCGCAAAGGAAGTATTCGGAAGCAGACGCAACCTATGACCGCGCTGAGTATTTTGTTGACACGATGATCGGCAACGTCGGCGCGGTCGAGGTCCAGACCGGTCTCATAACAGCGATGAGCGAGATTTACGCCGAACATTTCTCGCTGCTGGCGGATCACCTGCCGGACATAACGAAGGCATACTCGGTCCTCGAAAGGGCTCGTGGACGAGTGCTGAGTGGTCTTCTCCTCAATGGGCGGACCCACGACTCCGAGCAGGATCAAGAGATCGACCATCGGATCGGTCGTCTCAATCTTGCCATGGCGAAGGCCAGATCCAGCATCGAAGTCCGCCAAATCAGGGATCAGATTTTCCTCGCTGAACAAGCACGGTGGCTGGTGCCGGGCTCACCACAAGGATGGCAGGACCACCCCTTCAGGACGATGCCGTTGGCGCGCGTGCGCGGCATGGTCAAATCTGACGAAGCGCTTCTGGAGTTTGTTCTCGCTGAACCACGCTCCTGGTGCCTCGTGGTCACCCATGGCGGAGCGCGGATTGTCCCGTTGCCCGCCCGCGACAGGATCGAAGCCCTCGTCGCACGCTATCTGACGACCCTGAAAGCGAAGCGCACTTCGCAGGAGGAAGCACAGACCCTGTACTCCGCTCTGTTGGGCCGTATCCGGGAGGCGCGCTCCAACAGAAGCCTGATCGTCGTTCCAGACGGCCGCCTGCATCTGCTGCCGTTCGAAGCCCTCGTCGATCCCGCCGGCAAATACATGGTGGACACGCACACGATCACGTACACTCCCTCTTCCAGCGCGCTGTACATGATGACTGCCGCGCCGGTGCTAAGGGTCGCGAGAGGCGGCCTTCTCGGAGTCGGCGGTGTGCCGTACGCCGGAGATGCCACACTCGCCAATGTCGCGACGACACGAGGGTTCAGCAGTGGCACTCTCGGGGATCTGCCGGGGTCGAAGGAAGAGGTTCTTGCGGTGGATTCCGCCTTTCACACGGGCGCGAACACGCTGCTCATCGGACCGGCAGCCACCGAATCGGCATTCAAGGGGGCTCGACTGGATCAGCGCCGAATCATCCATCTGGCAGTTCACGGCTTCGCTGACGAAAAGCACCCGGAGCGTGCGGCCCTGATTCTTCTAAGTGACCCCCAACACGGCGAAGACGGTCTCCTACAGGCCGGTGAGATCGCACGCTTGCGCACGAATGCAGAACTCGTCGTTCTGTCGGCTTGCGACACCGCAGTCGGCAGGTTGCAGGGGGAGGAAGGGATCGCAAATCTATCCAACGCCTTTCTCCTTGCCGGTGCGAAGTCCGTCATCTCCACCCTCTGGAGCGTTGATGACAATATCTCGCTTTTCCTCGTAAAGAAGTTCTATGGGCATCTGAATAGTGGGGCCACTATTGCAGAGGCACTGACGGCAGCCAAGCGGGACACGCGGCACGCCTTTGGCGAAAGTGCTGTTCCATTCTATTGGGCCGGCTACATACTCGACGGGTTCGGAGACCGTTCGATCCCGATCACCAGGAGACAAGAGAAACTCGCCTATGCCACTAACAGAAACCGATCGCAGCAAAATCCTCGACAGCATTAGGAAGCTGGTCGTCGAACGGCACATCAACGTTACGAACCCCCATCAGGACTACGCGAAGTGGACGGTACTGGTCGACGAACGGACCCCGCATCTCGTGAAAACCGAAGGCACAGAGGAGTTCGAACGTGGGGTGGAGGAACTGCTCGCCGCCCTCGGAGGCAGCCATACGGCCTTCTTTCAACAGCACGGGGCCAAGGTCCCATCACCGCACGCCATTAACGCGACGTTACGTGCAATCGAAACTCCCCAGGGACCACGATGGATGTTCCTGGATGTTGTCGAGGACGGCCCGGCCTTCTGTAGCGGTATTCGGCCCGGCGAACTTCTCTTTGCGGCCGACGGAAATCCCGTTGCGCCGCCTTCGCAGCCGGGCTTCCGCATTGGCGGCCAGCACGATCTGGAGATTGGGACGCTGGCGGGGGATACCCGACGAGTCTCGGTGGAGGTGCCTGACCGTCAAGCAAAGGGTCGGCCGCCAATGGTCGAGCCCAGAAGCCTGTCCCATCGCATGATCGGCCCCGATGTCGGGTATGTTAAGGTCGCCACGTTCCCTGGCGCTGTCGGCCGGGATTTCGCCATGGCGCTCGACCTCGCCGTCCAGGAACTGAAGGACCAGGGCGCGCAACGTTTAATTGTCGATCTCCGCGGGAACATGGGCGGCGGCCTCGGGTCTCTCCGACTGATGAGCTACTTCTCTGGCGGGAAGCTCGAAATCGGCCACAGTCTCACTCGCCGTCGACTTCAGAAGGGATACCAGAGAGAGAAGCTCATTCACATCGGGAGAATACCGTCGTCCAAGCTCGCGTTGCTGACAATGGCCCTGCGGTTCCGTTTCATACAGAAGGATCGGTCGATGGTGCTTGTGACCGAGGGCCTTGGGCCGCAACCGTTTCATGGGCGCATCGCACTACTCGTAAATGAGCATTCGCGCAGTGCCGCCGAAATGGTGGCCAGCTTCGCAAAGGATAACGGACTCGCGGTCATCGTGGGCACCAAAACGCCGGGCGAAGTCCTCGGCGCCGCGAACTTCAAGCTTGCGGGCGGATACCGGCTGCGCATGCCGGTTGCCGGATGGTACACGTGGCGCGGCGAATGCCTTGAGGGAAAAGGCGTGGAACCGGACGTGCCAGTCGAGGTCTCACCGGAAGCGCTTGCCACTGGCGTCGATACACCGTTGGAAAGAGCGCTGGATGTCCTGGTAAAAGGACTCCACACTCACAACGCCGCCTGATGCGGCAGGCGGCGGCTCCCGGCTTTGGCTTGTTCCTGCTGCCTGGCGGACGGCCCCGTCGATGCTGGCCGGGCTTGCGGCGAGACGTTGGAGGCTCATGAGCGCGTTGCTGCCTCAGTTCAGCGACGACCTTGGTGGCCCCACGTTGCAATGGTATCTAACACTCTCTGTCGATCAACAGTGGCGGATTCAATTACTAATTACTATATAACTGTATATAAGCGTAGCGGGTGCCCTCGAAGTAAGCAACATCTGGCACAACTAACTTCTTACAGATTATTTTTACGTTACAAGCGCCTCAGTAAGATCTGATATTGCCATTTCCTGAAAGCGGGCGCATACTGTGGAAGCCGCACGGAGGCTGTTGTATGAGGACTCCGAATCTGTATCTAGTAGACGACGACGGCGAGCAGCTTTCTGAACGCGTCGTGGATGCCGCGAACCAGATCGCAAACGCAATCTTCTCCCGGTACCGAACAACCGATCCTGCCGAGGTCAGTGATGCAATCGAGCACAGTGCGCGAGTGACCGCTCGGCAACTGCGGAAGGGCCGTTCGCTCAAACTGCCCGCTTTCCTTTGGACGATTGCAACCAACAGAATCAGAGCGAGACAGGAGATGCGAAGTCGCGAGCAGGGTGTCGGCTCGGACCTGCTCGAGGATCTTGCCGGGAGCCAGGGCACAGCGAACCGACTCGAAATGCGAGTCGCAGTCCATGAGGCTCTGGAGCGTTTGCCGGAACGGGAACGAACGATTCTGGTGATGAAGTCCCAGGGTCTCTCTGCAAAGGAAATCGGCCGCTATCTCGGTATGTCTGCAATCAACGTGGACACCACTGCGTGCCGAGCCCGTGAGAAGGTGTGCAATATTCTTGGCCATTGCCCCCGCGTTTGACCACTGTCCAAACACAAGGATGTCTTCTGGTGCCGACCAGAAGCGCCAGCTCAAAAGAGATCGCGCGAATCCACAGTACCCTGTCGGACCAGTGCGTTTTGCTGCGATAATGTCAGGCGGACCTCATGCGGAATCGCGGACCCGACGTTGTTGAAGATGCCTTCCTGAATGCGTATCCCAACCCGGCACGCATCGGCTGTCTCCCCGACAATGAGCGACCGCCTGTGCTCCGCTCGCTTGCTCGCAAGGAACTACCCATTGATCACCCATATCGCGAGCACCTGGGCCACTGCTCTCCCTGTTTTCGGGAATTTGTCCCATATCGCGACGCTTACAGAACCGAACGCGCTCGCGTCCGGGCTCTGCGAATCACCGCTGTTGCGGCGATGGTTCTGATCGCGGTCTCGCTTGCGGTGTACTTGCTGATGCGCAAGCCCGCCGGTCTGACTCCTGTGGCGCGGAATCCTGTGATATCCACGCCTGCCGAAAACTGGGCCGCGGTCACGCTCGATTATAAAGATGCCTCCCCACTCCGCGGCGCGGAGCCCCAGAGAGTCGTTCGGGAGCAGAGTGCACCTCGGAGGCGAGATGCACTGAAGATTGTTCTGCCGCTGGGCAGCGATGACGGTCAGTATGAGATCGAGATCGTGGGCGGCCCGACCGAACCGAGCGGCGCGAAGGTCTGGAACGGCGCGGCCAGAATTCAGGACGGCCTCACCACCCTGGAGGTCAAAGCCGACCTGTCCGGTTTTTCGCCGGGCCACTACATGCTTGCGTACCGGCACGGTGATGCCTCCTGGCGTACTGTTCCGCTCATGGTCGAGTAGCTCTCTCCCATGTCGAGCTTCGCCTTACCTGCCGAGCCCCTTTGTCTTTGAGCGCTCGCGCACCGACCGGACATTTGCCTTTCCGTTCGAATAGGTGATGGAAACGTTCTCGCCGGTCTCAGGCTGGCGACTGAGGAGATCTTTTGGGTGTGCGACAGCGGTGCCGGACGCCTGGCGCTGGACAACGTGATCCTCCATCACTCCGATAATCTCGCCACGGTAAATGCCGCTATCGACAGCAGGAGGAACGGTTCGGGCCGTCTCACTCAAAGTGCGGGGTGTAATGGCAGGAGCATCCTGCAATGCCTCCGGCTGGCGCACGCTTCCTGGTGTGTCCTTTTCTGAGAGCTCCTTGTCCGCTATTGAGTGGTTGAGCTCCAGTGCCAGCAGGAAGTCGGCAGCACGGGAAGCATCATGTGCAGCGCGGAAGATCTCGTGCTTGTCCTTTTGCAGCGCGCTGATCCAGGAGTCGACGTAAGCCGCGTGCTGGGCGGGATCGTGCGGAATTCCCCGCTCGGCGGCCAGAAAGAGGCTTGCCAGCTCGGCCCGCAGCTCTTCCTTCGCGTAATTGAGGTCGCCAAAGCGATAGGACTCATTGAGTGTCGAGCGATCCAGCCGCATGGGATGGCCGGTCCAATGGGCGAGCTCATGCAGAGCCGTTCCGTAATAACCAGCGGCGTCACGAAAGGCATCCTCCGGTGGCAGGTGAATCCGGTCGGACGCGCGATCATAGAAGGCGCGGTCCGCCTGATCGTGGATTATTCTGGCGGCCGAACCCGTCAGGATCTGCTCGGCCGAATGGATGATTTCAAACCGGGTGCGTTCGGTTGGCGTCCAGGCAGGAATGCCCTCAACCTGGTTCGCGTTAAAGACGGTGTAGATGCGATGGAGAAACCGGTTCGCCCCGTCCGCTCCCTGACTGCGCCCCGCTTGACGACTATCGGCACCCTCGGTCTGGTCTCCGAAGCTCCGCTCTTCTGCGGCCTTCACTTCCCAGTACTCAATCTGAGTGCCCTTCTCACCTCGTCGAACGTACCAGCCCTGGCGGGCGGCCTGCTGGTAGGTCATCCAGCGCGGATCGCCATAGCCACGCTGAAACGCTGTCGCCATGAGGTGAAGAGCGTTGGCACCGCGGTATGCTCGGCCAGTGGTCGGATTGGTCGGCATGACCGGAGTCGCTTCTCCGGGTTCCCACGGCTTCTGCCACGGAGCCACGCCTTCTTCGAGCATCCTGACGATCCTGTCTGTGACCTCCCGCCGGAAATCCCGCTTCTCAGGGTTGGCCGATACGGAGGACATAGGTTCGCTTGTTGTGGTTGCCATTGCTCATTGCTCCTCTTGGCTGGTGAAGTCGGAATCGCACGACTCCGTCTCAAAACCGGAGCCATCCAGCGGCTCGCCGCCAAGAGAGTCGAGGATCAACTGAACCTCAGGCTCCACTTTCTGTGAGGTCTGCATACTCGCTCCTTTGCCGTCTCGATACTCAGAGGTTGAAAAGAGCCTCTACTTATATAAGGGGGCGACGGAGGCTGTTTCTTACAGCGAACAGCGAAACTTGTTTACCATCGTGAGAATTGGTCGTGCCGGACGGGCGCGATGCCAGTCTGACGCGTTGCTGCCCGACGAGCCGCGGTGCTACCATTCCTGACAGATGAGCACAGAACATATCATTGCGCTTTTGATTTCAGAGCGGGACAAGCTCAATCGGGCAATCGAAGCTCTGGGAACGCCCGTGAAGCGGCGCGGCCGGCCGCCGAAAAACCCATTGACCGCGATGACCGAGGCAGTCGAAACGGCGGCTCCGAAGAAGCGGCGCGGCCTTAGTCCGGCCAAGCGAAAAGCCCAATCGGAGCGGATGAAAGCGTATTGGGCCAGGCGCAAGAAGCAGGCCGTGAAAGCTTGAGCGCCCGTTCTGTCAACTGCCCGGCGCGGACCAGCCGAAACAGGTATTCCCTCGGAACACCGGTATACTGTCGACGTCGCGCGAGCGGACGATTCGCGTTCTCGCGCGAGCGCCAGAACCACTATCTGATTTGGCCGAGTGAGGAGACTCAAACCGGAGCCCGCCCAACCTCGAATTAGATCGGAAATATCCTATCGATTCCTGTCGGGTCCGGGTCCATTCCTGCTCTGCCGCTTATGCTTCAGAGACGAATCTGATTCCAATGTCTGGCGGTGACAAACTGAGCTAGGTGCTTTGGATTGGTGGTCGCTACGACCACTTCGGAAGGGGCTGCGAACAGAAGAGCTTGGGCGGCAATCAGGACATCGATATCGAGTGCGTTGGCCTCGGCGGTCGGGCGTCCCTGTCGTCGGGACTGTGCCCACAGTTCGGCCGCCAGACGCAACGCCTCATCGGAAAGGGGAAGATAGCGTCCTGATGCGGCATTGACGAACGCGTCAAGCCGGCCGACACTCAGAGTCTTTTGTGCGCGCAGAAGCTCTCGCTTCAGCTCGTAGTAAACAATGGCGGGCACAATGACTCGGGCTCCGCTTAGCAGACAACCAGAGAGCCATTCGGTGACGGCCACAACTTCGGCGCTGCGTTGGGGATGAGTCAGGAGACCAAGAGGGCCGGAATCGAGAACGACAAACTGGCTCACGGATAGAGGAGCGGCTCCCCTGCCGAAGTCCTGTTCTCGTTCATCGCTCTTTTGAACTCGGTCAGCTCTTGCTCTGCAGCGCTAATCTCTTCCCGGCTGTCGGTAGCATCCTGAAGCCGCCAGCCCTCAAGAAGCTTCAGCGTCGCCGTATCGATCACACCGGGGGCCGAAGGCGGAGCGAATGGCGGCCTTGAGGTCGCTTCGTCTGGCGTTCTGGTTTCGTGCTTCATTGCTTTCGACCTTCCTGCTTCAATGTTACCAGCGATGGGAGCAAGGGAACCTCGCGGCTTCACGAAGTACGGCGTCTCCTTTCCGTTTCTACCCTGACAGTCCTCAACGCCCGCGTGACCGGCCACGGCCGCGGTACGGGCGGCGCGGCTGTTCACGCGGTTTCTCTGCCTGCTGCAGTTCAACCACCACATCCCGAAGGGCCTTCTGATAGTGGCCCAGCCAGCCCTCCCACCGCTCTTCGACCGGAGCTGCATCTCGCCGGACGAGCTTCCGGGCCGTTTCTTCAAGGTGAGCCCGGTCGCTCAGGATTCTCTCGGAGTGACCGAGGTCGTCAACCTCCAGGAGTGGTCGCCCGTTGACGAACAGCTTGCGCAGTCGGATGAAGGAATTCGCTCGCAGCCTTCCACGGGCGCGCGCTTCGACGATCTCAGGCGTGTGGTACAAGCAATACACGTGAGCGTCGGTCCCCTCCAGCATCATGAAGCTGCGCCCCGTGCTTTCGTCCTCGCCGTGTGACAGCACGCGTCCCTCAAGCGGGCTCAGGCTGCGGAGGTCGGCCATGACCATGGGAAGCCGAGTGTCAGAGACCGGCACACCATGAGAGGCCAGCGCCTTTTGTCGGTCGGCCGCACGCTGCATCGCGCGCAACGCCGTCCCGAAGTCCCGGCGAACGGTCCACAGCCCTGGTGCTTCCTCCTGAGCCAGCCCCATTTCCTCCAACGATTTCAACCGCGCCACAACGTACTGATCTCGCGCTTCCGCCGGACTCTTCCTCACGATGAAGCGCTCGGACCGTGTGTCTCCGTCAGCATCGCGTGCGATCACGCGGTCGAGTGACGTGAAACGCCGCTGCGACACTTCGCGCCGCTGTGCCTCGGCGACATCCAGTTCGCTCCGATACCCAAGCTGGCCGGTGCACAGCTCCTCCGCGATGTTCCGAATGCCCCGTTTTACGTAATCGCGGTCGAGACTGAGCGGTTGTCCGTTGTCACGCAGTCCTCGCAGAGCTACGTGGACGTGCGGATTGTCGGTATTGAAATGGCAGATCGCGACCCACTCGAGCTGCGTGCCGAGGTCCCGTTCCATGCGCTTCATCAGATCGCGTGTCAGACTTGGAAGATCAGCGCGATCGCCGAATTCCGGCGAGACGATGAGCTTCCACAGACGTTGATCCCCCGCAGACTGCCACCGGTCAAGCCGGGCCGCGATTTCGCTGCTGTTACCGCTCTCGTCAAAGCCCACCTCCACGCGGCGCTTATGCCTGGCGCTCTCCCGCGCAACGTAGCGGCCATGGGCCTTCCACAGTCCACGCGTCGCGTTTCGCGAGTACATCACACGAATGGCACAACGCTGATTGCGTGACCACCTGCCAGGTGCCGCACCCGCAATGCTCGACTTACGATCCCGCTGGCGTGCGGCTCGTACCAGCCGGGCATACTGCCTTACCAGAGTGCAGGCCGCGTACCAGGCCGGAGACTTCCCGGCGCGCGTCGCGCGTGGTTTCCGCGGCCGGACCCGGAATCCCTTCTCTTCGCTACCGGCCACGAGCTGCCCCGAGCCGGCGCGCCGCTTGGACGAGCGTGCGCTCCACGTACGCGTCCTGTCGGCGCTGGCTGCCTTTCTTCGAGAGGTCGCGGGAGCGAATTGCGGCAGCGACCTCCTCTTCGGCTGCACCGTGGGAGAGGGCGTGAATCGCCCACGCGAGATCAATCCGATTCCCGTCTCCCGCGTAGCGGCGGTCTGCCCGGAATGCTTCAATTGTTCGCAGCGGGCCAGGATCGACACCGGGCCTCCGCGTATCGAGGCGTGCTCTTTCCTGACTCCGTCTCTCCACCTGCCGTCGAATCTCGGCGACGAACCGCGCCGCCGCGGGATACACGGTGCCTTCTGCCTCGATCAACCGGACGAAGGGGTACAGGCCCGTCACGACATCCTGGTGAGACGGCTTTCGATTGCTGAATCCGCTTAGTCTTCCGAAGTGACGCCAGTCTGCCGCTCCTCCGTCGCCCCCGAATTTCTCCGCCAGGGCGCGCGCGGCTGCTGTGCTAACCTGCTGTTCGAGCCGTTCGCCGTGCTTCAGCCATGCCTGGTAGTTTCCTGGCGATGTCTGTACCACGACGGCCGGATGGAATCCGTCCCGCTTCATCGCGGCGACAGCTTCGCTGGTCAGGTCGTCCACCAGGCTCAGCTCGTGTTCGCCACTGGGGCGGATGTAGATGTGCCAACCGTTACGGTTCTGCAGCCGAAGCCATGGGACGGAACGCAGCAGCGTGTCCCCATCCCAGGTTCGGAGGAGCATGCGTGACTCGGTTCCCGCCGACTCCGGCCTGTACACACCGATCTCGTACTGTTCCGAGCTCATGGCCGTAATCTGACGCCTGACGGCGTAGATAGTCGGGGCGGAGCTCATGATTTCACGCCGTTCCGCAGTCCCAAAGGCAGGCCGTCCACCAGAGCAGTGGCGGCGTTTTTCAGGAATCGCTCATAACGCTCTTTCGCTCTGGCGACGGACAGGGAGGTCTGGTCGGGCAGCGCCGTAAGCACCGCTTTCGCCAGCGTGTCAACGAAGGCAAACAGAGTCTGCTGGACCTGATTCAGGCGATCCACGTCCCGGCGTATCTGATCGAGAGTGGCAGCGATGCGTTCTTCGGGTCCGTCAGACTCGCCCGCGAGTTCCCGCTCCACCGCGTGGCGCATCAGCGCCGTGGGCGAAACGAACCCCCGTTCCCTGGCAGCCGCGCGGATCTCTCTGACCTTCGCATCCCGGAATCGGATTGTGAGCTGTGGCATTTGGCCCCCTACTGATAGAAGGCCTTTCGAGGTGTGCTTTCTTACGCTCAAAACAGAAGAAAAATGGCGACTCCCAACCGGGAGTCGTTTTCACAAAAATGCCTCCCGGCCTAAACTGTCGCAAAAGCGAAAGAAAAACAGGAAAACCACACCAACTGACTCCCACCCCTTTATGTTCCACTACCAGATCGGGCTGCCTTTTCCGATTTCGGAGCCCGGTGTAGTAATATTCTGGAAACTTGAAGTAATCCATGTTGCATCCTATAATCGTTTCGTCTTTCTTATAGGAAATTAGAAACATGCCTGAATCCAACACGCTGGGAGAACACGATCTCGGACCGCTCTCTTCCCTCCCGGAGGAACTGCCGGCAACCCGCATCGCCCTGGTCCGTCGCCTCTGGCCGAAGATCAGCGCCGCGCTCCACGCCGGTCACAATCTCGTGGTGGTGCATGACCGCCTCACGCAGGGCGGATTTGTCATACCGTACAGTACGCTGGCCGCGTGCGTACACCGAATCCGCCTGGAGCAGGCGCGCACGTTGCCCTCTCGCGCGCGCCCTGTGGAAAAGACCGTTCAAAAACGCACACAACCAAGGCCGGGCCAAGCCGATCCGCTCGCGAACCTTGAAAAATACGGCACCGCCAACTTACCCGGATTCCATTTCACGGGCGAACCGCCGGACCCCGACAAACTATTTTGAACCGCCGTGTAAGAAAAGCCTCCTCAAAACCCTTTATCTCTGTAGAGGAGGATTTTCTGAATGGCGGACTCCGACGGGTCGAACTCCAGTTGCACCATTCACATGTCCCTGCAGGGCAAGGGCGGTGTGGGCAAGAGCTTCGCCGCGAGCATTCTTGCCCAATATCTGACGGCAAGGGGCAACACGGTTCGGTGCATCGATGCCGATCCGGTGAACAAAACACTGCACCAGTACCAGGCGCTGCAGGTGGTGCCATTCAGACTGCTTTGTGACGGCGGCATCGACCAGCGTGCCTTTGATGGCCTGGTTGACGAACTCGTGACCGAAGATGGGCCCTTTGTCGTTGACAATGGCGCCGCCACCTTCGTTCCCCTCTGGCAGTACATGCTCGAAAGCGATGTTGCGGGAATATTGCGCACCGCTGGCCGGAAGCTCTACATTCACATGGTGCTCACCGGTGGGCAGGGGCTGGCCGAGACCGTGAACGGGTTCGCCACGGTTGCCGCTACCACGACGGAGAAGAGCATCGTTGTGTGGGTGAATGAGTTCTTCGGACCTGTGGAGTTTCAGGGCCGCCCATTCCGCGAGATGAAGGCGTACCAGGACCACGCGGACAAGGTCTGCGGTTCAGTGGTGATTCCTCGTCGCAATCGCGCGACGTTCGGGCGCGATCTCGAAGAGGTTCTCGCGCGCAAGCTCACGTTCGAGGAGGCAATCCGCGAAAGCAGTATATCGCTCATGTCGAGGCAGCGACTCAAGGTCATGCAGCGCGAATTGTTCGTGCAGCTCGACGCGGTGGGCTTGGAGTGAGATATGCCTGACCTAGACGCGCTGATTGCCGAAGTCGCCACAAGCACCGGAATCCACATTGAACGCGATGATCCGGCGGTAGCGTTTGTGGTCCTCACCGAACTCGCTCTCGATCAGGTCACTGGCCGCGTGCTCGACAGCATCAACCGCAGGCTGGCTGTTTTCGAGCTGTCCATGGAGAAAGTGGACCAGCGTGCGGGCAAGTTACTCGCTCAGGAAGTCCGCAATGCCGCCGAGCAGATAAGAGGCGAACTTCACGCAGACATCGACCAGGCGGGCCTCAAAGCGGCCCATCTCGTCTACAAGGTCCATGAGGCCCATTCAAGGCCGGCTCTCATTCGGTGGATATCTGCCGGCCTCGCTTCCGCTGTCGTTCTTTTCCTTGCGGGACTGTGGGCCGGCGCTCACTTCCTTATCCACGTGACAGCGCGCTGAGGCCACCCATGGTCGAGAGACGCACAATACGCCTTCATCCGCTTTCCATTTGCCGGGACTCATGCCGCTTCTCTTCTTCGGAGAGGCTCTGACCGCAGCGGTCGTCGCGACGGCGGTTAGAGGGTTCTTCGGCGCTTCACCGGCGTGTCCAGGGCTGCGATTGGGGAATGCCAGGTAGATCGTAGAAAATAGCGACGTTGCTATCGCTTGGGTTTCTCACACTCCCTAAAGACATCAGGTCCAACACCGTCACCATATCCACACATGTCACTTATGGAGCCACCATGCTGCGGTCTTCCGCCCACATACCCAAGACTAGTCCAATGTCCATTCTTCAGCGTCAGAATGGCCTCCAGAAACGGGTCTTTTGTAAATTCAGTTGGTTGTGAACCGGAGGTTGACGCTCGGGCAACGAGATATGCATACTTGTCGTTCTTCTTGACAACGAGCGGCGTAAGCTTAACCAAGACATGGGACGACGGAGGACCAGCTGTCATCCAAGCTACTTGAGCTTTCACGATGTCTTGAGCTTCGATAGAACTTGGGACCACCACAACCAACGGCGTGCGAGTGCCTTGGGCCTTTACGATGAACGTGAACGCCAAAAGAAACAATACGGACAGTAGGCCGTTTCGCGAAAGTCCTGACATCGTTTTGTTCTCCCTCACGAGTTGGAGTCCCCAAAAACAATGAGGCAACGTTTCAAAGCATAGCACTTGATGCCCGGCTACTGAAAGGAGACTACCGCGAAGCCCGTTTGCCTCATGGGGCCCCGCGAAGGCATGGCCCGCCTCTTTGGGGCGAAACTATACCTGCGAATCGGCTTCCGTCCCATTGGTCTCTCGCTCCATGCTGTCAATCCGACCCAGACAGTGGGCGTGATTCGTGCCGACCCACCGTTCCTCCACAGATCCGCAAAAAACAGCGTCGCATTGTAAGAAACCGCCTGTGGAAAACCCTTCTACTTATTGAGTGGATACTTCAGCCACATCAGCGGTCCGGCGAGTAACCGACATTCCGGCTCATCAGGTGAACCGGCCTCAGGCGTCGGCCTCAATTCCGCGAACCGGTCGGGACGAGCTGGACCGCCGTCTCGAAGTGAAGCTCCGGCGCGAGCTGGGCGAGCCCGTGCTCGCCCTGCTTGCGGACGAGCGTGTCGAAGACATCCTGCTCAACCCCGATTCGTCCCTGTGGGTAAAGCGCTTCGGGGAACGCTGCCTCCGATTCGATCACATGCCGGAGTCGCGTGCCGCCAGTGCCCTGGGCACCATCGCGGCGTGGCGGGGAACCGTCCTGAACCATGAACGGCCGTTTCTCGAAACCGAACTGCCGCTCGACGGTTCGCGTTTCGAGGGCATTGTGCCGCCCGTGGTACGCCGTCCAGTGTTCGCCATTCGGCTGCGGCCTCGGAAGATCTTCAGTCTGGAGGACTATGAATCCCGAGGCATCCTCACTGCCAGGGATGACCCGTCAAACACGTCTCGCTCCAGCGGTCGGGACTTCGTGTCCGCGGTTCGCGGGATGAGTCATGCGGAGATCATCCGCGCCGCGGTGCGCGAGAAAAAGAACATTCTGATCGCCGGTGCAACCGGCAGCGGCAAGACAACGCTCGTCAACGGGATTCTCGATGAGCTGGGTCGTCTGGCGCCGGATGATCGCGTGGTCTCAATTGAGGACACCAGCGAGCTGCAGTCGAACGTGGCGAATCATATCGACCTGAAGGCGGCCGGCAATGTCAGCATGCTCGACTGCCTGCGCGCCTGCATGCGACTGAACCCAACACGGATTGTTGTAGGTGAGGTGCGCGGCGCAGAAGCGCACACACTGCTGAAGGCATGGAATACCGGTCATCCCGGTGGCGTCGCGACGATTCACGCGAACGACGCGCTAAGCGCGCTGGTCCGCCTCGAAAGCCTCGTGGCCGAGGCAACGGCGGCTCCGCAGCAGACGCTGATCGGAGAGGCCGTAGATCTGGTGGTCTTCGTGGATGGTGAGCCAGCCATTGAAGCGGGGCGCAAAGTTCGGGAGCTTTTGCTCGTAACCGGGTGGGCCGACGGGCGCTACCGGGTCGAGCACGTTTGAGGCAGATAACGTCCGGAGGTGTTCAACAGATGAAGATACTTCGCAACAAATCGCGGCTGCTCGGGAGACTGGCGGCCGTGGTCACATTTGGCTGGGTCTTCGGCCTGCAATTGCACGCGGCTACGGCGGGAGGCGGGCTGCCGTGGGAAAAGCCGATGCAGTTGATCGCCAATTCAATCACAGGGCCGGTGGCGTACGGGGTAGGGCTGCTGGGTATCGCGTTCGCCGGTTATCACGTGCTCTTCGGGCACGAGCTCAGCGAAATGGGTCGGAAGGGAGCGACTCTCGGGCTGGGCGTTTCCACGCTGATCTTCGCCGCGCCGATGCTCGCCTCGGCATTCGGCGTTGCCGGCGCGGTGGTGTAGCAGTTCGATGATCGACGGCCGGGGCGGGTGCCGGCGCACTCGCTGACCGGCCGGATCGACCACGGGCAGGAAATCATGAATTTCGAAAAGCCGAGGGAAACTCCGATTCACGAGTCCGCGAACCGTCCGGTTCAACTGCTCGGTGCCGACCGCGAGCTGGTGCTGATCTCGGCGCTGGTCGCAATCACGGTGGCATTCTGCCTGGCGGCGTTGTGGGGAGTGGTGCTGGCCGTAGCTTTCTGGCTGGGCTCCGTTGCCGTCCTGCGAAGAATGGGGAAGGCCGATCCTCTGTTGCGCCACGTGTATCTGCGCCACATCCGCTATCGACCGTTCTACCCGGCGAAAGCCGGACTTCATTCGGTGCCTGTGGAGACGCCGGCGAACTGGAGGTGAGGGACAATGCAGCGCAATGAACATCGTCGTGAACCACGGGGTCTCGCGGATCTCCTGCTGGCCTGCGCCATCGTCGATGACGGCATCCTGCTCCAGACAGACGGCTCCCTGATGGCCGCTTGGTCTTACCGCGGCCCGGACATGATGTCGGCCTCTGCAGCGGAAATGGACGCACTGAGCGCGCGTCTCAACTCGGCGTTGCGTCTGGGCACAGGATGGATGGTTCAGTGCGACGCCATTCGCTCGCAGGCGCCGGGCTATTCGGCCAGCGGAGAATTCCCGGACCCGGTGACACGCCTGATCGATGAGGAGCGACGCCAGCAGTTCATGACCGAAGGCGCGCACTTCGAGTCGGAGTACTTCCTCACTCTCACCTGGCTGCCACCGGTCGAAGCCGAGGAGCGTATGAAAGGGTGGCTATTCGAGGGCGGCAGCCAGCGCGACAACAACACGACGGCGGCGCGGCACCTCGAACGATTTCGCAGCAGGCTCGATCTGTTCGAGAACGTCTTCGGTCAGCTCTTCCGGGCGGAGCGTCTGAAACTGGCCCGCGTAGAGGACTTCCTCGGAAGGGCACAGATTTTCGACAACCTGCTGCGGTACGTCCGCCGCTCGATCAGCGGGGACGATCATCCCTTCGCACTGCCTGACATCCCCGCGTACCTTAATGATGTTCTCGCCTGCGCCGACTTCTATGGCGGCGTTGATCCGCGCATCGGGCGCAAGCACATCGGCGTTGTGGCGATCGACGGTTTCCCAAAGTCGAGCTGGCCGGGCATCCTGCAGCAGCTTGACGCTCTGCCAATCCAATACCGCTGGAACACGCGCGCCATTCTGATCGACTCGGAGGAAGCGCGCGGGCTGTTCGACGTGCTGCGGAAGAAATGGAAATCGAAGGTGCGCGGCTGGAAGGATCAGTTGTTCCGAACCGAGACCGGCCCGGTGAATCTGCACGCGCAGCACATGTCGATGGAAGCAGAGCAGGCCATGGGCGTTGCCGCTGCGGGCGATGTTCAGTTTTGCCAGTACAGTTCGAACATCGTCTGTCTCGACGAGGATCCGGTCCGGTTGCACGAGAGCACGCGGTTGGTCGTGAAGACGATCCAGAACCTCGGCTTCTCCTGCCGCATTGAAGACGTCAACGCTGTTGAGGCATGGCGCGGCTCGTTGCCCGGCGACGGCTACTCGAACGTCCGCCGGACACTGCTCCACACGCTCAATCTGGCGGACATGCTGCCGACCACTTCGGTGTGGGCGGGCCTGCGCGAGAATCCGTCGCCGCTGATGCCGCCGAACAGTCCGCCGCTTTTGATGGCTGCAACCACAGGCGCCACCCCGTTCCGGTTTCATCTCCACGTCGGCGACTGCGGCCACACGCTCATCGTCGGACCTCCCGGCGCCGGGAAATCGACCGCCCTCGGCTTGATCGCAGCGCAATGGTTTCGCTATCCCGGCGCACAGGTGTTCGCTTTCGATAAGGGCTGCTCCATCCAAGTGTTGACGGCGGCCGTCGGCGGAGAGTTCTACGATCTGGGAGGCCCGGATGACAGGCTGGCCTTCAATCCACTTCGCGATATCGACGACTCGTCGGACGTGGCCTGGGCGGTGAACTGGATCGAATGCCTGTGCGACCTGAACGGCTTGAGTTTCGCGCCCGCACATCGGAACGCCGTTTACGAAGCGGTGCGGCGGCTGCAGGATTCGCCGTTGCGTTCGCTGACCGAACTGCACGCCAATGTTCAGGACGAGGATGTGCGGGCCGCACTCCAGCACTTCACTGTCGCCGGGCCACTCGGCGCGCTTCTGGACGCCGAATCGGACAGACTGAGCAATGGGCGAATGCTGGCCTTCGAAACGGAGAATCTCCTGCAACTCGACGACAAGGCCGTCGTCCCCGTATTGCTGTATCTGTTCCGTCGGATCGAGCAGCGACTCGATGGCGCGCCGACCCTGGTTCTGCTGGATGAGGCGTGGGCCTACCTAGCGCATCCGCTCTTTCAGGTCCGGCTGAAGGACTGGCTCAAGACCATGCGCCGGAAGAATGCGGTGGTCGTGATGGCCACTCAGCAGATCAGCGATCTGGCGAATTCGAGAATCGCCGACGTGGTTCTCGAGAACTGTCCGACAAAGATCCTGCTGCCCAATGCGGAGGCAGGCAATCCGAGCTCGCGTGCGTTCTACCAGCACATGGGCCTGAACGAACAGGAGCTCGACATTCTGCGGGTGGCGATTCCAAAACGGCACTACTACGTGGTCAGCCCGCTCGGGCGCCGCCTGGTAGATCTCGGCATCGGCAAAGTGGCTCTTGCCTGGGTGGGCGTGAACGGGCGCGAGGAGCGGCGGATGGCCGAGAACATGATGAGGCAGTTCCCGGACACCTGGCGTGTCGAGTGGCTCCGCGCGAAAGGCCTGTCGGCGTGGGCGAATTATTACGAATCACTGGCGGGAGTTTCCGCCGAAAAGGAGGAAATATGCGACGATTTCTCGGTCGCGTGGCACTGACTGCCGTGCTGGCGATTCCAGCGGGGCTGCATGCGCAGGTCGCTGGCGGCGTGTTCGTGTGCGCGAATTGTTCAACGGAACCGACCAGTCTGCTCCAGAAGGCGGAACTGATCCTGCAGTACCAGCAGCAGGTACAGATGGTCGCGGACATGATCTTTAACAGCACGAAGGCGGGTGGCGCGTCCCTGACCAACATTGCCGGCGACCTGAATACACTGGCTGCGGTGGTTCAGGGAGGCCAGGCGCTGGCTTATTCGCTAGGTGACCAGGATGTTTTGTTTCGCCAGACTTATCCTGGGTATCAGCCTCCTTCGTGGGGCGCGGGGACGTATGCGAATAGGTATTCACTTTGGGCAGCCACCAGTCTGGCCACCACGCAGGGGATTCTCCGCGGCACGGGCGTGCAGGGGAAGCTTCTCCAGACCGAACAGGGCGTTCTCGGAATCCTGCGGATGCTCGCCGCGTCGAATATCCTGCCGCGCAATCTGGCAATCTCTCTGACCGGCCAGCTCGCCTCCGAACAGGTGGCTCAGCTACAGAAGCTCCGAGAGCTGCAGCTCGAAGACATGACCTCGAAGGCGGCATACCAGGGCTACCAGATTCAGAAGGACGCAGACACTGTGAGTAATCAGCAGCAGTTCTTCGCTCCGGCGACAATCACCGGCGACTCCCGCACCTTCTCAACGACGGGCAACTGAGGTATCGCGATGCACCAGAGCAGGATCATCCGGCGAATCGTCATCTTTGGGCTTGTGGCCGCATGTGTCTCGTGCGCCTTCGCTCAGGGACCCTTCGATACGCGCACGCCGGGCGACATTCTCACGCAGTATCACGACGCCATGGTCACCTGGGAGACCAACGTCTTTACCTATGCGAAAGAACTCTTCGCGCTGCTCGCAACCATTGAGCTTGGCTGGACTGCCGTTCTGCTGGTGCTGGAAGGCGCGGGATTGCAGACATGGGCCTTCCGGTTCATTCGAAGCGCCATGGCGATTCTCGCGTTCTACACGATCCTGCTGTACGGAAACCAGTGGTTTCCCGCGGTCATTTCGTCGTTCACACAGATTGGAGCAAACGCCGCCGGCATAAGCTCCATCAGTCCCACACAGGTTTTTGTTCAGGGGCTGAAGATCGCCGGCGCGATGATGGCCGCTGCCAGCGACTCGGGCTTCCTGTTGCACATGGGCTCGGGACTCACCATCATTCTCTGCGCGCTGGTGATTCTGCTTTGCTGGTCGCTGGTCACGTTGTCGCTCATTCTCACGTGGGTGGAGAGCTACGTGGCTCTTTCGGTCGCCTACATCATGCTGGGCATGGGCGGAAGCCGCTGGACGCGCGAATACGTGAGCCGCTATATCGCGCTTGTCATCTCGGTCGGACTGAAGATTCTCACTCTCTACTGCGTCGTTGCTGTGGGGATGAACATGAGCAATGACTGGATCACCGAAGCAGGCAAGGTCAGCCTCGTCAGTTCACCGACCGCTCCAGTGCTCGTGGCCTTCGATGTACTAATTGGCACATTCATCTTCGCCCTGCTCACATGGAATCTGCCGCGCATTGTTTCCACCGTCCTGGGCGGAGGTCCATCTCTGGGGCACGGCGACGTGGTTGCGGTAGGCCTGATGGGTGTGCAAGCGGGGATGATGACAGCGTCGATAGCTGGTTCGGGCGGTGCTGGTGCTGCTGCGGGTGCCGGTGGCGCATCTGGCGCGGGAGGTGCCGGGGGAGCCGGGGCTGCTGCCGCAGGTTCTTCGGGCGGGGGCGCGTCCCTCGCCTCGGCGGTATCAGCGGTGGGCTCCGCGAGTTCTTCAGTCGATCCTCCCACGGCACGTGCAAATGGAGGTGCGGGAGCGGCTCCGCCATCGTCCGCATCGGATTCCGAGGGAGCTGGCGGCGCGGCATCGGCCGGTTCCGCCGAGGAAGAGAGGCTCCGCCGCATGCGGAGCCGGATTACGGGTGACAGAAACGATTCAGGAGGACAGAACCATGCGTAAGCTATTCAGGATCATTTCCGTGTTGTGCGGTCTGTTCGGGATTCTCGCGTTCGCTTCCCGGCCTCGCAACGTCGTTTATCCGCCGCGTCCGCGTTTCTGAAGGAGGATGGGTAGTGAATCCAGGTCTGGCAAATCCTTATCTTGCCGCGCGCCGTGAATGGGACGAAAGGTACGGCACATTCATCACTCGCGCAGCGAACTGGCGAGCGGTTGCATTTCTCTGTGCGATCGCCGCCATAGTCTCGACGGCAGGGCTGCTGTGGCAATCGTCGCGGTCGCATGTCGCTCCGTTTGTCGTTCTGGTGGATCGCCTGAGTCGCCCCGTTGCATTTGGCTTCGCCGATCAGACGACCGCCAGTGACGACCGCCTCAAGCGATCGAGCATCTGCAACTGGGTAGAGCAACTGCGGCTCGTCACCTCCGACAGCGTCGCGCAACGCAAGGCGATTGATCTCGTTTACTCACAGATCGCCGGCGGGAGCGCGGCCCAGGCTTTCATAAGCGACTTCTACCGGGCGGGATCGCCGTTCGACCGTGCGCGTACCGAAGCTGTTTCCGTTGATGTCCAGTCTATCCTGCCCACCAGCGACCGCACTTACGAAGTGGATTGGATCGAAACGACGCGCGACTTATATGGCGCGGTGAAGACGAGCGAACGCTGGAAGGGTTCGTTCACAATTGCCATCAATCCACCGAAGGATGAGCGCCTCGCGCGGATCAATCCTCTCGGCGTGTACATCACCAGCGCGAGCTGGGACAGGGTTCTTTGAGGAGGAAACATGCGAATACTGACGTGTCTCTGTGTGGTGTCGTCCCTGCTGGGACAGAACGGGGCAAATCGGCCGGCGCCTGCGCCACCGCCTGCCCGGAGCGATTATGCCGCGGCTGCCGCTGTGCTGCAGGCCGGTGCGCCCGCTCCTCAGGCGGCAAAGGGAGGGAGCGGCGCGCCCCCGGTCGCTCACCTGAAGCCCGACGTTCCGCTCACACCGAGTGAGCAGGAGGCAGTCCATGCCAGCGCGAGCTGGCGCGCCGAAGCGAATGTGCCTGCGCCCGGACCGGACGGTCGCGTGGTCTACTCCTTCGGCGCGGGACTTCCCACAGTAGTGTGCGCCCCTCTGCGGGTGTGCATCATCGAACTTCAGACCGGCGAAAAGATCGTGGGTGAGCCACAGATCGGCGATTCCGTTCGCTGGAACATCGCTCCGGCGATGTACGGCGCCAGTGCGGACTCGACTTCGCTGATCGTGCTGAAGCCGCAAATGCCGGGGCTTGATACAAACCTCTTGGTCACCACAGACAGGCGGGCCTACTACATCAGGCTGGTGTCCCGCGCGGAGGAGTACGTGTCGCGGGTTGCCTTCGCCTACCCGGACGACGACAACGAGCGCCGATGGCAGGAGCGTGCGGCGGAGGAACGCTCGCGTGCGCAGCGGCAAGAGCAGACGCAGCACGAAACGCTTCCGGCGATGATCGCTGTCGAGAACCTGAACTTTGCATACAGTGTGACCGGCAAAGACGAGCAGCTCCGGCCCGCGCGCGTGTATGACGATGGTGCGAAAACCTATATTGAGATGCGGCCGGAAATGCAGCATCGCGAAGCGCCAGTACTACTCGTGATCGGCAACGACGGCAAGGCGGAGATGACCAACTACCGAGTAAAGAACCAGACGTACATCGTGGATCGCCTGTTCGATCGCGCAGAACTGGTGCTCGGCGCCGGCAAGAAAGCTAAAGGCCACAGGGTCCAGATTGCTCGCGAAAGGAGGGGCTGAAAGCCCGGCCGACGCCCATTGGCCAATTCTTGCCACCGAATGATCGGGGTTTCTTGAGGTAGTCCTGTGTAACATTTGTTAATCCGACCACAGTTCCGGTACCGAGACCCTGATGTCTAGCAGCTTTCGCGCGGGCCATTCCCTAAAACGGCCCACACACTGCTGAAAAGACCATGACACTACTGGTTGACAAACACAAAACCGTCCCTCTATGATTACATTGATCGAGTAAACGCGTGCTCGTAGCTGGAAAACGTTCCTGTTTGTGCGGCACTCGAACCGGAAACTCGCCACGGAAAGAACCGGGGCGCAACATAAGGTCAGGAGCCGGGTGCGACTATGAGCGACCCGAACCTCGAACTCGACTCTCCCTGGTGGCTCGACGAGGACGCAAGCTCTGTCGAGCGTTATCTAGTGATGCCGAGAATGCTCGACGACAGCGAACTCTCCATACTCGCGAGATATCCCGAGCTTCGGCGGCGTTGTCGCAGGGGCCGGCGGTTCGCGTACCGCCTGATGCTCAGGGAGATGCGGCAGCAAGCCCTGTACATCTGTGACCGTCACACCAACAGTCAAGCCCCGATGCTCGACCCTGAAGAGGTCGCAGCTTTTCATCGACGTATCAACTATATCTGGCTGCGTCTGTGGGGGGTCTATTTCCTCCACGGGCTAGGAATCGACTGCGGTGTGCTCGAAGTCCATTCGGCCGTTAGTGCAGTTATCGAACTATTCGCCGCAGCGTCTGCCTGAATCGGTCCGTGATTGCATGCAGGGCTGCGACTTCTTCAGGGGAGTCGCTCGTTTTCGAGGGCAGCGATTCACCGGCGGGTCGCAGAAGCACGACCCAGGCCGCGAACAGTGTCGCATCGAAGACCAGCATCGCATCATTAAGGGCTGTGGCGCTCGCTCGCGCCGTTGTCGTAAGGAGATTCCGGATCAAGTAAAGCGCAACGTGCGTCCACAGATACGTTGCGAACAGCAACGCGTGGCGGAGCAGGTTCCGGCTCAACCTGACCTGGGTTAGATACACCTCCCACGCGATAAGCGCAAGCAACACTGCGAGGAGGAACTGAAATATTCGTGCAAATCCGATGGTGACACGCAGAACCAGAGCGGAGTGCTTTACGGGGGGCACCAGCGAAACCTCGATGAAAGCTGAGAGCACGGACAGCAGTAATGAAGCCTGGAGTGCCCGAACGAACACGTTTTTGCCGTAGGCACCAAGTCGGTTCCCAAAGTGCTCCGGAAGCCGGCGGACGATTTCGAGCGCCGCAAAGCCCATGGCCGCGTATTTTGCCGGCTGGATGCCGATCCAGAACCACATATAGTTGTCGGTTCCCAGCCTCAGGATGACAGCCCCCGCAGCCTCTAATGAGAGCACCAGCGTAAGCGCCGCGAACCATACGTAGCGCCGGGACGACAGTCGGAGGGCGTGCGCTCCTGCCGTCAGTTGCGCAGCGATAACAACAGAGCAAAGTGCCGTAAGCATCCCGGAGGCGGAAGGGGTCCGCCCCCGGAGGATAAATCACGCGCTCAGGCGAGCGCAACTACCCTGCTATGATGCGACCGTTTGGTGGTTGAGGGTCCGGTGGAATCGGCCCGTCAGCGACAAGCCACCGGACTTCTGATAGCCTGGGAGGCTGAGGGTCCGGTGGGATAGGCCCGTCGGCGGAAATGCCACGGGCAGTCACGGTAAACATCGCCAGCGCGGCGATGAGGATAATGGTTTTCTTCATCGTTGTTCCCTTCTGCCGGTAATTGCCGGCGAAGATGAGATTACCGCGATTCTCAGGCCGAACAACGCCCGCGCAACCGGAACCCGCCGCATTCAATCCAGAGAACGGGAGTGGCGGGTTTACGACTGACTTCAGCGACCGCGCGGTCTCGCCGCCGCCGGTACTTGACCACACAGACTGCACGTAACCCGAATCTGACCGAGGTGGCGATTCGCCTTAATGATCGCCAATCGAAGAAATTCGCGTCCTGCCGTGTAAGAAAACCCCCGTGGAAAACCTTTTACTTATTGTGGGGGCAATTTCAATAATCTTCACCCAAAGGTCGCTGGCCATCCAAAGAAGGCTACGAGGCACAGGGTGTGGATTGACTCAGAAAGGAAAGGGAGGAGAGCGATGGAACCAGGTTCCGGCCAGTCCAGCGCGAAGCAGGAGAAGATTGATGCCGTGTCGTCGATGGATGCTCCGCAGGGGCTCAACATCCATCCGAAGCCACGCCTGGGGCGAGCACTGACGAAACGTGGCGCGGTCACGTTCGTGGCGTCAGCTTTCGTGCTACTGGTGCTGGCCTGTGGCGGTTGGTGGTGGCGGCAGAATTCGCAGGAGACGCAGCGCAAGGCTGGCCAGCCGACCAACATCGGCCCAGCCACTCAGGCTGGCGCCGAAGTCGTGAAGGATGTGGCGCACTCATCCGCACCCGTTGGTACCCAGGATGGCAGTCACCAGTTGCAGCCGCCCGGCACGGTTCCGAATAATGGCGCGGCCGCCACATCCGGCGCTCCAGGCTGTGGCACCGATCCGCAGACCGGTCAGCCATACCGCTTCAATCCACAAACCGGTCAGCCGTGCGATAGCCTTCCTCAGGAAAGGGTGGTGGTTAGGCAGGCCCCTGTGATCCAGCCCCGGCCGGTTCCAACAATGTCACCCCAGGAGACCGCGGAAGAGCTACAGCGGGCCGCCGCGCTGCAGCAGGAGCAGGCGGCCATGGCGGCGCCGACGGGCATTCGGAGCATCGATGTTCAATCCCTCTCCGCGCCCGTCGCGCCCGTTGCTTCCGACGCTGCCTCAGTTGCGGCACTGAGCAATGCCCTGAATCAGGCCCGCGACAACGCGGGCTCAGCGACGTCGCCATCGCACGAGACCGAGTACGATGGGCAGAACGCCCAGTCGCACAAGGAAGCTTTCCTGAATGCTGCGCGCGAGCAGGCGTCCGCCGACTACCTGCCATCGATGCGGTTAGCGCCGCTCTCGCGATACGAGATTCGGGCCGGCTGGGAGATCCCCGCGATTCTCGAACAGAATCTCAATTCGGATCTGCCCGGCGAGCTGAAGGCCCTGGTTGCCGCGAACGTCTATGACACCGCCACCGGCATGTATCTGCTCATTCCCCAGGGATCGCGACTGATCGGCAAATACGATTCGCATATCTCCTACGGGCAGGACGGCATTCCGGTGGTGTGGACACGCCTGATCTACCCGGACGCCTCCTCCATTGACCTCGACGGAATGGAGGGTCTCGATTCCCATGGCAACGCCGGATTGCGCGACTCCGTGGACCATCACTACAAGCGACTGATCGGCGGCGTGGCGCTGAGTTCGCTTTTCACGGCTGGCTTCGCGATTTCGCAGGCCACCAACCAGAGCGTTCTTGCGTACCAGACGCCGGGTCAGGCCGCATCCACGGCGGTCGGGCAGGAGGTCAGTCAGACCGGGGCACAGCTCACCCGCCGCAATCTCAACACCCAGCCGACTATCAAGGTGCCCGCGGGATACCGGTTCAACGTTCGCGTGGATCGCGACATCCTTTTCGAGTCGCCGTACGAGCCAATGCCGTCGGGCGCGCTCCCGCTCGCCCCCGGCGAAAAAGAGCTTCGGCGCCGCACGCCGGGAGGGAATTGAGCGATGTACAGCCAGCCTCAGCTCTATCGCCTCCCGCCGAGGCCCGGATATCTTGGCGCCTACAACTGGCGGGCCACGCTGTTTGGGCTTCTCCTGCTGGTGGGAGTCAACTTCGCCGCCACCCAGTTTCTCGCGGAGCGGTTCCAGTATCAGCCTGCCCTCGGTGCGCCCCTTTTTCGCGCTCTGCGCGGCGGAAGGCCCGTCTATCAGCCGTTCGACTGGGCAGTATGGGGATGGTACAACTGCACCTCGCACGATGCGCGTGTCCGCAAGCCGCTGTTGCAAGCTGTCCTGATCGTGTTCGGTGGCAGCGTGCTGTCGATGGCGGCGGTGTTCGTGGCGCGGTCCCGCCGCTCGCGCAGGCTGTCCGCCAATGCGGAGGATCTCCACGGTTCCGCGCGATGGGCCACCGACCGGGATGTTGAAAGCACCGGGTTGCTGAGTGCCACCGGCGGAGTGTACGTCGGTGCATGGTGTTCGCCAGGCAGCCACCATCTTCACTACTTGCGGCACAACGGGCCGGAGCACGTCTTGGCATTCGCTCCTACACGGAGTGGCAAGGGAGTCGGACTCGTCATTCCAACGCTGCTGGCGTGGGGAGAGAGCGCGGTGGTGTACGACATCAAGGGTGAGAACTGGGCGAAGACCGCCGGTTTTCGCTCCTCCAGCGGGCATGTATGCTACAAGTTCTCGCCCGTCGAAGCGTCCGGTAGCGCGCGTTTCAATCCCCTGGCCGAAGTGCGGCTGTTCACGCCACGCGATGTGAGCGACGCACAGAACATTGCCAGCATGATCGTTCGCACCGGGGAGGACAGTCCTCAGGAGCGGTACTGGCAGGATGCAGCAGCGTCGATTACGACGGGGATGATCCTGCACGTCTGTTATGAAGCGAAGAAAAAGGGACGCACTGCCTGTCTCGCGGATCTCTCGCAGGTTTTCACGCGTCCCGGTGTGACGTTCCGCGACACGCTCGAAGAGCTGCTCAATTTCGAGCACGATCCCGGCCACGCGCACGACTGGCGGATGCCCGGCGGCGAGACCACGGTGACACATCCGGTAGTTCGCGAGAAAGCACAGGAGATGCTCGACAAGGAGGAGCGCGATTTCGGGGGTGTCCTCAGCACGGCGAAAACGGCGCTCATGCTCTACAGCGATCCGCTGGTGGCGCGCAACACTGCAACCAGCGACTTCCGCATCCGGGATCTGGTGAACTCCGAACGTCCGATATCGCTCTATCTCGTAGTCCCTCCGTCAGACAAGATCCGTCTGCGGCCTCTGATTCGCCTCATCCTCACCATGGTGGTGAACCGGCTCACCGAGCGGATGGTTTTCGCGGGCTCCGAACAGCGGCGCAACCGGCATCGTCTGCTGCTCCTGATCGACGAGTTTCCCTCGCTCAATCGCATGGAGGTGTTTGCCGACGCGCTCTCTTACATGGCTGGCTACGGTCTGAAAGCGTACCTGATTACTCAGGATATCCGGCAGATCGTAGAAGCGTACGGTCCCAACGAGAGTGTCGTCTCGAATTGCCACGTGCGAATCGCGTTCGCTCCAAACCAGTTTGAGACCGCGGAACTGTTGTCGAAGATGACGGGCACGACCACGATCCAGAAAGCGACTTACAACTTCAGCGGCTCCCGTTTCGCACCGGTGATGAATCACATCAACGCGAGCGTGGACAACGTCCAGCGGCCACTGATGACACCGGACGAGGTGCTTCGTCTGGAGCCTCCCCTGAAACGCGGCGAAGGCAACGCCGAGAGAATCGTCGCACCGGGCCAGATGCTGATCTTCGTGAGCGGCCATTACCCCATCCTCGGTACGCAGATGCTGTACTTTCTCGATCCTGCGCTGAGCGCACGAGCAAAACTCCCGCCGCCAAAAGAGTCGGCCGAAGATCGCCGGAAGGCGGAGGCAACCGTGAAAGAGGAACCTCTGAAAGGCCGGGAGCTGGCGTTTGTTGAAGAGCTGCAACACTCGGAACACGTGGAATGCAGATTGGCAGGTAAATACGATGCAGAAGAACCGAATTGAGGTGGCGGGGTTTCTGGCGAGTCAGCCGACTCGCCGTTATCTTCCCTCCGGCACGCCGGTAGCGAACGTCCGAATGGGCGAAAGCCACACATTCATGGACAGCGAAGGCAAAACGCAGACGCAGACGAACTGGCACAATCTGAGCTTTTACGGCGAACTGGCGGACGCCGCCGCGAGGTACGAGAAGGGCGACAACCTCTTCGTGGAGGGTACGATCGAGCAGCGTCAGTTCACGCCGAAGGATGGAAGCACAAGGACGGTGAACGAGATCATCGTCCGCAGCGCGCACCTGATTGCGCCGCCGCGATCAGCCAACGGTCACACCAGCGAAGCGGCGCCACCGGCAGCCCGTCAGGAAGAGAAAGAGCGGGGCGATGAATGGCCGATCTGACCGATCCGTCTCTATAGTCGCTATTGCCCTTTTCGTGTTCGGCATCATGGTGGCACTATTCCAGTTCTTTGCCGGCAGCGGGCTCCGCATTAACGCATCACCTTCGCTTCCGATGGGCCTGTACGTCGTCAGCAAGAGTCCGGACGCGAATCTGGTGGAGTTCTGTCCGGCCGAACCATTCGCCAGACTAGCCAACGCGCGCGGCTGGCGTGGCAACGGCAACTGTCCCGATGGCGCGGCACCGCTGCTGAAGCCAGTAGTCGCGCACGCCGGCGATGTGGTGGAACTGTCAGCCCGCGGCATCGCCGTCAACGGCCACCTCCTGCCCAACACCGCGCCGCTCTCGCGCGATTCGCAGGGGCGCCCTCTCCAGCCGTGGCCGTTCGGACAATACCGCATTGGAGGGGACGCTGTGTGGGTGGCATCCTCGTACAACGCGCATAGCTTCGATAGCAGGTACTTCGGGCCGGTGCTGGTGAGATCGATCCGTGATCGGCTTCGCCCGCTGGTGACGTTCCGCTGATCGTCACGGGGAGGAGGCGTCATGAAATCAGGCCCGCAAAGCGCTGTTGTCTCGTTCGAGACCACTCTCATCGACATAAACGAACTCTCCCGACGCCTGAGCGTGCCAAAGGGCACCCTTTACAACTGGGTCTACCTGCGGCGGATACCGTTCATCAAGGCCGGCCGGTCGCTGCGATTCGATCCGCAAGAAGTGATCGAATCGCTCCCCCACTGCCCTACAATGGACTTGGCTGGCCAGAGGTGGAAAGGTCATTAACATGGCTGTCTACCGACGAGGCCAAATCTGGTATGCGGATTACTATGCGGACGGCAAACGAGTTCAGGAATCGACCGGTACCGCGAACAAGCGTGAGGCAGAAAAGTATCTTGCCTTGCGTGTCTCAGAAGTGCGGCGCGGTGTATTCGTCAAGCCCACGAACACAACCCTGCCGGAGCTTGGCGAGCGCTACATCGAGTACGCGAAGCTGCACAAACGCTCATGGAAGCGCGATGTGCAGATGCTCGGCAATCTGCTGGCGTTTTTCGGCGAATCGAAGTTGCGTGATATCACGCCGCTGCGAGTCGAGCAATATCAGCGCGAACGTGTCAACGCCGTGTGTCCGGCGACTTCAAACCGGGAGATGGCCCTTCTAAAGCACATGTTCAATGTGGCGGAGCGTTGGGGAGAGCATCAGGGCACGAACCCGGTCCGGCTTGTTCGGTTCCTGCCCGAGGACAATCTGCGCTTCGAGACATTGAGCGAGGAGCAGGAACGGAGGCTCCTTCTGGCCTCGCCGCCCTACCTGCGCGAGATGATCGTTTTCGCGATCAATACCGGGCTGAGGACCAGCGACATTTTCAACCTGCAATGGACGGAGGTGGATACGGATCAGAAGCGTCTCAAGAAGATCGTCAAGAAGAGCGAGCGCCCGCTGAGTTTGCCCTTAAACGATGCTGCTTGCGGCATCATCGAGGCGCGTCTGGCCGCACAGCACGGACCATACGTGTTCTACAATCCCATGACCGGGGACAGATTCAAGGACGTGAAAGGTGCCATGGCTGCGGCCGTGAGGCGGGCCGGCTTACCGAAAATCACCTGGCACATGTTCAGGCACACCTTCGCGTCAAGGCTGACTCGGAACGGTGTGGACATCGTGACAGTAAAGGACCTGCTCGCTCATAGCAACATCAGCACCACTATGCGCTATGCCCATTCCAACGACGATGCAAAGCGCCGGGCGGTCCAGCGGCTTGCCGACCGCGCGAGTACCAGTGACAAAACGGTGACAGTCGTCCCGATGAAGGAGAGGATTGCAGTATAATGTAGTGACATCGACCCCAACGCTTTGAAATCAGGTGCGATAGAACCGGAGAGGTGGCTGAGTGGTCGAAAGCAGCGGTTTGCTAAACCGTCGTAGGCCTTTAAAGTCTACCGGGGGTTCGAATCCCCCCCTCTCCGCCAGAATTCTCTAACTCTCACTCGCTCAATCCTTTCCATACCGTGGTAGGCTCGTGGTGTCGGTGAAACCGGCAGAAAGCGACACCATGCGATGGCCGCCAAGAAGAATGTTCGGATCATCAAGAAGATCCGCGAGTCGAGCGGGGTGTGGCGGTTCGTCTCGCTGAAGCGCGCGGGGACGCGCTACGCGTGGGACAACCGGCCGGGCACGTACTTCGTGGAATGGTGGGAAGGCCGGAAGCGACGGCGCGAAGCCGCCGGGCGGACGCCGAGCGAAGCGATGGAAGCCCAGCGGCGGAAGCGGAACGAGCTCGTGGGCGAACTCGTCCTCGGGGGGAAAGGGGAGGCGCCGGCTGGGGCGGAGGCACCGATGACGCCGATCACGTCGGCCATCGAGATGTTCCTGCAGCACGTGCGCGTGCATTCGCCGGACAAGCCGCGCACAGTCACGCGGTACACGGCGGTTATGGACCACGTGATGCGCATTCTGGGCCGGAAGGCGTTCGTCGAGGCCATCACGCGGGCGGACATCGACGACTACAAAGCCGCGCGGAGCGGGGAGTCGAGCGAGCAGCACCCGAACCGGCGCATCACCCCGCGCACGATCAATTACGAAATCGCCGTCCTGCGCACCTTATTCTACTTCCTCATCCGGGAGCGGAACCTGCCGATGGGGAATCCGTGTGCGAATTTCAAGCCGCTCAAGGACCCACGCGTCAAGGCGAAGCGGCGCCCGCCGACGTACCGGCAGGAGGAGCTGGAAAGGATCTTCGCACAATGTGACGAAATGGAGCGGGCGATCTTCGCGACACTTCTCCTCACTGGCCTGCGCGAAGAAGAGCTGTGCTATCTCACGTGGGCCGACGTGGACCTCAGGGACCCGGAGAACGCGACGCTCCGGGTGACGGGCGAAGGCAAAGAGGGCTTCTCGCCGAAGGACTACGAGGAGCGGATCATCCCGATCCAGCCGGAACTCACGGAGCTTCTCGCGGGGCTGCCGCGGCGCTCGGCGCTGGTTTTCCCGACGAAGACCGGGAACCGGCAGACACACCTCCTGCGGCGGCTGAAGGGGATCGCGGCGGCAGCCGGCGTGGAGGGCGCAACGCTCCACAAATTCCGCCACACTTACGCGACGCGGCTCTTGGAGCGCGGCGGTGACATCGTGACCGTGCAACGGCTGATGGGTCACAGCGACCTCGACACGACGCGGCAGTACCTCGATCCCGACGAGAAGCTCGAGCGGAGCGCGGTGCGCAGGCTGTCGCTCAGCGTCATGGTTGTGGAAGTGAGCGACGAGTTGAAGCGCGGCTTAGAGAGCGCACCGATCACTGGACTGCTTCAGCAGTGAACTTTGGACCTCCTGCGGGAGCATCCGCGGCGGGCGAATTGCCGGTTCGTGTTTCCCTCGCCGGCCGGGAACCGGGAGTGGCACATGCTCGACCGGTGCAAGGCGGTCGCGGCGCGGGCGAAGCTCGATCCGGCGAAGTGGGATCTGAAGCCTTTCGCTCGACCTACGCCACCCGGATGCTTCGGGCCGGATTCGCCGTGCGCACGGTCCAGCACTGGATGGGGCACCGCTCGCTCGAAACGACGATGCGGTACCTCGCCCCGGCGACGGATGTTCATGAGCGGCTGGATAGGGTGCAGATTGCGGGGTTGCTGGGGACGAGGGGTGTGTGCTGAGCCTCGTCGACTTCATTGAGATCGCTGACGCTGAGTTCCGCCACACGCGTTCGTCACACCCTGAGGCTATCGAAAAGGGTTCTGGCAGGACAGGAAAGAGCGAACATGGCGATTCCTTGACCTCGTGAAACCCAAGCAATTTGAGGTTATCGAACAGCCCTGCACACTTGACAGCGTTCGAAACGAGTGTTATTGTCACATACACAAGCTGTTAGCTCCAAAATTGGCTTACGGAGGTGCTGATGCATCACCGACGGATGGTCGCATTCCGTTCCGCTACGGCCCTGACGCTCGGCTTCTCATTTTTCCTTTGCCTCGCGTTTAACCTCGGTGCTCAGTCTGAGTTTTGCGAAGAGGGTGCAGATCGCCAATTCGCCGCTTGTCTCCACGAACTCGGCGCGTACACCGCGTGGATGGTTGTGCCATCCACGGACAACGCGTTGCCTGGGGATTTACAAAAGGCAATTGACGAAGTGTACACGAGTGTCCAAGAGGAATGGACCGGGCCTCTGCGTGCTCAAGTACATGTGAAGTGGATGTATGTATATGTGCCAGCGTCCATTCTCCTCTATGCATTGCTCGTGGCGTTTGTAACATGGCGCTTTCGACCTATCATTCGGACCACCGGACCTCGGTGGACAATCGAGAAGGCAACGATAATCGGCGGTGCCGCCGTCCTATCGATCCTCCTCGTTTGTGAACGTATCGTCGCATATGATCGGATGAACGCACAATATGAGATGATACCGAGGGCAATTACTCATTTGGTGCATCTGAACCCACCTGAACAGCTTGCGAACGCGACAGGCAACCCGTGCGAGGTCCGCTATAAAGATGACGATTTGGCGTTGAGTCTCTGCGGCGAGGACTGGGCTCGAAAGGCGCGCGTCAGTCCAATCATACGGAATTCGCTAACACGCGAGAGCGTCCTACGCGGTACGATGCCCGTCGGCCGAGCCTGCGCAGCGGTGGTTCAGGTGCCCCTCTGGTGGGACTCAGCCGGCGCGGTAGAGCCCGGCGAGCGTGCAATGAAGATGAGTTGCCCAGTTTATAAGAACGTAAAGGCTAAAGACCTATCGTTCCTGACGGATATGCGTAAGTGGTTGTTCGGCACCGGGGGTGGCCAGCGCGTCCTGAAACTTGAGGACGCGTTCAACGTCCAAACGCCCGGCGGGGGTGGATCGGTTTATCGGGAGAAGGTACACATATTGATAGACGACCAAGGCTACAAAGCGTATCGGGAGGAGTTCCTGCGCAGGAGTTGGCCATGGACGACGGCTGGCGTCGTGTTGCTGATCGTGATCGCTGGCCTGTTGTATCACGCGCGACGGCAGGAACTCCAGTACGGCTCCGCTGCTTGGGGCGCGCGCTGTCGTCGCGGTTTGCCTCTCATAGCCTTGCTTGCCATCGTCGTGCTCGCCGGCTCGCTTTGGGCCGTAACAATGGGTTGATCGGAGAACAAGCATGCCACTTTTCATTGAGGGTATAGGAGGCACGGGGAAGGCGGTAATTAACCTCTTAAAGTTCGCGCAGCGCACGGCTGAACTTCTCGAGCGGGAGACGCCGGAGTTGAACTGTGCCGTTGTAGACCAAGACACAAACGGCATCTGGCAGCAAGTGCCACCTCAGCAACCAATCGCCAATGCTAACGGAGCTTTTGCGCGGGCTTTTGGCATCACCGTGCCGGCGCACCTTTCAGCTGCACGTCTTCTCTTCAGTGATACGGAACTCCAGACCAATATCGGCAAGGGCTTTCACGCTCATCCGAAGCTTGCCGCGTCGCTTACGGGCCTCTGGAATTCCCCGCCGGACGCCCAAGCGGCTACACACGTTCTCATCTATAGCGATATCGGAGGTACCGGCGCAGGTTTGGGACCCGTACGGCTGACCCAATTGCTTACCGATCCGGGAAAAACCCATGTGATTGCGATCGTCTTTGGCAAGTACCTTAGTGTGGGTACGCCGAATGCCACAGGGTACGAATGGCTCAAGGAACACGAAACTCTCTTGAAGGCCGCTGAAGGCGGACGGTGTCAGTGGTTTACCGGCTTTTATATCAGCGTTCCCATTCAGACCATAAACACAGGCGGTACAATTCCCGCGTCCGGGCTGAACCCCGCACCTGCGCTGCTTTTGGCTGTCGCCTACATCTGGCGACTAGCCGAGAATATGCGCTTGGGCGTAACAGAGAATTTCGTCGGCACTAACGCGCGACCTGAGGGCCCAGCGCGAGTCGAAGCTGTGGGCTTCGACTCACCTAAGTTCCGCTTGGTACCTGAAAGAACGGAGGAGGCGTGGTTGCTCCCCGCGCAGCTCCGTACGTGCGCTCTTAATGACGACTTAGGCCCGTTAATCCCCCGCCAAAAACAACACCTGAACAGTCGCCTGCGTCAGTTGATCAGGACCACCGATTTGCCTGACGCATGTTGGCAAGTCTTCAGATCCCCCGAGCCTCAAGGTTAGCTTGCGAACATCGGGCCGCGCGAGCTCGGCCGGGCCGGGAGGTGCTCGCCCGTCGCGAGCCTCAGTTCATACGCGCGCTGTAGGAGCGGCAGGTCGCTTTCCGCAAGTTGGAATCTGTGGGTTGCCGACATTGGATAAGTCTGCGGTCGCCTACATGAACACGTCTGTAGCGTCAAAGTGCAACCGCATCTTGACGCTACGACTACACCGAACTCCGACGGGTGTCCATTGCGGCATACCACGTCTCGTCGCTAGCTGCTGGGTTGGTAAGTAGGTGCCCACCCCAGAAACCGGGGTGTCGTTGCGAAATATCCTCGCCGCCTCCACCCTCGTCAGGTTTTGAAAGCTTTGCCATCCGACTAAGGCCCGCCAGCGTTAGGTACTTCGTGTCGAGGTCGAACAAATGCGTTGTAATGTTACCGAATGACTGCAGTTCTTTCCTAATCCTCTGTTCCGTTGTCTGGCGGTCAAGCCGCTTAAATCCACCACCAGTGAGAACAACAACGCCCTCGGTCATCGCTCCTGATCTTTGTGCGTAGTCCCAAAGATGGTAGTGTCTTGCCGGGCCACCCGATGCGTCAATGGCATTAGGAATCCGAGTGAGAGCAACCGGCGGGTGATGCATTTGAGCCCTGTTTCAATCCGCGCTGGCCGTCGGCGACAATGCCATCGTCGGGTAACACCAGCCGGCGATCCGGCGGACGAGGAGTATGCGGTCGGGTTCAACATCCTCGACGCCCATTCGGACCTTGAAAAGACGCTTCTTTCGTCCGACCTCGTCGCGGTCTTCCGGCGGCTCTCCACGAGTTGGGGCGATCAGATGACCTCGGTCCTCGGGAACGCCGTGCTCGCGTTCCTCGAAAGCAGGCGGGGCGGGACGCTGGCCGACCTCCGGCGTTTTCTCGTTGATCCCGACTATCGCGCATCGTTCCTCGGATCGGTAGGCGATCCCGAAGTCGTCTACTACTGGCGCAAGGAGTTCCCGCTCCTCTCCGGCCGGCCGCAGGCGCCGATCCTCACTAGGCTCGATGCGTTTCTCCGGCCGCGCCTCATCCGGGACATGGTGTGCCAGAAAGAGAACAAGCTGGACTTTGCCGCAATGATGCGCGGCGGGAAGATCCTCCTTGCCAAGCTCGCCCACGGCGCGATCGGCGAGGAGAACGCGTTCCTGTTGGGATCGCTCCTCGTCGCGAAGATCCACCAGCTCGCGCTCGCTCGGCAGGCCACGAAAGAGTCCGCGCGCCGGGACTTCTACGTCTATATCGACGAGTTCCACAACTTCGTGACGCCGTCCATGGCGTCGATCCTCTCCGGGGCGCGGAAATTCCGGATCGGGCTCACGCTCGCGCACCAGGAGCTCCGGCAGCTCGTGAGCCGGGACCCGGATGTGGCGAGCGCGGTGCTCGCGAACGCCGGCACGCGGATCTGCTTCCGCGTGGGCGATGCAGATGCAAAGCGCCTCGAAGAGGGATTCTCGTCGTTCGAAGCCCGTGATCTTCAGAACCTCGGCATCGGAGAAGCGATCTCTCGCGTGGAGCGCGCCGACTGCGATTTCAACCTGCGGATCTTGCCCTCCGAGCCCGCGCCGGACGACGCCGCGGAACGGCGCGAGCGGGTCATATCCGCATCGCGTGAGCGGTGCGCGCCGCGCCGCGAAACTGCCGCACCCATCCCCGAGCCCACCGGGGAGCACGTGCGATGCACGGAGACATCCAGAACACGAGATCGGTCATCTCCGGTGGAGACACCGCGAGTTGCGCCGATTGGGAAGGAGGAGGAGCCGAGAGTCCAGCCGGGCGGGGGAGTCCCCGGACGCGGCGGGGATCAGCACAAGTACCTGCAGCAACTCATCAAGCGATGGGCGGAAGGGCGCGGCTATGGGGTGACGCTCGAACGGCCGGTGCTTGACGGCCTCGGCATAGTCGATGTCGTGCTCGAAAAGAGCGGGTGCCTGCCCATCGCGTGCGAGATCTCGGTGACGACGCCCACCGAGCACGAACTGCGGAATGCCGAGAAGTGCATCGCGGCCGGATTCGACTATGTGCTCATGGTTGCGCCGGACGAGGAGGCGCTCGGCCGCGTGCGCTCTCGCGTCTCGTCGGCACTCTCGGCAAAGCAACTCAGAAAGGTGCGGTTCGTCCTGCCGGAGCAGGTCTTCGCCTCGGTCTCCGCGTGGGAGGCCGGAGCTGCGGCCGAAACGGGGACTGCCGCTATCGAATCGAAGGAGCTCCTCACCGCGAAAGAGGTGGAGGAACTGCTGCGGATCGACGTGAAGACGATCTATAACTACGTGCAGCGGGGCCTCATCCCGTACGTTCGGATTCAATCGAACCTCCGCTTTCTGAAATCAGAGGTGCTCGCGTGGCTCGCCGAACATCGTTCCACAGGGAAGGGCAGGAAGTGAATGAGAAAGATGGCACCGACACCAAATCGACACCAAAGGTGACAAGGGCGATCCGGCTGCGAAAAATGATCTCTCAGCCGGGCTCTGATGGGCATCCCGACGGGTTTGGTGTCTGTTTGGTGTCTGTTTTTATCGGGCTCGGGAGGGCACGAGAGAGACTAGGGAGACTTTGGAGACTCCGCTTAAGAGAAAGAGAATAAGGGGGATGCGGACTTACTCGTGATTCCTCAAAGGCTTGGCGGGGTGCTTGGGTTCGAGTCCCCCCCTCTCCGCCAGTTTCAGTTTTCAGACAATCGACCGGCGTGCTACGAGAGCGGCCCGGGGTCGCCTTGACCTCGCCCTGTTGGACACGGCCGCAAAATCACTGGCGATACTGTCCTTCCTCGCCGTACGCGATTGGACTGCTTGTCACTGACTTCTGAGCTTTCGAGTTTTGAAAGCAGTTGGCGTGTTGCTGATTTCCGCCGTGGCTTATGCCCATATCATGGGTGCATTTCGCCCCAACTCCCTGGTATAGAAGAACCAACCTCGGTATACCACCGAATAGTGCTGTCCTCTTGAACTGCCTTTCGCGACAACCTCGCTACCAGCGCAGCAGATCGCCATTATGCTGCGGCATCAGGCATCGCGGAGAACGCGCATCGCGTCAGTGACATCCGTCAACGGCGGTCTCCCGGCTGGCGGGCCGGAGGCGTCGCAAATCGTAGTACTGCAGGCGACAGCGCCAGCAGTAGTACAGGCGGGCGCCCAGGTAGCGCTGCACCAGCCGTAGAGGATTCCTGTTCAACTTGTCGATGTAGTCGCGCTTCTCCAGGATCGTCAGCGCCCGGCTGGCGCACCGCGGACAGTTGGTATAGCGAGACGGCAACGGCACACGTCGCCTCACCAGGATCCGCTCCGCACAGGAACGGCAGCGGTACGCGGCGCGATAGACCACACGTTCCCACAACCCGCGATGACTCCTTCGCATCGGGTCACCGCACGACGGACAGGTCATATGTCGGGGTGACCATAGATTATCACGTCGGCATCCAGGTTCGGTATCGCGAGCGCTGGTCCCATGTGTTGCCGGCCGACGCGTAGTCGCACAGGGCCGGTCCCCCGTCGGTCGCGAAGGCCGTCTCCACGCTGGCGGGCGGCGCGATCTCCCTCAGCGAAATGGCGCCGTGCTCATCGGGATTCAGCGACACCGGTTCGTCGAGGCTGCCTTGAGCGAGCCGGAGGTCGCGCGCCAGCGCCACCGGACCACGGACAATCGCCGCATACCGTTTGTCCCCATCGGAGGCCCGGACAACCCGGCCGCGCAGATCCAGACGCAGACGCACGTTGTCGGCAGGGGCCCAGCGTCTCTCGACCACCGCCCACGCGCCGGGCCTGAGGCCGCCAACCGCCGCCCCATTCACGGTTGCGGAAGTATCCTTGCTCCATTGAGGAATACGCAGGCGCAACGCAAACGACTCCGCCCGCGCGCTCTCCAGCCGGATGTTCACCTCGCCGGATTTCGGATAGTCCGTCTTCATCGCAAGGAGGCAGGGGGCACCGGAAGGCAGGCGGAACTTCCACACGCCATCCGAATAGAGGCTGATGGCCGGGCCCTCCGCGCCCAGCATGACCGCGACCTCGGGCAGCAGCAGCATGCCGCGCGGCCCGTTCGCCGTGCAGCAGTTCAACTCCATTCCGCACTGCGGCGGCCCCAGAGACCGCACACCCGCCAGCGAGCTGTACTGAGCGAACGATGAACCATCGGGCGTCATGGCGCCGATCAGCGCGTTGTACGCGGTTCTCTCGATTTCATCCGCGAAGCGCGGGTCGCCGGTGATGCGCAGAAGCTGGGCGCAGAGTTGCATCCAGCTCATGGCCACGCAGGTTTCCATGGAACGCTCCCGCGCCTCGGTCTGGAGCGCTCTGCCTCCGTACCAGCATTCCCCCGCGGACCCCGAGCCGGCAATGTTGATCTCGGTGTCACGAATGCTCTCGAACGTCCGCGTGGCCGCATTCAGGCCCGGCGCCCACCCCGTCTCCCGGTACAGCTCCAGCAACCCGGTGTAACAGGACATCATTTCGTACGCCTTCTCGCCGTTCTCCCAGGACCACCACTTGTCCGGACGCGGGAACCGCCGCCCAACCGCAACGCCGGCCAGGGCCTTCTCCACCAACTGCGGCCCGTGCGAGGAGGACCAGCGCGCCACAATATACTCGGCGAATCGCAGGTAGCGTTCGTCGCCCGTTCGACCATAGAGCCGCACCACCGGCTCGAGCACCGAACTGGCGGCCATACCGCGGTACAGGCCGAGCGTGACAATGTCGGTGGCGAGCGGTCCCACTTCCCTCATCAGCTCGTCGGCCAGGCGGCGCGCGCCCGTCAGGCAGGCCGCGTCCGCGGTGAGGTCATACCCGGCCAGCAGGCCCAGCAGCGTGTACTTGCGGCCCCAGACATCCCAGGCCTTGAGATGGCTGCCGGCGGCGTAGTTCCCGATGTAGCCGTCGGGGCTCTGCGTGGCCAGCAACTCGTGCGCGGATTCCCGGAGGCGCTCGCGCCACTCACCGTTGCCGGTGTATGCGCAGGCGGCCGTGGCCGAGAGGAACCACTTGCCCCAGAACTCGGTTTGCCAGCAGCTCCGCTCTTTGCGGTGGCGAAACGGCTCGACCAGTTTCGCGGGGTCCTGCGCGAAGATGCGATTGCGGATGCACAGGTCCAGCTTCCCGCCGAGGTAGCCGCCCAACTCAACGTCGCCCAGCGGAATGCGGGAGAGAACATCGGCGACCTTGCGCCCAGGGAAGCGCGCGGGCGTACGGCACGAACTGCCGGTCAGCAGACCGAGCAAAGCGAGCACGTGGCGGCGGCTGACCGAATTCGGAAATGAGGTGTACGTCACCGTTTAGCTTCATCATACGCGGCGCCCGCGCGCCGGCAACCCGTGCCCCACCCTTCCCTGAAAGGACCATTATGGAAGGAAGGCCCCTATGAAACGATTCCTTCTTCCGATCCTGCTCGCCGCCGCGCTGCAGGCCGCCGACTCCCGTATCATGCCTGCGATGAACGCCTTCACCGCCGACTCCTACAAACAACTCGCGCGAGGCGACGCCAACCTGATCCTCTCCCCCTTCAACATCGCGACTGCGCTCTCCATGGCCCTTGCTGGCGCAGGCGGCCAGACGGCCGAAGAAATTCAATCCGTCCTGCACGTCCATTACGACTCCACCTACGATGCCGCCCTCGGAGCCCTGCTCGCCGACCTCACCACGGCCGGCAACACCAAAGGCAACGAACTCGAAGCCGCCAACGGACTCTGGGTGCAAAAGGGATTCCCCATCCAGGCGGCCTTCAGCAACACCCTCGCCAACAACTACCACGCCCCGCTTACGCCGCTCGATTTCATCGCGAATCCGGAACCCGCGCGAGCCCAAATCAACCGCTGGACCGAAGAGCACACCAAAGAAAGAATCAAGAACCTGCTCCCGGCCGGATCGCTCAACGCCCAGACCCGCCTTGTCCTCACCAGCGCCATCTACTTCTACGGCAAGTGGCAGGCCCCGTTCGTCCCATCGCGCACCCAACCCGCGCCCTTCACCCTTACGTCCGGCGCCACCACCGAGGCCAGCTTCATGAACCAGACCGCGCGATTCGGCTACACCGAAACGCCGTCGGCCCAGATCCTCGAAATGCGCTACGCGTACACGGGAATCGCCTTCGACGTCCTGCTCCCGAAGACCCCCGGCGGCCTTCCCAACCTCGGGAAATCCCTGACATTCACGAACCTGAGCGGCTGGCTCGGCGAGCTCACTACTCGGAACGTGGAGGTGAGCCTGCCTAAGTTCCGCGCCGAATCCGAGTTCTCTCTTCGCGAGGCGCTCTCGGCCATGGGCATGCCTGCTGCCTTCACCGGCAAGGCCGACTTCTCAGGCATCGACCCGAAACGCGGCCTCGCCATCTCCGAGGTCGTGCACAAGGCCTTCGTCGACGTCTCCGAGCAGGGAACCGAAGCCGCCGCCGCCACCGGCATCACTATGCAAGCAAGCGCCATGCGCATGCCCGAACAGACCATTGTCTTCCGCGCCGATCACCCCTTCATCTTCCTGATCCGCGACACGCACACCGGAGTTATCCTCTTCATCGGCCACCTGGTGAACCCGCGGTAGGGGCCGGAAACACTGGCGAGGGAACTCGGAAACGAGCTGTGAGCGGGCGGGGAGCCTCGGCGGCGGCCTCATCAGGCACGCGCGGCGGCGCCGATCCTCGCGGATGCGGCTCAGCGCGGCCCGATGGAGACGTGCAGGCCCGCGGCGGCGGCCAGCTTGCGCTGAACGCGGTCAAAGGTGAGGAACACGGGAGCACCCAGCGTAAGCGCCGCGGCAACCTGTAGAATATCCAACGATCGGGCGCCAATCGTCGGTGTGTGCGCCTGCGAGATCCGCCTGGCTTCTTCCCATGCCGCCGCAGGAAACGCATGGAGGGTCACCAGGCCGTTGTAAATGTCCTCGTCGAGAGCCAGACCCGCGGCACGCGCCTGGGCCGGGGTCATCTGGTTGCGAAAGACGCGAAGTTGGAGCGCGTTCGTGAACTCAACCTGACACAGCACTGTGATATCAAGCGGAGTTCCCGCATGCTCGCTCATGGAAGCCGCGGAGGACGCGTTCGCGTCAGGGATGTAGAGAGAGGCCAGAAAGCTGCTATCGCAGTACGCGCTCAGAAACGCTCCCGCCCTTCCGCGATCAGCTCAGCGTTCGTAGGCGTGAACACCTTGTCGCCGAAGATCTTGCGCATGCGCGCCTGGAAATCGGGCATTTTGACCCGTTTCCGCCGCTTCGGCGGGGCCAGCCGCGCAATCACCCGGTTGCGGCGCGTGATCTCGATTTCCTCGCCAGCCTGCAGCAGACTCTCCACCCTCTTGAAGTCGTAGCGCAGGTCGCGGATGCTGGCTCGCTCCATGTGATACATTCTAGCATCACATAGTCCTAAGCCGCGGCCGCTGTCGCCTCCCGCGCAAGAGGCTTGCTTCCCGCGACCACCCGGATCATGTTGCGGCCCAGAATCGCCGAGGCCGCCAGTACCCCCCCATACGTTCCACCGGCCACTCCCGGCGCGGCCAGATCGGCGCCCGTCAGATAGAGGCCGTGCACCGGGGTCGCGGCGCGCAGACCGCGCATGCGAAAGCGCGCCGGAGTCGCCTCCAGACCGTAGATCTCACCGTGGGCATGATTCGCGAAATGCCTCGTGGAGAGCGGCGTGGACAGTTCCGCGTAGTCGATCCACCCGGTCACGGCGGGTACGTGCCGCACCAGTTCGGCGGTCAGGCGTTCCGCCATCTCCCGCTTCCACTCGTCGTAGCCGGCGCCACGCCGCTTCCAGCGTGTCTCCTTCCATTTCTCGAACCAGCACCAGGGAGCCAGCGTCACCACCTCCATCGTGGAATGGCCGGGATGGCGCTGCTCGAACAAGGGATCCTTCGCCGAAGGAGACGAAATGAACACCGAAGAAAAGGGCGCGCCCGGATCGTCGCTGAGGCGCGCCAGACCCGCGTCGTGATCCGCCGTGGCATGCACCCACAGGTTGGCCGCCGGGAGCCCGAGGCTGGCGGACGAGGCACGCAACCCCACGTACAGGCAAAGGTGCGCGAGCGAAGGTGATACGGAGGCCAGTTCCGCGCGAATCGCTTCCACGCCCGGCGCGTCCGGCGGCAGCAGACGCCCGAACGTGTTCCCCGCCCCGGCATCGCTGACCACCAGCGGCGCCCGGAACTCGCGCCCATCGGCCATGCGCACGCCCGCCACGCGCCGGTGCCGGTCCAGCACCACACCAGCCACCTCCGCGCTGGTCACGACGCAGCCCCCGGCATCGTGGATCGCAGGCGCCAGCGTAGCCGCAATGCGCGACGCTCCACCCACCGGATAGGAGGCGCCTTCCAGATAATGCGCGGCGATGATCGCGTGAATGCCGAAGCTGCTCTCGGCCGGCGGCAGACCGTAGTCGCCCCATTGGGCCGTCAAACACCCTGTCAACTCCGGGCTCGCCCCCAGGCCGGCCAGCACGTCACCCGTGGTCCGGGACGCGTACCGCAGGAAGCCGCGCCGCATTAACGCCCCGGCGACGCGCGCAATGGGCGCAGGCACCACCTTCTCGGCCAGATACGTGACCCCGGCGCGCGCGGCCTCGTCCACCGCATCAAGGTAACCATCCACCGCGCGCGCCTCCGCCGGGAAGTACTGTTTCATGCGATCCCGAAAGCGCTCGCGTCCGCTGACGAACTCGTACTCGCGGTCCCCGATGTGCGCGCGGTCGTAGACGTCGGGCATGCGCTGCCATTCCAACCGGCCGCCAGTGAGCGCATCGAGGATCCGGCGCAGTTCGGAACGCGGATCGTGCACCTCGCCGACGTAGTGAACGCCCACGTCCCACTCGTAGCCGGGCCGGTGGAATACGTGGGTGAAGCCGCCCGGCTCGTAATGCCGTTCCAGCACCAGAACGCGCTTTCCGGCGTGCCGGGCCAGCACCGCCGCCGCCGTGAGACCGCCTATGCCGGAACCTATCACAATAGCGTCCCACGCCTCATCGAGCGCGTGCTGGCGGTACGAGATCGCCACCGGCTGTTTGTCCATGTTGACACTGTCCACATCAGCAGTATGCCACAGCCATGTTGACGCTGTCAACATTGATGTGGTATGACGGAACCGTGGACCCCAAGCGCCCCTATCACCACGGCGGCCTCCGCCGGACCCTCCTCGACGCCGCTCTCGCCCTCATCGCCGAAGCCGGGCCGCAGGGTTTCACGTTACGCGAAGTAGCACGGCGCGCCGGCGTGTCCCACAACGCCCCCTACCGCCACTTCCGCGACAAGGACGAGTTGCTGGCCGCCGTGGCCACCGAAGGATTCGACAAGCTGACGCGGCGCATCCAGCGGGCCACGTCGCGCGCCGCCGACCCCCTTGCGCGTTTCCAGCAGTCCGGCCTCGGCTACGTGGAGTTCGCGCTCGCTTCGCCGCAGCACTACACGGTGATGTTCGACGTCCGCGAGAGCGGTCCCGCGTCCTCCGATCTGGCCGCCGCCAGCGCCCGCGCCTTCGGCACGCTGATCGCCGCGGTGGAGGAGTGCCGTTCGGCCGGAGTCGTCGCCTGCGAGAACACCATGTCCGGCGCCCTCTACGCATGGGCGCTCGCGCATGGCATCGCGAAGCTGGCCATTGCCGGGCGCCTTCCGTGGCGTTCCCGTGCCGCCATTCTGCGTTTCGCGGCCTCCGTGTTCGAGCAGTCGTACCGCGGGATGGCGCCCCGCCCCGCCGGAGTCACCATCACAAAGCGGGGGGGCAGACTCCAGGGACACGCGGCATCAGAAGCTGTAAAAGAATCGGCACCCCACCCCAAAAAAAGTCAGGCAGCCGGATCACCTGGGGGGCCCGGAGAACGCCTGGGTCTATATATGTAAGAATGGGCCATATTGATCGAACCGGAGCCGAGCGGGGAGGGAACCTGCCCAGCGTAGCGGGCCCGGCGGCGGAAGGCAGAGTCGGCTCCGAAAATCAAGCGGATCGACCGCAGCCAGTCGGCGTTTGTCTCGCTGTGGGTAGAGAACTGGTGGGCGCGGACGACATGGTGCGGGCGATCCGGGACTGACCGGCCGGATGTATCCGAGCCGGCTGTACGAAATGATCGTGTCTCGCGAGAACGGGGCGGGACAAGCGGCCGAAGATCCGCGGTTACCGGTGGCGATCCGGGTTTGGTGCTACCGCGAGGGGAACGGTTCGTCGCGGCAGGTGGAACATCCGAGAGCAGGAGCCGGCGCCGATGTGGCTATGCGGGTTGCGCACGATCAGTCACGCCACGCTGGCGAACTTCCGCAAAGATCACCAGGCGGAGCTGGACGACTTGTTCACGCAGTCGCCGGCCCTGCTGGAAACGGCGGGAGCCATCAAGCCCGAGCGGGTCATGCACGATGGGGCGGAGATCCGGCCCCAGGCGGGCGCTCAGAAACCTGATTTCGGGGCCGGTTCCGAACTCGATGTCGTTCGATTGGCCCCGGAATCGATTCCTTTACACCTTCGCAGCGGCGTTTATGCGGTTCGGCCCCGGCTCTCCGCCACAATCGAGCTTCTTCTCTTCGCCGTTCTAACCTCCGAGCGCCCGTCTACTGATACGCGACGGGAAGCTTGAAAACCACGTCGCTTGTACTGGCGTACCCCAGATCCAGGCCGCTCGCCGAAAAGCTCGTGCTCGTATAGTTGCTGATTATCATGGCCCCCAGGGAGATGCCGCCGGTCGTGCCGCTGGGGGGGAGCGAAAGAAGCACTACCGGCGGAATACTGAATTGACCGGCGCTGTCCGGAGCGTAACAAATGAATATGCCGCCCACGGTGTCGCTGCCGTTAGGATTCGTTCCGGGGACCGCGGAATAGCCCTCGATCATCACGGTGCCGTTGGGGTTTCCGCCACTCCAGGTTACCGATTGGCCGGATGCGCGTTCGATGATGTTGATGGCGCTTTCGTTGGTCCAGTCGAGCGGCTGGTAGACGGTCAGGTTCGTGGAGAATGCCCCTACAGCGGAACCGCCCGGCCCGGTGACCGTGTACGCTCCGGGGCTCAGGTAGAGCGGAGGCGGAGCCGGTTCTCCCGGAATACTGACACCTCCTCCCAACGTAGCGCTGTACAAGCCCGTGCTTTGTTCCGTCAATGTCATGGCGCCGTTCGGACCAGTGACGGTGATCGGCTTGCCCGCATCGAGAGGCGTTGGGATAGCCGTTGGGATGGCAGCCGAGTTCCCGGCATACACGAAGACGGTACACGCTCCGAATGAGTAGGCCTGAAGCGGATTCGACTCCGTGATCTGCTGATATGTGTACTTGTAAAACGTAGCGCTGCCTGTGTCGGTGGTGCCGCTAACGGTTCCAATTGGCGCTGGAAGTGTCTCCGTCAAAGCGGTTCGAGAGAGGCTGACCGATCCCAACGAAACTGTGCCCTTCGCCTGGAACTGAGAGTAGTCGATTGTCCCCGACGAATCCGTACAAGTCGAAGTTCCGGCCGCTGCAATCGGCATCGTGGTGAAATTGCTGACCACATTGTTGATCTGCACCGCCACCGGCACATTGCAACCCAGCGCTCCGGAAGGAACCGTGAATACGATCTGATCCAGACCCGTGCAGCAGCCGGACCGGCCGCGATAGCCAACGCTGGCCTGCTGGCCTCCCACGAAGATTTCTACCGGCACGTTCGGCATGTTGCCAGGCAGGGGCCCGGCGAATTCGTTGCCCTGAACCGGACCAAGCCCGGTTGCCCACATGACGGACGTGTCGCCAGGATGCGCTGGATTTGTCGGCCCGTAGATGACGACGTTATTTGTGATGGCGCCAGCTCCGGTGCCGTTAGAAGCAACCGAGTAGACCCCTACGCTGTTTGCGATCACCTGAAACGCTTCCGCAGCGCTTTGCTGGGTATTGTAGGTAACCGTCAGAGTCGCCGAGCCCGTGGGAGTATTGGAGGGTAGAACGGCGTTGATCTGCGTCGCGCTCACGTACAGCGGGACGGCGGCGACGGTAGTTCCTCCCGAAGTCACTTGAATCGAAGTGCCGCCAAGCGTGGTCTGTAGCGGGAAAGTGAGCGCGTTCACCGGGGCGGACGGGCCCAGGTTGGTGCCGAAAATCGCGAAGAGAGAGCCCTGCGCGATGCTCGAGTTCGGCAAGCCCGGATAAGCGTAACTGGCCGAGTTGAGGATGCCGAAGGGCGACCTGATGGCAGGTTGTGCAGACAGGCAGATGCCAAGCGAGGCAAGCAGCCATACAGCCAAGAACGATTTCATTGATTTCATGACCTCCGGTTTGGTCGATGTGACGGACTGTGGGATCTTAGCATAGTTCCGTTGACGCCGTCTATAAAGAGAAATGCGGAGAGGAAGAGCAGGGCTCTACGGGGACGGGCGCTTCCGGCGAGCCAGCAAACGTTCGGTGAGAGAGATTCGCTCGGGAGAGAACTGGCTCAGCGCGCCCGCGAGATACGGTTGAAACTCGCGCATCCAGAACCGCCAGAAGCCAGTGTGGTGGATTTCCACAAGGGTGACTCGGTAATGGTTCAGCAGCGTCTCGAACAGCACCTCGCCGGTGCGGCGGGCGGTGACCCGGGACGCGCGCGACAGCCAGCGCACATTGTCGGGAAGCTGACGAACGGCCGAGATCGCGGCCACCGAGGAGAGCGCGAATACCGAACGGTGCTGCCGGGCCGCCTCCTCGCGGAACTGGCGCCACTGGTTCTCCAGCGACGCGATGGCCGGCAGGCTCGACCGCGGAATGGTCACGGCGGCGCCGCGCAGATCGGACCATTCGCGGCGCAGAGCGCCCACGTCGAGAGGGGGTACGCGAACCGTGTCGGCGAGTTTGCCGGCGGTGCTTTCGAGACCGTCCAGCAACTGGTCGACACTCTCGAATCCCCGGCCGCGCTCGAGCAATCCCTCGTCCTGCAGCGCCTGAGCAATGTTGCCAATCAACTCGCGGCCGGCGCCGGAGATGTCGGCCAGAGCGGCCAACACCCAGACGGGCGAGGCGCTGAAGGCGGCGATTCCGGCGAATTCGAGCACATTACCGGCGGCATGGCGGATCAGATAATCGCCGGGGAGGCCGGCTTCGGCGGGATATGTGCCTTCCACCTGGCCCACCTGCTCGATGAGGAACTGCAGGGTGTTTCCGGCCAGCGCGCGATAGAGACGCGTGCGCCGCAGCCGCGCCGGGATGGTGACCTCGCCGGCTTCGCGCAACACTCCTGCGGCGAGCGCGGAGAGCGAGCGCACCACGCGCTCGGGCAGCGAGGCGATGAAAACGGAGGACGGCAAGCTCCCAGCTTGCCAGAATAGAGATATCGCTTCCACTACCAGCCAGAGTGCACCGGGCCGCGGCGGCGGTGCGGCGTTCCTCGTATCCGCGGGGATTCTGCTCAGCCGCATTTCCGGTCTGCTGCGCGACAGCGTGTTCGCCCACTTCTTCGGCACCTCCCCGGCCGCCGACGCGTTTCGCGCGGCCATGCGCATTCCCAACGTGCTGCAGAATATCCTGGGCGAGGGCACGCTCTCGGCGTCCTTTATCCCGGTGTATGCGGGATTGCTGGCCCGCCGCGAGGAGCGCGACGCGGGCCAGGTGGCCGGCGCCATCGCGTCTCTGCTGGCGCTTGCCACCACGGTGCTGGTGGCTCTCGGCGTGTTGCTGACTCCGTGGCTTATCCCGGTGATCGCGCCCGGTTTTCACGGCGATCGCCGCGCGCTCTGCGTGGTGCTGGTGCGCATCTTCTTCCCGGCCACCGGGCTGCTGGTGTGGTCGGCCTGGTGCCTGGCGATTCTGAACAGCCATCGCCGCTTCTTTGTCGGCTATGCCGTGCCGGTGCTGTGGAACGCGGTGATCATCGCCACGCTGCTGGCGTTCGGACGGCGATCGTCGCTGGATCGGCTGGCGGTGATGACGGCGTGGGGCGCGGTGGCCGGCAGCCTGCTGCAGTTTGTGGCGCAGTTGCCGCTGGTGCTGCGGCTGGCGCCGCATCTGCGCGTGGTGTTCTCGTGGACCTTCGGGCCGGTGCGCCGCGTGGTGCGCAACTTCCTGCCGGTGTTCACCAGCCGCGGCGTGGTGCAGCTCAGCGCCTACCTCGATTCCATGATCGCCAGCCTGCTGCCGCCGGGATCGTTCGCGGCCCTCACCTACGCGCAGACGCTCTACGTCCTTCCGGTGAGCCTGTTCGGGATGTCCATCTCCACCACGGAGCTGACCGAGATGTCGCACCTGCTGGGCGCCACCGCGGACGCGGCGGACGAGCTGCGCGCACGGCTGGAATCGCGCCTGCGGCAGATCGCCTTCCTGGTGGTGCCCTCGGCGGCGGCGTTTCTCGCGTTCGGCGACGTGATCGCGGCGGGCATCTATCGTTCCGGCCGGTTCACCCAGGCCGACGCCATTTTCGTGTGGAAGATTCTGGCGGGGTCCAGCATCGGGCTGCTGGCCTCCACCATGAGCCGGCTGTTCTCGTCCACGTACTACGCGCTGGGCGACACGCGCACGCCGTTCCGCTACGCCGTGCTGCGGGTGGCGCTGACGGGCGCGCTCGGGTATGGTTGCGCCGTGCCGCTTCCGCCGCTGCTGGGCATTGACCCGAGGTGGGGCGCGGCGGCGCTGGCAGGTTCGGCGGGAGTCGCGGGCTGGATCGAATTCGCGTTGTTGCGGCGCTCGCTCGCGCGGCGCATTGGCGCGGTGCATGTGCCGCTCGGGTTCATCCTGCAACTGTGGGGCGCGGCGGCGGTGGCGGCGGGGCTCGGCTGGTTGCTGCGGGCCGCCACGCGCACACTGCCCCCGTCGATCGCCGCGGTGATCGTGCTGGGTGTCTTTGGGTTGTCGTATTTTGCGTTGCTAGCGGGTGTGGGGAATGCGAATGCGCGGGGGTTGATCCGGCGATTGGTTCGGTCGGTCAGAAGGAGTTAGCGTGATGGTCTCCAATCGAGAGAGGACGACGTTCATGTCATCCGTTGGATGGGTGGACCACGACGTGTTTTGGCGCGTGGGCATCGGAGCGTCGAGACCCGAGAAGATTGCTGTCGGCAGCGGGGCGCGCTGCCTAACTCTTCGCTCGTCGGGTTCGGACTGGTTTTCGGTGGGGCATCATTTCGATGGAACACGATTCGAATTGACGGTGCACAGCTTCGAGGATCCGGCGATGGTTCTGTCCCGCGCCACCGTAAGGGACGGCCATAAAGAACTTGCTGGTGATCTTTCATCATGGGAAAAAGTCCCTCTGCTCTACGTTACGTACCTTCGTTTCGAGCCATGGAGGGATTTTGTTCTTCTCAGGATCCTGCCTTCAACTGGCCAAATCAAAGTGCAACGACTCGAATGGTACGACAATACATATGACAAAGGGTATCAGGGTGTTCTCGATGTTCTCGAACTGCCTGATGAAAACGTCGCTTTGATATCCGTCCAACGAAGCTCTCGCCTCATCCTCCATGACTTGGACAGCGGGATGCAGCGGGGTACCGTCGAGCTCGCTGGCCGTGGGGGCAACCCGCATTGCCAGCTCGACACTGCTGGCAAGGAGATCTGGGCGACCGACTACGACACAATTGTGATTCTCGAAAGAAGCGACCGCCGTGTCTTACGGCGCGCGCGCCTGCAAGAGTCCAGGCAGTTCATCGGGAACTTCTCGTTTGCGCCCGATCAGGACGTGTGCGTTGTCGCGCGCCCTTTCAGCGGGGATGTTGTGGGTATCGACAAGGCGACACTGAGGATCAGATCTGCCGCAAAGTTGGGACAGCAGCCCCTCGACGTAGGAGCGCTCTGTCGGGGTGAGGTTATCGCACGCGACTGGAAAACAGGAGATTTCCTGCGAGGCAAGCTGAAACGCAAGTGGCTGATCGCGTAGAACGCGAGCCAGGCGCACGACCGGCTGGATCGAACTTGAGTTGTTACGGCGCTCGCTCGCGCGCCGCATTGGCGTGGTGCATGTGCCGCTCGGGTTCATCCTGCAACTGTGGGGCGCGGCGGCGGTGGCGGCGGGCCTCGGCTGGTTGCTGCGGCCCGCCACGCGCACACTGCCCCCGTCGATCGCCGCGGTGATCGTGCTGGGTGTTTATGGGTTGACGTATTTCGCGGTGCTCGCGACCGCGGGGAATGAGAACGCGCGGGGGTTGGTGCGGCGTGCCGGAAGCTACTGGTCCAGAATGATCAAATGATCCTGGGAGCCGGACAACTCAGCGATTCGGATCGCATTGCGCCGAAGCACCTCGGCGGCAACATGGGTTGGATAATCGCAGGAACGGAGAATGACGACCCTGGCGCGGGGGACTTGCTTCAACAGACGTTCGAAATCGCTGTCTGTCGAGACCAGAATGAAGTCGTGAGCGACGGCGAAGTCCAGAATCGTACGATCACCGGTGCGAGCAAGCCCGTTCCGAAGCGCACTTTCTGACTCGGGGAAAAGATCGCGCAATAACAGAACCAGCTTCGGCGACAGGCTTTCGTCGAAGAGGAGCTTCATCCTCTGGCGACTTTGCGCCCGGCCGCCAGTTCGGCCGCGTAGGCGTACACGGCAAGGAAGTCATCCGGCTCAAGCTGAGGATAATCGGCCAGGATTTGCTGCTGCGATGCCCCGCTGGAGAGCCACTCCAGAATCTCCTGAACGGTGATCCGGTGACCGCGAATGCACGGCTTCCCAAACCGCACGTCGGAATCGACGGTGATCCGATCGAGGAGTGAATCGTGGGTTGCCGGCACTTGTGTCCCCTGGAGCCATTGTATACCGGCGTCGAGCTGATTGATCAGAGCGGGATACGGACAGAGCGAAACGGACGTTGGACGTCCACGTACCTTCCGATTAGACAAGTGCTAGTGCAGGATGGCACAAGCGCGGCATAATGCAGAGGATGAAGTCGCATGTCCGCCTGTACGTAATTCTGGCGCGGCGCGCCCCTGTCGGCGTAGTGTTCCGTCGCGGCCCAACCAAGCAGGTGCTTCTCATTGCTTGGAATACGAACGACGACACACTCGAAAGCGGTCAGTGGCTTAAAGGAAGGATCTACGAGCGGCGCTGTGATCTGTCGCCGGAGGGCGATCTTCTGCTGTATTTCGCGGCGAGCTACCGGAAGCCCTTGTACTCCTGGTCGGCCATCAGCCGTCCTCCGTATCTCACGGCGTTGGCGCTTTGGCCCAAGGGTGATGGTTGGGGTGGGGGTGGTCATTTCCTCTCGCACACGAGAATTGCACTGAATCACCGCAGCAGTGAGATGGCACTTGGGCAGGGCTTCTCCCTGCCTAGACGGCTGGCAGTGCAACAATTTGGCGATCATCCAGGGTGGGGTGAGGACGATCCCATATGGTCGGAGAGATTGAGGCGCGACGGTTGGATTCTGATCGACGAAGGAAAGTTAGCAAAACGGGAATGGAAGGCTAAGGTTTGGATTGAGTTCAATCCGGCCAGGAGGTTTCGCAAACCGCACCCCGCGTTGCCGCACCGGTATGCCCTGGAAATGGCGATTCTCGGACTGAAGGAAAAGGACGGGCCTTGGTACTTGACTGAACATTTCATCGTTCGCTATAAAGACGCGACTGAGAGCATAGGCAGAAGCGACTGGGCCGACTGGTCGCACTCAGGGGACCTGTTATTTGCTCAGGATGGTTGTCTCTTTCGTGTCAGACGCCGCGGGGATGTTCTCGCATCACTCGACACGAAAGTGAAGATTGCCGACTTATCGAGCCTTGCGTTTGAAGCGCGTGAAGCTCCAGAGGAGGCCCGGAACTGGCCAGCCAAGTAGCACGATAGGAGAAGCCCCGGCGAGGTCACCTGGCCCATAACGTTCGCGCCCCCTCACAAGTGGCGCGGTTGAGCTGTTGATGATCCCGAGATCATCCGAGCGCGCCGGGTTCTCAAACCCTCCACTCGCCTACACCCACCAGGCTGCGCCGGCCTGCTCCCGGATGACGATGCGGTTGAGGAACTCGGCCGCTTTGGTGAGCCCTTCCTCGCCTGACATCAGGCTGTCCTCGTGCTCGATGGAGAGCACGCCGTCGTAGCCGTACATGCGCAGCGTGGAGATGAACTCGCGCCACCAGCCGGCGTCGTGGCCGTAGCCGACCGTGCGGAAGATCCACCCGCGGTTGCGCTCGTCGGTGTATTTCTTGGTGTCGAGCACGCCCGTCCGGGGCAGGTTGGCATCGTAGATCTGGGTGTCCTTGGCGTGTACGTGGAAGATGGAGCCGCCCAGAACGCGGATGGCTTTGACAGGGTCGATGGCCTGCCAGAACATGTGGCTGGGATCGTAGTTCGCACCGATGTTGTGCCCGGCGTGCTCGCGCAACGCGAGCAGCGTCTCCGGGCTGTAGGCCACGAAGCCCGGGTGCATTTCGATGGCGATGCGCACGCCGTGGTCGGCGGCGAAGCGGGCGTGCTCCCGCCAGAACGGAATCACCTTCTTGTTCCACTGCCACGCCAGCACCTCGGAGTACTCGGGCGGCCACGGGCAGGTGATCCAGTTGGGGTATTTCGCGCCGTCGTGATCGCCGGGGCAGCCGGAGAAATCCACCACCACCGAGACGCCGAGTTTCTCGGCCAGGAGGATGGTCTTGCGGCTGGTTTCGACGAAGCCTTTGGCCACGTTCGCATCGGGGTGCAGCGGGTTCCCGTGGCAGCTCAGGGCGCTGATGTGGAAACCGGCGTCGTCCAGCTTCTTCCGGAAATCCTTCAGCTCGCCGCCGTTGTCGAGCAGGGTGAGCGGGCAGTGCGGCCCGCCGGGATAGTTGCCGGTACCGAGCTCGACCGTGTCGATCTTTAGCCCGCGCAGTTTTGCGAGGACGCGCTCAAGGGGCAGTTGCCCGAGCACCGCGGTGAAGACGCCGACCTTCATGATTGCTCAGGGTAGCACGGCCTGGTTGCGGACGCTGATGTCGCGGACGCTGACCCGGCCGGCCGTGGGGAAATCGTCCGGTATCCTCTGGGTGACGTTCCCGGTGGCCGCCCACTCGGCGCCGCGCTGCAGCGTGGCGATGAACCCGACGCACTGCATGGCCGCGACGTCGTGCCCCAGCGTGGTGTGGAACACGCGCCCCTTGCCATAACGGATGACCATCAGCATGGGCTCGTTCTCGCCGGTTCCCTTGTTGTTCGGGTCCGAGTGTGCCGTGGCCAGCACGTCCATGTCCTTCGCCGGACCGCACAGGCTGTCGTAGAGCTCGTCCGGCGCGTGCATCCAGGCCGCGGGCAACCCGCGGGCGATGAGGTGATCGGGGTCGCGCATGGTGACTTGAAAAGGCAGTCGCGCGCCGTGATTCCCGCAGGCTTTGAGCTGGCTGTCGGAGACCACGCGGCCATCGCGAAAGCGAACCATGCTGCCGGACTTCGCGGTGGTGCGGCCGGACCAGCCACCCACCCCGGTCATCTGGTTATACGCGCTCCACGCCGGGAACGAGTTATCCGCTGCGTGGTAGCTGACGAATCCGCCGCCGTCGCGCACGTATTTCTCAAAGGCGGCCTTCGTCGGGTCCGGCCAGGGCAGCCCGTTGTAGTTGGAGACAACCACGTCGAAGGCGGCGAAGTCCGGGTGGAAGCTGCTCATGTCGGGTCCTGGCGGCGCCGTGTCGACGGTCACCACAAACAGGCCCGAGTCTTCCAGAATCTCCTTCAGAACCGGCGTGGTCTCCTGCCAGCGATGATTGTTCTGACCGTCCACGATGAGAGCTTTCAGCTTTTCGGCGGCGAAGCCATGCGGAGCAGCGAGGAGCAGACCGGCCAATGCGGCGAGGATTGCGCGAATCACCAGTCCAGCATGCCATATCTGTATAATTGCCACGTGAACCGGCGCACGTTTCTCCAGGCGGCCTCCGCGGCTGCGGCTCCGTTGCTTGTCCCGGCCTCCGTGCCGGGGAAGGGAGGGGCCGTTGCGGCCAACAGCCGCATCGCCATGGGCATGATCGGCACGGGCAACATGGGCACCGGCGACATGCTGGATTTCCTCCGCGACGAGCGCGTGCAGGTGGTGGCGGTGTGCGATGTGAACCGCGAATCGCCGGGCTACTGGAATGGCGTCATTGCCGGGCGCGAACCGGCGCGGCAGTACGCGGAGTGGCACTACGCGCGCGAGAAGCGCTCGGGCGTCTACAAGGGCTGTGATGCGTACCGCGATTTTCGCGAGCTGCTGGCGCGCAAGGACATCGACGCAGTGAGCATTGCGTTGCCCGATCACTGGCACGCCATTCCGGCGATGGAGGCCGCCCGCGCGGGCAAGGACATCTACGGGCAGAAGCCGCTGTCGCTCACCATCGCCGAAGGGCGCGCCATGGCTAACGCGGTGAGCAAATACCAGCGCGTCTTTCAATGCGGCAGCCAGCAACGCTCCGACGCGCGCTTCCGCAAGGCCTGCGAGATCGTGCGCAACGGCCGGATCGGGAAGCTGCAGACGGTCCGTTGCGGTCTTCCGGGAGGAACCCCGGACTTCAGCAAGGCCGGTGACCGGAAAGCGGCCGAGCCGGTGCCCGACGGCTTCGACTACGAATTCTGGCTCGGTCCGGCTCCCGAGGCGCCGTATTGCCCGGCCCGCTGCCACGAGGATTTCCGCTGGATTCTCGACTACTCCGGCGGCCAGATTACCGACTGGGGCGGCCATCACCCGGACATCGCGCAGTGGGGCATGGGAACCGACGACACCGGACCCGTGGCCATCCGCAACGGGCGCGCCACCTGGTCGACGGATGCGCCATGGAACACCGCCACCAGCTTCTACTTCGAGGCCGACTATGCCAGCGGCGTGAAGTTGATCGTCTCCAGCAGCGAGCGCATGGGCGTCATCTTCGAGGGCAGCGATGGATGGGTGTTTGTTACGCGCGGGGCCATCGAGGCGAAGAACTCGGACCTGCTCTACGAGGGCGATTATCGCCCCAATGCGGTGCATCTCTACCGCAGCGACGATCATCACCGCAATTTCATCGACTGCGTATTGTCGCGCCGGCAGCCCGCAGCGCCGGTGGAGACCGCTCACCGATCCATCAGCATTGCGCATCTCGGCAACATCAGCCTGCGGCTGGGACGCGATCTCCAGTGGGATCCGCAGCGCGAACAGGTGAGGGATGACGCAGCGGCGAATGGGATGCTCTCGCGGCCCATGCGCGCGCCCTGGAAGCTGCCGGAAACCTGACCGGGTGCAGAACGGCCGTTTGGGCCACGAATGCACACGCACGCGCGCGTTATCGATTGTGTCGTTGGCTGATTCAGCAAGCGGTTTCCGGAGGGCTATCGCCGCGCGGCCGACGCCAGGAACTTGTCGCGGCAGGCCGCCGAACAGAAGTACACGGTTTCCGCCCCGGCCGCGTGCTTGAGTGAGGTGCTGGTGGCGATGTAGGTTCCGCAGACCGGGTCGCGCTTCAGTTCGCCGGTCAGCGGGACGTTGCCGCCGGCCGGCCCGCGCGGCGGATTCGGCGCGGGATTCAGCAGCGCCGCGAGCCCCCTCATCACCACCCCGATCACGCCGCGCAGCAACGTGATGAGGAAGACCGTGCAAAGCAGGTAAAAGATGACGCGAAACATCGGGCCGGCTTTCATTGTACCGCCCGGTTCTGCGCCGGGCCGTCCGTTTGTTGCATCGTAATAACAGAGGGAATCTCCTGAGTAACGACGTCGTCAAAGCGCTCAAGCTCTTCATCCTGCTGGCGGCGGTGGGCATCCTGGCCGTCTCACTCCTGCGGGACCGCTCGAGGCCGCCGGCGAGCGTGGCCCCAACACACGGACACCGGCAACCGATCGATTTCCGTCTGGCCGACCTCGCCGGCTCGCGCTGGCAGCTCAGCGACCGGCGCGGCAAGGTGGTGCTGGTGAATTTCTGGGCCACGTGGTGCCCGCCCTGCCGCGAGGAGACGCCCGGTCTGGTGCGCCTGTACCGCGACTACCGGCCCAAAGGAGTGGAGGTGGTGGGCATCGCCATGGACGACGATCCTCGCAAGGCCGTGCCGCCGTTCCTGCGCCAGTACAGCGTGCCCTACACGGTGCTGGTGCCGGACTCCGGCTTCCAACTCGCCGGCGACATCGATTCGCTGCCCACCACCCTGCTGATCGACCGCCAGGGCCGCGTGGCCAAGGTCTATGTTGGCGCCGTGGGAGAGGCGGAAGTCGAAGAGGAGCTGGATGTCCTGCTCAAGGAGTCGAGCTGAACCGCGCGGCAATTCGGTGACGGGGGAATAGGGGACACTCTACCTGACCGCAACTTGAGCCGATCCGGATACCAGACAGAGTGTCCCCTATTTCCCGCTGAACCAGCTTGCGACCTTGTCGATGGTGGCCTGAAGCTGCGGCGATTCCCAACCGAGCTTGACACACTTCTGCTGCGCCTCAGTCAGCTTCCAGGACAACGGCGGCGTGCCGCACGTTCCCGACAGGTCCGGGAACTCGAGGTCCTGCGCTTCGATGTCCGCGCGCTCGGCCGGGTCGGGACGAGTGGCCCATCTCACTTTGAAGAGCTGCAATTGTCTCTGCCCGAGCGCGAGCTGAGCCGAGTCACGCACGTTGAGAAACGCCGATAGCGGCGCCGTTGACTGGAAGCCCCAGCCGTGCACCGAGCCCGCCGATTCGGTGTCCGGCGGAAACGAGCGAATCTCCAAAATGCGGATGCCGCGGTCAAGCCCCCTGGTGCTCGCATCCGACAGCGCCTCGTCCAGCCATTGCATCAGCGACAGCAATCCGAAGTTGTCGTAGTAGCCTCCGTCCACGACGTGAAAATCAGGCTGGTCCACGGGCCGCGCATCGGATCGGGCGGTGGGCGCGACGTAAGGGAAGCTGGCGGAGAGACGAACGGCCGTGGCCGCCGGGAGATCGTATCCGGGATACAGCGAATCGAAACTCGACACGGTACGGAGCGCGGTGGTGGCAAACACCAATTGCTGGCCCCTCTCCACCACGGTGGCGTTAAACAGAAACGCGGGAAACGGCGCATCCGCGCTGGCCGCCAGCCGGGCCCATTGCGACAGGGGGAGTTTCGCCAACGGAGCGCGCTCTTCCCAGGTCCGCTCCAGCGCCCAGCCGCGGTCCACCAGGCGATTGCGGAACCATGGGAAAGCGGCGCGCCGGACATCGGGGTTGATCCATCCCCAGGCCACCTCGTCGAGGCTGGACTGGAGCGCGGAATCGGCGGCTTTCCGGAGATCGTGTGCATTGGCGCCGAAGTAGAGGGCGCCCACCGAGCCGCCGGAAACGCCGCTCACCAGCACCACGGACTGGGTCAGGTCGCAGTGGCATCGCTGGGCCAGGCCCAGGAGCACGCGGGTGGTCCAGGCCGCCGCCTGAATTCCGCCTCCCGCCGTGGCTATCAGGATGGGCCGCTTTCCGGCGGTAATGCGCCGCCGGAGCAGTTCTCCGGGAGTGATGCGGCTGACGCTCGGGTCACTGGGCACGACGCGATAGAAGTGGTCGGACTGCGGCACGGAACTGGTGAGCCGCGTCACCAACAGGAACGTCAGCAGCACCGGAACGCGGTAGCGGTCGAGGAAGAACGCCAGAAACGAGAAGGCCCAGCAGATCACCATGAGAAACAGCAGGACGTAGGTGAGCGAAGGCACTCCGAAAACCTGAGAATGCCCGATGTGTACCTGCTTCATCTCGCCAATGCCTACGTACACAGCCAGCGACAAAAGCGCGAGCCAGATGACAAAGACGTGCCCGCTGTACAGCGTCGGAGGAGTGCGTCCGGGAATCAGATACCCCTGCCCGGCCGGTTTCAGGAGGGTCCAGGGGAGACGGCCGAGCCACCCGAACAGCTTCTTTACGGGTACCCAGAGGCGCCCTGGAGCGTGCGCATAGGCGGCATCCAGGACGGTAAGCCGCACAGCCGGGAACAGCAGAAACGGCGGCTGCCGGGTGGTGACCGACGGGTCGGTGAGGTGCAGTTGCAGGTAATGGGTGGCCAGGGCCAGGGCCGCGCCGCCGAGGTATCCGCTCAGAGCAGCCGCCAGCTTCAGAAACACGCCAGCCGCCGTTGAGCCGGCCAGCGTCGTGTTTGTGCTGGCGAAGGATATGGGCACCAGCGCGCACGCCATTCCCGTGAACAGAACCACGCCGGCGTGTCGGTGCGCATGGAGGACGATGGCGGGATCGTCCAGCCTCTCGGTGCCGTGCCACAACACCAGATTCACCGCGGTGACCGCCGCCATGGCCACCAGCACGGCGACGAAGTCCACCGAGAGCAGAGCCAGCCAGCTCCCGTCCAGGTCGAACAACGCCCCCAGCATGGGCGCCGCGCTGGTCAGGCAGGCGACGGGGCCGCAGCCGACCAGAATGAGCAACGTCAAAAGCGGGAAGCGGAGCACATAGCCCACCCTCGCCGCGCGACCGACATCGGACCAGGTCATAGTCAGATAATTCTACACGCTTTTCCGGCGGCGGTGGCCGCAGGTGTTTGTCGGGACTCGGGAAAGTTCGGGGAGACGGGTGAAACGCCAGAGTGACCGGAGTCTCCCGGGCGCCACGGAATTGGGTTCGTTTCGCCCATACGGGGCTACTGACGGCCTGGGCCAGGGCCGACCAGAACGAGCAGCGTCAGCAGCGGGAAGCGAAGCACCTGGCCCGCCCTCGCCGCGCGACCGACATCGGACCACGCCATGACCGAACAATTCTACGCGCTTTTCTGTCAGCCTGCCCACAAGTATCTGGCAGGACTCGGGAAACTTCGTGGACACGCGCGGAACGGCCAGGTGATGGGATCTCCCGGGCGGCCCGGAATTGGGTTCGTTTCGTAATACAGGATGACCGACGGTCCGGGCCAAAGCCGACCAGAAACCCACCTTCGCCGCGCGACCGACACCGGGCCGCGTCATGAGCAGACAATTCTACGCGCCTCGCCAGCGGCGGTGGCCGCAGGCTCCTGTGCGGACTGAGGAAAACTCAGGGATGCAAGTCTCGGCCCTGGTGGGCGGCGGGACTCCGCGGCGGGGATTGTGTCGCCCTCCCAACCTCCGGGTGCGCCGTATCCGTATGCAGCAGGGTGCGCGGCCTCGCCAGGAGCATCGAATTGCCCACGGAACACTCAGAGATTGCCTGAAGGTAGGCGGGGAAACTACCGATAAGGCTGTTATGGGCGTGCCTGAGTTTTCCGTGCGTGTCCGCGGCTTCCGCGGGCAGGAGTAAACATGCCTCCCCAATTCCAGCGCGTGGTGACCCTCTCGGTGATGGTCATTCTGGTTGCGCTGTTCACGTGGATCTATGCGCGCGAGCATCAGCAGCGGCTGCGCCTGTGGATGATCGGCTGGGGTTTCATCGTCATTCATTTTCTGGGAATGCTGCTGGTCAGTTTTTCCCTGATTCCCGACGCCGTGGGGGGCTGGCTGGCGTACGCCACGCTTGTTTTTACGGCTTGCGCTTTCTTCCTTTCGGTGTGCTCCACGTGCAACACGCCCGCCCGTCGCGCGGTGTATTGGGCCGCCATTGTGGCCCCCGCGGTGGGTTACTGGACCTGCATGGTAGTCAACATCGCTGGTCCGTGGCCGTATCGCGGGATGCTGGCGCTCCTGCTTGCCGCCGGCGTCTGGCTCGCACTCACCCATTGCCGGCATTCGGCTTTCACCACAGTTCTCTGGTTCGCCGCAGCGGTGGCTCCGGGATGCTGGCTGCTCTGGTATGTCGGGGCCCGGGCGGATTACGGCATGGATTTCATCCTGTTCGAGAGCTTCGCCATTACAGGGTGGTGTTACTGGCGGCATCACGGCCGCCTCACGCCGGGCGTCCTGCTGACCTCGCTTTCGCTGCTTGCCTGGGGGCTGGTATGGCCGTTGGCCGAGATGTGCGCGATCCTGCAGATCAACATTCCGGGCGACCACGTGGTCTGGGATCTTCCGAAATACTTCGTCGCGTTCGGGATGATCGTGACCTTGTTCGAGAATCAGACCGAGATCCTGCAGGTGGAGATCGGCGAACGCAAGCGCGCGGAGGAGGCGGCCCGCGCCGCCAACGAGGCCAAGAGCGTTTTCCTCGCCTCCATGAGCCACGAGATCCGTACGCCCATGAACGGAGTGATCGGTATTACCGAGCTCGTTCTGGACACGGCATTGACGCAGGAGCAGCGTGAAGACCTGACCCTGGTGCAGAGTTCCGCCGAGTCGCTGCTGATGGTGATCAACGACATCCTCGATTTCTCGAAAATCGAGGCCGGTAAGGTTGTGCTCGAAAGGATCCCGTTCGACCTTTGCGAGATGATGAGCGAAACTGTCCGGACGCTGAGCTTCCGGGCGCATCAGAAGGGTCTCGAGCTGATCTCCGACCTCCGCGGGGATGTGCCTGGAACGGTACTGGGCGATCCCGGCCGGCTGCGCCAGATACTGGTGAATCTGATCGGAAATGCCATCAAATTCACCGACAGCGGCGAAGTGACGGTCAGCGTGACCACCGAATCCGGCAGCTCCGGCGACAACCTGTTGCATTTCGCGATCCGAGACACCGGGATTGGCATCTCCGAAGAGGACCGCCTGGCCATTTTCGAACCGTTTGCGCAGGCCGACAGCTCCACCACGCGAAGGTTCGGCGGCACCGGGCTAGGGCTGGCGATCTCATCGCGGCTGGCGGCCATGATGGGCGGACGAATCTGGGTGGAAACCGGCGCGGACGGCCGCGGAAGCGCCTTCCACTTTACGGCCCGAGTCGGTTTTCAGGACGACGCGGTCTCGAAGCCGGCTCTCGCGCCGGTGGAAGGGCTTCGGGGCATGCCAATTCTTATCGTGGACGATAACGCCACCAACCGTCACGTACTGGTGAAGATGCTGACCCGCTGGGCGATGCGGCCGGTTGCGGTGGAGAGCGGCGCGGAGGCGGTGAACCTGCTGGAGGATGGCAATACGGACGCCGATCCGATTCGGCTGGTGCTTCTGGATGCGCTGATGCCGGGCATGGACGGATTTGAGACGGCCCAGCGGATCCGCAGCCTTGACAAAGCCGCACCGCCCATCATTATGCTGCGATCGATCGGCCGGGCGGACGATGCATTCCGTTGCCGGGACGCCGGAATCGCGGCCTGGCTCATCAAACCCGTTCGGGCGTCGGAACTGCTCGACCGCATTCGCGCCGTTATCGATATGCCATCGCCACAGGAGCCGCCGACTGAGCATGCGGAAGCTGACGCCACCGCCGGGCCGGCGCGCTTGCGGGTGCTTGTGGCCGAGGACAACGCCGTGAACCGGACTGTAGTGGTCCGGCTGCTGGGCAAGCGCGGTCATTACGTCAGGGTAGCCGACACCGGGCGCGCCGCGCTGGCAGCGTTCGACGAGGAGGCGTTCGATGTCATCCTGATGGACATCCAGATGCCGGAGATGGATGGGCTGGAGGCAACAGAGCTGATTCGGAAGCGCGAATACATGTCCGGCGCGCACATTCCGATCGTCGCCATGACCGCTCACGCGATGAAGGGCGACGAGGAGAAATGCCTGGCTGCGGGCATGGACGCATACGTATCGAAGCCGATCAACCCGGCAACCCTGTTCGAGGTCATCGAGAAAGCGACGCGCGAACCCGAGGCTCTTCCGTCCTCCGGCGGACGGTAGAGGGCTCCACGGCGGGCTGGCGGCTTCTGCATCCGGAGCCATCAGCGGCGCGACGCGGCAACGGCTTCAACGATTGCGCGTTCGATGTGGGCGGCGGCGTGAGCCGGGAAGCTGTCCTCACGGCTATCGCTCAAGGTTCTGAGCGCGCGCAGCAGGCCGTCATTGCCCTTCTGGATCAAGTCCAAAATGTGGGTGCGATCGTTTCGATATCGTTCCGCGATGGACACGACCAGGAGCAAATTGGCTTCTGTCAGACGTTGCCCGGCGGATTCCGCCTGCTCGTCTCCGGCTCGAACATGGTGAATACAACTGATCTCTTCTTCGCGAGTCAAAGGCGGGAGCTTATGAAGCTCGGCCAAATAGAGGCCCAGGGGGTCGTCAAGAAACACGGATTCGTCGTCCGGGTGCGAGGCCTCGATGAGACGGCAGGCGAGTTGACGGCCATGCCACTCGATCGCAAAGGTGTCCGATATCACGCGCCACTTTCCCGACGGATTGCGAGAACCATGGTGGGCCCCCATACAGGAACACTCGCACTCGAAGCCCCGGGCATTCCAGCAGGCTGGAGCACACTTCTCCTGGACTCGATATGGCTGGATGACGTAGATACGGCCAAATCGCTGCAGCGATCGGGTAACCACATCGTCGAACCAGGACCTGGGTGTGTCCCAGCACTTGAAGCGCGCGTTCCACTCAGGCGTTCGCCGGCGGTCGCTTTGCAGCCAGTCGCGATTGTCCTTCGCAAAGGGAAGCCGAATCATCAATGGCTGGCTGCCGCCCTGGCGGTAGATCACGGGTACGCTGTTTTGTTTCCAGATTGCGGCGGCGTTCTTGTCCTGAGTTTCCATGGCGGCAGCATACAGCAGCCCGGGCGGGGACGGGAAACGAGCGACGGCCACGCCCAGGTTCGCGATGAGTTCTATTATCCGTTTGCCCCGGGCAGGCCGGGGTCCGAGTCCCCCGGAGCATTTCACCAAGAGCCCCTCCAGGCACCCGCGTTGCATTTGTGATGTGACAAGTGTTACGCTACAGGCTACAGGCGCTGGTGAGAATACGAAACTTTGCCCACAGGGGCTTGAAGCGGCTCTACACGGAAGACAGCGCGAAGGGTGTGCCACCCGATACCGTGGACAAGCTGCGTAAGATGTTCGGTTTCCTAGCCCGACTTTCCGAAAACGCGAGGTTCTTTCTTCACGCAACCCGCTCCGCACCGGGGTTTGGCGCTCTTTGAGTAATAGATGAAAGAAGCTGTGGCAACCAGCGGGCCAGGTCGAAGACGCGGG
>Ga0326728_10000767_pt1 | contig 121714 bp, 90 predicted proteins | sample MB3enrmetagenome_FD_207602 | JGI IMG/M metagenome (GOLD analysis project Ga0326728, IMG submission 207602) | Lab enriched peat soil microbial communities from McLean, Ithaca, NY, United States - MB31MN | ecosystem: Environmental > Terrestrial > Soil > Wetlands > Peat | place: USA: New York... | reverse complement strand
CAGGGAATCGGAGCGCAAGCAGAGCGCAATGGAAGCTAAGTTATTGATTCTTTGGCTCCTCAGGTAGGACTCGAACCTACAACCCTTCGGTTAACAGCCGAATGCTCTGCCATTGAGCTACTGAGGAATGCCCTGCGTTGAATTGTCCACTACCAAGGTAGCAGAGACGGCCGGGCGCGTCAAAAATTCGCAAATCTCCAACATCTGCTTCGTCCACCGGGCCTGCGCCCTCCCTCCGCGGCTGCAAGAATCACGCACCGGCCCGGCGGCGCAGACAGGCGCCCAACCGGTGCGGAGAGCCTCCGCAAGGTACCATAGGGATATCCCAGCAGGAGGCTCCGATGTCCCGGATTTCGCGGCTTGATCGCAGCCAGGTAACCCCCGAAATCGCCGCGCTGTACGACAAAGCCTTTGCCCAGCGCGGCAATGTGCCCAATATGTTCCGCGTTATGGCCCACCGGCCCGAGATTTTCTCCACCATGCAGGCGCACTTCGCCGCCGTGCTCAATACCGGCACCGTTCCCACCAAGCTCAAGGAACTGCTGATCGTCCGCACCAGCCAGGTGAATGAGACCCCTTATTGCCTGGCCAGCCACACCATCCTGGCCAGCAAGCTGGGATGGACCGCCGACCAACTGGCCCATCTGGCCGACTGGCCCCAGCGCGCGGATTTCACCCCCGCCGAAAAGGTCGCCTTGCGTCTGGCCGAAACCGTCACGCGCAACGCCAACGCCGTCGACGACGAGCAGTTCGCCGAGTTGCGCGGCTTCTACTCCGAGGGTGAAATCGTCGAGTTGCTCTGCGCCATCGGCCTCTTCAACTACTTCAACCGCTTCAACAACGCCCTCCGCATGGAGCCGACCAGGCCCGGCGAGGGCGGCTGCGCGGCGCCGGAGGCCGAAACCGCCCTCGCGCCATGACTCCGATCTCTTTCCAGGGGCCGGTCTCGCCACGCCGGCGGCGGGTTTGCGCTCCCGATGGATGCGGCGTCTGAAAAGCCGGCATTTGAACCGCCCCCAGCATCTTGACCCAAAAAAAAGGAGTTCCACTCGCCGATGAAACTGAAATTGCCCGCGGGTTCCTTCCGCGCCTATCTCTTCGACTGCGACGGCACCATTGCCGATTCCATGCCGCTGCACTATATCGCCTGGAAGAAGGCGCTCGCGGAATGGAACTGCGAATATGAGGAAGAGCTCTTCTATTCCTGGGGCGGCCGGCCCGTCCGGGAGATTATCGCCGCGCTCAATGAGCGCAATGGGCTCAACATGCCGGTCGAAGCCCTTGCCGCCCGCAAGGAACGCCTTTACCTCGAGCAGCTCCCGCGGCTCAAGCCCATCCCCGAAGTGCTCGAACACGTCGAGGCCGCGCACGGCAAAATTCCCATCGCCGTCGTCTCCGGCAGCAGGCGCGAGTCGGTCGAGGGTTCCCTCGCGGCGCTGGGCCTGCTCCACAAATTCGATACCATCGTGGCCGCGGAAGATTACAAAAACGGCAAACCGGCGCCGGATGCCTTCCTGCTCGCCGCCCAACGGCTCGCGGTGGCTCCCGCGGATTGCCTGGTCTTCGAAGACACCGCCTTGGGCATTCAGGCCGCAACCGCGGCCGGCATGGCCTCCGTCATGGTTCCCTTCATCCTGCACAGAAACTGAGGAACCGCCTCCTTCCGCGACTCGTATCCTCCAATGCAGGAAGGCACTTCGCCGGGGGTGGTATGGCTTCGATCGATCCCGTGCAGAATCCCGGGCAGCGACACGCCCCGGGCCGCATCGAGTGGGCGGCTTTGCTGGGCATCGCCGCCGCGGTCGCGCTCCTCCACCTGCTCACCAACAACCGCTACGGCTTCCACCGCGACGAACTCCAGTTTCTCAGCGATGCTCGCCATCTCGACTGGGGATTCGTCGCCTATCCGCCGCTCACGCCCTTTCTGGAGCGCATCGCCCTTAGCCTCTTCGGCCTTTCTCTGGTGGGGCTGCGGCTCTTTTCGGTCCTCGCGCAAGCGATTGCCATCGTCCTCACCGGGCTGATGGCGCGAGAACTGGGTGGCAGGCGCTTGGCCCAAATCGCCGCGGCGCTCTCGGTCGCCCTTTCTCCTCTGCCCCTCTTTGAGGGCACGGAATTCCAGTACACCTCCTTCGACTATCTGTGGTGGGTGCTGATCGCGTACTTTGCCATTCGCCTCTTGCGCACCGAAGATCCCCGCTGGTGGCTCGCCATCGGCGCCGCCGTCGGCCTGGGACTGCTCACCAAGTACGCCATCGTCTTCTTCATCGCCGGAATTCTCGGCGGGCTTGTGCTCTCGCGCGCGCGCCGCTACCTCCTGAACCGCTGGTTCTGGGCCGGAATCGCCCTCGCTCTCGCCATCTTTCTCCCAAACTTCCTCTGGCTCGCCCGCCACGATTTCATCTCCTGCCACTTCCTCCAGCACATTCACCTGCGCGACGTAGGCGAGGGCCGCGCCGACGGATTCCTGCTCGACCAGTTCCTCATCTGCGCCAACGGCTTCGCCCTTTCCTTGTGGCTCGGCGGCCTTGTTGGTTTCCTGCGCGACCGCCGCTACCGCATGTTGGCCTGGATGTATCTGATCCCGCTGGCGCTGTTTTTCTTCGCCAGAGGCCGCGGCTACTACGTCGCCGGAGCCTATCCCATGCTGCTGGCCATGGGCGCAACTGCGGGCGAGCGCTGGCTTGCCACCCTGCCCAAGCTGGGCCGAAGGACGGTAGAAGCCGTTTTCTTCGCCGGACTCGCGCTCTGCGGAGCCTACATCTGCGCGCGGATTCTTCCGCTCCAGACCAGCGGCCCGCTCCATGATTTCGCACTCGGCAACAACGGAGACCTGCGCGAGGAGTTCGGCTGGAACGAACTGGTCGCTACCGTCGCCGCCATCCGCTCTTCCCTGCCCCCACAGCAGCAGGCCAACCTGGGCATCGTCGTGGGCAACTACGGCGAGCAAGGGGCAATCGAGATGCTGGGACCGGCCTACCGACTGCCTCCGCCCATCAGCCTCACCAACTCCGCCTGGCTGCGCGGCTATCCTGACCCGCCGCCTACGACTCTGATCGTGGTCGGCGTTTCCAGCGATTGGGTCAACCGGATCTTCACCGGCTGCCGCCTTGCCGGGCACAATGGCAATGCGGAGGGCATCCGGAACGAAGAGAGCCAGTACCACCCCGACATCTTTGTCTGCGGAAGCCCGCGCCTGCCCTGGCCGGAGTTCTGGAAGAAATACCAGTCCTTCGGTTGAGCCGGGCAGCCCTGCTCAATACAGCAAAACCGCCACGCGATACGCCGTAAACGAGCCTTGCAGGCCCTGCGCCGGGCAACTGCCCACCGCGGCCTGGCGATACTTCCCCGTGCCCAGGCGGTCAACCAGCGCCTGCGGCAGATGGGTCAGGTCGGAGTCCTGCCATCGCATCACAAAGCGCGGCTGCATCCCGGCCGCCGAATTGGGCAGCCCATGATCCGCCGCGCAGGCCGCGCGCGCCTGCGCCGGATCGCCGGCAATCGCCACTCCGCTCGCGCGAATCAACTCGGCCACCTGCGCCTCCGCCTGCGCACGCGTAAGCGATTGCACGGCCCGCGCATAGTCGGCCACGGCATAAAGCACGCCGCGGCTGGCCACCACCGCGATCCCGGCGCGGTCCACTTCGGGATTCAGCAGATTGGCGCGATGTCCGGGCGAGTGCATCCACTCCTCGTGAATCGCCGCCGGCGTGGGGCCGATCGCCACGTTCTCCTCGATCAGGCTGAAGTGCGCTCCTGCCTGCCCGGCCCGCTCCGAGAGATCCGGTTCGCCGCCATAGCGATGCGAGATCGGGCCCTCGGCCGCCATGCGCAGGCAGTGCTGGCGCGCCGCCGCGGCCAGTCCCGCGTCCCAGCGCAGCGGCCCGGCCCCCGCGGCGGCGCGCGCCTCGTTGGCCAGCGCCAGTAGCTGCTCCGCCTCAATCTGCAGCGCCGGACGCTTCCCCCCCGGCACATCCTGCGCTACCGACGCCTCTGTCGCAATCAGTCCCACAACCACCCACAGGCACAGAACCAGGCTCTTCGCAATGCGCATATCCCGATTAGACCCCACCGTGCGGCCCCTGTCGCGGTATTCTTGCTGTGCCCATGTCTTTTTCCCTTGCCCTTGCTCTGCGCCGCTCAGGCCATCGCATCCGCCGCCAGCCGCTGGCCGTGGCGGGCATCGTGCTCCTCTCGGCCTTTGTGCTCGCCGGCCTCGCCGCTCCGTGGATCGCCCCGCACGACCCCGCATCCATCGACCTCTTGCACCGCCTCGAAAGTCCCTCCGCCGCACACTGGGCCGGTACCGACGAACTCGGCCGCGACATACTCTCCCGCCTCATCTGGGGCGCGCGTCTTTCGCTGGCCGTCTCCGTCACCGTGGTCGCGATCTCGCTGGCCCTCGGCCTGGCCGTCGGCGGCCTCGCCGGCTACCTCGGCGGATGGCTCGATACCGCGCTCACCACCTTCGCCATGAACACCTTCCTGGCCCTGCCCGGCATTCTGCTGGCCATCGCCTTTGCCGCCTTTCTGGGCCCCGGATTTCTCAATCTCGTGCTGGCGCTGGCCATCGGCGGCTGGGCCGGCTATGCCCGTCTGGTCCGCGCCCAGGTGATGGCCGTCCGCGACCGCGAGTACGTCGATGCGGCCCGCGCCCTGGGCGCCGGCGGCTTGCGCATCTTCTTTCGCCACATACTTCCGAATATTGTCCAACCCCTCCTGGTGCAGGCGGCCATCGGCATGGCCGGAGTCATCCTGGCCGAGGCCACGCTCTCCTTCCTCGGCCTGGGCATCCCCGCCCCCGCGCCCAGTTGGGGCGCCATGCTCAATGACGCCCGGCTGCACCTCTTCGACTCGCCCCACTTGGTGCTCTTTCCCGCCGCGGCCGTCGCCGGCGCCGTCCTCGGCTTCAACTTCCTCGGCGACGCCCTGCGCGACCAACTGGACCCGCGCACCCGGCTCGAGATGGGGCTCTGATCCGCCCGTCGCTCCTCCCAGAACCAAAAAGGCCGCTCCATATGGAGCGGCCTTTTCCTGTTTGTGAATCTTCGATTGGCTATGCCGGAGAAGGCGAACCCTCCGGGTAGCTGGGACCGCCCCGGCTCTCCGGCTTGAGCACCTGCTGCGTGCTGCCGCCCCCCGTATCGCTAGGCGAGGCCAGAATCGAGCGAAGCGGCGGCAGTTCCGTGCCTTCGATCAGCATCTTCACCTCTTCGGCGTCGATGGTCTCGCGCTCCAGAAGGGCCGCGGCGATGCGGTGCATCGCGTCCGAATTCGATTCCACGATCGTATGCGCCGATTGATACGCCTCGTCGATCAGGCGGCGCACCTCCAGGTCGATCTGCCGGGCGGTTTCCTCGCTGAAGTCGCGATGCTGCGCAATCTCCCGGCCCAGGAAGATTTGCTCTTCCTTCTTGCCGAAGGTCAGCGGACCCAGCCGGCTCATCCCGTACTCGCAGACCATGCGCCGGGCCAGATCGGTGGCGCTTTCAATGTCGCTGCCCGCACCCGTAGACATCTGGTTGAGGAAGATCTCCTCCGCCACGCGCCCGCCATACGAAATCGCCAGGTTCGCTTCCAGGTATTCCCGCGTGTAGTTGTGCCGGTCGCCGGGCAAAAAGACCGTCACGCCCAGCGCCATCCCGCGCGGAATGATGGTGACCTTGTGAATCGGGTCGGAGTGCACATGCTTGAACGAAACCAGCGCGTGGCCCGCCTCGTGATAGGCCGTCACCCGCTTCTCTTCGTCGGTCAGCAGCATCGATTTGCGCTCGGCGCCCATCAGAACCTTGTCCTTGGCGACCTCGCAGTCGTACATCGTGACCTGCTTGCGATTCATGCGGGCAGCGCTCAGCGCGGCCTCGTTCACCATGTTGGCCAGGTCGGCGCCGCTGAAGCCCGGCGTCCCGCGCGACAGCACATTCAGGTTCACGTCGTCGGCCACCGGAACCTTCTTCACATGCACGCGCAGGATTTCCTCGCGCCCGCGCACGTCCGGCAACCCCACCACCACGCGGCGGTCGAAGCGGCCGGGCCGCAGCAGCGCCGGGTCCAGCACGTCGGGCCGGTTGGTGGCGGCCACCAGAATTACACCGTCGTTGGATTCAAATCCGTCCATCTCCACGAGCAGTTGATTCAGCGTCTGCTCGCGCTCGTCGTGCCCGCCGCCCAGCCCAGCGCCGCGATGGCGGCCGACGGCGTCGATTTCGTCGATGAAGATGATGCACGGCGCGTTCTTCTTGCCCTGCTCAAAGAGGTCGCGCACACGGCTGGCGCCCACGCCGACGAACATCTCCACAAAGTCGGAGCCGGAGATCGAGAAGAACGGCACATTGGCTTCGCCGGCCACGGCCCGCGCCAGCAGAGTCTTGCCCGTTCCCGGAGGCCCAACCAGGAGCACGCCCTTGGGAATGCGGCCTCCCAGTTTCTGGAACTTCTGCGGCTCGCGCAGATACTCGATGATCTCCTTCAGCTCTTCCTTGGCCTCGTCCACGCCGGCCACGTCCTTGAACGTCACCTTCTTCTGCTGCATCGAGAGCAGCCGCGCGCGGCTCTTGCCAAACGACAACGCCTTGTTGCCCCCCGACTGCATCTGCCGCAGCATGAAGAACCAGATCGCGCCCAGCAACACGAACGGACCCACATTGATCAAAATCGGAATCAGAAGATTGTTCTGCGGCTCCTTGATCGAGAAGGAGATCTTCGCCGCGTGCAGCTCCTTGGTCAGGCTGTCGGTGCTGTTCGCAGAAATCTTGGTATGGAACTCATCCTTCGAGCCCTTGAGGTGGCCGGTCAGTTCGCTCCCTTGGATGGTGACATCCTGCACCTGCGTCGGCGTCGCTTCGATCTTGTCCAGCAGATCGGAGTAGCCGATATCCGTGGGTTTGCCCATGCTTCCGCCCCTCTGCACCACACCCCAGAGAAGCATGAGACAGATGAGGATAAAGACCCAGAAGATGAGCGTTTTAACGGTCGAATTCACCAGGACCCCTCTTTCCCGGCGGGCGAAAAGCCTCTGATAGCGCCTCCCACACCGCCTACATCACCTTTTGGACGTTTGTCGCTTCCTTGAAGTCGCAGAAAGTACACAAACCCTTTGCGGCAGACACGGGTGCCCTGCCGCTTGGATGAGCAGTGTCTCGATTGTACTCCCAACTCGGGAAATCTTGGTACATTCCGGAACCCGCTGCACGGCCGCCATTCGAGTCCGACGCCCCGCGCAGCCCCCTTCAAGGCAGACTCACGCCCGCACCGTCCCCCTCGCCGCTCAACCGGCTCGCCTCCACCTCGATTCCCCACTCCGGTTCCACTTCCACGCCTTGCATCCACACAATCCGGCCCGCCGCCTCCAAAACCGGCCAAAGGCCCCGCTCGCTGCCCGTAACCCGCAGCCGCTCCAGCACTTCCTTCACCTTCCGCGGCCCGCCGCTGTAGCGCAGCCGCACCCGATCGCCCGGCCTCCAGGTGCGCAGCGTGGCCACCTGGCCCGGACCGGCCGTCTGCCCCTCTGCCGCCGCTGAAGCTGCCCTCATCCGCAGCCGCAGCCCAAAGGCCGGAGCGGAAATCTCGCCGGGAATCTCTCCCCTATACTCCGGAACCGGCCCCGCCGCGCGCTCCGCCGCCTGCGCCGGTCCCATCGTCAAATGCACTTCGCGCTGCGTTCGCTCCGCGCGCAGCCCCTGCGCCAACTCCAGCTTTTGCCCGGCCCGCCCGCTCAGCGCCATCCGCCGCAGCGTCTCCGTCGCGGCAAAATCCAGCGCCGCGCCCATCTGCCCCGCGGCAAAACGAAGCAGCCGCCGCTGCACCGCCGCAGCCAGCTTCGCCAGGCGCGTCGCCTCCAAAGCCAGCCCATCCCCGGCGGCGCGCCCTCCGCCCCGCACCGGGCGTCCCGGCAAAATGTACTGCGGCGCCAGCCTGGCCACTTCGGCCTGCCACCAGGCCTCCTCGTCCCTCGCCAGCTCGGCCATCTGCGCCAGATGCTCGCGCAGCCGCGGGTTCCAGCCCTCCAGCAGCGGCAGCAGCTCATGCCGGATGCGGTTGCGGGTAAAGGTCAGGTGACGGTTCGACGAGTCCTCCCGCCACTCCTGCCCCATCCCCTTCAGATAAGCCTCGACCTCCGCCCGCGTCGTCCCCAGCAGCGGGCGCAGAATCCGCCCCTCGGGGAACTCCACCTCCGGATGAATGCCCGAAAAGCCCTCCGTCCAGGCGCCGCGCAAAAACTTCGCCAGCACCGTCTCCGCCTGGTCGTCGCGGGTGTGCGCCGTCGCCACGGCTTCCACTTCGCCCAACCCCATCAGTTCCCGGAACCATCCGTACCGCAGCCGCCGCGCAGCCTCTTCAAGGGTCTCGCCCTTCGCCGCCGCCTCCGCCGCCGCCTCCACCCTTCCCTCGTGAAAAGGCAATTCCAACTCGGCCGCCAACGCGCGGGCAAACTCCAGATCGGCCTCGGCCTCCGCGCCGCGCAAACCGTGATGCAGGTGCGCCACGTGCAGCGCCAGCCCCAACTCCCCGCTCCGCTCCTTGAGCGCCCGCAGCAGCGCCACCGAGTCGGCCCCGCCCGAAAGACCCACGCCCAGCCGCAAACCCGGCTTGAGCAGCGTGGTGTCGATCGGCAGCGTGGGCGGCGTCGGGCTCATCCCAAAATGATAAGGTGCCCATGCCGCCGCGCGCCGCGAAACTTCCCGCCGAAGCCATGCTGCATCCCGGGCCCCGCCGATGTATACTCCAGCCGTTATGCAAGTATTCGCGATTCTCCCCGCAGCGGGGCTGGGAACCCGGATGGCCGGCCCGCAGCCCAAGCAGTTTCTCGCCCTCAACGGCCTGCCCATCCTCATTCATTCGCTCCGCGCCTTTGCCTCGGTGAAGCGGGTCACGGCGATCTACGTGGCCGTGCGCAAAACCGAAATCGAGCGCGTCCAGGCCCAGATAGCCGAGTATGCGGACCAGTACGGCTTTGCCGGCCGCGTCCGGGTGGTCGAAGGCGGCGACAACCGCCAGGAGTCGGTCTCCCACGCCCTGGCCGCTCTGCCCGCGGAACCGGACGATATCGTCCTGGTCCACGACGCGGTGCGCCCGCTCATCGACGCCCCCACTATCGACCGCACCATCGACGCGGTCGCCCAGTTCGGCGCCGCCATCGTCGGCCTGCCGGCCGTCGATACCATCAAGCAGGTCGAGCGCACCGCCCACGGAGCCCTCATCACCTCGACCATCCCCCGCGAGTTCGTGGTGCTGGCGCAGACCCCGCAGGGCTTCCGCTACGGACTCCTCCAGCGCGCCTTTGCCGAGGCCCTCGCGGACGGCTTTGTAGGCACCGACGAAGCCTCGCTCGTCGAGCGCGCCGGCCTCCCGGTAGCCGTGGTCCACGGCTCTCAGGTTAATCTGAAGATTACCCAGCCGGGCGACCTGGAGTTGGCCGAGTTTTACCTCCGCCAGCGCGCCCGCTGACCCCGGATGGAAGAAATCGACTGAATTTAGGATGGCATCGCCGCAAATGCTGTCATCCTGAGCGGAGCGCAGCCAAGTCGAAGGACCTGCGGTTGCTTGTCCTTCTCCCAGGTTCAACCCGAAGAGGGATGGAAACTGTGACCTCCGCGGGCAGGCTCTAAAGAATAGGCACGGTACCCATGGATACACGCATCGGATTTGGCTATGACTCGCACGTCTTCAAGCCCGGCGTGCCGCTGCGCATCGGCGGACTCTCGCTCCACCACCCCGAGGGCCTCGCCGGCCACTCCGACGGCGACGTGCTCCTGCACGCCATCACCGACGCCCTGCTGGGCGCCGTGGCCGCCGGCGACATCGGCAGCTTCTTCCCTCCCGGCGACCCGCGCTGGAAAGACGCCGACTCCGCCATCTTCCTCAATCTGGCCATGGAAGAGCTGCAACACGCCGGCTATCGCATCGTCAACCTCGACACCACGCTCATCCTCGCCGCGCCCAAAATCGGCCCCGTCGCCGGCGAGATGCGCGCCCGCGTCGCCGACCTGCTCGGCATCGACATCGACCAGGTCAGCATCAAGGCCAAGACCCCCGAGGGACTCAACCTCGACCACGTGGCCCAGTGCCACGCCGTCGTCCTCGTCGAACGCGTCCCCGAGCCCGATGAGTTGCGCAGCATGAGCGCCGTCATCGAAAACCAGCGCCAGCTCGAAGACGTCGTCGAAGATTTGCTCAGCTCCGTCCACGGCGTGCCCAAAAAGCGCATCAACCCGGTCTACGACACCGAGGACATTACGTAGGGCGCGGAACAGATGAATCAACGCTGTCATCCTGAGCGGAGCCAGCCAAGTCGAAGCGCCTGCGGTTGCTTCTTGCAGCTCTCTGTCGCAACCCAATCGGCCCGGATCGATCGTATTGTTGGCCGCTTCGTCCGGTTGGTCAAGAAGAATTGAAATGAGTTTCATTCGCCGGTTGTATTATGATGGCTCATCGAAAATTTTCATCTCGGGAGATGACTTTATGGGTGACCTGTTTCAGCCTTGGCACTTCGTCGTTATCGGCTTCCTTCTTGGCCCCATCGTCGCTGTCTTCCTGCCCCCCTTCTGGGTGATCTTCAAGAAGGCCGGCTTTCAGCCCATTCTCTCCGTGCTGATGCTGGTTCCCCTGGTCAACCTGGTCGTGCTCTATGTCGTTGCCTTCTCCGAGTGGAAGGTTGCGCCAGGGCAAAAATCGTAGCCCACGATTTCTCTTGCGGACGGACGCGTTTGGCCTTACCTTTGCTCCGGGTTCCAATCCCACTCCGGAGCGTTCTGAATGCATACCCTCGCGCTTCTTCTGCAAAACCAGCCCGATCCCGAGGCCTTCAAGCACGCGATCGTGATGATGATGGCCATCATCCCCATCCTTATCCTCATTGGCCTGGCCATCGTCATGGTGCCCTTCTGGTTCATCCTCAAAAAGGCCGGCTTCTCGCCCTGGCTCACCTTCGTCAACGTCATTCCCCTGGGCAACCTGGTGCTCATTTACGTGCTCGCCTTCTCCGATTGGAAGGTGCTCCCCCCGCCCGAGCTGGGCTGGCCGCCCCAGCCCCCCTATCCGCCCCAGCCGCCTTTTCCACCCCGGGCCTGAGCCAAATCGCGGAACCCGGTCGAGGCAGGCAATGCTAGCATCGTGAATGGAAAGAAAATTACACGATGCCCGATTTGACCCCCTCTTCTGAAAAATCTCCCCGCGTCCGTTTCGCTCCCTCGCCCACCGGCTTCCTGCACGTCGGCAGTGCGCGCACCTTTATCTTCAATTGGCTCTTTGCCCGCCACAACCGCGGAACCATGGTGCTGCGCCTGGACGACACCGACGTCGAGCGCAACACCGACGCCAGCGTCCAGTCCATCTTTGAAGGACTGCGCTGGCTGGGCCTCGACTGGGACGAGGAATACAAGCAGTCCGAGCGCCTGGCCCTGCACCGCCTGCAGGCCGAAGCGATCTTCGCCAAGGACCTCGCCTATCGCGACTTCACCCCCGCCCACGCGGGCGACGACAATCAGTCCAGCGCCCAGGGCGCCTGGCTCTTCAATCCCGGCATGAGGGAGCTCTCCCGCGAGGAGTCCGACCGCCGCGCCGCCGCGGGCGAGCCCTTCGCCCTCCGCTATCGCGTCCCCCGAGGGGTTGGGCGCACCCTGCGCTTCACCGACGCCGTCTATGGCGAGCAGTCCAAAGCCGCCGACGAAGTCGAAGACTTCGCGCTTCTTCGTTCAGCCGGGGTCCCCAACGACAGGTCTTCGTCGTTGGGGTTGTGGGACGGTTTTCCCACCTACCACCTCGCCTCCTGCGTCGACGACGCCGATCTCCGCATCAGCCACATCGTCCGCGGCCAGGACCACCTCACCAACACCTTCAAGCACCTGCTGATCTTCGAGGCCCTTGGCGCCGCCGCGCCTACCTTCGCGCATCTCCCGTTGCTCGTCGCCCCCGATGGCGCCAAGCTCTCCAAGCGCAAGTACGGCCCCGTCGTCAGCGTCACCACCTACCGCGACGCCGGGTTTCTCGCGGACGCCTTCATCAACTTCCTCTGCCTCCTCGGCTGGTCGCCCAAAGACGACCGCGAGTTCTTGGCGCTCGACGAGCTCAAAGCCGCCTTCACCCTGGAAAACGTCAACCGTGCCAACGCCGTTGTCAACTTTTCTGAAGACGACCCCTTCGACCCCAAGGCCGTTTGGCTCAACGCCGAGCACATCCGCGCCCTGCCCGTCGCCGCGCTCGGTTCTTCGCTTGCGCCTTTCTTCACGCGTGCAGGCTTCGATGCAAAACCGGAAAAAATCCTCGCCGTCGCTCCCCTCATCCGCGAGCGCATCAAGCTCCTGCGCGATGCCCCCTCGGCCGCCGACTTCTTCTTTCTGAAAGAACTCGCGCCCTACGACCCGGCGGAGTTGATTCCAGCCAAGGGCGGCGATGCCGCCATGGCCCTCCGCGTCCTCCAGCACGCCCAGCAACTCCTGCCCGCCGTCAACTTCGACCACGACTCGCTCGACCAGGCCCTGCGCGCTGCCGCCTCGCACCTGGGTTTGAAGGCCGGCCAGGCATTCCAGCCCATCCGCGTCGCCGTCTGCGGACGCAAGAACGCCCCCCCGCTCTTTGAAACCATGGCCGTCCTCGGCCGCGAAGTCTGCCTCGCCCGCATCGCCCAGGCCGTAGCCAGCCTGCAAGCGCCTGGAGCAATTGCATGACTCTGGTTATGTCCTGGTGCATCGTTGGCGCCATGCCCCGCGCCGGAGGCGCAACCGGTCGTTCGCCCCGCGCTTCAGCCTGGGGTGGGTAGCCAGAGAGAAGACCCAGCCCCGCAGGGGCGGCGCGATGAGTGCACCACTCCCGCGCAAGAAATGAAAGAATAAGAGAATGTCAGCCATGACCAACTCGAATCCGGAAAGCCCAGCCGCCGCCACTCCCTCCAACTTCCTCGCGGACATCATCGCCGAGGATGTCCGCACCAAAAAGTACGGCGACGCCGTCATCCAGACCCGCTTTCCCCCCGAGCCCAACGGCTACCTCCACATCGGCCACGCCAAGGCCATCTGCATTGACTTCGGCCTCGCCGACGAGTTCGGCGGCAAGACCAACCTGCGCTTCGACGACACCAATCCCGAAAAAGAAGAGCAGGAGTACGTCGATTCCATCCAGAAGGACGTGCGCTGGCTCGGCTTCCAGTGGGACCGCCTCTGCTACGCCTCCGACTACTTCCCCCAGCTCTACAGTTGGGCGATCAAACTCATTCAAGACGGCAAGGCCTACGTCGACGACCTCACCGCCGACGAGATTCGCCAGCACCGCGGCACCCTCACCGAGCCCGGCAAGGACTCGCCCTATCGCAACCGCTCCATCGAAGAAAATCTCGACCTCTTCACCCGCATGAAGGCCGGCGAATTCCCCGACGGCTCGCGCGTCCTCCGCGCCAAAATCGACATGGCCTCGCCCAACCTCAACATGCGCGATCCGGTCATGTATCGTATCCTTCACGCCACGCACCAGCGCACCGGCGACCAGTGGTGCATCTACCCCATGTACGACTTCGCACACGGCCAATCCGATTCCCTCGAACGCGTCACCCACTCCATGTGCACCCTCGAGTTCGCCGACCATCAGCCCCTCTACCGCTGGTATATCGAGCAGCTCGGCATCTTCCCCTCGCAGCAATTTGAATTCGATCGCCTCAACATCACCTACACCATGCTCAGCAAACGCAAGCTGTTGCAGCTCGTGCAGGAAAAGCGCGTCAGCGCCTGGGACGATCCCCGCATGCCCACCCTCTCCGGCCTCCGCCGCCGCGGCTTCACCCCCGAAGCCATCCGCGCCTTCGTCGCCGCCAGCGGCGTCTCGCGCACCAACGGCAGCACCGATATCGAGATGCTCGAACACTTCCAACGCGACGACCTCAACCATCGCGCCCGCCGCGCCATGGCCGTCCTGCATCCGCTCAAGCTGGTCATCGACAACTACCCCGCCGGCAAGGAGGAATTTGTCGAGGTCGCCAACAATCCCGAAGACCCCTCCGCCGGGACTCGCCAGGTTCCTTTTTCGCGCGAGATTTACATCGAGCAGGACGACTTCCGCGAGCTTCCTCCGCCCAAGTACTATCGCCTGTCCCCAGGAAAAGAAGTGCGCCTGCGCAACGCCTACTTCGTCACCGCCCAAAGCGTGCTCAAAGACGCGGCCGGCAACCTGGTCGAGGTTCACTGCACCTACGATCCCTTGAGCCGCGGCGGCAACTCCCCCGACGGCCGCAAGGTCAAGTCCACCATGCACTGGGTCTCGGCCGCCCACGCCATCTCCGCCGAAATTCGCCTCTACGACAAGCTCTTCTCCAAGCCCGATCCCTACGACTTTGAAGAGGGCCCCGAAGGTCAACCGGGTCACGACGTCCTCGACAATCTCAACCCCAACTCCCTCGAGATTCTCACCACCGCCAGGCTGGAGCCCTCTCTCGCCCATGCGAAGATCGAGGACCGCTTCCAGTTCGAGCGCGTCGGCTACTTCTGCCTCGATCCCGACTCAACTCCCGCCCATCTGGTTTTCAACCGCACCCTCCCCCTCAAAGACTCCTGGGCCAGGATCGAAAAGAAATCCGGAGCGTAGCCGCCTGCGGTGGGGCCATCGCTCGACGCCTGCGGAGCGACCGTCGCTCGCTGCTCGCTCGCTTAGGCGTCGTCCGCGGTGCCCCACCCTCGCCGCGTCTTTGTTTTTGCGGCTAGCGTGCGGAAAAGCCACAAACGCTCCAATCAGCAGGAATCCACGGTCTCAGAATCGAGACCGTGAGCGCCCGCAGCGAGCCTTCAACCTCCGAACTCGCTTCCCCCTCGTCCTTGGAAAAACAACTGTCCCTGCTCCTCACTCCCGCCCGATGAATTTCCTTGCGTTGCTCAACGGAGAGTGATACCGTTGGCTCGGCCAAGCACTCCCAGGCCAAAATCAAGTCAAAAAGGAGGGAACGAAGATGCAGATACTATGGGGATCCATTGCTGCGAGCGGTGCCATCACCAGCTCAGGTGGTGGGTTTACGTGCAAGAACGCCTCACCAGGTACTTACACCCTGACGTGGACAACGCCGTTTGCATCAGTACCGGCGGTCGTCGTCAGCCAGAACAACTATGGACCGGGCGAGTGGGCTAACGACGTCGCCGATGTTCCATCCGCTACCGCTGCCTCTGCTACCGTAATCACCGGAAGTAGTACGGTTGGACCAGCATTAAGCAACCGGGCGTTCGGGTTCATAGCAGTCGGGAACTGATCTGAACCTGACGGCTATTTCCCCCGCCGAGTGCCCAGGTCCCATTCCTGGGACCTGGGATTCTTGTTAGTCGCCAACCGGCAAGGTCTTCCCTTCCTCAAAAAAACTCCCCGAGCTTCCCAGTCAATTACGGAGTCTGCCCCAGCGCTTCATCCATCTACTCCCCGCTCCCCCACAGAGCTGTCATCCTGGGCAAGCGCAGCGAGTCGAAGGACCTGCGGCTGCTTTCGGGTTCTTCCAACCAACCAGCCGAGCCTCCGGCGATCTTCAAATTCTTTCCCATGCGTTGCCGATTATTTCGGCGAATTCGCTAAACTGGATTTGAAGAATGGAGAAGGGGCGCCTCTTTTTGTTTGCGGGAACTCACGCTGAGGCCGAATGGAGGAGCCATTCGGCTGCTAACTCCTTTGTACGGAGGATTCTGCAAATAAGTCTTTGACGATGAGGATTTTGCAGCGGAGCTATGCCCGCATCTCCATGAAAGCAAAGAATTTGTTTACAGAATATGGGGGGGGGGAGGGGGGTACCAAAGAATACCGGCGCCCATTGGGCTCCTGACTCCTCGGTCGCTCGCTCAGTGCTCCCTACTCCCTATTCCCTACTCCCTGTTCCCCGCTACTTCCCAATCACGTCAATCGCCACCGGAATCGTCTTCGGCGGCATGCAGGCGCTTTTGTCGCAGGCCTGAAAGCGCAGCTTGGCCTCCACCAGATGATTGCCCGCCGCCGCCACAATCCGCACCTGAATCGCAAACTCGCCGGTATAGACGTTGAGCTTGGTGCTGGGGTCGATCGGCAGCGTCATCTCCGTGCCCGCCGGATAGCTGGCCTCCTCAAGCCGCACGCCTGCGCCCTCGGGAATCGAAAACGTGGTCGGAATGAGATAGTCTTCCCTGGGCGTGTGCGAGTTGATATGCAGCCCCGGCGCGATGCGAAAATGAAACGCGACGGTGCTCGGCCTGCCGGCGACTACGGTCACCTGCTCGGGATACAGATACTCCACCGCCGCGCCCTTCAGAATCGACCGTCCCGCCGAATCCGCCTGCCCCTGGGCCAGCAAAACCGCCATGCCAAAAGTCACGGCAATCGCCACCCGAATCTTCGTTTTCATTTCAAACATCCGTCTCTACCCTTCTCGCATCTCAACCGCTGACTCGCTAATTCCCCAGCGCCTTCTTGATATTGGCCTCGATCTCGTCCTTCGAGGTCAATCCCACCTGCGCCGCCACCACGGCGCCCTTGCGGTCCACAAAGAACGACGCCGGCAACTCGTCCAGCCCGCCATAGGGCTTGCTCAGCGCGTCGCCGTCGATCAGCACCGGGTACGGCATATGCATCTGTTCGACGAAGCGCGCAATCGCTTTCTTTTCGTCGCTCAGTTTTTGCGGATCGCCGCGGTCGATGTCGTCCGCCGAGATGCCCAGAATCTCAAAGCCCTGTGCGGCGTATTGGTTGCGCAGCTCGATCAGCCAGGGAGTCTCGATCTTGCACGGAGCGCACCAGGTGGCCCAGAAGTTGATCAGCACGGCCTTGCCCCGGTAGCTGGCCAGCGAAACTTTCCTGCCGCTCAGGTCTTCCAGCGTAAAGGCCGGCGCTGGCTTGCCCTTGAGCGGCGTCACATACTGCGGCGCGCCGCCTGCCGCATCGGGCGCCAGCATGCCCTGCGCGGCCGAAGCCGCCAGCCGCTCGGCGGCCTGCTTGCGGTACTCGTAGTTGGCCCACCCGGCCCAGGCAAAAGTGGCCAGAATGAAGAGAACGGCGGTAATCACCAGCGTGTTGCGCTTCAAAGGGAGTGACCTCTCCGCCTTATTGTACGAGCCGCCTGCCACCTGCCGCGGGGCTAACTTCCTTTCTGCAGTAGGGAACACCATGCAAAAGCCGCGCCTTTTTCCTGGCGCGGACGAGCCGAAGGCTACTGGCCCCACCGCAGGTGGCCGCAGGTGGCCGCAGGTGGTGATACCATCAGAAACCGATGAACGACACTCCGGAAAAAGGCTGCCTCTCGCCAGCGGCGCTGGTCCGCACCGAGGCCGCGGCCCTCGAGGCCCTCGCTACTCGCCTGGAAGGACCGATGGCCGAGGACTTCGATCGCGCCGTCGAACTGATCCTGCGCTGCGGCCAGGGCAACGGCCGCGTGGTGGTCACCGGCATGGGCAAGAGCGGCATCATTGCCCAAAAAATCGCCGCCACGCTCAGCTCCACCGGTTCGCCGGCCCTGTTTCTGCACCCCGCCGAGGCCGTCCACGGCGACTTGGGCGTGCTCATGCCCGGCGATGTCGTCGTGGCGCTCTCCGCCAGCGGCGAAACCGAGGAGATCCTGCGCCTTCTGGCCACGCTCAAGCGCAAGGGCGACGGGCTGGTCAGCTTCTGCTGCAATTTGCACTCGACCTTGGCCTTGGCCAGCGATGTGGCTCTCGACTGCGGCGTCGAGCGCGAAGCCTGCGGCCTCAATCTCGTCCCCACCGCCTCCACCACCGCCATGCTGGCCCTGGGCGACGCCCTGGCCATCGCCGTCAGCCTGCGCAAGGGCTTCCGCGCCGAGGATTTCGCCGAGTTGCATCCCGGCGGCAAGCTGGGCAAGCGCCTGGCCAAGGTCCGCGACCTCATGCACTCCGGCGACGAGGTGCCCGTCGTGGCGCCCGCCACCCCCATGACCGACGTGATCTACGAAATGTCCTCAAAAAAGCTGGGCATGACCACCGTACAGGACGAGGGCCGACTGCGCGGCGTCATCAGCGACGGCGACCTGCGCCGCCTCTTGGAGCGCGAAGGCGGCGCGGCCCTCAGCCGCAAGGCCGGCGAAGCCATGAACCCCCATCCCCGCACCATCGCCGCCTCCGAACTGGCCGCCAAAGCATTGGCCATCCTCGAAGAGCGCAAGATCACCTCGCTGGTCGTCGTCGACGCCCGCCAAACCGTCGAAGGCGTCCTCCATCTGCACGACCTCTGGGGCGTGGAACTCATCTGAAATCGCCGCGAAAGCCGCCCGCCAGCCCGCGCGCACGGCGGTCGAACTCCTGGAACATTTAGAATGGACATTGCTTCATTTCGACTTGCGCCGGCCGCCGGCGGGAAAGCACGTTCACTCATCCCTATGCATCGTTGGTCCAAGCTCTTCGTCCCCACTCTCCGCGAGGCCCCGGCAGACGCCGAAGTGGCCAGCCACAAGTTCCTGCTCCGCTCCGGCTACATCCGCCAGCTCGGCGCGGGACTCTACAGCTACCTCTTCCTCGGCCAGCGATCCATCAACAAGATCGTCGCCGTCGTGCGCGAGGAGATGGACAAGATCGGCCAGGAGTTCTTCCTGCCCGCCCTGTTGCCCAAGGAGCCGTGGGTCGAGAGCGGACGCTGGAATGGCATGGGCGACAACATGTTCCGCCTCAAGGACCGCAAGGGCGCCGACCTCTGCCTGGGCATGACCCACGAAGAGATCATGACCACCATCGCCCGCAGCGAACTGCGCAGCTACAAGCAGTTGCCGCAGATTTGGTACCAGATTCAAACCAAGTTCCGCGACGAGCCGCGCCCCAAGTCGGGCCTGCTGCGCGTCCGCCAGTTCATCATGAAGGACGCCTACTCCTTCGACATCGACAAGGCCGGCCTGGACAAGAGCTTCGCGCTGCACGATGCGGTCTATCGCACCATCTTTTCCCGCTGCGGCCTCAAATTCGTCGCCGTCGAGGCCGATTCCGGCTCCATGGGCGGCTCGCAGTCGCAGGAGTTCATGGTCTACACCGATGCCGGCGAGGACCTCATCGCAAGCTGCCCCGTCTGCGGCTACGCGGCCAATACCGAGAAGGCAACGTCGCTGCTGGAGCCGCTGGTTGAACTGGAAGCCACGGGGGATGGAACTCCGGAAGAGATTCATACGCCCGGCATGGGAGCCATCGCCGATATCGCCGCCTTTCTCAAGATGTCCGAGGCCAACGACATCAAGTGCGTGGCCTACATGGCGCTAAAGCGCGGCGCGACTGGAAAGCCGGACGCCTGGCACGCCGTCGCGGCCTTCCTGCGCGGCGACCACCAGGTCAATGAGACCAAACTCCTCGGAGCCTTGGGCGCGGCCGAACTCCGCACCATGCAGGCCGAAGAACTCGCGCAATTCTTCAACGCCCCGGCCGGCTTCCTCGGCCCGGTCGGCCTCAAGCCCAGCGCCAAGCCCCTCGAAGACGGCCTCACGGTCGTCGTGGACAACTCGCTCGAAGGCCGCAAAAATCTCGTCGCCGGCGCCAATAAGCTCGACTATCACCTGCGCAACGTCACCCCCGGCCGCGATTTCTCCTGGACCCTCAGCGCCGACATCCGCACCGTCAACGAAGGCGAACGCTGCCCCAAAAACGGCTGCGCGGGCAAGCTGGTGGTGGGCAAGGCGGTCGAAATCGGCCACATCTTCAAGCTCGGCTACAAGTACTCCGAATCCATGGGCGCGCGCGTGCTCGACCCCAACGGCAAGGAAGTCACGCCCATCATGGGCAGCTACGGCATCGGCATCGAGCGCATCCTCACTGCGGCCATCGAGCAGTCGAACGACAAGAACGGCTTCTGGCTCCCCGCCTCCATCGCTCCGTTTACCGTGGTGGTCACGGTCACCAACATGGGCGATGCACTGCTCAAGGAAACCGGCGAAAAGCTGGCCGCGGAGCTGGAAGCGGCCGGCCTCGACGTGCTGCTCGACGACCGCGACGAGCGCGCCGGCGTCAAATTCAAGGATGCCGATCTGGTCGGCATACCCTACCGCGTCAATGTCGGCAAAAAGGCCGCCGCGGGCCAGGTGGAACTGGTGACGCGCGCCACGGCAGGCAGCGTGGATGTGGCGTTGAATGAAGTGGTGGCCCTGCTCAAGGAACGCGTCGCGGAAGATGCCCTGCTGACCGCGGTCCAGGCGTAGCGCCGAAAGGCTTACATGTTTGGTTCTGAGAAACTTAAAGGAGCGGCAATGGCGTTGAAGATCAGGCTGGCAAAACCCACCGGGCGGCATCCCTGGGCCACGCTGGCGCTGCGCGTTGCGCTGTTGACGGTCGCCATCTGCGCGCTGCTCTTCTCCATCCTCTTCACCTGGTACTACTTCAAGTACCAGCACATTGTCGACGAGCGGCTCAAGCAACCCATCTTCGCCAGCACCGCCAAGATCTTCGCCGCGCCGCGCGAGGTCCGCCCCGGACAAAAGCTCTCCATCGACCTCATCGCCAATGAACTGCGCGAGGCCGGCTACTCCGCCGACGGCGCCGCCCAGCTCTCTCCCCTGGGAACCTTCTCCGAGGGCGCGCAAACCATCGCCGTGCGTCCCGGCCCCCAGTCCTATCACTCCCAGGACGGCGCCACCATCCGCGTCGCCTCCGGCGTGGTGCAGTCCATCGCCGACGATCGCGGCCAGCCGCTGGCCAGCTATGAGCTGGAACCGCTGCTCATCACCGGCCTCAGCGAAGATGCCAGCCGCACCAAGCGCCGCCTCCTCACCTACGAAGAGATTCCGCAAAACGTGGTGCAGGCCGTGCTGGCCATTGAAGACCGCCGCTTCTTCGAGCACAGCGGCGTCAATTACTTCAGCATGGTCGGTTGGGCCTGGCACGATCTCATCGGCGACCGCAAGCATCGTGGCGGAGCTTCCACCCTCACCATGCAACTGGCCAAGCTGCTCTTCCTTTCCGACAACGGAACCATCAAGTACAAGCTGCTCCAGATCATGGTTTCCTTCCAGCTCGAACATCGCTTCAACAAGCAGCAGATCTTCGAGATGTACGCCAACCAGATCCCCCTCGGCCAGCACGGCAGCTTCTCCATCGACGGCTTCGGCGAGGCCTCGCAAGTCTACTTCGGCAAGGATGTGCGCCAGCTCGACCTGGCGGAGTGCGCCTTCCTCGCCGGCATCATCCAGCGCCCCAGCTACTTCAACCCCTTCCACCATCCCGAGCGCACCATCGAGCGCCGCAACCTGGTGCTTGACTCGATGGTCGAAACCGGCGCCATCACCAAGGACCAGGCCGAGCGCGCCAAGGAAGAACCGCTGCATCTCTCCCCGGCCAACGTGGACGCCAGCGAGGCGCCCTACTTCGTCGATCTCGTCCATGAGCAGTTGATGCAAAAGCTGGGCGAGCGCGACTTCAACCGCGAGGGCCTGCGCATCTACACCTCGCTCGATCCCGACTTGCAGCGGTTGGCCACGGCCGCGGTCGAATCCACCATTCACGTCGTCGACGAGCAGGTGGATAAACTGCACGCCCGCGACAAAAAACTCGGCCAGCCCTATATCTACCCGCAGGTCGCTCTGGTGGCGCTCAATCCCCACACCGGCCAGGTGCTGGCCCTGGTGGGCGGACGCAGCTACGGCGCCTCGCAGTTGAATCACGCCGTGGCCAAGCGTCCTACCGGCTCCATCTTCAAGCCCTTCGTCTATGCCACGGCCTTTCAAACCGCCGCCGAGGGCACCATGCTCCCCGGACAAACCAAGCTCTTCTCCCCGGTCACCCTTCTCAGCGACGAACAAACCACCTACGACGTCGGAGGCCAGCAGTACACGCCCCGCAACTTCGAGGGCGAATATCACGAGCAGGTCACCGCCCGCTACGCGCTCATGCGCTCGCTCAACAACGCCACCATCGGCCTGGCCGCCATGGTCGGCTTCGATCGCGTGGCCGCGCTGGCTCGCGACGCCGGCATCAAAAGCGCCCGTGGAACCCCCTCGATGGCCATCGGCTCCTATGACGCTACGCCGCTCGACATGGCTGGCGCGTACACCGTCTTCGCCAACAACGGCCTCCACCTCGACCCGTGGATGCTGGCCAGCGTGCGCACGCCCACCGGCGACATCGTCTCCGACTACGCGCCCACCTCCAAGCAGGTCCTCGACGCTCGCGTGGCCTACCTCACAACAAACATGATGCAGGCTGTGTTGCAAGGCCAGGGAACCGGCGCGGGCGTGCGGAATATGGGCTTCACTTCCCCGGCGGCAGGCAAAACCGGCACCGATCACGACGCATGGTTCGCCGGCTTCACCTCCAACCTGCTCTGCATCGTATGGGTCGGCAACGACGACTATACCGACATCAAAATCGAAGGCGCTCACGCCGCCGCGCCCATCTGGGCCGAGTTCATGAAGAAGGCCGTGCTCCTGCCGCAGTACTCCGACGTGCACGACTTCTCCGCGCCCGAAGGCGTCGACCTGGTCAAGCTCGACAAGGTCAGCAACCTGCTCAGCGACGACTCTTGCCCCGACGGCTACGATGCCGCCTTCCTCGCCGGCACCGCGCCCATCGAAACCTGCGACCACCCTGCCGAACGCCGCAACCTGATCCAGAAAATCTTCGGCCTGGGCAAACCGGCGAACTAAGGAACCTCTGATCAGGTCCGAGTTTTGCAAGGGCACGGCTTTAGCCGTGCCGTAAAGAGGCCGGGATGATAGAGCTGTAAATATCCCCCGGCAGTGGGATACCAGACCGAAGTTCTGGACAATAAGGAAAGGAGCAAACCAATTTTGCTCCTTGAGAGAGCCGGGGGCTTTAGGATAGGTGGCCCCTCAAAGGGGCCTGTGTAGACGCGCCCCTTACCGCCAGCAGCCCATCCTCCGCGCCGTAGGTACGACGCGCTGCGACTTGGCCAGAGCATCGGCAGCAGCCCGTCGCCCGCGCCGTAGGTACGACGCGCTGCGACTTGGCCAGAGCATCGGCAGCAGCCCGTCGCCCGCGCCGTAGGTACGACGCACTGCGACTTGGCCAGAGCATCGGCAGCAGCCCGTCGCCCGCGCCGTAGGCGCAGTGGTTGTTAGCCCCGCGCTTCAGCGTGGGGTTGGCGAAACCAACCATTCAGCCGGAGTCCCGTAGGGACGGCGCTCAGGCTCCGCGCCTTCCAACCTGGCTGCCGGAAGAAGCAAAAAAAACAAACCGGGGACGACTCCCGCAAATGTCAAACTGCTACTGCCACCCCGGCAGTGGAGCGCCAGACCGAAGGTCTGGGCAATAAGGAAAGGAGCAAACGAATTTTGCTCCTTGAGAGAACCGGGGGATCTCCTCACCCTGTAGCCCCTGAGGGAATGCTTACCCCTCTACACCATCAGGAGAACAGCTCGAATTCAATCGCTCACCCATCGATCGCGCTGCCATCCGGCATCGGCTGGCAGCGCCCGCACCAGAAGGTCACCCGCGCATCCGGCCCCTGGATGCGCCGGCGGATCGCCTCGCCGCAGCGCCGGCAGGGCTCGCCCGTGCGGCCGTAAACCCACAGGCTCGCGCTCGGATCGGCTTCGTGCGTCGTGCGCCGCTTCCGCCCGCCATACGTCACAATCGCGTCGCCGGAATCCTCCAGCACATTGGCCGCGACCAGCCTCTGCGCGGCCGCAACCAAAGCCGCAACCTTCTCCTTATCCAGCGCGGCCACCCTGCAGAACGGGTTGACCCCGGTCACGAAACAAATCTCCGACTTGAAGACGTTGCCCACTCCGGCCAGCACCTCCTGGTGCAGCAGCGCATCGGCAATCTCTTCCCCGCCATGCGCCGCCACGCGTCGCGCCGCTGCCTCTGCATCGAATTCCGCGCGGAGCACATCGATCTCCGGGCGCGGAATCCTGGGATGCCGGGCCAGCGACTGCGCCGTGTGCATCTCCGCCACCGGCACGCGAAAACCCACCGCTACATACTTGCTGTTCTCGATCGCAATGCGCATCTGGCTGCGCGGCTTCTGCCACCTCTCCCCGTGCCGGTAGATATGCCAACTGCCGCTCATGAGCATATGCGTCGCCAGCGTGCCGCCGCCTGAGAAGTGAATCAGCAGCCATTTGCCGCGCGACTCCACGCTGCTCACCGTCTGTCCCGCCAGCGGCGTCTCGTCGTCGAAACGCGTGAGCTTGGGATACGTCGAGCGAAAACCCGTAATCGTCTTGCCCGCCAGCGCGCGGCCCAGCGCCCGTGCGGTGCGAAAAATCGTATCGCCTTCCGGCATGGTCTACTGCGCCTCGCCCGCGTGCGCCTCATGCGCGTGTTGCCCAACCGCCAGCGGAATCCGCCGCAGGTGCATCCCCAGCGGACCGGGATGAAATCCGGCATCCATGAGGAAGCGCGCCATGGGATGCGCCGCCACCGGCTGCCCGTTGATGGTGGTGATCAGCACGCCTTCATGGCTGCTGCCGCGCAGCCGCTCCTGCCCGCGCGCGCAAAGAAAATGCGCCAGCCCCGAGGCGGCCTGCGTGCGCTCCGGCTCTTCGGCTGGCAAAAAGATCAGCAGATTCGGATTGCCGCGCCGGAGCCACGCCGCCAGCTCGCCATTGCGTAGAATCACCTCTGCGTAAGCGGCGCGCGTCAGCAGCCGCGGCGCGCTCTCCGCGTCTTCCTCGGCAACCGGAACTTCCGGCCAGCGCAACACCGAACCATACGGATTGGCCGGATCGGCCGCGGCCAATTGCACAAACTCCGGCCGCTCCGCGTCGGGCGCGCTGCGCAACTGGCGCAGCAGGTCCACCGCCGCCGGCAGCGCAAACTGCGTAGCGCCCAGCCCGGCCACAAAGTACCCGCGGCGAATCCGCCCGCTCTCTTCCAATGCCTTCAGCACGCCGTACACCGCGCTGAATCCGCCCGGAACATTTTCTGCCGCCACCGACTCTCTCAGCAGCACGCCGTAGCGATTCAGCAATTGCAGCGCCAGCGCGTGGCTGGCCTCGGTGGCTGTGTGCGCGGCGCCATCTGCCTTGGAGTCTGCCGCACGCAGTGCCGACCATCGTCCCTGCGCCGTTGGCGGCGTGGTTCTGCGCGAACGAAACACCACTCCCGTTTGCAGCCGCCTCGGCGCGCGTGCGCTCTCCGGCCGGGCGATGTAAGCCCGCAACGCGTGCAGCGAATCGTTGCTGACCAATCCGCGCCACACCAGGCTCCACAGCGCCTCGATCGTCTCGCCGGGATAGCCGCCGCCCGCTGCCTGATGCAGCGAATCGAAAAAGCTGGCGCCCGATGACTCCAGCGCGGCCAGCAGTTTTTCTTCCCGTTCCGTGAGCGGTTCAACGATCGGCCGCTGCTGCGCCAGCAGCGGCAGCTTGTCCGCAAGAAACAACGCGATGCGTCCGTCGTGTTCGCCCATCGGCTCCACGCCCGCCCACGCCACCTCGCCCGCCGCGATCAGCGTGTCCAGTCCGGCAGGAGCATACTCCGCAATCCGCGCCGGCAAAATCGCGCTCTCCACCAGCGACGCGGGCAGCGGCGCTCCCTGCAGGCTCTCGATCGCATCCAGCAGCGCGTCGAGATGCGCGGGAGAACTGCGCCGCGGCGCCAGCAACCCTTGCCAATGTGTAAGAAAGCGCGCCAGCGTGTGCTGCTCCACCGGCTCCACCTCGCGGCGCAGCTTCGCCAGCGATTTGCGGCGAATCCGCCGCAGCATCTCCGCGTCGCACCACTCGCGATGCAACCCGCCGGGCCGGAATCCGCCCTCCAGCACGCGCCCCTCTTGCGCCAGCAGCCGCAGCGCATCCTCAACCGCCGCGGCGTCCAGCGCAAACCGCTCCGCCGCCTCGCGCAGCGTGAACGGCCCATGCCTGCGCGCATAGCGGCGCACCAATTCGAGCACCGGATGCGCCACCGGCTCCAGCAGCGCCGCCGCCAGCCCCGGCGGCAATGGAATCCCCAGCCCGTCGCGATAGCGCGCGGCGTCTTCGGCGGCAATCAGGCGCCGTTCCCCTGCGATGCGCACTTCCACCAAGCGCCGCGAGCGCACCAGCCGGTCCACATGCGCCAGCAAATCCTGCGCAACCACGCGCCGCGCCAGTTCCTCCCGCGAAAGATCGCCCAGCCGCAAACACAAATCGTGAATGCCATCCGCCGAGTGCGCGCGATAGCTCTCCGCCAGGCATTGCGCAATCTCTTCCACCTCGGCGATCGCATCCGCGTCGAGCAGTTCGCGCAGATCCGCCTCGCCCAGCAACTCGCGCAGTTGATCCTGATCGATCGTCAGCGCCTGCGCGCGGCGCTCGGCCAGCGGCGCATCGCCGTCATAAAGAAAGTTGGCCACATAGCTGAACAGCAGCGACGCGGCAAAGGGCGAAGGCTTCCTCGTCTCCACCACGTGCACGCGCAACTGCCGCTGCTCCACGGCGCGCAGCGTCTCAATCAGCGCGGGCATGTCGAAAACGTCGCGCAGGCACTCGCGATACGACTCCAGCAGCAGCGGAAAACTGGGATAGCGCGAGGCCACGCTCAGCAGATCGTAAGAGCGCTTGCGCAACTGCCACAACGGCGAACGCGCATCGGCGCGGCGGCGCGGCAACAGCAGCGCCCGGCCCGCGGCCTCGCGAAAGCGCCCGGCAAACAGCGCCGTCGAACCCAACTGCCGAAGCACCAGTTGCATGGCTTCGGCCGACTCCACCAGAAACCAGTCCGGATCGGGCGGTTCGTCGGTGTCGGGAAAGCGCAGCACAAATCCGTCGTCGCCCCACAGCGTCTCCACCTCCGGCCCGCCGGCGGCGCGGATGCGCGCGCTCACCGCCATGGCCCAGGGAATGTGGATGCGGCTGCCGAAGGGCGTCAGCACGCAGACCCTCCAATCGCCCAGCTCGTCGCGGCAGCGTTCGATCACCACCGTGCGATCGTCCGGCACCGAGCCCGTCGCGTCCTCCTGGTCGGCAAGAAACTGCATCAGATTCTCCGCGGCGCCGGGATCCAGGTCGTGCTCGGCCACCAGGCGCGTCAGCGCGGCCGCCTTGGGCAGTGCGCGCAGCTCCCTCACCAGTGCGCCGATCCGCCGGCCAAATTCCAGCGGCCTTCCCGGACCGTCGCCCTTCCAGAAGGGCATCTTGCCCGGCTCGCCGGCAGCAGCTTCCACCAGCACGCGATCGTGCGTGATCTCCGCGATGCGCCACGTGGATGCGCCCAGGATGAACGTCTCGCCGGGATGGCTCTCGAAGACCATCTCCTCGTCCAGTTCGCCCACGCGCACCGCCTTGCCCTCGCTGTGCGCCAGAAAAACTCCATACAGGCCGCGGTCGGGAATCGTGCCCGCGTTCAGGATGGCCAGCCGCGCCGCGCCGTCGCGGGCCGTCACCACGTTGCGGATGCGGTCCCACGTGAGCCGTGGCCGCAGCTCCGCAAACTCGTCGGAGGGGTAGCGGCCGCTGAGCAGGTCGAGCACTCCCTCGAAGGCCGCGCGGCTCAACCCGCCGAACGGCGCGGCGTGGCGCACCAACTCGAACAAAGCATCGACCGGCACCTCGGCAGGAGCGGCGTGAGCGATGTTCTCAGTCCGCGCGGAATCCTCGTCTTCCTCCCGCAGTGAATACCGGATCGAATCCGTACCCCGCTCGCCACTCCCTCGTCCCTCAGTCCCTCGTCCCTTTGTCCCTGTTTTTCCGGGCGGATGCGCCACAATCGCCACCAGTTGCTGCGCCAGCACATCCAGCGGATTGCGCGGGAAGCGCGTCGATTCGATATGTCCCTCGTGCATCGCGCGCGTGACGGCGGCGCAGGCCACCAGATCGGCGCGGTACTTGGGAAAAAGAATCCCCTCGCTCACCGCGTCCACGTGATGCCCGGCGCGGCCGATGCGCTGCATCCCGCTGGCCACCGAGGGGGGCGCTTCAATCTGGATCACCAGGTCCACCGCGCCCATATCGATCCCCAGTTCCAGCGTCGAGGTGGCGCACAGCGCGCGAATCTGCCCCGCCTTCAACTGCTCCTCGATGATCGACCGTTGCGCGGCAGCCAGCGAGCCATGATGGGCGCGGGCGATGGGCTCCCCGGCCAGTTCGTTCAGCGCCCCGGCCAGCCGTTCGGCCACCTGGCGGCTGTTCACAAACAGAATGGTCGAGTTGCGCTCGCGGATGATCTCCAGCAGGCGCGGATGAATCGCGTTCCAGATCGAAACCCTCTTCGGCGCCTGCGAGGCCGGGCCGCTGGGCGCCTCCTGCTGCTCGCCCAGCCGCGCCATATCTTCAACCGGAACTTCAATGCGCAGCTTCAACTGCTTGGGAGCGCTGGCGTTGACGATGGTGACCGGCCGGTAGCGCAGCCGCGCCGCATCCGCGGTCTCCGAGGACCAGCCCGCATCGGCGCTTTGCTCGTCGCTAAGCTGTAATCCTGGCGTGTCAGAATCCGCGCTCTCCGCCGCCGATCCCTGGTCCCTGATTCCTGGTCCCTGATCTTCCACCCCGCCTAAAAACCGCGCCACCTCTTCCAACGGCCTCTGCGTGGCGGAAAGCCCGATCCGTTGCAGCCGCCGCTGCGTCAGCGCCTCCAGCCGCTCCAGCGAGAGCGCCAGATGCGCGCCACGTTTGGTTGGAACCAGCGCGTGAATCTCATCGATAATCACCGTATCCACCGTGCGCAGCGCCTCGGATGCCTGCGAAGTCAGCAGCAGATAGAGCGACTCCGGCGTGGTGATGAGAATCTCCGCCGGATGGCGCTGGAAGCGCGCCCGCTCCCGCTGCGGCGTGTCTCCGCTGCGCACATGGATCAGCGGCTCGCGGAAAGCCACGCCCATGCGCCGCGCCATATTCGCCATGCCAGCCAGCGGCGAGCGCAGATTCCGCTCCACATCCACGGCCAGCGCCTTCAGCGGCGAAACATAAACAATCCGGCAACCGCGCGGATGAGCCCCCAGTCCCTCAGTCCCGAGTCCCTCAGTCCCGAGTCCCTCAGTCCCCAGTCCCTGATCCCTGCCTCCAAGCATCAACCGGTCCAGGCACCAGAGGAAGGCGGCCAGCGTTTTGCCCGTTCCGGTGGGCGCCAGAATCAGCGCACTCTCTCCGCGCGCAATCGCCGGCCAGCCCATCCGCTGCGGCGCGGTCGGCGCATCGAAGACGGCGCGGAACCACGCCGCCGTCACCGGATGAAAACAGGCGAGAGGGTCGGAAGCCGGAGCCGGCTCGGGGGGCTGCTCCGGGTTGGGCCGGTCGGGAGACATGCAGCTTTGAGAATAGCGCGACAAGGCGGCGAAGAGGAAGCGAAAATACAACGGCCGACGTTTATGGAATGCGCTCACACAACCCGGCGCAGTCTCCCGCCCTGGATACGAATCTGCATCCTGTCTTCAAGGTCTTTTTGCCAGCGCTCCAGACACAAGCGGCTATAAATCAAGCAACTGCGTTGAAAGAACATTGAAACGCCGCGCTGAATGGCCGATAGTTCCTGCAGAGAACAACGGCCTTTTACCAAAGTCGCGATATCGGGTATCTGAGGTGTGAGGAGCAGCTCACCCTACCGGATCGAAGCGGACGGTTTGATGCAGATGGACTCAGGTCGATGGAGCTAGAACTGTGCTCAGCATCCTGAACAATATCGCGTCACTCACTGCGGAGAGCTCTCTGGCACAGACCCAGGCGAATCTGCAGAAGACGCTGACGCAGCTCTCGACAGGCCTCAGGATCAATTCCGGGTCGGACGACGCGGCTGGGCTATCGATCGCGAATGGACTCCAGGCCAATATCCTGGCCCTCACCCAGTCGAATCAAAACGCAGCGAACGGAATTGGCCTGTTGCAAACTGCCGACGGCGCGCTCTCGCAAGTGACCACTCTGCTCAACCGCGCGGTAACGCTGGCGACTGAAGCGTCCACCAGCGGCCTCACATCCGACCAGTCCTCCGCGCTGAACACCGAGTTTCAATCGATTCTGTCGGAGATCGACCAGATCGGCTCCTCCACCAACTTCAACGGGCTCGGCGTCTTCACCGGCATGGCGGGCACATCGACCGATCTGACCGCCAGCGCATTCTCCGGGGGCAACGGCGGCGACAGCAGCTCGATCGTGTTTGGCGGCGGCGGATCCACACCCATTGTCTTCACCGGCGGCGGCGCAGACACTCCTCTCACCTTCAGCGTCGGAGACGTAAACAACACGCTGAGCGATGTCCCCATCGATATTACTTCCGCGGGCGGCACGCACGGCGCGTCGGTAACCCTCAGTGGGTACAACGGCCTCGCCAGTTCCAGCCAGGCTACGGAGACGGCGACGGCAGCCACGCTGCAGACCTATCTGGATACGAAGCTTGAGCCTCACACCGGCTCGACGTACACCGTAACGGATACGCTGGGCAATGTGTCGATTTCGAGCAGCAATGCCGCTGAATCGCTCACCGTCACGGATAAGACAAACCCGATGGCTGAGCCATACGTGGTGAGCCCCTCCACCGCAACTCTCACTCTCGGGGACCCGCTGAGCGGCACGCTGACCTTCACCAGCAACAGCCCCGGCGACGGTTTGGCCAGCCAGACCATCAACCTCGCCAGCTACTCCGGGCTCGACAGCACCAGCCAGGCTACGGAGACGGCCGCGGCCAATTCCCTGGCGTCTGCGCTGGACGAAAACCTCGGCGGAGCGGAAAGCACCTCTTACACGGTCGACGATACGAACGGCGCCCTGTGGATCGAGACCAACGGCTACGACGCGATGAGTGTCACATCCAACGCCAGCGAAGGAACCGTGGCCAAGCCATTGACGTTTTCCCTCACCCAGGGCGACACCCTGAGCGGCTCTATCACCATCTCGTCGACCGGCGGGACCGGCCCAGGTTCGCAAACCATCGACATGTCGAGCTTCGCTGGCCTCGCCAGCAGCAGCCAGGCCACGGAGACGGCCGCGGCCGCCAGCCTGACCACCGCCTTAAATACCACGCTGGGCGCGGAGACAGGTTCCACCTACGCGGTCTCCGACACGGCCGGAACGGTGAGTGTCACCACCAGCGGCGGCGGCAGCGCGAGCGAGGTGTATTCGGTCACGGCCAGTTCCCTGGTCGAAACAGCTCCGGGGACCCCCGGCGCGGGCGGCAATATCTTCACCAGCGACGGCACCTCGGGCGGCTCAACAGAGCTCAATACGCAAATCGCCGTTCTCTCCTCCGGCGTCCTCGGCATCGGATCGGACACCCTCGCCAGCACCACCGCGGCCACCACGGCCCTGTCGCATGTCGCAGACGCGGTGAACACCGTCTCCGCCTCGCGCGGCTCCATCGGTGCCGCGATCAATCGGCTGACCGCGGATGCCGGCCTGATGACAGAGGAAGTTCAGAACCTGACCAGCGCTCAAAACAACCTTCAGAACGCCGACATCGGCCAGAGCGTGGCCAACCTGACGCAATATAACGTTCTTCAGTCCACCGGAATGGCGGCTTTGCAGCAGGCGAACAAGGCGCAACAGGCCGTATTGACTCTCCTTCAGTAAGCGGCAAGCCGGCTGCGCGCGGTTCAGGAGGACGCCCGTCCAGCCCCCGTTTACGCCAATGCCATGCGATGGCTTACCATGGTCCCGATGGAGTTTATTTGCGAGACCATCTAGCCACGCTCCTTGACGACTTCCGCCGCTACGACCGCCAGATCGCTGTGGTGCGCCACCACGGCAATCGACGCCGCGTAACCACCTACGCGGAACTCGCGCGGCTCGCCGGCCGTTTCGCCGCCCTGCTGGACCAGCGAGGCATTGAGCCGGGCGACCGCGTCCTCCTTTGGGCTGAAAACAGCGCGGAGTGGCTCGCCGCCTTCCACGGTTGCCTGCTGCGCGGCGTCCTCGCCGTCCCGCTCGACGCCTTTGGCGCTCCGGACTTTGCCGCGCGGGTCGCGGCCGACGTCGCCCCCAAGCTGGCCGTCGGCGACGCGCTGCTGCTCGGCCAGTTGCCTCCCGAGTGGCCGCGCCTGACCTTCGAAGACTGGCTCGGCGTCCTGCCCGCGCAGGAAGCCGGCCCGCTCCCCGGACTCGGCAAAGACACCCCGCTCCAAATCCTCTTCACCTCCGGCACTACCGGCGACCCCAAGGGCATCGTCATCACCCACGGCAATGTCCTCGCCAGCGTCGGCCCCATCGAGGACGGTGCGCAGCCCTATATGCGCTACGAGCGGCTCATCCATCCCTTGCGCATTCTCCACACGCTGCCCCTCAGCCACGTCTTCGGCCAAACCATGGGCCTGTGGGTTCCGCCCATCTTCTGCGCCGAGCTTCACTTCGAAAGCCGTCTCGTCGCCCCGCGCATCGTTGAGACCATCCGCCGCGAACGCATCTCCGTGCTGGCCGCCGTGCCCCGTATCATGCTGCTGCTCAAGACCCATCTGGAAGCCAGCGACCCCGGCCTGGCCCGCCGCATCGCCGCTGCGGAAGGCATTCGCGCCTGGCAGCGCTGGTGGCGATTCCGCAAAGTCCACTCCGCCTTCGGATTCAAGTTCTGGGCCCTCATCTCAGGCGGCGGTGCCCTGCCCGGCCCGTTGGAAAAATTCTGGAATGCCCTCGGCTTTGTGCTCGTGCAGGGCTACGGAATGACCGAAACCACCGCCCTCATCACGCTCAACCATCCCTTCCACGTGGCCAGGGGAACCATCGGCAAGCCCATGGCGGGGCGCGAGGTCAAGCTGAGCCCCGACGGCGAAGTCCTGGTCCGCGGCGCATCCATCTCCGGCGCCACCTGGTCCGGCGGCGCGCTCCATCCCCGCGCCGACGAGTGGCTGGCCACCGGCGATCTGGCCCAGACCGAACCCACTGGCGAATTGCGCTTCCTCGGCCGCAAGAGCGAGGTCATCGTAACCGCGGCCGGCGTCAACCTGCACCCGGAGGACCTGGAGGCGGCCATTGAACAGGAGCCCGGCGTCAAGGCCTGCGCCGTCGTCGCCATGGAGACGGCCGCTGGACCCCAGCCCTGCGCCGTGCTCGCGTTTCCTGGAACCGGCGCGCAGGCGGCCGCGGCCATCGAGCGCGCCAACGCCAGGCTGGCCGACTTTCAGCACCTGAGCCGATGGGTGCTCTGGCCCGAGCCGGATTTGCCCCGCACCTCCACCGGCAAGGTCAGGCGCAAGGTCGTGGCGGCCTGGCTGGCAAAAATCCAGAGCGCCGCCCGCACTCCGGGTACGGGCGCCCATGCGGCCTCCGCCGACTGGCTGCTCGCCTTGATCGCGCAGATTTCCGGAGAAAACCCGCCCGGCATCGGCGACGAACTGCGCCTCACCGAAGACCTGCACCTCGACAGCCTGGGCCGGGTGCAGTTGGGCGCGGCCATCGAGGAGCGTCTGGGAACCCTTCCCGAAAGCGGCTTCATGGAGCAGGTGCAAACCCTGGGCGAGTTGCGCCGCCTGCTTTCCGTGCAACTCGAGGACGAGCCCGCCGCAACCCAGCCAGCAGGCGAAACAGCCCCACGCCAAGCCTTCGTTGAAAGCCGCTCTGAGCCTGCCTTCGAACTCGGGTCGCCCGCTTCGGCGCACGATGTCTATCCCCACTGGCCGTGGCTCAAACCCGTCCTCTGGATGCGCACGGCCTTCATTGAGGCCGTCCTGCGCCCGCTCGTCTGGCTGCTGGCCAATCCCCGCGTGATCGCGCCGGAAATGCCGCCCGCCGAGGCGCCCATGCTGATCGTCGCCAATCACGTCACCGCCTACGACGGCCCGCTCGTCCAATACGCCCTGCCAGGCCCGATCCGGCGGCGGATCGCCGTTGCCATGTCCGGCGAAATGCTCTGGGACTTCCGCCGTTTCCGCAATCCCGAGCACGGCCCGAAATATGGCCGCTTCCATCCCTTCGGTCCCCTGGCTTACCTGGCGCTTACCGCGCTCTTCAACGTCTTTCCCCTGCCCCGGCTGCGGAACTTTCAGTCCAGCTTTGCCCACGCCGGCGAGGCCATGGACCGCGGCTTCAACGTGCTGGTCTTTCCCGAGGGCACCCGCTCGGCGGAGGGAAATCTGGCCCGCTTCCGGCCGGGAATCGGCCTGCTGGTCAAGCAGTCCGGAGTTGCGGTGCTGCCCATGGCCATCCGCGGCCTGGGCGAACTCAAGACCGGGCGCCGGCGCTGGTTCCGCTCCGGATCAATCGAAGTGCGCACCGGCCACCCCATCCGCTTTTCTCCCGATCAGACCGAAGCCGCCATCACCGCGCGCCTGCACGCCGAAGTGCAAAAGCTGCTGGAAGAACAGGGAACAGGGGAACAGAGAATCAGGGATACGATGTAAATATCCCCCGGCAGTGAGGCGCCAGACCAAAGGTCTGGGCAATAAGGAAAAAAGCAAACGAATTTTGTTCCTTGAGAGAGCCGGGGGCTTTAGGATGGGTGGCCCCTCCAAGGGGCCTGTGTAGAAGCGCTCCAGTCGCCAGCAGCCCATCCTCCGCGCCATAGGTGCGACGCGCTGCGACTTGGCCAGAGCGTCGCCAGCAGCCCATCCCTCCGCGCCGTAGGTGCGACGCGCTGCGACTTGGCCAGAGCGTCGCCAGCAGCCCATCCTCCGCGCCGTAGGTGCGACGCGCTGCGACTTGGCCAGAGCGTCGGCAGCAGCCCATCCTCCGCGCCGTAGGCGCGACGCGCTGCGACTTGGCCAGAGCGTCGGCAGCAGCCCATCCTCCGCGCCGTAGGCGCAGTGGTTGTTAGCCCCGCGCTTCAGCGTGGGGATGGCGAAACCAGCCATTCCTCCGGAGTCCCGTAGGGACGGCGCTCAGGCTCCGCGCCGTCCAACCTGGTTGCCGGAAGAAGCTAAAAAACAAACCGGGAGCGACTCTCTGAACTGTCAAACATCGACTCTCACCCCGGCAAAGCCGGGGAATCTCCTCTCCCTGTAGAAGGCAAAGGAGGCAGGAATTGGGCGAATCGTTCAAAGAACTATTGGTGTGGCAGCGGGCAGTAGAGATGAGTCTGGCAATCTGCAAACTTGCTTCTTCCTTTCCGCCATCCGAGCGATTCGGCTTGACCAATCAACTGCGCCGAGCCTCTGTCTCTGTCGCCAGCAACATAGCAGAGGGCTATGGCAGGCAACGACGGGAGAGTATGTCCTTTCCCTTGATCATGCGCGAAGATCGAACTGCGAGGTGCAAACGCAACTTGCGATTTCAGAGGGGCTGGGTTTTGGCACGGTACAATGACGCCGCCTCACAGAAGGCCTTTCCGGCGAGGGCGGCAAGATGCTCGTCGCCATGATGAATAAACTGCAGAAATGAGCGCAGGTTCCCTGTTCCCTGTCTTCTCAACTCGCCCGCCTCGGCCTGAAGTAGCATGTCCCGCCCGCCAGCACCGGAGTCCAGATCGAGAGATCGGCCGGCTGCTCGGTCGAACCGAGGAAGAGAACGCCGTCGGGGGCCAGCAGTTGGTGCACGTAGGCCAGAACGCTGCGCCGCGTCTCCTGCGCAAAGTAGAGCATCACGTTGCGCAGAAAGATCGCGTCGAAGCGGTCGCCCGCGCGGCGGAAGGGCAGTTGCGGACCGCACAGGTTGCCCTGGCGAAACTTGCACATCGCTCGCACCTCCGGCTTGACGACCCAGTCCTCGCCCACGCGATCGAAGTAGCGCACCACAAAGCGGGCCGGCAGGCCGCGGTTCATCTCGATGCGGTGATAGCGGCCGGCCTGGGCTCGTTCCACTACCTCGGCGCTGATGTCGGTGCCCTCGACCTGGATATCCCACCCGGCCAGCAGGAAAAACTGTTCCCGCATCAGCATGGCCAGGCTGTATGCCTCCTGGCCTGTCGAACAGGCCGCGCTCCAGAAGCGCAGGCTGCGCGCCTGCCGCCGGGCCTCGATCAGGCTGGGCAAAAGCTCCGTGCGCAGCACTTCGAAGGGGCGGCTGTCGCGAAAAAAACTGGTCTCGTTGATGGTCATGGCCTCGGCGATGGCGCGTTCCAGGGCCGGGTTCTTCCCCACGCGCAGATGCTCCACCAACTCTTCCAGCCGGGTCATGCCGTGGTTGCGCAGCAGCTTTTGCAGGCGCGCATCAAACAGATAGTCGCGCGCGGGGTCCAGCACGTTCTGCGACAGCGCGAAAACAAGCTGGCGCAGATAGCCATAATCGACCCCGGAGTCGGTCTGCATCCTTAAACCGTCGCTTTCGGAATCTCGTGCGCTTCGCTCTGCCTCCGGCCGGCAAGCCGCAGGATTTCGGAGGCCAGACCGTCCAGGGGAAGCACCTTCTGCGCCAGGCCGGCTTGGACTACCGCGCCCGGCATTCCCCACACCGTGCTGGTGGCCCGGTCCTGGGCCAGCACGCCGCCTCCCTGGCCGCGAACGGCGCGGCAGCCGGCCAATCCGTCCGACCCCATGCCGGTCAGCACCACCGCCAACGCGCCCGCCCCGTAGACCGCGGCGACCGAACGAAACAGCGCGTCCACGGCGGGGCGGCAGTGATTCTCGGGAGGCTCCTGATTCAGGTGCAGTGTGGGCGGCGAACCGTCAGGCAGCGCCGCCAACACCTCCATGTGCCAGTTGCCGCGCGCAATATACGCGCTTCCCGCGCGCACCCGGTCGCCCTCCACCGCCTCGCGCACCCGCAAGCCGCAGCGGCCGTCCAGGCGCTCGGCAAACAGCCGCGTAAACAGCTCCGGCATGTGCTGCACAATCAGCACCGGAAGCGGAAAATCCGCCGGCAGCGCCGGGAGTAAAACGTCAAGAGCCGCGGGACCGCCCGTCGACACGCCGATGGCCAGCGCCGTCGGAGGCGACGCAATCGGTTGCTGCGCCAGATGCGCCGGGCACACCGTGCGCGGCCCGCCGGCCAGGTGCGGCTGCGGTTGCGCCGGCCCGGCGAGCGCGTGAATCTTCGGGATCAGTTCCTGGCTAAGCGCCTGCAGAGCGGCCTCGCGGCTGGCCTGCCCGGCCGGCTTGGCCACATAGTCCGAGGCCCCCGCGGCCAGCGCCTCGATGGTCACTCTGGCCCCGCGCTGGGTCAGCGAACTGCACATGATGACCGGCATCCTGTGTCCGCGCCCGCGAACTTCCCTTAGCGTCGCCAATCCATCCATCACCGGCATCTCCACATCCAGCAGAACCAGGTCGGGATGAACCATCTCAACGGTGCGCAATGCCGATTCGCCGTCCGCCGCGCTGCCCGCCACTTCCAGCCCCGCATCGGCGCAAATCGCCGCACGCAGCAGGCTGCGCATCACCACCGAGTCATCGACGATCAGGATGCGGGTCCGGCGCGGCGCCTCCATCGCTCAGGCCTCCGCCAGGCCGAGCAGAACCAGCTTGTCGCCCAGCGCCGCTTCGTCGAAGGGCTTCATCAGGTACTCGTCCGCCCCGGCATCCAGGGCGCGGAGAATGAACTCATTCTCCGCCGCGCCGCTCACCATGATCACCTTCATGCCCTCGCATCCGCGCAAGCGCAATTGCTTGAGCATCTCCAGCCCGTTCATCGCCGGCATATTCCAGTCCACCAGCGCAACTTCGAAGCGCCGCCCGGCATGGAGCAGGTCGATGCCGGCCTGGCCGTCGCCCGCCTCCTCGCACTCGATTCCCCGCTCCTCGAGCATCTCGCGCAGATAGCCCCTCGCAGAACGCGAATCGTCCACAATCAGTGCCCGCATCGTCCCTCCAGGCAGTGTCGGGTCATGCCGCCCGCGACCCGCTCAGCCGCATCGGGTCCAGCCGCTCCGGGTCCAGCATCGCCAACAGGCCGCTCTTCAGCTTGTACGCGCCGCCAAACAATGCCCTCCGGCGCTCGTCCATCGTGCACGGATTCGGCTCGTAATCCGACGGCGAAACCGACAGCACCTCGCCCACCGAATCCACCAGCAGCCCGAAACACCCGCCCGCGCTCTCCAACACCAGAAGATCCTGCGTTCCTTCCCGCGGCGGCAACTCCAGCAACCGGCGCAGGCTCACCGTGGTCAGCACATCGCCGCGGTAGTGAACCAGCCCTCCCACAAAAGCCGGCGCCAGGGGAACCGGTTGCGGCCGGGCCGAGCCCACAATCTCAAGAATGTGGGGGATGGGCACGCCGAACAAAGCCGTTCCTACCCGCACCGAACACATCTCCACCAGCTTCGCCGCCGCTTTCTCCCCGCGCGCGGATGCGCTTCCCCCTGCACTCATCGCGCCGCCTCCGCAATTGCGCCGGCTTCGCCCGCACCCTTCTCCGCCACCGGCAGCGGAGCCACGCCTCCCAAATCGACCAGGCCCGTCACTCGCTGCTTCAACAGGGTCACGCCCTCAGTGCGCTGCCCGCTCCCGGCCTGGAACAGCTCCCCTCCGGCCGCCACATCCAGCACATGCGAAACCGCAATTCCCACCTGCCGGTCGCTCTCGCGGCACACCACCACGATGATCTGCGCCCCCGCATCGCCCTGGGCCGATTCCAGAACCCCGCCCGAATCTTCCACCGGCAACAGTTGCCCGCCGAAGTGGAGCACCGGCCGGCAGCCGATCCACTCGATGCGCGAAACCGGAAGCTGTTCGATGCGAAGCACCACGCCCAGCGGCACCGCGACCGGGCGTCCGGCGATCTCCACCAGCAGATACTCCCGGCCCTTGCCGGTTCCGCCCTTCTCCTCCCCTTCCACTGCGTTCCCCGTCTCTTCCTCCGCGCTTGCCGTCACCCCCGCCCGCTGGGCGATCGCGCCCGGATCGAGAATCAACGCCAGATCGGCGCTGCCCAGCACCGTGGCCCCCGAGTACAGGCCGATCTCCTTCAGCACCGCGCTCAACGGCTTCACCACCACCTCTTCCGGATCGGCCAGACCGTCCACCACCAGCCCGAAATGGCGCCCGTCCGCATCCAGAACGGCGATGAAGCTCTCCCGGCCGGCAGACGTTGCGGCCTCGCGTCCCGGCATCAGCAACCGGTCCAGAAACACCAGCGGCAGCAGCTTTCCCCGCAGCCGGTAAAGCGGCGCGCCCTCCATCCACTCGATGGCCGTGGCGGCCTGATCCGCCGCAATGTGCACCAGTTCTGAGAGCGCCCCCTGGGGCAGCGCGAAACTCTGCTCCACGCTGCGCACAATCAGCGCCGGAATGATGGCCAGCGTCAGAGGGATTCGCAGCCGCAGCGTGGTTCCCTTGCCCGCGCGCGACTCGATCTCGACCTTGCCCCCGATCCGTTCCACATTCGTGCGCACCACGTCCATCCCCACGCCGCGGCCGCTCACCGTCGTCACCGCCGAAGCCGTCGAAAAACCCGGCAGAAAGATCAGTTGCAGCAGTTCGCGATCCGTCTGCTGCGCCGCCCGCTGCACCGTAATCAGCCCGCGTTCGATGGCCTTCCGGCGAATCTTGTCCACGGCAATGCCCGCCCCGTCGTCGCAAATTTCGATCACCACATGGCTGCCCTCCTGGCTGGCGCGCAGCTTGAGGTTCCCCTCCGGCTCCTTGCCCGCTGCCAGCCGCACATCCGGCGGCTCGATGCCGTGATCCATCGCGTTCCGCACGGCATGGATCAGCGGGTCCTTGATGGCCTCCAGCAGGCTCTTGTCCAGTTCCGTCTCCTGCCCCTCCATCTCCAGCCGCACGCGGCGGCCCAGCGACTGCGACAGGTCCCGCACCATGCGCGGCATCTTCGAAAAGATGTTCGAGACCGGTTGCATCCGCGCCTTCATCACGCTCTCGCGCAAATCGGCCGTCACCATGTCCAGACGGCGGCTGAGCAGCGTCATGTTGGGATCGGAAGCGGTGGCCTGCAGCACCTGGTTGCGGGTCAGCACCAGTTCGCCCACCAGGTTCATCATCCGGTTCAGCAGCGCCACATCCACGCGCAGCGTGCTCTCCGCTGCGCTTCCCGTCCCCAATCCCGCTCCCTCGGCGCGCGGCCGGGCAGCGACGCCCTCCACCTCCGGCTTTGTCCCGGCAATGGGCGCGGCCGCTGGCTCTCCCTGTGATCGCGCGCTCCCCGGTGCCGATTCGGCGGCGGCAACCGGCGCAACCAAAGCCTCGAGCGGCGCCGATACTTCCCGCCGCGGCCTTGCGGATCGGCGCGCCGCGCGGCGGGCGCCGGCCTTGGCCAGAACCGGTTGCTCGACAGTTCCCGCCGCCGCGTCCGGCTTCGCGCCCTGCAACTCCTCCAGCCGCCCAATCAGCCCCGCATCCTCCCCCTCGCCCTCCTTGTCCTCATCCTCAATGGTCTTCAGAATCGCGCGCAGTCCGTCCAGCAGTTGCAGCAGGCCGGTGATCGTCGGGCCGTCCGCGGTCAGCTTGCCGTCGCGCAGCACTCCCAGCAGATTTTCCCCGGCATGGGCCAGCTTCTCGAGCCGTTTGAAGCCTAAAAATCCCGTGGTCCCCTTGATCGTGTGCACCGCGCGGAAGATCTCCGCCAGCAGTCCCGCATCCTGCGGCCGCCCCTCCAGATCCGTCAGGCAACGCTCCATGCGGTCCAGGCCTTCCTGGCTCTCGATCAGGAACTCCCTCGTCAATTCATCCATCGCATCCGCTCATTCGCCCCTCCGGGGCAAACTCCTCCGGCACACCGGGCGCTCTACCCCGTTTATCGGTGCCAAAGGCCTCAACTTGAGCGGCGCCACGCGGGAAAGAAGATCCTGGAACCGGTGCGCGCGGCTCTGCGCCTTGACCTTCTCTGGCTTTTCAACTTGGAACTGGCCGAGCAGTTTTCCTCCCGCGGCTTCCTTTTCCGGTGTATAGGTGAACAGGAGATGATTTAGCCTCAAAGCTCACGCTGCACGAAGATCGGAGACTCGATGAACGATCAATACGCGATGGAACCCGCGCTCGTGAACCTGCTCGATTTCGCGCGGGTGGCCGCCCTGAACGCCTATGCGCCCTACTCCGGCTTCAAGGTAGGCGCGGCCCTCAAGCTGACCAATGGGGAAATCGTCACTGGAACCAACGTGGAAAACGTCAGTTATGGATTGACCATCTGCGCGGAGCGCGCCGCCCTGGTGCGGGCCGTTGCGGAGTTCGGCCCTGAAATCCGCATCGAAGCCGTCGCCATCGCCAACCTGAACGACGCCCCCAGCCCTCCCTGCGGCGCCTGCCGCCAGGTGCTCGCCGAGTTCACCCTCCCGGAGGCGCCGGTCGTCTTCCCGGCCGCCGACGGCGTCCGCAATATGCCCTTTTCAGAACTCCTGCCGATGGGCTCCGACATGAAGCTGAAATAGCTCCTCGTATCCCTGGTCGCTACAGCGCTTCTCCCATTGCGATACTCCGACGCCATGCTGCCGAGCGGCTTTTTCCTCAAGAAAAAGCCATCTTGCAAAGAGCTGGCAAGAGGATGTGTATGGGAGAACCGCCCTCATCACTTGGGAGACATCGAGCCGGGAACGGCCGCCGCTTCGCCATCGAGCGGATGCTCCTGGGGCCTCTCAGCCGCCCAAAGTAAAGACGACGCTCACCGTCGTTTCCACCTCCACCGGCTCATCGTTGATCCGGTAGGGCCTGTAGCGCCAGCTTTTCACTGCATCCAGCGCGGCCTGCTGCAACATGGGCGGGCCGCTGACCACACGAAGCGATTCAACCGTTCCGTCCTTTGAAATCCTCGCCTGCAGGACCACGCTACCCTGCACGCGGGCGGCCCTGGCGATCGGCGGATAGATCGGCTCTGTTTTTTGAAGCAGGAGCCCGGCGGCGATGCCGGATGAGATGGAAATCTTGCGGGGAGTCGCGGGGTTGGCCTCTTCAACCTCCGGCTTCTCCGCCTCGGGAACCGAAGCGAGCAAGGGCACATCGCGCAGAACGATGCCATTAGGAAATGTCAGACTTAGGCTCCTGGAACCTGGGGTGAAGCCCTCATAGACCCAGACACAATGAACCGGTATCCCCGATGAAAGCTGGATCTGGGTCTCCCTGGGCCCTGAAAGCTCTCCAAACCAGGCATCCGATCTCCTGAAGCTGCCGCCCTGGTCGTCGTTCATCGAGCCGGAGTACTTATTCATGAAGGTTCCATAAACGCCTTGCCCGATATACGTTTGTTCCCCGGTGCAAATCACCTGCCCGGCCTTTGCGCGGCACTCTTTTACTGAGAGCCTGATGCTGCCGTTATCCGCTGTAATCGTCTCTGGTGCGGCTCTCCCGGCAAGATTGACGATCTCCGCCGGCTGGCCGAATCGCTTCATCTCATTCCTCTCCAGGTCTGGATCGGTGAACCCGGCGGGGTCCGGCAACTGGCTGAACAGGTTCTCCGGCGACCGGAAGAATGCGCGCACAATCAGACCGGTCTCCGGGTCCACCAGAAAGTCGGGAAGATACGAAGAGTAATTCCTCACATCGACCCGAATCAGCAACAGAATTCCACCCTTGGTCAAGGTGCCGTCGTGGGACGCATTGGCGCTGGTGATCTTGCTGAAATACTCCTCCCACTTGGGCGATTTCATCTGCTCCAGGGGCAGGCCGGGTGAAGCATAACGAGAAGCTACATCCCACCTGCCTGCCCTGACGGCAAAGATGAACTGACGCACCGCTTCCTTGGCTGACTCGATCTCCGCCGCAAAGTTGTCGTTTTCTACCCGCAGCAGCATGAAGGAACCCATGTAGGGTTGAAACGTGAACACCTGCGCCTTCGCGCTCGAGGGCTTGAAAAGCGTGCGCACGCGCGCCTCGAAAACCGGGCCGGGCCGCTCGATGATCGATGCGACGTAGTCGGCTTTGTAGCTGAAAGGCAGGCAGATTCCGTCCAGTTGCCGCGCGTCGCTCAGAACGTCGCCGGAGAGAAACGCGCGCGCCGCCTGCGGATTCCCCTCATCCAGGGACTGATAAATCCTCGTCAGGATGCCGGGGATATCTCTCCTCGCCTGACCCAGCATCGCCTGCGGCGCTTCCCTGCCCGGCAAATTCCCCTGGGATGCGCCTCCATTCGCCCCCGGCGATAGCCGCCGTCCGGCCTCGGCGCCCTTGGGAACGCGCGCCTCGATCGCCGCCAGCGTCAAAGGCCCCGCGCCTTTGGCCCGCAGCGATTCGACGATCGCCGCGCTGGGTGTAAAGGCCAGCCCCCGGCTCTGAATTTGGACGCGCATCGTCGAATCCGGCACATGGCTCGACACCAGTTGCTCAACCTGGGCAAGAGTCAGTTTGGGAACGGCCGGCTGAGCGGCCAAACTCCGGCACCAGAGAGCGGCCGCGACCAGAAAGAAGATCGAGAGGCATACGGCGCCCAGGCGCAGGAACCTCCGCGAGGGAAGAAAGAACCAATCGACTTTCATGAAACAGCCTCCTGGATTTCAACTCCTGGCAATCCCAATCCATCGCCAATCCCGTCGCGCAAGAACCGCTCTCCCCAGGGAGCACGCCGAAGCCGGGTCCCGCTCTTTTCAAAGCGCCGGAGAGGTCGCCGTGCACTCCTCTCCTTGCAGCGCATAGCGGACCACACCCGTGGAGTCGGCGCAGAAGGTGCGGCCTGCATGGCCGGCGGCGGGCTTGCCCACGACGAAGTAGTTGAAGTTCGTTCCGCCGGTCGATGTCCCGGCGGGAATGCTGAGAACAAACTGGTAGTTGTTCTTGGTTCCCGTGGCTAGATCCGCGCCGATAAAGCCGGAGTGGTTCTCGTCCATCGAGTTCCCGTCGGCGGGCGGGCCCAGTTTGCCAAGGGAATCCGTAAACCCCCTCGCCGGATAGGCGTTTGAATAGCTCGCCTCGGCAACCGTCAGCTGGCGCACCAGTTGCAGAGCGGCGCTCTCGTTGTCGATGTCCTGGGCCAGCGAATCCAGCATCGCGCCCTTGTACGGGCCGGCCAGCACCTTACCCGATGTGGAGATGGGGGCAAATGTCCCGCCGACATTGCCGTAGAACACCTTTCCGAAGACACCGGCTACGCCGGCAAGAACCTTCGCCGGCTTGATCGCCCACTTGCCGTCCCTGGTAAGCAAGCCCATCCCGTCATTGGTCGAAGCCGGTTCCAGGTCGCCTTCCCTCACTTGGATGTTGTACTGACCCGGATTGACGACGTACTTGCCCTGCTTGTTGATTGTGCCCGCATGTCCCTCGACCACAACAACCGCCAGACCGCCGGAAAACATGGTGACTCCATCGAATTGCGGATTGATCGCGATCTTTCCAGACGTGTTGATGTAACCCCACTTGTTGTTCATGCGGACCGCCGCCATACCCTCTGAAAAAGTCGTCACAGTGTCGAACTGCGGTCTGATGGCGAAGCTCCCGCTGTGATCGATATAGCCGCACCGGCCTTCGCAGATCCCCGCCAGGCCGTCGGAAAATCCATCGACATCGGCGGATTGAAAGTGGGGCTTGATCGCATAGCTCCCCGACTTGTTGATGAATCCCCAACCGCCATCCGCGCGTACGGCCGCCAGGCCGCCATGAAAGTCCCCGGCCTCATAGAATTGCGGATTGATGGCATACTGCCCGCTCTTGTCGATATAGCCGGTCTGGTTCCCCAGGTGGACCCTCGCCAACCCCTCGATGAATGGGCCCACGCCATCGAACTGGGCAGCGATCGCCAGCTTCCCAGAGGTATCGATATAGCCCCATTTGCCATCCTTTATCACGCCGCAAAGCCCCTCGCTGAAGGCCACCGGACGGCCCAAAACCGAGGTGCCCGCATAGGCATCCCATGCCGGCTGGATAACGACCTTGCCCTCGGCATCGATGAAGCCTGTCTTCACGGTCTTGCCATCCGCGCTCAGCCCCTGAAAGGGATAGATCCCAGGGTCCTGCGCCTTGTAGGCCCCCGCGGGACGATGGAACCACCACCATGCCACGCCGCCCAGAACCGCCAGCAGAATCACCAGGACCCAAACCAGCTTTCTGCGCAGAGACGCAGGCCGGCTCGGGACCGGAGCCGCCTCAACCGAACTCGCCGCAGCGCCTGAACCCGCCGCTCCGCTTCCTTCGCCGCCCGCATGGATCGCCGCGCCGCACTTCCCGCAGAACCTGCGGCCTTCCCCGATCTCGCTGCCACAATCCGGACAAAACATCGGATTCCCTCGCTTTCTCGCCGTTTCAACGCGCTGTTTTTCCCAGGCTTGCGATGGTAATCAACCCGCCCGCCGCGATGGAACAGAAACCCAGCCCCATCAGCCAGAGCCCCGCTCCCGCTACCGACTGAATCAGCGGCACAAAGAGCAACTCGACAATGATCCCCGGCCCGCAGATCGATCCGATCATCACTTGGAAGCCGCCCATCAGCAGCTTCTGCGGAGAAGCCGCTCTGCGGGAGAAATAGAACAACACGCCCGAGGCGATCGCCGCCAGCAGGATGAGATAGACTGCGCCCACAAATTTGGCCATGTCTACACCGGAGAGGCTGACATGATTGAGTTCCGATGCGCCTAACTGGCCCAACAACCCCGAAAGAGGCCCCATATCCGGGGTGGAAACCCAGGGCAGAAAGAAGCCAAACGCCGCCGCAATTGCCCCCGCGCCGATAAACTTCTCGCCCAGCGACAGCGAAGCAAGAAACGATTTGCCCATCGCCGCCACTTCTGCCGCCGAAGGGGGCGCCGGCGGCGCTGCTGCCGGCTGGCGGATGGATGCTTCGACATTCGGAATCGATCGGGACCGCAAGTCGGCTCCGCAAAACTCGCAAAACGAGACGCTATCGGCATTTGCATTGCCACAGGCAGAACAGTTCATGAACAGTCTCCTTCCAGGTTGTTGGTGCTGACTTCGCATGGCCAAAGGAATTGCATCTCCCGGCAGACTCCGGCTGGCCGCTTCCGAAGAATCGCAGGATGTCCAGCAGCCACGATTGGGAGCGGCAATTCTAGATGAGGGAGAGAACGGCGGATCATACGCAACCCAAGAACGGCGTGTCAAGAAGCAATCTGAGGAGAGCCGGCTGCTCCCGCCCGGAGGGGTGCGTGAATCCTCTCTCGAAAACGGACTCCGGCAACTCTTGCGATAATTCCATCAGCCAACAGAACGAGGTCTCGGCCGCCATGTCGAACTTAGCAACCATCCCGCTCCACACCATTGACCTGATTCGCAAGAAACGCGACGGCGGCGCCCTCGACGCGCGCGAAATCCAGTTTCTGGCCGCCGGCGCGGCCAACGGCTCCATCCCCCCCGAGCAGCTCGCCGCTTGGCTGATGGCCAGCTACCTGCGCGGCCTCTCGCTGGACGAAACCCGCTCCCTGACGCTGGCCATGCGCGACTCCGGAGAGATATTCGATCCCGCCCGCCTGGGCAAGGCGACCGTCGACAAGCACTCCACCGGCGGCGTGGGCGACAAGACCAGCTTTCTGGTCGCGCCCCTCGTCGCGGCCTGCGGCTTGGCCGTCCCCATGATCAGCGGCCGCGCCCTGGGCCACACCGGCGGCACGTTGGACAAGCTCGAATCCATCCCCGGCTATCGCACCGCCCTCTCGCTCTCCGAATTCGAGGCAGTCCTGGCCCGCTGCGGCGCTTCCATCGTCAGCCAGACCCCGGTCCTTGCACCCGCCGACCGCACCCTCTATGCCCTGCGCGACCGCACCGGCACCATCGAGAATCCCGGCCTGATCTGCGCCTCCATCCTCAGCAAAAAGCTCGCCGCCGGCCTCGATGCCCTGGTCCTGGATGTGAAAACCGGCTCCGGAGCCTTCCTGCGCAAGCGCGAAGACACCGAATTCCTGGCCGCCCTGATGGTGGCCACCGCCGAGGCCGCCGGCGCCCGCACCGTCGCCCTGCTGACCGATATGGGCCAGCCTCTGGGCCGCGCCGCCGGCAACTGGATCGAGTTGGCCGAGTCGGTCGAGCTGCTGCGCGGCCAGCGCAACTCCGATAGTGAAGACCTGCGCGAGCTTTCGCTCCTTCTCGCCGGCTGGATGATTCACCTGGGCGGCCAGGCCGCCACGCCGGAAGCAGGCTATGCCCGCGCCGAAGCCGCTCTTGCCGGCGGCGCCGCCTTGCGCGCCTTTTTCGCCATGATCGAGGCCCAGGGCGGCGACACAACCGTCTTCGACCATCCCGCGGCCTTCCACAAACCCGGCGCCACCCAGGTGCTCGAAGCCTGGGAAAGCGGCTTCATCGCGGAAATGGATACGACCGCCATCGGCTGGGCCGTGCAGCGCACCGGAGCCGGACGCGAAAAGGAAGGCGAACCCGTCGATCCCCACGCCGGCATCTTGTTTCACGCCCGCCGCGGCGCGCGCGTCGTGCAGGGCCAGCCGCTGGCCACGCTCTATGCCACCAGCGCGGCGCTGCTGCCGGAGCCGGTGGCCATTCTCAGACAAGCGATCACCCTGTCGCCAGCCCCACCGCACGCAGTGCCGCTGGTCAGCCGCATCTTCACCCGCGAGACGGCGGAAGCCTATCTGCAGTCACCGCCCGATTCCTGAAGGGAGAGGAGATCCCCCGGCTCATCGGCGGGAAACACGCTCTCTTCAATCAGCGGCGGGCTCTGATCGAAGTCGCTGAAGCGAAGCCACCTGGGGCGCACCACGAAATACGCAATGCCCGGCCAGCTCATGCGCGCCGGCCCATCGGGCCAGACGGAAAAATACGCCGCCTGATAGCGCTCCAGCTCGGCGCCTTGCGGCTCCATGGCCAGGCCCTCGAACTGCACCGTCTGCTCTCCGCCCCAGCCAACCACGAACGAGCATTGTGGGCGTTCGAGCAGGTTCGGGTACTTTCTTGAGGACTTCACCGTATCGAAGACGATCTCCAGTTCCGCAGTCGTGGCAATGCCCACCAGCGCCGACTGGGGAGTGCCGCTCCTCGATATGCTCGATACAACCCCATAGCGATGCCGTGCCATGAACGAGTGTATGGATGCTTTATCCATGATCACCTCCGGGACCTCCCAACACGAGTTTCATGCGAAGTAATGTAAGGTAATCGAGAACATTTAAGCTAGATATTTAGCCCCGAAGGAGCAAAGTCTTGGATCGATTCACTGGAGTGCTGGGGATTTTGGCCGTGCTCGCAGCGGCCTGGCTGGGTTCGACGGACCGCAAACACATCCGCTGGCGCACCGTGGCCTGGGGACTGGGCCTGCAAGTGGTCTTCGCCTTCTGCGTGCTGCGCTTCACTTATGGCCAGCAGGCCATGGCCTGGGCGGGCGGCGTCATCAACGCCATGCTGGCCTCTACCTTCGCCGGAACCAAGGTTCTCTTTGGCCCGCTGGGCGTTCCCACAGGCTCAATGGGCTCCATCTTCGCCTTCCAGGTGCTGCCCACCATCATCTTCATCTCCGCATTTTTCGCGGTGCTCTACCACATCGGCCTCATGCAGATCGTCATCCGCGGCCTGGCCTGGGCCATGCTCAAAACCATGCGCATCTCCGGCGCGGAAAGCATGAACGTGGCCGCCAGCATCTTCATGGGCCAAACCGAGGCCCCGCTCACCATCCGCCCGTTCCTCTCCAAAGCCACGCGCAGCGAGCTGATGACCATCATGACCAGCGGCATGGCCCACGTCTCCGGCGGCATCATGGCCATGTACATTGCCCAGGGCGTTGAGGCCAAGCACCTGCTGGCCGCCGTCATCATGACCGCGCCAGGCACCATCCTGCTCTCCAAAATGCTCGTTCCTGAAACTGAAGTACCCGCCACCGAAGGCCGCGTCGTCATGCCCAAGGACGAAGAGCACAAGGAAGAAAACTTCATCGGCGCCATCGCCCGCGGCACCATCGACGGCGGCAAGCTGGCCATGAACGTGGCCATCATGCTCATCAGCTTTCTCGCCCTCGTGGCCCTCCTCGACAGCATTCTGCTCTGGGTCCACGGCGGCCTGCCCTGGGTTCCCGGCTCGCTCGGCCAGATTCTGGGCTTCGTGGGCGCTCCCGTGGCCTGGCTCATCGGCGTTCCCTGGCACGACTGCAGCGCCATCGGCAACCTGCTCGGCACCCGCATGGCGCTCAATGAAGTCATCGCCTACATCGCGCTGGGCGCGCAGAAAGCCATGCTCGCGCCGCGCTCCTTCACCATCGCCACCTTTGCCCTGTGCGGATTCGCCAACCTGGGCTCCATCGGCATGCAGATCGGCGGCATCGGCGCCCTCGTTCCCGAGCGCCGCAACGACCTGGCCAAACTCGGCGTCCGCGCCATGCTCGCCGGCACCATGGCCAACTTGATTTCAGCTTCCATCGCCGGCATGTTTCTGGGCTAGAGCTTTTTCTGTAGACTTCCGTGCCCCATCCTTTCCGCTTTTTTCTGCGGAAAGGGTGGGATGCCGATAAAATTCGCGTCTACACAATTTCCGAAACCGCTCCAGTGGTGCCCGCCACACAGAGGTTCGTTTATGTCCTGAAAGGGCACGACTTCAGCCGCAACTGAACCCATCGCAGATTTCGTGTTTTGAAAGGGCACGACTTCAGCCGCAACTGAACCCATCGCAGATCTCGTGTTTTGAAAGGGCACGACTTCAGTCGTGCCGCAAACGACCTGAAATGAGCGGGGCTTCAGCCCCTGAGGGAAGGTTTCAGGAAATTCGATACCAACTCGTAGCCTTTTGAAAATGACCGTATTTGCGGCGGCCTGCACGCGTTCAGGTCCTGATGCTTCTTGTAACTGGCTGTCATCGCTGAGCGTGCGCAGCGAGTCGAAAGCCTGCCCTGGGCACAGTCGAACGACCCGTGTTTCCTTCGTTTCCCCGCTCAAAAAGTTCGTGCCCCACCCTTTTGCGTTCTTTGCGAAAAGGGTGGGAAAGCATGAATCTCAATCGGCCACGCTCCCCGTCCGCAACCGCCTGACCCGGTAAAAAATCGTCAGCGCCGTTACCGACCCGCACGTCAGCAAACTCGCCGCCATCCCCAGGATCAACGAGAGATCCTGCTGGTAGAGCCCATGCACAATCCCGATGGCCTGCAAAATACTGAAGCCGCCAAAGGTAATCAGCGAGATGCCCTCGTCGCTCCTCTTGCGCCATACCGCCAGCAACTGGGGCACAAAGAGCAGCGCGTTGCCCCCCAGTCCCAATCCGAAAATCACCGCGACAATCTGCTTCATCCCTGCCTCTCCCGTGAATCGAAGGATGCCGTTCGTTCTATCCTCTCATTCCGGCAGAAACCGGCTTTGTTATCCTGACTCCGTGGAATATGAACGCCTGCTCTATCCGCCGTACGATGCGCCGCTCATGGAGGCCTACGGCGGCCGCTTCGAATCCGCCTACGTCATTCTTCACCCCTTTCTCGCCGTCCCCGATCCTCTCGCATGGAAGGCGACGAGACTGTATCCGAGCGACGAGCAGATTGGCCGTCTGGGAACGAAATACCCGTGGGCCCGCGTTGCCGCGCACACCGGGCTGAGCGCCTGCGGCAAGCTGAGCCAGGCCCTGCTCACTTCCATCGGAGCGATCGACGAGGATTTGCGCGACGATCCAGCCCGCGACGCGCTCCAGAGCTTCCTCGAATCCGAGCCCGTCTGGATGCCCGAAGAAGGCCGCTTCGAGCCCTTGTTGCGGCCGGATTTTCTTGCCGCGTTTGAAACCGCCGGGCACGATGAATTGATCTTTGTCCCTGAGTTTCCCAACGCCGATCCGATGCAAAAGCTCAGCGTATCCAGGCTCCGGAATCGCGAAGAGGCATTTCCCTCCCGCGGCACTCTCTCCGCCCTCGATGCCTCCTTTCTCTTCACCGTCGATTGGGACAGCTTCTTCACGCTCTTCTACGGCCCGCGCGCGTTTGTCGCCGATGTGGTCCGCCGCAACAACCTCGAAGGCTTCTTCGCAACCCCCACCACCGAGCACTTCTGGTTCAATTACTCGCTGGGCTGCTGTGTCATCACGATGGCGCCCGATGGCTGGATGACCGATTGAAAGCTCGTCCGTCCCCTCTCCGACTCTGCTCGTCGAGTCCGCCTCTTGACACTTCGCAATTTGCGAAGTGACCTGAGACCGTGCATATTGTCACGATCAAGCGCTTGCAGCAGGCTTCTGAGGAGCACCGCGAGGCAGCTCAGGAGATCGGCTCTTGGGCAAGGATCGTGAAATCGGCTCAATGGCGGAACGTTCAAGAGTTGCGGGCAAGTTTCCCCGCTGCGGACGATGTTGACGGCTTTGTCGCCTTCAATATCCGGCGCAACCGCTACCGGCTCATCGCTGCCGTTCACTATGCAAAGGCGATTGACCGACGCATGGCTCTGGGGCATGTGTACATAGGGTCGTTCATGACGCACAAGGAATACGACAGGTGGTGCGCCGCGACCGGGAAGAAGAGGGCGGAATGGCTACACTTCTAGCAAACCCGACGAAGATGATCGAGCGCGGAGCGCCTCACCTGATTCGCTCCGAGGAGCAGCTTGAGGCCTACACCAAGGCCCTCTACCACCTGACTTCGGAACCCCGCCCAACGCCGGCTCAAGTCGAAGCGATCGAATTGCTCACTCTTCTCGTCGAGCGTTATGAAGGGGAGCACTATGTGATCCCACAGACCTCTCCAGCCGATGTGCTCCGCTTTCTTCTTGACCGGCATGGTCTGAAGCAGCGCGACATCGCCGCTGACCTGGGCGGAGAAAGCGTCGTCTCTGAAGTGCTTTCCGGAAAGCGCAAGCTGAATGCTGCGCACATCGAACTGCTCAGCAAGCGGTTCCATGTCTCGCCGGCCGTCTTCTTCCCTGCCTGAAAACCTCCGGCCTTGTAGAATGTGCGAAGCGCATCCTCAGGCCCAATCATGACCTATTTCGACCAAGTCTCTGAAGCCGCGGCGTTTCTGCAAAGCAGAATCGGCGCTCTCCATCCTCAAATCGGCATCGTGCTCGGCTCCGGACTGGGCGCGGTCGCCGATGCTGTCGCCGAGCCGGTCGCCGTTCCCTACGCCGAAATTCCGCATTTTCCCCAGTCCACCGTCGAGGGCCACACGGGCCGCATCGTTGCCGGCCTTCTCGGCGGCGCGCCTGTCCTCCTCATGCAGGGCCGGGTGCATTTCTACGAGGGCTACACCCCACGGCAGGTTACCTTTCCCATGCGCGTCCTGGGCGCCCTGGGCCTCCGCGCCGTTGTCCTCACCAACGCCGCCGGAGGCATCGGCGAGGGCTACCATCTGGGCCAGCTTGTCGCCCTCGCCGATCACATCAATCTCATGGGCTGGAACCCGGCTATCGGCGAAAACGAGCCGCGCTTCGGCTTCCAGCCCGGCGCGGGCCTGCGCTTCTTCGATATGACCGAAGCCTACTCCAAGCGCCTCCGCGCCTTGGCGAAGCAAGCCGCCGCGGACGAGGGCTTTCCTCTCGATGAGGGCGTCTATCTGGCCGTCAGCGGGCCCAGCTTTGAAACGCCCGCCGAAATTCGCGCCTTCCGCGCGATGGGCGCCACGCTGGTCGGCATGTCCACCGTGCCCGAAACCATCGTCGCCCGCCACATGGGCATCCAGGTGCTGGGCATCTCCTGCGTCACCAATCTCGCCGCCGGCCTGGGCGCAACCCCCTTGAGTCATGAGGAGGTCTTCGAGACCGGACGCCAGGTCGAGCACCGGCTGGCCCGCCTCTTCCAGCGGCTCATCCCTCGCATCGCAGTCCTGCTCGAGCCGGGAGTCCCTCAACCGTGACCGACAGCGCCGCCCACCATCCCGCTCCCCAACCCGCTCGCCTTCCTTTTCCGCCCGTGGTCTTGGCCATCGCCGGCTGCTCCGGCTCCGGCAAAACCACCCTGGCCGCCGAACTGGCCCGCGCTCTCGGCGGCATCCATTTCTCGCTCGACAACTATTACCGCGATCTCGCTCACTTGCCCATGGCCGAACGCATCCGCCAGAACTTCGACGATCCGGCCCTCATCGAAAACTCCTTGCTGGCTGCCCAAGTCGCCGCCCTGGCCAGGGGCGAAGCCATCCAGCGCCCCGTGTACGACTTCTCCACCTACACCCGCATTCCCCACCAGACTGAGACCGTCCGCGCCGATGCTTTTCTCCTCGTCGAGGGCCTCTTCTCCCTCTACTACCCTGCATTGCTTCCGCTCTACCAGTTGCGCGTCTACATCGACACGCCCGATGAGCTTTGCTTCGAGCGCCGCCTCAAACGCGACACGGAAGAACGCGGCCGCACCCCGGAGTCGGTGCGCCGTCAATACGAGGCCACTGTCCGCCCTTCGAGCCTGGCCTTTGTCCGGCCCTCCGCCGCGCACGCCGACCTGGTTGTCGATGGAACCGGCGCGCTAGACTGGAAGGTAGAGCGGGTCCTGACCGAGATGCGCAGTCGAGGGCTTTTGCGGAGCTTTCCGGGCTGAGAAACATCCCTTCTCTGCTGCCAACTCTGGTGCATTCACCGAAGATTCATCGGGGAACAATCGGAATCAGGCCCTCGTAGAGATAACGTGAGCACGATGACCGGCAAATCCCCAAACTCGATGAAGCGTAAGGCGGCCATGTGGCTGCGTCAGGGCATCTCGCCCCGCCGCCTGGCGCTCACGCTTGCACTCGGATTCGCCATCGGCTGCATCCCCGTGGTGGGCATCCCCACCGCGTTGTGCGCCCTGCTGGCCCTGGCCCTCCGGCTCAATCTGCCCGCGATTCAAGCCGCCAACTATGCCGTCATGCCCTTGCAACTGGTGCTGATTGTCCCGTTTGTCCGCCTGGGCGGATGGCTCTTCCCTTCCGGTTACAACCACGCCGCAAATCCCGCGGCCCTGCTCCATCTCTCGCCCTTGCACCTGATCTCGCAGTTGGGTTCGCTCGCCGGACTCGCCATGCTGGCCTGGCTGGTCATCGCCATTCCGGCCGTGGCGCTGATGACCGCAACCCTCACTCCGCTCCTGCGCCGGGTTCCGGTCCTGGCCGCGGCGGAGGCCGGCAACTGAGACCGGCTTACTTCCCCGCGTAAGGATCGACGACCGGCTTCGCGCTCTCCAGCCACGCGGTATAGATCATGTCGCGCAACATGCTGGCTCCAGCGGCCAGCCGTTCCGCGGTAAACTCCCGCGACTCGGCCGTTCCCTTGCCCGCAAAGCCTCCGACCTTGTCCAGTTGGTAGACCTTTTCCACATAGGTGGCCGAATGACGCAGATAGGCCACATACGCGTCGAAGATATCGCCCTCGATGGCCTTGGGCGCCGTCATCTTGGCCATGACCTCCGGCTCATGCAGGTTCGCGGCCACAAACGGCCCCTCGAACTGCCAGTGAATCTGGTGGCCGGTAGTATAGCCGTTGGGATTGGCTCCCACCCAGCCGTTGTACTTGTCCGTGGTGTGCAACGGCTGCGAGCCATCGCCCACGTAGTGGCCCATCCAGCCGGCATAGAAGATCGCCACCTGCTCCACGGGACGCGTATCCTGCCCTGCAGCCGCCAACCGCCGGTACTCGCGCAGCGCGGCCTTCAGGCGCTCCCAAACCTCGGTGGTCTCCCAGGGCTGCAGGCCGATCTTTTCCGGCCGCTGCCCAGCGGCAAAGACCTTGGCTTCAAAGTCCAGGCGGCGGCGCGGCAAAGGCCCTAGCGCGTCGGTCGGCTCCAGGTCGATAAAGTGCTCCAGCGCCTGCGCCGCGTTCAACTCCGGCTCGGCGGGCGACCTCCAGCGGTCCGGCTCGGGACCCAGATACTCGATCTCGTTTACGGCCGCCTCGGAACGCAGAAACGCGGGCGCATCGGCCGGGAGGCTGGCGGCTGCCGCGTGATTGATCATGCGGTGGCCTTCGTTGCCCCAGGCGCGGGCGGCCGGCGGCTGGGCAAGGACACAAATCAGCCCGGCCAAGGCCAGGGCTGCATCGGCGAGATGGGAAGATCGACGCGAGCGCAACATGAGGCCAGTATACGGTTGCCCGCGGCGCGTGCTGCTTCAATATCTCGCGAACTGCTCGCTCTCGTTTCCCTCAACGCGGGATCGTTCCGTCCCGCCGGACTCACCGCATTCTGCTCGCCGGTCTTCTCGATTGACGGTTACTGGAACGTTTCGCCCGGCGGGCGCCGTACCGATTTCGGCCGTGACTCCGAGCGCAAACGCTTATACTACCTTCAAATAGCCTGAGGACCAGTTTCGGCCAGTCTACGGGCGCAACACACGGCCTTTCTTGAACGGAAACGTTCTTCCGAAGGCTCCGGTCCAGAGCTGCTGCGCCAGGACCGAGGCCATGGGAAATTGCCTTGGGGGAACCATGCAGATCGGGGTCAACGGAGAAACCACGGCCGCAACAGAGCACTCCGCGCGGACCATCCGGGACGGCATTTCCCAGGTCTGGCCCGCGCTGGCCACTCTGGGCTTTGCGTTGACGGTTCTGGCCGCCGTCGCGCGCCTGGCGGCAGGTCCCCGGTTCGATGCACTGCTCGTCTTCGCCGCCCTGTGCGCCGCCGCCGTTCTTGCCCTGCGCTTGGCCGCCCGCAAGCGGATCTTCCGTGAACCCGCAAGCCCGCCCGCCCGCGATCCGTTCAAAGAACTGCTCGACTCGGCCAGCCTCATCGTCGCCGCCGTCGGCCTCGACGGCCGCATGACCTACGTGAATCCCGCCGCCGAGCGGCTCCTGGGATACCATGCCGCCGAACTGATGAACGAGTGGAGCGTCAAGGAGGTTCTTGCTCCCGGCGAGGCGGCGCATCTGCTTGCCGAAATAAAAAAGCTCTGCGGTCTCGAACGGCCGCCCGAGCCAACCTCCGCGGCCCGTATGGCCGCCTGGCTGGATTGCCTGAGCATGATTCCTCCCAGCCAGGCGCCCAGCTTCGCATCCCAGTTGCGCCGCAAGGACGGCGCTCTGCTCCCGGTCACGCTCCACATCTCCGCCCTGCGCGACGAAACCGGAGCGCTCGTCGGTTTGGCGGTAGTGGCGCTGGAACAGACCGCAATCCTCCACCAGGAACTGGCGCTGCGCGAGTCGCAGGAACGGTATCGCGATCTCTTTGAAAACTCCATCGAGATGATTGCGACGCTCAGCCCGGGGGGGCAGTTTCTCTATGCCAACCCCGCCTGGAAGCGGTGTTTCGGACTGGACAATGCCGCGCTGCTGGCCCTCGATTCCTTCGAAGATCTCTTCCGCCCCAACGGCGCCGCCGAGGTGGCGGCCCTCTTTCGCCGCGCCCTCGATGGAGAAGCCATTGATCGCGCCCCGCTCCGCCACCACACGCCCGATGGCCGCGTCCTGGAGCTGGAACTGAGCCTGAGTCAGCGGCAAAAGGCCGGCAATCCCTTGGCCGTGCGTTGCCTGCTGCGCGATGTAACCCAGCAGAAGCAGCGCGAGCACCGCCTGGCCCTGCAACTCGTGGTCAGCCAGATCGTCGGCGAAAACGCGTCTCCCGAAAATGCCGTCGTCCGCATCCTCGAGGCCCTCTGCGTCTCGCAGGGATGGGATGTCGCCATCAAGTGGGAGGTCAACGCCGAGGAAAACCGGCTCGAATTCTCCACCGCCTGGGGCGCTCCGGGCCGCCGCGTCGAGGCCCTCATTCAAGACAGCATGGGACTCTCGCTGGCAAGCGGAATCGGCCTGCCGGGACGGGTCTGGCAAGATGGCCGCCCGCTCTGGATCTCCGATCTTTCCTCCCTGCCTCCCACTCCGCGCCTCGAGTCCGTCCTGCGCCACGATATGGCCTCCGGTTGGGCCGTGCCCGTGCGTGTTGGCAGCAAGGTGCTGGCCATCCTCGAGTTTTATTGCCATCTCCGGCTCCGCGAAGACCGCGAAGCCATGGCCGCCATGGAGGCGGTCGCCTCCTCGCTGGGACAAATGCTGGCGCGATCCCAGGAGCACGGCCGGGCCGAGGAACTCTACCGCCAGCAGGAGATCCTGCTCGACTCGGTCGCCGACGGCATCTGCGGCGTGGACCGTCATGGCCTGGTCAGCTTCGCCAATCCCGCCGCCGCCCGCCTGCTCGGCGCCCAGGCTTCCACCCTCACTGGCCGGCAGGTGGATGAGCTGCTGCACGGCCTCGCGCCCGCCGACCGCAAATGCGGTGACGATTGCCCCCTCCGGCGCTCCTCCGCTAATCACAAGGCGGCGGCCGGCGAATGCACCATCTTCCGCGCCGACGGAAACGCCTTCCCGGCCGAATACGTCCTCACCCCCATCCTCGATCAGGGCCGTTTCTCCGGCTCCGTGCTCAGCTTCCGCGACATCAGCCAGCGCTATGCCCTCGACCGCCTCAAGGACGAGTTCATCTCCACCGTCAGCCACGAGTTGCGCACCCCCCTCACCTCCATCCGCGGCGCCCTGGGCCTCCTCTCTTCCGGCATCCTCGGCAAGGTCAATGACAAGGCCGCCAACCTGCTCCGCATCGCCCTCACCAACTCCGACCGGCTGGTCCGCCTCATCAACGACATCCTCGACCTGGAACGCATTCAAAGCGGCAAGGAGCCGCTCGCCTTCCGCCCCGTGCAATTGGCCGAGATCGTCCGCCAGGCCATCGACGGCATGGCCCCGGTCGCCGATGCCGCCGGCGTGCAGCTCATCCACGACACCACCCAGGTCGAGATTGCCGCCGACCCTGACCGCCTGCTGCAGGTCCTCACCAACCTGCTCTCCAACGCCGTCAAGTTCTCTCCGCCCAACTCCACCATCTCGGTCATGCTTCGTCCCGGCCTCAACGGCGTCACCCTCTCCGTCATCGACCATGGCCGCGGCATTCCCGCCGATAAGCTCGAAGCCATCTTCGGCCGCTTCCAGCAGGTCGATGCCTCCGACTCCCGTCAGAAAGGCGGCAGCGGCCTCGGCCTGGCCATCTGCCGCACCATCGTCCTGCAACACTCCGGCCGCATCTGGGCTGAGCGCAATCCCGTCCGCGGCTCGACCTTCCGCGTCTTCCTGCCCTACCAGCCCGCGCCTCCCGATCCTTCCAAGGCCCCTGGCGCCCTCTTTGACCAGGAGGCCGGCCACGGCACGGTGCTGCTGGCCGACGCCAATGGCGCTTCCCGGCCGCGCATCGCCGCCCAGTTGGGTCGCCACGGCTACCGCGTGGTCGAAACTTCCACCGTCGAGCAAACTCTCTCCGCGGCCCACGATGGCGTCCAGGCCATCCTCCTCGATACCTCCCTGGACGGCATGAACGGTTGGGAGATCCTGCCCCTGCTGCGCCGCGTCGACCCCCAGGCCCGCACCCCCATCGTTCTGCTCAGCGTTGACCAGCAGGGCCCGCCTAGCCTTCCTCCCGAAGCGCGGGATGCTCTGCCCGCCAACGCTCTGGGATGGGTCGCAAAACCGCTCAATGAGGATGTACTGCTCGGCGAACTGGCCCGCGTGCTCTGCGGTACCGGCGAAAAGGCGCGCATTCTCGTCATCGAGGACGACGTCGATCTGGCCCATGTTATCGCCGAGGTCTTCGCCCGCGACACCATTACCGTCCAATTGGCCTACTCGCTCCAGGCTGCGCTGGATGCCTGTTTCACCTTCCAGCCCCACCTGCTGGTCCTGGACATCGGCCTGCCCGACGGCGACGGCTTCAACATGGTGGACTGGCTGCGCAAGCACGAGGATCTCGCCCGCTTGCCGCTGGTCGTCTATTCGGGCCGCGAACTCTCGCCCGCCGAACGCCGCCTGCTCACCCTCGGCCCCACCCACTTCCTCACCAAGGCCCGCGTCCAGCCGCAGCAGCTTGAAGCCCTGGTCCTGACCTTGCTGCGCAGCTCGCGCCAGATGGACGAGGCTTCTGCTGCGGAGATGCCGGTCCGAAAATCGTAATCGAGCCGCTCTCTGCACACGGCTCTCCGCGACCCCTTTGAATCCCTAGGACTCTGACCGGCATTGCTCAACTAAACTCCTCTCGAGCCAGGCTGGCCTCCGCGGCCATCGACAAGGCTGCCGCGCCGTTCCACAATGGTTGCGGAGGATGTTCCGCCGTGGCGCACAAGATCCTGATTATCGACGACGAAGAGGATATACGCGAGGTGGCCGCCCTCAGTCTTGAAACCGTGGCTGGATGGGACGTGGTCATGGCCAACTCCGGCGCCCAGGGCTTGGCCCGCGCCGTCGAGTACCAGCCCGACGCCATTCTCCTCGACGTCATGATGCCCGGCATGGATGGCCCCACGACCTTCCGCGAACTGCGCAAGAATCCCGCCACGGCCCGCATCCCGGTCCTGCTGCTCACCGCCAAGGTGCAGAGTTCCGACCAGCGCCGCTTCGCCGACCTGGGCGTCGAGGCCGTCCTCTTCAAGCCCTTTGACCCGCTCACCCTCTCCACCCAGATTGCCAGCGTGCTGGGCTGGAACTGAAGGCCGCTCCCGCCATGGCCGCCGCCGATAAGCCCGATCTGAGCCAGGCTCTCGACCGCTTGTGGAGCCGGTTTCTCCCCGAGATCGAGCAGCGGATCGCCATCCTGGAGACCGCCGCCGCGGAGTTTGCCGCCCACACGCTCTCAACCGAACAATGCGAGGCCGCCACTTCCGCCGCCCACAAGCTGGCCGGCGTCCTGGGCGTCTTCGGACTCGCCAGGGGCACCCATCTGGCCCGCGAACTCGAGAATCTGTACTCCAGCAAGGCAGCTCCCGAACCCGCCCTCGGCGCCCGCCTCGCTTCTCTGGCCGCCGAACTGCGCGCCCTTGTCGAAAGCCGCGGCTAAGCCCCCGCACTCCTGAGGAATTACACTTTTCATTGGTGATCCCGCCCGATCCATTTGCGCCCCAGCTTGACCTCGCCTTCGAGGAGCCGCGCCATGCCCGCCGCATCTGGCCGGTCAGCGAGTTGGTGGGCCAGGTCCGCGAACTGGTCGAACTCGAGTACGGCGACGTCTGGGTCGAGGGCGAAATCTCCAACTTCCGCCCCGCTCCCTCCGGCCACGTCTACTTCACGCTCAAAGACGCCGGCGCGCAACTCCCCGTGGTCCTCTTTCGCCGCCAGGCCATGCTGCTGCGCTTCCGCCCCGAGGACGGCCTGCGCGTGCTGGTCCGCGGCCGCATCAGCGTCTATGAACAGCGCGGCCAGATGCAGTTGGTGGCCGAGACCATGGAGCCGGTCGGCGCCGGCTCGCTGCAACTGGCTTTCGAACAGCTCAAAGAGCGGCTCAAGGCCGAAGGCCTCTTCGACGCCGGGCGCAAACGCCCGCTGCCCGCTTTTCCCCGCGCCGTCGGCATCGTCACCTCGCCCACCGGCGCCGTCATCCGCGACTTCCTCAATATCGTCGCCCGCCGCCACTCCGGCCTCAACGTCCTGCTCTTCCCCGTCTCCGTGCAAGGCGACCAGGCCCCCGCCGAGATCGAGACCGCGCTCGCCGGGTTGAACGCCTCGGGGCTGGTGGACGTGATCGTGCTCGCCCGCGGCGGCGGATCGCTCGAAGACCTGGCCGCCTTCAACAGCGAGCGTGTCGCCCGCGCCATCGCCGCATCCCGGTTGCCCGTGGTTTCGGCCATCGGCCACGAAACCGACTTCACCATTGCCGACTTCGCCGCCGATCTCCGCGCGCCCACCCCTTCCGCCGCAGCCGAGCTCATCACCGAAGCCCAGCACAGGATCGCCGAACACCTCGCCGACCAGGATCACCGCCTCGAACGCGCGGCCCGCTTTCAACTGCTGCAAGCGCGACAGCGCCTCACCCGCCTGCCCATCGGCCGCGCCGAGGCGCGCATGAATAGCCTCGTTCACCGCTCGGCCCAGCGCCTCGACGACTTCTCCCTGCGCCTTGAAGCCGCCGCCAGCGACCAACTCCGCCAGCGCCAGCGTCACGTCGCCGATCTCGCCGCCGCTGTGCTCCGTCACGATCCGCGCCAGGGTCTGGCCCAGGCCAGCGAACGCCTCGCCGCCTGCCGCACGCGCCTCCACCGCGCGCTGGAACGCACCCTCCATGCTTCCGCATCCACCGTCGGCGCCCTGGATGCGCGGCTGCACTCGCTCTCGCCCCTCGCCGTCCTCGATCGCGGCTACGCCCTGGTGCTCGATGCCCAAGGCGGCCTGGTCCGCTCCACAGCCCAGCTCGCGTCCGGCGACAAAATCACCACCCGCCTCTCCGACGGAACCTTCACCAGCCGCGTTGAAGCTGCCGCGCAAAACAAAAGTAAAGAAAAGAGAGTATGACCACTGCCACTGCACGCAAACTCTTCGGCACCGACGGCATTCGCGCCGTCGCCGGTGAAACTCCCCTCGACGCAACCACCATCTTCGCCGTCGGCCTGGCCCTTGGCCACTCCCTGCGCAACATGGCCGCCGAACCCAAGGTCATCCTCGGCCGCGATACGCGCGAGTCGGGCCCCTGGATCGCCGCCACTCTCGCCGCCGGCCTGCGCCAAACCGGCGCGCGCGTCGAGAGCGCGGGCGTAATCACCACTCCCGCTGTTGCCTTCCTCGCCCGCACCCACGGCTTCCAAGCCGGCGTCGTCATCTCCGCCTCCCACAATCCCTGGCGCGACAACGGCATCAAGCTCTTCGGCGCCGACGGCTTCAAGCTCGCCGATGCCGTCGAACTCGCCATGGAAGACGAAATCCTTCATCATGCGGCGCGGATCGCAGCGCCCGACCCCGCCAGCCTGCCGCCGGTCGAGGACAACCCGGCCTTCCAGGCCGACTACATCCAGTTCCTCATCGATTGCGTGCCCGGCCTCTCCCTGGCCGGCCTGCGCATGGTGGCCGACTGCGCCAACGGCGCCGCCGCGGCCGTCGCACCCGAGCTCTTCCGCCGCCTGGGCGGCCACGTAACCCTCCTCAACATCGCCCCCGACGGCCGCAACATCAACGACCAATGCGGCGCTCTCCACCCGGCCTGCGTCGCGACGGAAACAAAGAATCGCGGAGCAGACCTTGGACTCACCTTCGACGGCGACGCCGACCGCTGCATGTTGGCCGGAACCCGCCTCAACATCGTCAACGGCGACGCGATTCTGCTGATGGCCGCCCGCGACCTCAAGGTCCGCGGACTGCTCACCGGCGATCTGGTCGTCGCCACCACCATGTCCAACATGGGCCTTGAAGCCGCGCTCAAGCGCAGCGGCATTCGTATGCTCCGCGCGTCCGTCGGCGACCGCTACGTCCTCGAACAGATGCAGAAGCACAACGCGGCGCTGGGCGGCGAGCAGTCCGGCCACATCCTGCTGCCCCATCTGGCCACCACCGGCGACGGCCTGCTCACCGCCCTGGTCGTTCTCGATCTGATCGCCCGCTCGGGCAAGAGCATCGACGAATTGACCGCGGATCTCAAGGTCTTTCCGCAGGTCATCGTCAACGTCAAGGTGCGCGAGAAAAAGCCGCTCGAATCCATCCCGGCCGTAGCCGCGGCCATCCGCACCGCCGAAGAGGAACTGAAGGATTCAGGCCGCGTCGTCATCCGTTACAGCGGCACCGAACCTCTGGCCCGCGTCATGATCGAAGCCGAAAACGAAGACGCCATGCGCCTCCACGCCAACGCCATCGCCGGCGCCATCCGCGCCGAGCTCGGCGTGTAGACGCGAAAATGAAGATCTGATTGGGTGCCTCACCCTCGTCGCTGTCATTCCGAGCGGAGCCCGGCAAAGTTGAAGAACCTGCCTCTTGATCCTTTGCAGCGCTGGTATCGTGACCGGCAAGAGATGGACTTGTCGCGGGAAGGATCGCCGGTCTCCTGACCGGCTCTCCCGGCGGCGTCAGAGCAAGGAACATTTCCTCGTGGTGTCCGCCACACAGATGGTCGTTTGTGTCTTGAAAGGGCACGGCTTCAGCCGCAACTAAACCCGTCGCAGATCTCGTGTTTTGAAAGGGCACGGCTTCAGCCGTGCCGCAAAGAACCGCAAATGAGCGGGGCTTTAGCCTCCGAGGGAAGGTTTCAGGAAATTCGATGCCAACTTGGAGCCTTTTGAAAATGACCGCATTTGCGGCGGCCTACACTCGCGGTCACAGACCGGGGCGGAATCCATAACTCCCCGGCTGCGCCGCCACAATCGAATCTCCGCCTTACTTCAAATCCCGCCAGTTCGCGCCGAAGCCCAGATCCGCCACCAGCGGCACATTGAGCTTCACCACGCCTTCCATCTCCCTGCGCACCAGCGCCTCAATCTCCGCGGTCTCGTCCGCGGGAACCTCGAAGAGCAGTTCGTCGTGCACCTGCAAAACCATCCGCGTCTTGAATGCACGCTCGGCGAGCTTGCGGTCGATCGAGATCATGGCCAGTTTAATGAGGTCGGCGGCCGTGCCTTGCAGCGGCGTGTTGATCGCCGTACGCTCGGCGAATCCGCGCTGGTTGGGATTGCGGCTCTCGATGTCCGGGATGGGACGCACCCGGCCGAAGAGCGTGCGCACGCTGCCCTCCTTCCGCGTCTGCTCCAGAGTCTTTTCGATGAATGCCTTGACTCCCTCATAGCGTGCGAAATACCGCTCGATATAGGCCTTTGCCTCAGCCTGCGGAATCCCCAACTGCTGCGCCAGCCCGAACGCCGAGATGCCGTACACGATGCCGAAGTTCACGGCCTTGGCGCGGGCGCGCGTCTGCTTGTCCATCGTCTCCGCGGGCACGCCGAAAACCTCGCTGGCGGTCAGCGTGTGAATGTCCTCGTTGTTCTGGTAGGCGTGCACCAGCAGCGGATCGCCGCTGAAGTGCGCCAGCAGCCGCAGCTCGATCTGCGAGTAGTCGGCCGAAAGCAGTTGCGTGCCGGGCGCGGAAGTGAACGCTGCGCGGATCTCGCGCCCCAGTTCGGTGCGGATGGGAATGTTCTGCAGATTCGGATTGACCGAGGAGAGCCGTCCGGTGGCCGTGGCCGCCGCTTGAAACGTGGTGTGCACCCGCGACTCGCCATCGGCCAGCAACGGCAGCGCATCGATGTAGGTCGACTTGAGCTTCGACAGATGCCGGTATTCGAGCACCAGCCGGGGAACCTCGTGCTGTTCCGCCAGAAACTCCAGCACGTCCTGCGCCGTGGAAACGGCTTTTCCCTTGCCGCGGCTGGCCGGCGCGGGCAGGCCCAAATGCTTGAACAGCACCTCGCCCAGTTGCTTGGGCGAGTTGACGTTGAAGCGGCGCCCGGCCAGCTCGAAGATGCGCTCGCCCACCCGCTCCAGTTCCACTGCAAATCGCTTCGAGAGCCCGTCCAGCACGCCCAGATCGATGCGCACGCCGGCCTGCTCCATGCGGAAGAGAACCGGCGCCAGCGGCAGATCGATCTCTCGATAAACGCGCTCAACGCCGGCTTTTTCAACTTCGCTCTTCAGCGCCGGAACCAGCGCATGAATCGCTGCCGCGCCCGCCGCCAGCGTGGACGGCGCCGGCTGACTGTTGCGCGCGGCCACATCCGCCAGCGCCTGCGTCGAGTGCGTTGGATTCAGCGCGTACGAGAGCAGCATGGTGTCGTCCACCGCTCCGCGCAATGCAACGCCCTGTGTGCTCAGCAGATGAAGCGCCGACTTCCAGTCGTGCGTCTGCTTGGCCACCGCCGCGTCTTCCAGCAGCGCGCGAAGTTGTTCGCTCAGCGGCAAATGCAGCGCCGTCGCCGCCTCCGCGCAAACGCCCACGCTGAAGCTCGCCTTCTTCTCCGCGGCCTCCGCCACATCCAGCAGCGACATCGACTGCTGCGCTTCGTCCTCCGCCTCCGACTTGGGCGCGGCCAAATCCAGCGCGAAGGCAAACCCGTGCGCGCGCGCCGCCGCATAAAACGCGGCCGCCTGCGCGGAGTCGGGCTCCTCGATCAACTCCACCGAAGGGCCGCCCTCCGCGGGACTAAGGTCGCGCAGCATCGACGTGAATTCCAGTTCGGTGAACAATTCGCGGCAGGCCTCGACATCCGGCGGCTGCGTCTCCATCGCCGTCAAATCCAACTCCAGCGGCACGTGGCTGTCGATGGTCACCAGTTCCTTCGATAGCAGAACGGCATCCCGGTTCTGTTCCAGCGACTCGCGATAGCCTTTGCGCTTCACCTCCGCAAAGCGGTCCAGCACGGCCTCCACGCTGCCGAACTCCAGAATCAGCTCCACGCTGCCCTTGTCGCCGATCCCCGGCGCGCCGGGAATGTTGTCCACCGCGTCGCCGCGCAGCGCCATCACGTCCACCACCTTCTCCGGCGGCACGCCCAGCGTCTCGGTCACCTTCGCGGGATCGAGAATCAGGTTGTCTTTCTGCGGATTGAGAATCTTCACCCGCGGCGTCACCAGTTGCATCATGTCCTTGTCGCCACTGACGATGAAAACCTCGTGCTCCTGCTCCGCGGCCTCGCGCGCCAGCGTCCCGATCACGTCGTCGGCCTCAAACCCCTCGGCCTCCAGAATCGGAATGCGCAGCGCCTCCAGCGCCCGGCGAATATAGGGGATCTGCCGGCGCAGGTCCTCCGGCATCGAGGCGCGGTTGGCCTTGTAGCCCTCGTAGCTCACCTCGTCGAAGCTCTGCGTCTTGCCGTTCCACTTGCGCAGCGGGCCCATCGCGCGCGCCCTCTCGTCGCGGAAGACCTCGCCGCTCACGTCGAAGACCGCGGCAAAATACTGCGGCTGAAAATCCTGCCGCAGTTTCTTGATCATGTTCACGAAGACGTAAATCGCCGCCGTGGGCAGCCCGCCGCGGGTGCTCATCGGCCGCGAGCGCTGCATCGCGTGGTAGGCGCGGAAGATGAACGACATGGTGTCCAGCAGGAATACGGGCGGCTTGGCTTGGTCTGTCACGGTTCCGAGTTTAACAGGGATCAGAGATCGGCGGTCACCCCAAAAACATGCAATCCCCATAGCTGAAGAAGCGGTATTTTTCCCGAACCGCATGGCCATAAGCACCCAGCACCCGTTCCCGTCCCGCAAAGGCGCTCACCAGCATCAGCAGGCTCGACTGCGGCAGGTGAAAGTTGGTCAGCAGCGCCCCCACCAGCCGGAACTGGAATCCCGGCGAGATAAAAATCTCCGTCACGCCGTCGTGCGGACGAAGCGGCTCGCCGTTTGCCTCCAGCGCGCAATGCTCCAGCGTTCGCACCACCGTGGTGCCCACCGCCACAATCCTGCGGCCCTCAGCCACGGCGCGGTTGACCGCCTCCGCCGTCTCCGCGCTCAGCGTGTAGCGCTCGCGATGCAGATGTACCTCATCCACCCGCTCCACGCGCAGCGGCGCAAAGGTGCCCAGCCCCACGTGCAGCGTCACCCGCGCAATCTCGACGCCCTTCGCCGTCAGTGCCTCCAGCACCTGCGGCGTAAAGTGCAGCCCCGCCGTCGGCGCGGCCACCGATCCGCGTTCCCGCGAGAAAACCGTCTGGTAGCGCTCGCGGTCCGCATCGGCATCGTCGCGGCGGATATAGGGCGGCAGCGGCATATGGCCGATGCGCTCCAGCACGGCAAAAAAATCATCCACCGGCTCGAATTGCAGCAGTCGCTCGCCGAACTGGCCCCGCTCCAGCACCTCGGCTTCCAGCGCGACTTCGCCGCTGGGCGCCGGGAAAACCAGGCGCTCGCCGATCGCCACCTTCCTGCCCGGCCTCACCAGCGCGCGCCACTGGTTCTCGCCCGCCGGCTCGGTCAGCATCACCTCGATGCGGCCGGTGGGTTTCTCGTGGTCGCGCAGCAGCGTGCGCCGCCCATAAAGCCGCGCCGGAATCACACGGCTGTCGTTCAGCACCAGCAGGTCGCCCGGCCGCAGCAGCGAAGCAAACTCGGCAAAACGCGCATCCCGCACGGCGCCGGTCATGCGGTCCACCACCAGCATGAGGTCCAGGCCGCGCTCCGTCGGCGGCTGTTGCGCAATCAACTCCGCGGGAAGATCGAAATCGAAATCGGCGACGCGCAGGCCGGCCGCCGCTTCGTGTTTCTCTGCCCGTCCGCTCACGCCCGCGCCTTCTTGAAGTACTCCAGCGCCCGCAGCCGCGCGCGTTCGATGGCGGCATTCAACTCTGCGCGCTTGGGCTCGAACTCCTCGGCGTCTAGATCGGTGGAAACTCGCGTCCATTGCGCCCAGCTCACCACGATCCGCGTGAAGGGCTTGGGCACCAGGAAACGGTCCCAGGAGCCAAGCGTCCAGGCGTGTTCGGGTTCCAGGTGGAAAGCGCCGATCGGCGCGCCGGTCATCTGCGCCAGCTTGATCGGCCCCATCTTCGTTTGATAGATCGGTCCCAGCGGCCCGTCTGCGGTAAAGATCGCCGTCTTCCCGCTCTCGAGGATGTGCTTTAATCCCAGCAACCCCTCGCGCCCGCCGCGTGAGCTGGAGCCGCGCACGGCATCGAAGCCGAACATCCTCAGAATCTGGGTAATCAGCTCGCCGTCGAAACTGCGGCTGATGAGAATCACGGCGTGGGATTTGCGGAAGTAAACCGTGCAGGGCAGCACGCACTGGTGCCAGAAGCAGTAAATCTCCGGCCCCGGTTTTTCGCCGAAGAGCACGGGGACGACTCCCTCTTCGGCAATCACCTCAAAACGCCAGGTGCGGCTCACGACCCACAGCAGCGCCCACACCACGCGCGGAACCACCGCCAGCACAAGGCGCTGGGTAAAGCTGAATCGCGAGCTTCGTTCGGCGGTCACTCCCATGATTCTAGTGGAAAGAGCAGCGTGAGCGGGGCCAGCGGCGTTTGCGGGGTTGGCGAGGCCTCCGCTTAAGTCGCTGTTTTGCAAGCGCACGGCTCCAGGCGCAACGAAGCCCGTCCGAGATCTCGTGCTTTGAAAGGGCACTGCTTCAGCCGTGCCGTAAGAGCCTCGGAATCGACCTGGGCTTTATAGGCTGCGGAAACACACCGCCTTGTAACAAGGCACGACTTCAGTCGTGCCGCAAAGAGGCCGGGATGATAGATCTGTAAATACCCCTCGGCAGAGCCGCGGGCCTTAGAGCATTTTTGCTTTTTCTGTAGACTTCCGTGCCCCATCCTTTCCGCTTCTTTTCGAGAAAAAACTGCGGAAAGGTGGGATGTCGATAAAATTCGCGTCTACACAATCTCCGAAACCGCTCCAGGATGGGTGGCCCCCTCCAAGGGGCCTGTGTAGAAGCGCTCCAGTCGCCAGCAACCCATCCTCCGCGCCGTAGGCGCAGTGGTTGTTAGCCCCGCGCTTCAGCGTGGGGTTGGCGAAACCAACCATTCTGCCCGAGTCCCGTAGGGACGGCGCCCAGGCTCCGCGCCTTCCAACCTGGTTGCCGGAAGAAGCTAAAAAAACAAACCGCGGACGACTCCCGCACATGTCAAACGGCTACTGCCACCCCGGCAGAGCCGGGGGATCTCCTCACCCTTTGGCCTCTGAGAGAAGCCTCTTCTACGCATTCAACCCATGCGCGGGCACCTGTAAATGCCCCTATTTGCGGCGGTCTCGTCGCTCCGCTAACACCGCCAACTCCGCCTTTCAACTGTACCGCAGCCAGCGCAGCAGCTCCGGCAGCGTGGCCCGTTTGCCATACATCAGAATCCCGATGCGGTAGAGGCGCGACGAGAACCAGAGAATGCCCCAGATGCTCACGGCCAGCAGCCCGATCGAGGCCGCGAATTGCCACAGTGGCGGCGTCTCCAACCCCATCCGCGGAATCATGACAAAGGGCGCGGTCGGCGGAAACAGCGACAGGGCAATGCCCCAGGCCGAGCCGGGACTGTTGAGCAGATAGGGAAGAATGCCAAAGCTGAGCCAGACCGGAACCACCGCCAGCGGCATATACATCTGCAGTTCCTGGGCTGTCTCGCAGGTGGCGGCCAGGCCGGAAAAGAACGCGCTGTACAGGAAGAAGCCCAGCACAAAGTACACCGGAAACAGAAGCCCCTCGGCCCATGAAAAATGCAGCGCGAAATCTCCGCTGAGCAGCGGCGCGGCCAGCGCGGAGCCCGTCAGCAACGCCGCCGCCACCACCCAGATGGCCATCTGCGTCAGGCCCACCGCGCCCACGCCCAGCAGTTTGCCGGCAAGCAGATCGTCGGGCCGCGCCACCGCGAGCATCACCTCGAAGATGCGCGAGCTCTTCTCTTCCACCACCGAGCGAGCCATATCCATGCCATAAAGCAGGATGGGCATCGTCAGCAGAAAGGCCATCGCGAACGCCTTGTAGAACGACGCCAGCCCATTGCTCTTGGCCGCTTTGCCCTCTTTGTTCAGTTGCAGGGTCTCGATCGTCACTTCTTTCAACAGCGCATCGGCATCGGCCTGCTTCATGCCTCGGTCCATCAGCCGCTCGCTCGTCAAACTGCGGTTCAAAGCTGTCTCCAGCCTGCCCTTGGTGGCAAAATCCACCGACGATTGCGCGGTGTACGTGGCGGACGGAACTCCCGTGGAAGTGTTTTCAATCGAGAGCAGCCCATCGATAGCCTTGTTCTGGACGAGTTTCAGAAGAGCGGCGCGATCTTCCTGGGTTGCCGGAGCAACCACATCCACGGTAAACTTCGCATCCTTGTCGCTCAGCATCTGGCGGCGTATTGCGTCGGCCAGCGGCGCGCTGTCCGCGGCAATCGCCACATGCTTGCCCGCGTCGACGTTGTGGCCGGTGAAATAGCTGGCGCCCAGCATCACGATAATCAGCAGCGGCACCAGCACCGTGGAAAACTTGAAGGCCCGTCCGCGGATTTGCTCCAGGTATTCGCGCTTGGCAATCAGAAAAATGTTACGCATGAGTCTTGCCTCCCACGGTCTGGATAAAGATCTCTTCCAGCGACGGCTCCACCAGCTCGAAGCGGTAAATGGTGGCCACGGCCGCGGCTTCGTGCAGCAGCTTCTGCGCGTCGCCGTGCGGATGCAGCTTGATCTCCGCGTGCCCCGAGAAGTTTTTCGCCTCCTCGACCTCCGTGCTGTTCAGAAAATCGGAGCTGCCTTCGAACTCCACGATCACCCGGTTGCGCTCGTAGCCGGCCTTGATCTCGCGCAGATTCCCCGCCAGCACCGCCTCACCATTGTTGATAAGGCAGATCGTGTCGCACAGCTTCTCCACCTGGTCCATGCGATGGGTCGAAAACAGAATCGCCTTGCCCTGCGCCTTCAGCTCCAGCAGCGTCCGTTCCACCAGCACCGCATTCACCGGGTCCAGCCCGCTGAATGGCTCGTCCATGACAATCAGTCCCGGTTCGTGCAGCAGCGTGGCAATAAACTGGATCTTCTGCTGCATGCCCTTCGACAGTTCCTCGGTCTTCTTGTGCAGCGCGTCGGCAATCTCCATGCGCCCGGCCCAGTCGATGGCCCGCTTGCGCGCCTCTTCCGCCGCCACTCCGTGCAACTGGCCGAAGAAGACCAGTTGGTCCAGGACCTTCATCTTCCTGTACAGGCCGCGCTCCTCGGGCAAGTAGCCCACGCGCTCCAGGCTCTTGCGCTCGAAAGGCTTCCCGAAAAGGCTCACCCGGCCCGAGTCGGGAACGGTGATGCCCATCATCATGCGGATCGAGCTGGTTTTGCCCGCCCCGTTCGGCCCCAGCAGGCCGAACATCTGGCCCGCCTCGATCGATAGACTCAGGTTGCTCACCGCAACCTTGCTCTCGTAGGCCTTGGTCACTCCCGCGAGTTCGACAACTGCCATGGATTCTCCCGCCGTTCGTTTCCTGCTTTGCGGATCGATCGCTTTTCCAGGCTTCGATCCGTACACAAGCCAACTCCCTCATCCCGGCGCACATCCTGCCCGGCGCCGCGCCTGCACACGATCAATAACTCATGGGATTCCTGGAAACACTGTGGTTGGACCGGGGATGCACTCTCACCTGAAGTGTAGCAAAGGCCTCGCGCACAGCATCTCCTGGCTTCGATACGCAGCGAATCCCGAATCGGTTCCAGCCCGGTTCCTTCCTCTCCGCTGCTCCTGCTCCTTCGGCTTCGCCCCTCCGTAACTACACTGGTACGATTCCTCTCTGCCCGCCGTCTTTGACTTGGAAACAGAAAGAAATGTGCTGACCCCGGCGGAGACGACTTGCTATATTGGCAAAAGAGTAACAGGAAGAACCCAATGGAAAACTTGCTGAAAATGCAAGACATTCTCAAGGTCGACCCCACTGCCGGACCGGCGTACAAGCCTCAGTCCATCGCCGACCTTGACGTCCGCCAGACGGTTTTGGAAGACATCGCCCTTAAAACTCTCTATCTCTCCGGCCCCTTCTCGGTTCTTGAGCTTGCCAGTCGCACGCGGCTCAGCTTTGAAGTAGCCAACGAACTCTTCACCCGCTTGCGCGCGGAACTCTTATGCCAGGTCACCGGCATGACCGCCAATGTCCCCGAGATCGCCATCACCTCGCAAGGCAGAACCAGGGCCCTGGAACTGCTCTCCCAAAGTCAGTATGCGGGCGCGGCGCCGGTCTCCTTGGCTGGCTATGTGGCCCAGGTGCGCAAGCAGAGCGTCCGCAACGTGCAGGTGCATGCCGCCGACGTGGAGCGGGCCTTTGCCCATCTGGTCATCGACGGCAAAACCCTCTGGCAGTTGGGAACGGCGCTCAACTCCGGCTCCTCGGTCTTCCTCTATGGCCCGCCCGGCGTGGGCAAAACCGCCATCGCCGAAACCTTCTCGCGCGTGATGGCCGAGGATGACATCTGGGTGCCCTACGCCGTCGAAGTCGATAGCCAGATCATCACCGTCTACGACCCGGTGATTCACAAGCGTTCGGCAAAGCCCGTAATCGCTGACCAGGATGAGCGCTGGGTCCGCTGCTGCCGCCCCGCGGTGCTGGTCGGCGGTGAATTGACGGTCGAGATGCTCGACCTTCAATTCAACCCCGGCACAAAATTCTATGTCGCCCCCGCGCAGATGAAGGCCAATAACGGGGTCCTCATCATCGACGATTTCGGCCGCCAGCGGGTTCGCCCTGAGGAACTGCTGAACCGCTGGGTCGTTCCGCTCGATCGCGGCATCGATTTCCTCACCCTGGTGGGCGGAAGAAAAATCGAGATTCCCTTCGAAATGCTGGTCGTCTTTGCCTCCAACATGGACCCGGCCGAACTGGTCGACCCCGCCTTCCTGCGCAGGATTCAAACCAAGATCAAGATCGGCGAGGTGGCCGACGAGCCCTTCTGCGAAATCTTTCGCCGCGTCGCCGCCAGCCAGGGGATGGTATGCGCCCCCGCCATTCTCAACGACCTCATCGATCTGATCCGCAACACCCTCCATCACGAGTTGCGCGCCTGCTATCCGCGCGATCTGGTCAACCAGGTCTGCTGGGCCGCGCGTTACGAAAATCGAAAACCCGTCCTCGATCGCAATGCCCTGCTCAAGGCTGTGGAGGCCTACTTCCTGCCGATGCGGTAGAGCCGCATCGTTCCATGCCGTTCCGCGCCCCATGCCTTCCCCGCCGCCTGCGGCAAGGGAGAGAAAGCCGCCGGCGCCATTTTCTTCCCCCGGCTTCGACGGCAAGCCTGCCCCCATCGGCCGCTTCCATTCGCCCTCGCCCGCCGCGCGGTTGTAGCATCCAAAATGTGCCCAACCTCGACACTCCGGCCATGTACGTGCGCGGCGTCGGTCCAAAGGTGGCGGAACTGCTCGCGGCCAAGGGTATCCTCACCGCCGAGGACCTGCTCTACCACCTGCCCTTCCGCTATGAGGACCGCCAGAACCCGCGCAGCCTCGACGAACTCCAGCCGGGCGAAACCGCCAGCGTCATCGCCGAGGTCCGCGGATCGGCGCTGCTGCGCACCCGCAAGGCGCCCATCTTCGAGTTGACCGTGGGCCAGGGCCGTCTGGCCATGAAGTGCATCTGGTTCAACGGAACCTATCTGAACGGCAAATTCCACGCCGGCCAAACCGTGGCCGTCTACGGCAAAGTCGAGCCCTCCCGCTCCACCGGCAACTTCAAGATGATCCAGCCGCAGTTTGAGTTGCTGCCCGACTCCACCGACGACGCCGAGACGCAGATGCTCGAGGTGGGCCGCATCACTCCGGTCTATGAATCCCTGGGCGGCGCGCGCCTCGCCTCCCGCTGGCAGCGCAAGACCATCTTCAATCTCCTCGACTCCATGCGCGGCGCGGTGCCGGAGTGCCTGCCCAGCGAAATGCGGGCGCGCCTCGATCTCCCCGATCGCGAAACCGCGTTGCGCCAGGTGCATTTCCCGCCCGAAGGCACGCCCTTTGCCCAACTGCAAGCCGCGGCCACACCCGCCCACCGCCGCCTGATCTTCGAGGAACTCTTCTTCCTCGAGCTGGGCCTCGAACTCAAGCGCCGCCGCCTGCGGGAGCGCGCCGGCATCGGCTTCGCCGCCACCGACAAGGTCCGCGAGGCCATCCGCGAGGTCCTTCCCTTCCATCCCACCAGGGCGCAAAAACGGGCCCTGGGCGAAATCGTGGCCGACATGCGTAACCCCAGCCCCATGCGCCGCCTGCTGCAGGGAGATGTGGGCTCGGGCAAAACCATCGTGGCCCTCCAGGCCATGATCGTCGCCATCGAAAACGGCTACCAGGCCGCCCTCATGGCGCCCACTGAGATCCTCGCCACGCAGCATTTCCTCGCCATGCGCAAGCTCCTTGAAAAGTCCTCCCGCAAGCCGCGCATCGTGCTCCTCACCGGCTCGCTCGACGAGGCCCGCAAGCGCCATACCCGCGCCCTCATCAACCGCGGCGAAGCCCAGTTGGTCGTCGGCACCCACGCCCTCATTGAAGAAAAGGTCGAGTTCGAACGCCTCGGCCTGGTCGTGGTCGACGAGCAGCATCGCTTCGGCGTCATGCAGCGCTTCAAGATGATGAAAAAGCCCCACCAGGCCGAGCCCGATGTCCTGGTCATGACCGCCACGCCCATCCCGCGCACCCTGGCCCTCTCCCTCTACGGCGACCTCGACGTCAGCGTCCTCGATGAATTGCCGCCGGGCCGCACGCCCATCGTTACCCGCCGCGTTCCCGGCGAAATGGCCTCCGAGGTCTGGGATTTCCTCCGCAACCAGGTCGCAAAGGGCCGACAGGCCTACATCGTCTATCCGGTGATCGAGGGGACAAAGGAAGACGAGCCGGAACTGGACTTCTCCCACGACGATCCCCAGGCCGGAATCGAGCCGCCGCCCGCGCCCAAGACCCTCCGCAAAGGAAAAACCGCGGAACTCTTCCCAAAAACGGCGCAGGAGACCAATCCCGGCGCGAAATCGGGCCTGAAGTCGGCCGTCGAGATGCACGAAAAACTCCGCGCCGGCCCGCTCGCCGGCCTCCGCGTGGGCCTGCTCCACGGCCGCCTCGACGCGGACGAGAAAGAGGTCGTCATGCGCCGCTTTCAGCGCGGCGAAATCGACGTGCTGGTGGCCACCACCGTCATCGAGGTCGGCGTCGATGTCCCCAACGCCACCGTGATGGTCGTCGAGCACGCCGAACGCTTCGGACTGGCCCAGTTGCACCAGTTGCGCGGCCGCGTCGGCCGGGGAGCGGCCAAAAGCTACTGCATCCTCATCGCCGGCCCCCGCGTCTCTCCGCTGGGCGAGGAACGGCTCAATGCCATGGTCCGCACCCAGGATGGATTCGAATTGGCCGAACTGGACCTGACCCTGCGCGGTCCCGGCGAGTTCTTCGGTACCCGGCAGGCCGGGCTGCCCGAGTTTCGCGTGGCCAATCTGCTCCGCGACCGGCAGTTGCTGGAACTGGCCAAGATGGAAGCGGCCCGCTTTGCCCTTGCCCCCGGAGATGAGGTCACGGCGCCCGAGCGGGCGCGCGTCCGGGCGCGGCTCAAGGAAGCATGGCAGCGGCGCTATGGATTGGTCGAGGCGGGCTGAGCCGCCCATCGGCATCTGGGCGGCCTGGGCAATGACCGGGGAACGCGCAAAGCGTGGCCTTGCGAAATCGGTTTGAGAGCGGCCTCACGCCACTTCGATCGCCCGCGACCGGTGCACCATCTCCACCGGAAATGTCTGGATCTCCAGGTCGATGCTGGCGATCTCCGTGCCGCAATCCCGCGGCTGGCTGCGCGTGCACTGGCAAAGTTCCGTAAAGCGAATATGCCCGTTCTGGCTCAGCTCCAGTCCGGCGGCGATCATCACACTATAGATATCCACACAAACTTGCCGTTCGAATTCAAAAAGGATATTCACCGTGCCGGTGTCGTTTGCCCCCCGGCTCAGCACCCACCCCCCGCAGCCGAGAATGGCTCCCGTGAGGGTCTGAACCAGCCGCGAAGGCTCCTCGATCGAGACCGCCTTCATCTGCATCGCCCACGGTACGCTCATCGCTCGCTCTGTCTCGATTTCCGGCATCCACAGCCTCACTTCCGTCTTATCGGAGCCGGTCGGCGCAGCGTGACCCCCTGTTCAGGAGTCGAACGGCCTTGACCGGCTTTGGAACATTCGTGTTTCCCAGGAGTCACGGCATACCTGGCGCTGGTAATTCAGAACCCCTCCTGCACACCCGGCGAACCGAGACTTGCCCCTCAAGAAGCATTGCTGGCGGACAGCCACACGCACCCGACAGAAGCAAATTGGTGTAGCTTGAATAACAGCATGATTATCGGCACCGGAATCGATCTTGTAGAGATCGCGCGCATCCAGAAATCTGTGGATCGCTACGGCGGCAGATTCCTCGACCGCGTCTATACCGCCGCGGAACAGGCCTACTGCCTGCGCAAGCGAAATTCGGCCGAAAGCCTGGCCGCCCGCTTCGCCGCCAAGGAGGCCGGCGCCAAGGCCCTCGGAACCGGAATCAGCTTCGGCGTCAACTGGCTGGAGATCGAGGTCGTCCGCGAACCCAGCGGAAGACCCTCCCTCCGCTTCCTCGGCCGCGCCGCCCACATCGCCGCCCGCCTCGGCGTCGCCCGCGCCTCCCTCTCCATCACCCACTCCCGCGACCTGGCCATGGCCAGCGTCGCGCTCGAAGACGGGCGGTAACCCACGCCCCTTCTGCTATTCTCAAGGCGACAACCTGCTCATTTCAGCTAGGGGAGTTCCGTGCCAAGCCGCAAAGAGATTCAGTGGTCGCAACTGAGAGTGGGAGCTTTGGTCCTGTCGGCCATGGTTGTGCTGATCGCCCTCATCTTTCTCATGTCTGGCTCCTCCGGCGGGCTGTTTGCGCGCAAGCTCCTGCTCCGCTCCTACTTCGAGAATGCCTCCGGCCTCAAGGACGGGGCCCCGGTCACCCTCGAAGGCGTCACCATCGGCAACGTGATTCATGTCCGCGTGGTCCCCGCCCGCAATCCCACGCCGGTCGAGGTCACCATGCAGGTGGGCCGCGAATACGTGCCCGCCCTGCACGCCAATTCGACCACTTCGATCGCCCAGGCCGGCGTTCTGGGCGACAGCTTCGTCGATATCGACTCCGCCCACGCCAGCGGCCCCCCTCCGGTCGACAACGCCGAACTCCGGGCCACCGGCTCGCCCAGCATCCAGGACGTGATCCGCACCAGCCAGGTCTCCATCGAGGAGGTCAACGCGCTGCTGCACAAGGTGGAAACCCTTGTGGATACCCTCAACACCAAGCGCGGCGCCATGGGCGAGTTGATCAACGATCCCGAACTGGGCAGAAAAATCACGCAAATCGCCGCCGACCTGCAAACCATCACCGGCGCCGTGGCTCAAGGCAAGGGTTCGCTGGGCAAGCTGGTCAATGACGACACCCTCTACACCCGCGCCAACTCCGCCATCGACCGGCTCGACAAGATCGCCACCGCCCTCGACCAGGGCAAGGGCAGTGCCGGCAAGCTGCTCAAGGACGACACCCTCTACAACAATCTGAACTCCGCCGTCGCCAACACCAATCAACTGGTCTCAGAGATCAACGCCGGCAAGGGCAGCCTGGGCAAGCTGGCCAAGGACCCCGCCTTCGCCGAAAAGCTGGACGACACTCTCTCCCGCCTGGACGGCATTCTGAAGGGTGTAGACGAAGGCAAGGGCACATTGGGCCAGTTGGTCCAGAACCGCTCCCTCTACGACCACGCCGACCAGACCCTGGATCAGACCCAGCAGTTGGTGAAGAGCATCCGCGATGACCCCAAAAAGTACCTGGTCATCCGTCTGAAGCTCTTTTAAGAGCGGATTCCTAGATAGCTCCGCAATTCCAACGAGCTGTCCTCCTGAGCGGAGCGCAGCGGAGTCGAAGGACCTGCGTTTGTTTTTCAGAACGACGTCAGCACCGCGATGCGCTGGCCGTGGAACTGGAGCATTTTTGCTTTTTCTGTAGACTCCCGTGCCCATCCTTTCCGCTTCATTTCGAGAAAAAACTGCGGAAAGGTGGGATGCCGATAAAATTCGCGTCCACACAATTTCCGAAACTGCTCTCGTGGTGTCCGCCACACAGAGGTTCGTTTATGTTTTGAAAGGGCACGGCTTCAGCCGTGCCGCAAAGAACCGCAAATGAGCGGGGCTTTAGCCACTGAGGGAAGGTTTCAGGAAATTCGATACCAACCTTGGAGCCTTTTGAAAATGAGCGTATTTGCGGCGGCCTACACTAGATTCCAGTCATCATTGCCTGTTTGCGGCTGCCCCATCCTTCCGCAGTTTCATCGCGGAAGGATGGGAAACCATGCAAGCTAACCCGCTAACTCGCCGCCCCGGAACATCTTCCAGAACTCCACAAACCCCTTCAGCCGCACCACCTGGAAGTAGTCGCTGGCCACCAGGTAAAAGACCGCCGCCGCCAGCCACACTCCATGCATCGCCTCCGGGCCGAGTTGGTCGCTGAAAGGCAGCGGCGCGGCCGACAGCACCATGGCCAGCACGATCAGCGCCAGCTTCACGATGCCCATCACCAGGTTGATCTCGGCCAGCTTGCCGCTGAATGCCTTTCCCAGCCTGAGACTTTGCCCAAGAGACGAAAGCGCGGAGCGCTCCTCCAGCAACATCAGCAGCGGAGCGATCGCCAGCGTCCAGCTCACCAAAGCAAACGCCGTGAAAAATCCCAGCGAAAGAAAGATCGCCCAGAAGGCGTAGCCCACCAGGTCCGGCTCGCCGGTCGAGGGGATGTGCGTGGCCGCGACCCATTCAATCGAGTGGAACCATCCCCAGCAGGTAGCCGCGAGCAGAGCCAGCCAGGCCGCCTGCAAAGCGATCGCCGCCGCGGGCCGGAAGCCCAGCCGAGGCTCCATCCGCTTCAGAACCATGCTGCGTCCCAATCCGGAGACCACCACCCAGCCCAGCGCGGCCGCGGGCAGCAGCCAGCGCAGAACGGCGGCAACGAACGGCTCGTAAAGTGTCCACGCGTTGGCCAGTTGCACCGCCGCTACCCAGGGATTTTGCGGATCGATCGCGTTCAGCCCCGCGGACTCCGGCGGAAGCGCCCTAAGAATGCGCTGCGCCTGCACCCAGCAAACCGCCAGCAGCGGAATCCCAAAGATCCACCGCCACGCCACCTCGATGGCGGTCAGCGAGGGCCGCGCGAAGACCCAGCCCATCTGGCCCACCAGCGACTGGGTCCCGCGCAGCGGCGCAGCCACGTTATTTCACCACAGAGGTCCCCGGCGACAGGCCTTTGTCGCTGGGGTGGACCACCAGGTTCACCAGCTTGCGCGGAACCAGGATCACCTTGGCCACCGTCTTGCCCGCGGTCCGCGACTGCACCTTTTCGTCGGCCAGCGCCGCCGCCTCGATGATCTTGGGCCCGGCGTCGGCAGCCACCCGCACCACCGTCACCAGTTTGCCGTTGATCTGCACCGGAATCTCCAGCTCGTCTTCCTTGGCCAGATCGGGATCGCTCTTGGGCCACGGCGCGCGCAAAACATTCCCTGCTTCGCCCAGCTCTTCCCACAACTCCGCGGCCAGGTACGGCGCGAACGGAGCCAGCAGCAGCACCAGCGAACCCAGCAGTTCCCGCACCGCCAGCGCCGGCACTTCCCCCGCCGCCAGTTGCCCATCCGCCGCCTGGATCTCGTTCACCAGCTCCATGATCGCCGCCACGCAGGTGTTGAAGTGCCAGCGGCCGGAAAAGTCCAGCGTGACCTTGGCGATGGTCTGGTGCAGCTTGCGCACCAGTTTCAGCGACGTGCCGGTGGGCGCAGCCGCCGCCTCGCCAGCCCCCGCGCGGGCCATCGGCGCGTACTTTGCCACCAGCCTCCAAACCCGCGCCAGAAAGCGGCTCACACCGGCCACGCCGTCTTCCTGCCAGTCCAGATCGCGGTCCGGCGGCGCGGCAAACAGCGCGTACATCCTCGTCGCGTCGGCGCCGTAGCGGGCGATCATCTCGTCGGGCGAAATCACGTTGCCCTTCGACTTGGACATCTTCGCCCCGTCCTTGATGACCATCCCCTGCGTAAACAGCCGCCGCGCCGGTTCGTCGTTCACGATCAGTCCCAGGTCGCGCATCACCTTGGTCCAAAAGCGCGAATATATCAGGTGCAGAATCGCGTGCTCCACGCCGCCGATGTACTGGTCGATCGGAAACCAGTACTGCGCGGTTGCTGGGTCGAACGGCCCCTTCGCGTTCTTCGCGTCCGTATAGCGGTAGAAGTACCAGCTCGAATCGACAAACGTGTCCATCGTGTCGGTCTCGCGCCGCGCCGGCCCGCCGCACTTCGGACACGTCGTGTGCAGGAACTCCGGCACCCGGCTCAGGGGCGATCCGCCCTGCTGCGTAATCTCGATCTGCGCCGGCAGCACCACCGGCAACTGCTCGTCCGGCACCGTCACCAGCCCGTCCTTTTCGCAGTGAATCATCGGGATCGGCGTGCCCCAGTACCGCTGCCGGCTCACCCCCCAATCCTTCAGACGGAAGGTGACCGTCGCCTCGCCAAATCCCTCGGCCGCGGCAATCTCTTGCAGCTTCTTCTCCGCGTCCACGCAACTCATCCCGTCGTACTCGCCGGAGTTCACCAGCACGCCGTCTTCCGAGCAGAACGGCAGGCTCCCCGAGCCTTCGATCTCTTCGACCGGACGAATCACCCGCACAATCGGCAGATTGTATTTCGTCGCGAACTCGAAGTCCCGCTCGTCGTGTCCCGGAACGCTCATAATGGCGCCCGTGCCGTAGTCGGCCAGGATGTAGTTGGCCACCCAGATCGGCACCCGCTCGCCGTTATATGGATTGATGGCGAAGCGCCCCGTTGGAACGCCGTGCTTTTCGATCGCGCCCAGGTCGCCGGCCTCGCGCGCCTTCTTCTGCTGCTCCAGCAGCTCATCCACCTTCGCCTTCAGCTCCGCATCGGCTGCGGTGAACGCGGCCACCAGCGCGTGTTGCGGCGCCAGTTGCACGCTGGTCGCCCCAAAAATCGTATCCACGCGCGTAGTAAACACGCGAATCCGCGTCTTTTCTGATCCCTGATCCCTGCCCCCTGATCCCTGCCCATCCAGGAAGAAATCAACCTCCGTCCCTTCGCTGCGCCCAATCCAGTTGCGCTGCATGGTGCGGACCTTTTCCGGCCAGCCGTCCAGCTTGTCCAGTCCGTCCAGCAGTTCCTGGGCGTAGGCCGTGATGCGGAAGAACCACTGCACCAGGTCCCTCTGCTCCACCAGCGTGGTCTCGTGCCGCCAGCAGCATCCGTCCACCACCTGCTCGTTGGCCAGCACCGTGGCGCACTCCGGACACCAGTTCACCTTGCTCTTCTTGCGATACACCAGCCCTTTTTCGTACATGCGCAGGAAGAACCACTGGTTCCAGCGGTAGTACTCGGGCAGGCACGTGGTTACTTCGGTGGCCCAGTCGTAGCCCAGGCCCAGCCGCTCCATCTGCCGCTTCATCGCGGCGATGTTCGCCTGCGTCCACTCCCGCGGAGGGGTATGGTTCTTGAGCGCGGCGTTCTCCGCCGGCAGCCCGAAGGCGTCCCACCCCATGGGGTGCAGCACGTTGTAGCCCCGCATCCACATGTGCCGGGCCAGCGCGTCGCCAATCGAGTAGTTGCGCACGTGTCCCATGTGCAACTGGCCGCTGGGATAAGGCAGCATCTCCAGTACGTAATACTTGGGTTTGCCGCAGGAAACGGGCTCAGCCGCGTACATCGTGGGGTCCGCCGCCCACCGCTGCTGCCACTTGGGTTCAATCGCCGCCGGGTCGTAACGCAGTTCGTTCTCTTCCGCCATATCTTATTCAGTGTAAACGGAAGACGCGTCGGGTTCTGAACTACTCCACCAGGCTCAACAGCACCCGCACATTCCGCTCCTCGTCCCCCGGCTCGTCCACCGGGGTTTCGGCAATGAACGCCGCGTGCGCGAAGCGCTCGTCGTTCAGCAGCCGCCGGAACGGCTCCAGCCCCATCGTCCCCTTCCCGATATGCTCGTGCCGGTCCAGCTTGGACCCGCGCGCGGCCTTGGCGTCGTTCATGTGCCAGACCCGCACCGCCTCCAGCCCAACGGTCGCCGCCGCCTGGGCGATGGTCTCCTCATAGCCCTCCGCGCTCACCAGGTCGTAGCCGGCCACGTGCGTGTGGCAGGTATCCAAACACACGCCCATCGGCGCGGAAACCTTCAGCCGCTCTACCAGTTCGGCCACCTGCTCAAAGCTGCCGCCCAGCGAGAACTCGGCCCCGGCGGTATTTTCAATGAGAATGTGGAACGGCGTTCCCTGCCACGGCAATCCGTCGATGGCGCGGCTGATCGAGTCCGCCGCCAGTTTCAGCCCCTCGTCCCGCGTCAGCCCCTTCCACGAGCCGGGATGCAGCACCAGGTACTCGGCCCCCAGCGCCAGCGCCCGCTCAATCTCCCCGCGAAACGCCCCCACGCTCTTCTCCCGTACCTCGTCTGTCTGGCTGCACACGTTCACCAGGTAGCTTGTGTGAATGACCAAGGGGCCTACGTCGAGAGCCGCACGAAGTGCTCTCATGCGCTCGGCCTGCTTGGGGTCCACCTTGGGCGCGCGCCACATGCGCGGGCTGGACGAAAAAATCTGAAAGGTGTTGGCGCCAATCTCCCGCGCCCGCTCGACGGCGTTCGATGCGCCGCCCGTTGTGCCCAGATGAATCCCAATCCGCTTTGTCATGCGGATAGTGTAACCGGCAAGCGAAACTCCTGCACTGCTTTCTAGGGCCTGCTCACTGCGTTGCACGCTGCAAGTCCCTGATCTCCCTCCGGCTCCTATCCCACACTGCCAGGCGAATATCCACTTGCAACTCTGCTGCGAAGCGGCTCGCAAGATCGTTTGCAGGTCCCACCGCATTCGCCCTTTTCCCGGGGTTGGAATAGTACGCTTCCGGAGCCACGATCAGAGCTGTCACAGGTATCTCCAATGGCAGATCCAGCACGACTCTTCGGCGCCGAAACACCGCTCTTGACTCCGAATTGGAAAGAAACAGCCGCAACTGCCTCAAACACTCCACCGTGGCGTACCACGGATTATTGCTTCTTTCCTTCACTTCGCAAAGAAACATCCGGTGCTCGCCTTTGCGCTCGGCAAGCAAGACGATATCCGCCAACACCCCATTCCTGAATTGCGCAAGCGGGAACTGATTCACGCCATCAATCAGCTTCCACCCAAAGCAGGAGATCTCGTCGAAGTGCTCGCACAGAATCTCATGTTCGATCTCGTGCTCGGCGGGCCGCGCCCGCTCTGCATCTCCTCGGCGATATCGCTTCTCAAGAAGTTGCTTATCGATACCGCGCTGCCAGTCTCCCGGAATCGTTTTCTCCCACAAACGTATAATCCGCTCAACCCGATCTCTGCAGTCTGGAACCGTCGCCCCATCGTACTCGGCAACCGCCTGCCATTGGTCGCGCCAGGCTTCGAATTCCCCGCCGCCTGCCCTAGTCGTCATCCTTCGCCGCCTTTTTCCGCCGCTCCATCAGCATCGCCGGCACCGGCGCAGCCCCCATCGCATCCTTCCACAGAATCACATTCAGCTTCTGCGCGTCGGCGTGGTCGGCATGCCGGAAATCCATCTTCATGCTCTCCTTCGCTCCCGGAGCCGTCTTGGCGTTGGCCGTATAGATCAGGCCGTTCTCGCGATTCGAGTAGTCGGCCGCAAAGGCCGCCTGGTCGCCCGGCCCGGTAAACAGTGTCGAAATCAGCGAGCTGAACGCGTCGTTGTTGTTCATCGGAGGCAGCCCCAGCAGCGTCTCCATGGTTCGCACCACGCTCACCGTCGAGTAAAACCGGCTATCCACAAACGGCCGGCCGTTCGTTCCATGCGGAGCATATTTGCTGACCACCACCCCCAGGCTGCGGTGCGCGTCCACGTGGTCGCCGCCGTCCTGCGCATCGTCTTCCAGGATGAAAAACGCCGTATCGTCCCAGAACGGCGAGTGGCTGACGGCCTCCACCGCGCGGCCCACCGCCAGGTCGTTGTCGGCCACCGAGCCCTTCGGCGTCGGGCTGCCCGGCCGCGTGCCCGCGGTGTGGTCGTTGGGCAACCGCAGCAGAATAAAATTCGGCATCGTGTCTTTGCCCTGTTCTTTGTCCTTAACCCACCCCTTCAAATGCCGCAGGAAAATCTCCACCCGCACCTGGTCCGGCACCATCAGGTTGAAATCCGGCGATTCCGGTGCAAAATGGCCCACCAGTTCCGGCTTGGTGGCGATATTCGAAGCCATCAGCGGAATCGCCCACGGCCACTTGTTCACCCCGCCGCCCCACTCCGCGGGCAGCGCCTCGCCCGGCGCTACGGCCTTGCGCTCCCCGCAGTTGGAACCCGCAAGCACCGGCCCTTGCTGCGGATTTGCGGTCTTCACCTCGTCGCAAAACACCGTCGAAATGAATTCCGCAAAGTGATAGTAGCTCTTCCCGTGCGCGGCCAGGTTCCCCCACAGATACCCGCTCGCCGGCTCGTTCACATCGGGAATCTTTTGCAGCAGCGGATACCCCTCCGCCACCACGCCTTCGTAGTCGTACGTCCTCTGCTCGCCGCGATAGTTCTGCTGCCAGCTCTTCTCCAGATAGTCCGTGCCGATGGCCGCCGTGGACCACACATGCCCGTCGCCCGAGACCTCGCCCGAATCGAAGAAGTTATCCAGCACCCCAAATTGCAGCGCCAGCTTGTGCAGGTTCGGCGTGATCGCCGCGCCGTACATCGTCAGGCTCTCATCGCCGTTGCCCACCGGCTTTCCGTCCTGAGTTAGATCGCCAAAGATCTGATCGTAAGTCCGGTTCTCTTTGATGATGTAAATCACGTGCTGGATCGGGTTCTGCCCTCCGGCAAAGCCAATCTTCTCCTCGCCCGCCTTCATCCGGTTCGATTCCAGAACCACCGCGGTCGACTGCGCCAGTTCCTTCTCGATCTCCGTCGCATCCAGCGTGGCCAGCGACCCGTAAAGCAGCGTCCCAATGTAAGTCGTTGGCCTGTGCAGCTTCCGCGACTTCGACTCTTCCGTCTCTCGCTGGGGAAAGTTATTCGGCCCGGTTCCCTTCCCTTTCGCTGTCGCCACATACAGCTTTCCGCCGCTCGCCGAGGGAAGAAACGCCATCGAGATCGGCATCCACTCCGTCGGCACAAAGCCGATCGGTTCCACCATCCCTTCGCGCGCCGCCTTTGCCGTCAGTTTCTTTGTGTCAATCGCGGCAACCGCATCGCTGGCCGCATTGGCCACATACAGCCGGCTGCCGTCCGCGTTCACAGCCAGCGCCACCGGCTCCGCGCCAAAGTAACTCTGTCCCGGCAGCCGCGTATCGAAGTAGCCCTTCACCGCAAACTGTCCCGTGCCCACATGCACGGCCGCAACCGCATCGCGATTCGCCAGCGCGACATAGAGAGTCTTTCCATCCGGCGATAACTCCAGCGCGCATGGATGCGTCCCCGCGGCAATCGCGCCGGGCGGCTTCAGCAGCGCCAGCTTGCGCCCCACCGTCCCTCGCGCCAAATCGAGTTCCACAATCTCCGAGGCGTTCCACAACGCGACAAAGGCCCGCCCGCCCTCCTTTGCTACCGCCAGAGCAATCGGATAAGTCGACGGCACTGCGTCGTTCTCCGCAAGATCGAAGCGCTCCTCGATAACTCCGCTGGCTGCATCCAGCAGCAGAACATCGTCCGACAAATTTTCAGCCACCAGCAGCTTCTCCGTGCCCGCCGGACCCACCACCGCAATCGCCGCCGGGAACGGCACGCCCTTATCTCCCTCCACATCGCCAAGCAGCTTCGTCTTCCGGCCCGGTGCAAGCGGCTCCAGCGGCAGCCGCACAAACCGCTCCGGCGCAATCTTTCCCGCCGCAAAGCTGTACACCGCAATCCCGCTTCCGGTGTCGTTCTTCTGCGTCTCTTTCTTGCCATCGCCCAGCGGATCGGAAGTGGACCCCATGCTCGCGTACAGATGGCGTCCGTCGCGGCTGAAGGCAAGCCCCGAGTAGAGCGTCTGCCCGGCCCCGATCGGCGTGCGCAAGTCGGGAAAGTCCGTCACCGCTCCGCTCTGCGTGTCCACCACCGCCAGCGACTGCGCATACTTCGACTCGTAAGTCCCGTACCCGGCATTCACCGTCACCACGTACCGCCCGTCCGGAGAAACGGCCATCGTCACCGGAAGGCTGTTCAGACGCTGCGGATGCCCCGGCGCCTCGCCTATCAACTGCTTGCTGGTCGGCAAATCCACCCTCTGCGCCCCAACAGCGAGTGGCCCCACAGCCAGAACCACGCCCGCTACCGTCCATTCAACCGTCGTATGCATGGCAGAACCTTAACAAAACCAAGGCCGCGCGCGCTTTACAATGCGGTGACACGCGCGGCTTCCCGCCGCCGGCCCGCCTCCCTGCCCATTACCAATGCCACACCAATCGTAATCAGACGCACGCTCCGGTTTCTGCCCGAATTCCACTTTTTATGCTTAGAATTTGCTTATGGACGAGCCCCTTGCCACCCTCACCCGGCTGCTCTCCGACATCATCCTGCCCAACCTCCAGGCGGTGCAGAGAAGCCAGGCCGAGCAGATGGCCGCCAACGACCAGTTGGAAAAGGCCATCGACGATTTGCGCCAGCAGCTCGAGTCGCAGTTCGCCCAGCTCGCGGCTCAACTCGCGGCCTGCCGCGCCGAGTTGGCCGCCATGCAGGCCGCCCTCAAAACGGCGCAGATGCAAATCGGCATGCGCCGCCAGGAAGGCAACACGCTCATCAACTGACCCGCTCCTCCCTCCGCGCCCCAACCAGCCCATAGGCCGCATCGATCGATAACGCCACTGGTACTGACTGGTACTGATTGACAAAACAAGAATTGTCACCCTGAGCAGCCGGGTGCCCCATCCTCGCGGCGTCTTTGTTTTTGCCGCTAGGACCCTCAACCGGCCCGGTTCATCCTGAGCAACGGACTCACGGTGCGAGTTAGGCCGGGAAGGAACGGGCCACGCCAACACCAGCCCCGGAGGGGCGCAGGAAAATAGCCCAGGACAAGCGAAGCGCAGTCCTGGGAAAGAGGCTTCACCTCGAGAAACGCAGCCGAAGGACCTGCGGTTTGCTTCTTGCGCCAGCCACTTGCCTTTTTCAACTGCATCCCGTCCAAGCGCCCCAACTCCCGCTTTTGAAACCAGGAATCGAACGGCGCTCAAGATCGAAGTACAAAATCCCGCGCGCGGAGCCCAAAACATGCAAACCCCGCGCGCCCCCTGCAATAATCCCCAGTATGCGCACGGTGCTTACCGCGGAAAGCCTCTACAACGGGGCCAGCCTGCTCCCCCATCCCATCCTCGTCGTCGAGGACGGCCGCATCGCCTCCATTGCCTCCCGCGCGGCCGGCGATACGCCCGCCGAGGCCCGCACTCTCCACTATCCCGGCGCCACGCTCGCTCCGGCCTTCTTTGACGTGCACATCCACGGCGCCGCCGGCCACGACGCCATGCAAGCCACGCCCCAGGCTCTCGCCGCCATCGGCCGTTTCCTGGCCTCGCGCGGCACAGCCGGCTTTCTCGCCACCACGGTCACCGCCCCGCTCGACGCCACCCTCCGCGCACTCTCTGGACTGGCAAAGCTCATCGCCGCGCCGCCCGCCGCCGGCATCGCCCATCCCCTCGGCATCCACCTCGAAGGCCCCTTTCTCTCCCACCTCAAGCGCGGCGTTCACCCGCCCGAATTCCTCCTCGCGCCCGATATCGCCGTTTTCGACCGGCTCTACGACGCCGCCGAGGGCCACGTCCGCCTCATGACGCTCGCCCCCGAGCTCCCCGGCGCGGCCCAGCTCGCTGCCCACGCCGCCGCCCGCGGCGTCCGCGTCTCCCTGGGCCACTCCAACGCCACCGCCGCCGAAACCCGCGCCGCCATCGCCGCCGGAGCCGTCAGCGCCACCCACACCTTCAACGCCATGCGCCCCCTCGACCATCGCGAGCCGGGCATCCTGGGCGCCGTACTCACCTGCGATTCCCTCTTTGCAGAGCTCATCTGCGACGGCGTCCACACCGCCCCGGAGATGGTCAAACTCTGGTGGAGAGCCAAAGGCCCCGAGCGCGCCATCCTCATGACCGACGCCATGAGCGCCACCGGCATGCCCGACGGCGCGTATCGGCTCGGCGGATTCCCCGTCCAGGTCGCCAACGGCCGCGCCATCTCCGGCGGAGTCCTCGCCGGCAGCGTCCTCACCCTCGACCGCGCCCTGGCCAACTTCATCCAGTTCACCGGCGCGCCCCTCCAGCAGGCACTGCGCCTGCTCACCGCCAACCCCGCCGCCATGACCGGCCTCGCCGATCAAGCCGGCGCCCTCGCCGTCGGCCGCCCCGCCAACCTCGTCGTCCTCGACCCCGCCGGCAAGCTCCTCGCCTCCATCCACCACGGCCAGCCCCTCGCGCTTTGAAAAGGCACGACGTCAGTCGTGCCAAAGATTCCCAAAATAAAATGGGCCTTCAGCCCCTGAGGAATCGCGGCCAACGCCCGGCGAGTCCTCCTTGCAACACGCTATACAGAGCCCAAGGACCACTTCAGGCACACCCGTCCTCCGCTCTCCGGCCAGCGCCGCACCTTTCGGTTTGCCGGCGATCAGTCCGAAGCACGGCCGCGCCCCAGCGGAAAACTGTTCGATATGGCCACTTCGGGGGATCTATCCGTGCAGCGTGGAATTGGGATTACTTCCAGATAGCCGATGATCCGGAGCTATTCAGGAGGCTGCACTTTCTATCTGTGCGGTGTTACACGGTCAAAGCGAGGCCTTTGTTAGTCGAGAACATGCGCCTTCGTCGACTAAACAAGCCGGGCTGCCAGCATGAAATGATTGGCGCGTGTCTTCCCTTAACCACCATGATCGGGGTGTAATGAAACGCGCTTCGTCAGGATTCGGAAGGACGGGTTCGCGCAGCTTTCAACGGCCACCCTGATTTGATTCCCGCCGTGAACCTACTGATGCAAGCTGAATCCGGACGGCAAAGCTGCCTCAAGATGGATTTCTTCTCCGGTGATGGGGTGCTGGAATTTCAGAAATTGGGCGTGCAGCAAATATCCTCCGTCGCCGGGGAGGCCGGGGAGATTTTCAAGAGGCTGGCCGTTTGCTCCGTACAGAGGATCGCCAACCAGGGGATGGCCGATGGACGCCAGATGGATTCTGATTTGATGAGGGCGGCCCGAATCGAGGCTTACCTCAAACGTTGTGGTGCTTGCGTTGCGTGCGATCACCTTTGCCAATGACTTGGACGGTTTGCCATTTGGATTGGCGGCCCACACGGAACCGAGGCGCGGGTGCGGTACCAGGCCGATGGGTGTGAGGATTTCGTAAGCGTCCTGCTGTGCAACGTTTTGCGCCAGCGCCCGGTAGATTTTTTGGATTTTGGGTGTGTTCCAGTTTGCGCTTAGATTCGAGGCCGCCTGCGGTGTTTTGGCGAAGAGGACGATGCCGCTGGTGCCTCGGCCCAACCGGTGGACAGGGTTTGCGTTGGGCGTATGCTTTTGCACCAGGCGCAGGAGAGTGTTTTCCAGGAAGCCGCCGCCGGGGAGGGTGGGCAGTCCGCTGGGTTTGTTGACAGCCAACAGATAGGGGTCATCCAACAGAACTTCGAAGTGCCGAGGCGCGTCTGGCTCGATCCACGGGGTACGGTTCCAGACAAGGGTTTGGCCTGAAGCGAGCAATTCGCTTCCGGTGGCGGCGACACCGTTGAGAGTGACTTCGCCGTTGTTCAGTCTTTGTTGCCAGGCTTGCGGGGTTGAGTGGGGGTAAAGGCTTGCCAGGTGGGAGAGCAGGGTTTGTCCACGGTATTTGCTGCCGATGATTGTGGTGTAGGCATAGCCTCGGTTGAGCATCTAATTTGAGTGTAAGCTAGGGAATCTCTGATCAGGTCCGAGTTTTGAAAGGGCACGGCTGTAAATATCCCCCGGCAGTGGGGCGCCAGACCGAAGGTCTGGGCAATAAGGAAAGGAGCAAACGAATTTTGCTCCTTGAGAGAGCCCTTTCAATTACCCACAATTCCGCCTTCCTTTTCAGATACTTACGAAATGATCTCTAGAAATGCCCATTTCCCTCTCCTGCTACTTGGGAACACCTCTGCCATCCAACACCGAAAAAGGCCCAAATCTCCGCCAAAACCGCACTTGCGCAAAGATGTGGGTAATTGAAAGCGCAGAGCCAGGGGCTTTAGGATGGGTGGCCCATCCAAGGGGCCTGTGTATTCAGCGCTCCAGTCGCCAGCAGCCAGTCGTCCGCGCCGTAAGTTTACGATGTGACGGTGAGGCATGTACATGGTCGCTCCAGTCGGCAGCAGCCCATCGTCCGCGCCGTAGGCGCAGTGGTTGTTAGCCCCGCGCTTCAGCGTGGGGATGGCGAAACCAACCATTCAGCCCGAGTCCCGTAGGGACGGCGCCCAGGCTCCGCGCCTTCCAAGGTTTTCCGGAAGAAGCTAAAAAAACAAACCCGGAACGACTCCCGCACATGTCAAACGTCTACTGCCACCCCGGCAGACCCGGGGGATCTCCTCACCCTTTAGGCAGCAAGAGCCATAAATGCGTCCTGTGTGGGGAGCCAAATTCCGCGCGGATCACGGGCAATCCGGAAGTTATTTCTTAGGATCAGTCCCCTGAAACGCCCTTCCGTCCTGACATCGACTGGCTCCCGGCCGGTCGCAAATTCGCCCCCCCGAACGCCCATTGCCGAAAATATCCTCAAACGGCGCACAATAGAAAGAAAGAGGAAGAGCGGCTAAACCGCGCCGCCGGAGTGCCGACCATGAAGAGCACCGCTCAATCTGTGCCCGCGTTCCCCGCCGCCAGCCCGGACTTTCGCCCGCCCCACCCCGGCCCCAAAAACTTTACCCCCATTTTTTGACTGTGAAACTGTGAAACGGCATCTAAACCACACAAAATAAAAGGCAAATTTCGCCGGCTCCACAGTTGCACAAAAACTGTGATCCTGTGAAACTGTGGCTCGCGCGCCCTGCGCGCTCTAACGGATCGAATCGGCCAGCCGCCTGGCCCGCCACAGCGCCCCCTCTAGGGAGACCGCTGCCTCCCGTCCCACCGGCATCTGGGGCGCGGCGGCGTGCAGCCCGGCGAAGAACGCCTCCCGCACCAGCGTCATCTTCTCCACCACCCCGCCCGTCCACGCCACCGGAACCTCGCCCGCAATCCCGTGCTTGCCCCGCAGTTTGGCCCGCACCAGCAGCACATCCTCCACCAGGTCCGCCGCCGCCTGCCGCAGAACGCCCAGCGCAACCGCATCGCCCGCCTCGGCCAGCGAATGGATGGCCGGCGCCAGCGCGGCAAAGTCCGGTCCCGGCGTGCTATCGCCCAGATTCACCAGCTCTTCCAGCGTCGCCGTGCCCCAAATCTCGCCCACCGTCTCCAGAACGCGCGTCGGCTCCTCGCGGTCGTGCGCCTTGAGCGCCCGCCGCACGGCGTGCAGCCCGATCCAGTAGCCGGAGCCCTCGTCGCCCAGCCGCGAACTCCATCCGCCCGCGCACTCCCGGCTCCCGTCCGGCGCGCGGCCGATGGTGTTCGATCCGGTTCCGGCGATCTGCAAGATGCCCGGCCCTCCCTTGAAGGCCGCGTCCAGCGCAATCACTTCGTCGCCCACCACCTCGGAGCGTTCGACGCCGAAATCCCGAAAAACAGCGGTAATCCACTCCGTCGTGCCGGGCATTGCGGCGCTGGCCACGCCCGCCGAGGCGGCGCGCACGCCGGCCACGCCAGCCTGCGCATAGACGTCCTTGAGCAGCGCGCGCAAATTCTCTTCGGCGGCCTCGGCGCCCACCCGCAGCCGCTTGATAGAGCCGCTTTCTGCATAAGCCAGAATCCGTTCGCCGTCGGCGATCGAGGCGCGGGTCCGCGTCCCTCCGCCGTCAATCCCCAAAACTGCGTTCATCGCGCACTTGCTCCTTTATCTCGCTCCATCGCCGCCGCCGTCGCGCAGGGTTCCGGCCAAAACATTCAGGCTTCCATCCGTCTTGGGCGATGTGAGTCCGAGCAGGTGGGCCAGCCACGGGTACAGATTCACATTCTCGAACGGCGCCACGGTTTTCCCCGCGACAATGTCGGGGCCGGCGGCAAAAAAGCTGGCCTTCATCTGCGGCAGCTTTTTGGGATCGAAGCCATGCATGCCGGGAATAGGCGGCGGGTCGGGCTTGCCGGCTGGCGGCGCGTGGGCGCGGATGGCGTATGGGCCCGTGGCGATCACCACCGGATCGCCCGCGCGCGGATTCTGGTTGTAGTTGAGGCCGGCGGGCACGTCCTTGCGGCGATAGACGACAAACTGCGGCGAGGCCTTCTTGAGCTGGTTGTAAACCCGCACCCGATCCTCTTCGGTCTTTCCATACAGCAGAGACCCGGCGGTCTCAAAGCCGGTCAAATCGGCAAACTGGTCCAGCGTCACCCAGCCGCCTTCCACTTTCGCCATGCCGTGATCGCTCACGACAACCAGATCGATGGGCAGCCCGGTCGCGTCCAGGCCGTCTTTCAGCTTGCCGATCAGGCCGTCCATCTTCAGCGCCGCAGCTCTGGTTTCCGGCGCGTCCGGGCCGAATTCATGCCCCTCGTGGTCGGGCTCGGGATAGTAAAGCGTAATGAAATGGGGACGATCCTCCACGGGCAGGCGAAGCCATGCCAGCACCTGCTGGATGCGGGCCATATCGTCGGTCTTGTCGTCGTAGTGCAGGGAATAGCTGGGCCGGAACCCGGCGATCTTGGCCTCGGAGCCGGGCCAGAAGAGGCACGCCGTGCGCATCCCCTGGCTCTCGGCCAAACTCCACAACGGAATGCCGCTGTACCAGCTTCCATCCGTCACGGCCTGGGAATCCGAGATGGCGTAGCGCGCCTGCCGGGCCGGATCGTAGAAGCTGTTGGCCACCAGCCCGTGATGCTCGGGATAAAGGCCGGTCACGAGGGTGAAGTGGTTGGGAAAGGTCAGCGAGGGATAGCTGGGCAGCATTCCTTCCGGCGCCCAGACGCCCTGTTTGCCGAGAGAAAGCAAATGCGAGGCGCCGTCGCGCTTCGCATAGTCCCAGCGGAAGCCGTCGAGCGAGACGAGCACCACATAATGCTGGCCTTGCGCGCTCGCCGAGTTTGGTCCGTTCTCGACATGGATGACCGGCAGAGCCGGATTTGGTCCCGCTGAGACCGCCGGCTGCTGGGCAGCCAGGCCGAACCCGAAGGCCAACATCGCCGATGCAAGAGCCACCTGGCCCCAGTCGCGAAGTCGCATCGAAAATACCTCCGCACCAGCTTATCGCATGGAGTGCAACGGAGCTTCGACGAAAACCGCTGCCGGATCGAGGGCTCCGGGGCGTTCATGCCATCTTTTATGAAAGACATATACTCCTGGGATAAAATCGGGGCTGAGCATGGAACTGATTCTCAATCTGATCGGTGCGTTCGTGGCCATGGCCCTGGTGGGCCTTTGGCTGCGCTGGGCGCCGCGCGCAGGCGTGGACCGACGGACACAGATTGTCGCTCTGGCGCTGCTCATCCTGATCCTGTTTCCCGTGATCTCGGTGACCGACGACCTGCTGGCAATTCAGAATCCTGCCGAGACCGACACCAGTCTGCGCCGGGATCATGGGTTCGCCAACCCGAACTCGACGTTTCCGGCTGCTGCCGCTCTTCCCGAACCTCTTCTGGCCGAACTTCCCTTTGGCTTCCTGCGTTTTGTCGCGCCAGGCGCTTTGCCGGCGCCGATGACAGCCTCTCCGGCCCTTGCGCCTATCGAAAACCGACCTCCTCCCACGGCCTGATCCCCCGCTTCGCCTTTTCCTGAACGATCCGCCTCTTCTTCCTATGTCAGCCGCGTTGGGCGCGGCGCAAAGGTCGTTGATGAAGGAAATCGCTCCATTCCTCTCTGCCTCGGCAATGGCAGCGCTCTCCGCCCCTGAGCGGAGAGCCAGGAAATCGAATGGAACCGTATTCCTTCCCCAGGCATTCTCCTGCTGCTTGCGCTTGCTTCGAACCGGAGGAATCAATCCATGATCCGCGCTCTCGTCGATTTCGCACTGAAAAACCGTTGGCTGGTGCTGGGCGGGGTGGTGGTGCTCACCGCGTGGGGCATCATCTCGTTCCGCAACCTGCCCGTCGAGGCCTATCCCGACGTCGCCAACAACTATGTGCAGATCATCACCCAGTGGCCGGGCCGCTCGGCCGAAGAGATCGAGCGCCAGGTCACCGTGCCGGTCGAGATCCAGATGGCGGGCATTCCCCATCTCACCCACCTGCGTTCCACCACGCTGGCCGGCCTCTCCAGCCTGATGCTCATCTTCGACGACGACGCCACCAGCGACGTGAACCGCGAGCACGTGCTGGAGCGGCTCAGCCAGGTGAATCTGCCGGCCAACCTGACCCCGCAGATGGGCACCGATTGGAGCCCCGTCGGCCAAATCTATTGGTACACGCTGGAGAGCACCACCCCCGTCTACGACGTGATGGAGAAGAAGTCGCTCGAGGACTGGTTCCTCGAAAAATCCTTCAAGGGCGTCAAGGGCGTCGTGGATGTTTCCAGCTTCGGCGGACCGACCAAGGAGTACCAGATCAAGCTCGATCCGGAGAAGCTGGTCTCCTATGGACTTTCCATCGGCCAGATCGAGCAGCAGATCGCCAACAACAACACCAACGGCGGCGGCAGCTTTATCGAGCAGGGCGCGCAGCAGATCAACGTGCAGTCGGTCGGCCTCTTCCGCAGCGTCCAGGACATCGAGAAAACCGTCGTGAAGACCCAGAACGGCGCGGCCATCCGCATTCGGGATATTGCTACCGTGACGCAGGGGCCCAAGATTCGCCTGGGCCAGATCGGCAAATCCACCCACCGGCCCGACGGCGCGATCGTCGATAATCCCGACACCGTCGAGGGCATCGTCCTGCTGCAGAAGGGGAACGACTCCGACCCTGTTCTCGAAGGTATTCACAAGGAGGTCAACGACCTGAACACCCGCATCCTGCCCAAGGGTGTCAAGGTGGTTCCCTTCCTCGATCGCTCCGATCTGGTCAAGTTCACCGTCGAGACCGTCGAACACAACCTCACCGAAGGCGTCCTCCTGGTCTCGATCATTCTGTTCTTCTTCCTGGGCAACGTGCGCGGCGCCATCATCGTTGCGCTCACCATCCCCTTCTCGCTGCTCTTCGCCTCCATCTGCCTCGACCTCAGCCACATTCCCGCCAACCTGCTCTCCCTCGGCGCGCTCGACTTCGGCATGGTGGTGGATGGCGCGGTGGTGATGATCGAGAATATCGTTCGCCATCTTTCGCATCAGGACGATACGCGCACTCCGGGGCAGAAGATTCGCGAGGCGGCGCACGAAGTGCAACGGCCGGTCTTCTTCGCCATCGGCATCATCATCAGCGCCTATCTGCCCATCTTCACGCTGCAAGCCGTCGAAGGTCGGCTCTTCAAGCCGATGGCCTGGACGGTGGCCTTCGCGCTGCTCGGAGCACTCACCTTTTCGATGGTCATCGCTCCGGTTCTGGCCAGCATCCTCTTCCGCAAGGGCGCCAAGGAGTGGCGAAACCCGCTCATGAATTGGCTCATCCAGCGCTATCGCGTGGCGGTGCGCGCCGCCATTCTCCACCGCTACGTCACAGTCGGCGTCGCCGCCGTTCTCTTCGCCATCGCCGTCTATCTCACGGTGGGCGGCGCCATCGGTTCCGAGTTCCTGCCGCATCTGGACGAAGGCGCCATCTGGGTGCGCGGTACCTTGCCGCCCAGCGAAGGTCCCTCCGCCAGCATCGACTTCACCAACAAGGCCCGCTTGGTCATGGCCTCGTTCCCCGAGGTCACGCAGGTGGTCAGCCAGACCGGCCGTCCCGACGACGGCACCGACACCACCGGCTTCTTCAACACCGAATACTTTGTCGACCTCAAGCGCAAGGAACAGTGGCGCCCCGTCTTCCACCAGAACAAGGAAGAGTTGATCGCGGCCATGGACAAGGAACTGGAGAAATTCCCCGGCGTGATCTGGAACTTCTCCCAGCCCATCAGCGACAACATGGAAGAGGCCGTCTCCGGCGTCAAGGGCGAGTTGGCCGTCAAACTCTATGGAGACGACCTGCACACGCTGGAGGAGAAGGCCACCGAAATTGAGGCGCAGATGGCCTCGGTCAAGGGAATCGAGGATTTGGGCATCTTCCGCATCATCGGACAGCCCAACCTGAACTACACCGTGGACCGCGACGCGGCGGCGCGTTGGGGCATCAACGTGGCCGACGTGCAGGACGCCATACAAACCGCCGTCGGCGCCAACGCCCTGACTCAGGTGCAGCAGGGCGAAGCGCGCTTCGATGTGACGCTGCGCTATCAAAAGCAATATCGCGACACCCGTGAGGCGATCGAGGATGTGCGCCTGCTTTCGCCCTCCGGAGAGCGTGTCTCGCTGGCCCAGTTGACCACCGTCTCCGCCGACGACGGCGCCGAGGAAATCTATCGCGAGGGCGGCCAGCGTTATATCGCGATCAAGTACTCGGTGCGCGGCCGCGATCTGGGATCGACGGTCGAGGAAGCCATCGGCAAGGTGAACCATAACGTGAAACTCGGCGCCGGCTACCACACCGAGTGGGCCGGCGAATACGAAAGCCAGAAGCGCGCCGACAAGCGCATGGCCCTGGTCATCCCCATCACCGTGCTGGTGATCTTCCTCATCCTCTACACCATGTTCCGCTCCTTCAAGTGGGCGGTGCTCATCCTGGTCTCGGTCGGCATGGCTTCTATCGGCGGTCCGCTGGCGCTCTTCCTCACGCACACCAACTTTTCCGTCTCCTCCGCCGTGGGTTTCCTGGCCCTCTTCGGCGTCTCGGTGCAAACCGGCGTCATCATGCTGGAATACATCAACCAACTGCGCGCGCGGCGCAAGGGAATGGAGGTAAGCGACCAGGAGCACATCGTGGAGGCGGCCATCGAAGGCGCGGTCCTTCGCCTGCGGCCCATCATGATGACCATGCTCGTGGCTACGCTGGGCCTGTTGCCCGCGGCGCTCTCGCACGCCATCGGCTCTGACTCGCAGCGCCCCTTCGCCATCGTCATTGTCGGCGGCCTGCTGGCCAACCTGGTGATCGGCGTCTTCCTGCTTCCCACGCTTTATGTGTGGGCGGCCGGCGAGAACGATGTGTTGCCCGCGGTGGAAACCAGCGAGGAGTTCTAAGCCGATTCCACGGCCGGCGGCAGATGTCGGAGATAAGAACAGGGGCGCGGACAATCGCTCGCGCCTTTGTTTTTCTGTAATCGAGATCGGCCTCTTGCGCCTGTTTTTCCCGGCGCAAGAGGCTGGCGATTGTGGTATACGTTTCCTTATGTCTCGCCATCGCTCGTTGCTCGCCGCTCTTTTTGCCGTCCTTGCCTTCGCCACAACCCTCAGCCACGCGCAGAACCCCGCACCCACGCCACCCATGGGCTGGAACAGTTGGGATGCCTACGGGCTCACCATCGACGAGGCCGACTTCAAGGCCAACGCCGCGGTGCTGGCGGGAATCAAGCAGTACGGCTGGCAGTATGCCGTCATCGACGAGGGGTGGTACATGGAGAATCCCTTCGGCGGAACGCTGACTGAGAAGAAGTATCTGTGGGACGGAAACGGAATTCTGATTCCCGTGACAAACCGCTTTCCGTCGTCTGCGGCCGGGGCGGGATTCAAGCCGCTGGCCGACTGGGTTCATGCGCAGGGCCTGAAGTTCGGCATCCATATCGTGCGCGGGATTCCGCGCCAGGTGGTCAACCAGAACCTGCCCATCGCGGGAACCAGCTTTCATGCCGTGGATGCGGCCGATACCAGTTCGCCGTGCCCCTGGGATGAGGGAAACTGGGGCGTCGCCGACAACGCCGCCGGCCAGGCATATTACGACTCGATGATGAAACTCTATGCAAGTTGGGGCCTGGACTACATCAAGGTGGATTGCATCAGCGACCATCCCTACCGGCCGACCGAGATCCGCCAGATTGCCGAGGCGATCCGGAAGACGGGGCGGCCGATCGTGCTGAGCCTTTCGCCGGGACCAACGGCTGTGGAGCACGAGGAGTTTGTAGGCAAGTATGCGCAGATGTGGCGCATCTCGGACGACCACTGGGACATTTGGAGCGTGGTAAAGAAGCCCGCGGACGGCGAGTTCCCGTTTGGCGTGAAAGATGCGTTCGACCGGCTGGCGAAATGGGCGCCCTATGTGAAACCAGGCAACTGGCCGGACGAGGACATGCTGCCGTGGGGATCGCTGACGCCGCATCCGGGATGGGGCGAACCAAGGCAGTCGCACGAGACCGGGGACGAGCAGCGGACTGAGTTCTCGCTGTGGGCAATTGCCCGCTCGCCGCTGATTCTGGGCGCCAACCTGACCAAACTCGACGCATATACGCGCCAGTTGATCACGAACAAGGAAGTGCTGGATATCAATCAGAAGGCATGGGAGAGTCATCCGGTCGCGAATCTGCCGGAGGGCTTTGAACACGCCCGGGTGTGGCTTGCAATCTCCGGTCCCAGTGAGGCGCCCCGCTACGATTTCGCTTTCTTCAACCTCGACGACAAGCCCGTGACGCTGCGCGCGAAGTGGCAGGAGCTTCACTTCACGCGGGCAAAACATGCCGCTTTCAATCTCTTCGATGGCAGCAAGCTGCCGCCGTCCGACACGATCGAGGTCACCCTGCCCGCTCATGGAAGCGCGATCTACAGGGTGCAGTAGGCGGAACTCAGCCTTGCGATTCCGGGGTTCGCCAGCAATTTGATTCCCGCGGTTGAACCCCGCTGGCTTGTGCGAAACTGTTGGCTCCGGCAAACGGGCCCGAAATCGGTGGCTGTGGCTGGGAGGATTCTCCGATGCCTCTTTTGCGCTCCGCTTTTATCGCGCTTTCAAAGAATCGGCTCTTGCGCCGCTTCGGCGAACGCTCCAGCGTGGGCAGGCGGCTGAGTGCGCGCTTCGTGGCCGGAATGGAGATCGAAGACGCCCTGCGCGTGACCGAAGCCGTCAACAAACAGGGAATGTCCGTAACCCTGGACTCGTTGGGCGAGAACGTTACCTCGGCCTTCGAGGCGCACCAGGCAGCCGAGATCTACCACCAGTTGCTCGACGCGATCTTCGAGCGGAAGCTGAATGCCAACATCAGCGTTAAGCTCACCCAAATGGGCCTGGAACTCGATCCCGCGCTGGCAGAAACCATTGCCCGGAACCTGGCCCGTCATGCCCGCGCGACCGGCAACTTTGTCCGCATCGACATGGAGGGATCGCCGCTTACCCAGGTCACTCTGGACATCGTGCGCCGGCTGCACGCGCGTCCTGAGTTGCACCAGGCCATCGGAATCGTGATCCAGGCCTACCTCTACCGATCGCAGGCGGACATCGAACAACTGCTGGCCGACGGCATTCGCGTGCGCCTGTGCAAGGGCGCGTACCAGGAGCCCGCTGAAGTCGCTTTTCCGCGCAAAGCCGACGTGGACGCGAACTTCGTCCGGCTGAGCCGGATGCTGCTCGACAGCCCGGCCTATCACGGGCTGGCCACCCACGACGAGGCCATGATCGACGCGGCCAAATCGTTTGCTGGCCAGCACGGAATCGATCCCAGCCGCTTCGAATTTCAGATGCTGTTCGGGGTGCGCCGCGGCCTGCAGCGCAGACTGGTCAGCGAAGGCTACAACGTGCGCGTTTATATTCCCTTCGGCCGCCAGTGGTACCCCTACTTCATGCGACGGCTGGCCGAGCGGCCGGCCAATGTGCTCTTCCTCGCCAAGAACCTTCTTCGCGTCTAACGCGCGTTGCATCGTGCAATAGGGAGAGCTGCTGCGGCGCCCGAACGGGCGTGCTCCTGCGAGGGTGCTGTCTGGCTCTTGGGCGGACGGAGAAACTCCGGATCTAATCGGATTGCTTCTCATGCCTGGAGCGTCTTCCCCGCAGGTACCGCTTTTTGATCAGAATCGGCTCTCTGCACAGGGGACACTCCCAGGGATAGTAGCCGAAGAGCGGGTAGAATTCCCTTTGCAGGAAGCCTTCGCGTTGAATGCGGCGCAAGTCGTTCGAGCATTTCGGGCACTTCATCTCTATTTTCTCTTTAGAGATCTTCAATAAATGCAAAAATCTCACAACTCGGCCCTCGGCTTTCTTACCCCGCGATTGAGTTCAAATAGATGACAGCATCCCATGGGGATGAACCGACTGAGATCGGCTTTGCCTGGGCATGAGAACAAAAAGAAGTTGCCTCTATCATTCAAGTCGTTTTATTTTATCGCTTCCCGGCGCATCGAGGTAAAACTTCTCCTTGGCTGCTAAGCGACTACCGCCTGTAAGGCGGTAGGTTTGGGTTGCGACTGAAAGTCGCCGGTTTGCGTCTGAAGACGCCTGAACAAGCCGCGTTCGAATCTCTCGTGAACAGACGCCACACCGCACATCTTCAAAAACAGCCTTGACAAGCAGCGGAGACTGAGCGCAACATGATCTCCAATTTGGTTTGCAACACAAACTAGATTGCGAGGACAATATGATCGATTCATCGTCCCCTCTTCTTCAACAAAATCCGGATGCAATTGCCAACCGCCTCATGGAGAAGGCGGAGTACCGCGATGGATTGCAGGAGATCGCGATCGGGGTATTGATTCTGATCTTTGCGGGCATGACCGCCTCGGATGTGATCTTCAAGCCAGGATCGTTCGGCTCGAAGGCATCCTTTTGGGGCATGACGCTGCTGATGCCCGTCATCGGTCTTGGATCGCAATGGGCGATCAAGAAGGTGCGCAAGCGCTTTTTGATCGGGAAGACGGGATACGTAAAACTGAAACCGGTCAATCGGAAGCGGGTCGGAATCAGGCTCGGCATCGCAATGGGCCTTGCGTGCGTCATTGCCGTCCTGGCAACGTTCGCTATGCTCAAGGTGGTGATCGCCACGCACAGGGGCGTGGCCCACTGGGGCTTCTTCCCGCCAGCCGGTTGGGCATTTGTGGGAATGGGGATCTTCGGTGGAGCAATCATGGTTTTCCGCGTTCGCTCGCCCCGCTATGGAATCGGCGGCGTGATTATGGCGGCGATGGGCATTCTGCTTGCCTTCAGTAGCGTCTCGCTCAATGTAGGCCTTACGATCCTCTACGGCTTTGCAGGTCTACTTCCTCTCATTGCGGGGAGCGTCGCATTCTGCCTCTACCTGCGCCAACCAGCCGAGCCGGGCCAATAACATGAGCGCGAAGATTCAGCAACTGGCCGGCATCGACCGCATCATCCACGAGCCTGCGCGGCTGATGATCGTCGCGCTCCTCGCCGCCGTCGAAGAAGCCGACTTCCAGTACCTGCGTCAGACAACCGGCCTGACCCAGGGCAATCTCTCCGCCCATCTATCCAAACTGGAGGAAGCGGACTACGTTGCCATCGAGAAAACCTTCCGTGGCAAATACCCGCTCACCCTCTGCCGCCTCACCGAGCGTGGTCAAGAGGTGCTCGACAATTACCGCAGGGTCATCAAAGCCGCGCTTTGAGCCGCTTTCCCATAGGCTCCGCACCCCTTGTACACTGACCCTGGAGCCGCCTATGCCCATCTCCAGCCCGCCAGCCCGCCTCGTCCTCACCACCGCCGCCAATCCCGAGGAGGCGGCGCGCCTGGGCCGCACCCTCGTCGAAGAGCGCCTGGCCGCCTGCGCCACGCTCATCCCCGGCGCCCTTTCCATCTACCACTGGCAGGGCGAGGTGGAATCCTCCAGCGAAACCCTGCTCCTGCTCAAGACCGGCCCCGACCAACTGGGCGCCCTCGAAGCCCGCCTCCACGAGCTGCACAGCTACCAGACCCCCGAGTTCCTGGTCCTGCGCGTCGACTCCGCCAGCCAGCCCTACCTCGATTGGCTGCAATCCACCCTCCACCGCCCCTGACCGCCGCTTCCTCCAGGGAATCCTGCCGTCTGGTATCCTTGCCCTAAAGCATTTCTCCTTCTGCCGTCCCTTGAATCCCTGGATTCAAAAGACGGCTTCATCCGAAAATCGCCGCCTGCATCCAACGGCAAGGCCACCATCGGAGGGAGATGTGCCTTGGCTTGCTTGCCATGCGCTGGTTACTCATTGGCCTTCTCGTTTCTCTCGGAGCGCTGCTCTATGCCGCCGCGGCGCTGGCGCGCCACATCTGGCTCCAGCGCGCAAACTTCGGATTCAAGCCGCCGGCCGGTGCCGCGCCGCCTCCCAATCCGGCCCGTGAAGCCGACACCGAGACGGAAAGCTGAGCCGGAAAGCCAGAAGAGGCTTCTTGAAACTGGAATTCTCTCTCCCGTCGCCCCCTCGGCCTGTCCACCCACGGCCCTGGTCGCATCTAAAGAACGTTGAAGTTTTTCCCCCGAAAGGACTTTCCCACTGTGAGTACGCATCAACCCGGATCAGCCATCCCTGCCCCTCCGCTCGATATCTCCATCGCCCATAGTCCCGATTCCGACGACGCCTTCATGTTCTACGGCCTCGCCACCAACAAGGTCCGCGTCCCCGGTTACCGCTTCACCCATACGCTCTGCGACATCGAAACCCTCAACCGCCGCGCTCAAACCGAGGCCTTCTACGACGTCACCGCCATCAGCTTCCACGCCTACCCCTACCTGCAGCAGAACTACGCCCTCATGGGCTGCGGCGGCAGCGTCGGCGAGGGCTACGGCCCCATGGTCGTCTCCAGCCGCAAACTCAACCCCGCCGATCTCGGACGCATCAAGATCGCCGTCCCCGGCGCCCTCACCACCGCCTACCTGACCCTCAAAATCTTCAACCCCGCCATCGAAACCGTCACCGTGCCCTTCGATCGCATCATCCCCGAGATTCTGGCTGGCAACTTCGACGCCGGCCTCATCATCCACGAGGGCCAGCTCACCTACTCCTCCAGCGGCCTCTACAAGGTCCTCGACCTCGGCATCTGGTGGCGCGAAACCACCGGCCTGGTCCTTCCCCTCGGCGGCAACGCCATCCGCCGCTCCCTCGGTCCCGACTCCATGCGCATCGTCACCAAAGCCGTCCGCGATAGCATCCAGCACGCCCTCGACCACCGCGAACAGGCCCTCGAATACGCCATGCAGTTCGCCCGCGACCTCGATTCCGGCCTCGCCAACCGCTTCGTCAGCATGTACGTCAACGACCGCACCCTCGACTACGGCCCCGACGGCCGCCAGGCCATCTCCACCCTCCTCAACCTGGGCTTCGAGCGCGGCATCATCCCCATCCAGCCCCAGGTGGACTTCATCGACTGAGTCCTGATTGCCTTCGCATGATTGGAGTCATCCCGCGGATGACTCCAATCATGCGAAGGCCCGGTCCAGACTGAGTACCGCCGGCGCCCGGATTTCACTCGAAAGTCATTGTCTCGGGCTCAGAATCTCGTCCTGCTTCCTAAATAATTCCTAACCTTCGCCGATGCAGCCTCTGAGGACTCATTCGGATGCTCGCACAACCCACTCCAACCTTCCTGCTCGCCTCGGTCGACTCCGTTCTGCGCGCTGCCCTCGAAACGTTCCTCCTGGCCTCCGGCGCCCGCGTCGAAGTTGTCCTCACTGCCGAGGCCGCGCTGGCCGCCCTCACCGGCCTTCATCCGCCTGCGCTCACCCTGCTCGATGCCAACCTGCCCGCCATGGATCCCCGCATGACCATCGAACGGCTGCTCGCCGCCGCCCGCCCTGACAGCGGTGCCAACCGCCTTCCCATTGTCTTGATTTCGGACACTGTCACCCAGGATTGGACCGATCGCCTCGACCAGGGCGCGATCGACGACCTGATTCTCCGCGCCGCCGATCCCTCCTACTTCAGGCTCCGCCTCGACATGGCCCTGCGCGCCCACCGCGCCGCCCGCGAGATCGACGCCCTGCGCGAAGCCGCCCTGCTCAACGCCCAATTCGACCGCCTGACCGGCGTTTTCAACCGCGAAACCATCCTCGCCATGCTCTTCCGCGAAACCGACCGCGTGCAGCGGATGAACGGCTCGCTGTGCATGATCCTCTTCGACATCGACGACTTCGGCCATTGGAACGCGCGCCTGGGCGCCAGCGCCTGCGACGAGTTGCTTTGCCAGGTGGTCAGCCGCACCGCCCGCCTGCTGCGCAGCTACGACCTGCTGGGCCGGTCCGGCAAGGATGAGTTCCTGGTGGCGCTGCCCGGTTGCAGCACCGTCAGCGCCCTCATGCTGGCCGAGCGCCTCCGCCTCGAGGTCTTCGCGCCCCCCTTCCGCGTCGCGGGCGAGTCGCTGCGCCTCACGGCCTGCTTCGGCATCGCCTCCAGCCAAGGCCGCTCCCCGGTGGTCGTCCTCCGCGAGGCCGAACAGGCGCTGCAATGGGCCAAAGAGATCGGTCCCGAGTCCATCCAGTGCTTCAGCGGCCAGACGCATGACGCCCCCGCCTCCCTCGCCCTGCTCTCTCCAACCTCAGGCGACGAACTCCTCGCCTGGTAGCGTAACCGTCCGCCAAGAAACCCATGGGACCCCAGGTCTCGGCTCTGAGACCTGGGCCTTTTTTGTCGATCGGCTCCGCGTCTTCCGCCCGCTTGCTGCTTTTCTTCCCTAGCCCAGAAACGCCTGAAACACATCGTTCGAGAACAGTTGTCCCCGCGGCGTCAGCCGGACCGTTTTGCCGTCCGAGGTCAGCAGCCCATCCTCCGCCAGCCGCGCCACGGCTTCCAGCGCCGGCGCCACCCTCTCCCTGCCAAACTCCCGCTCCAGCGCCGCCACATCCACTCCCGCGTTCAACCGCAACCCCAGAAACCAGGCCTCTTCGTGCTGCCGCGCCGGCGAAAGCCACGCCGTCTCCACCGGCTCTCCACCCCACGGGCCTGAACCTGTCCGTGCGCCCCCCGGCTCCGTCTCGGCAAGATACGCCTTCAGATCGTCGGTCGTGGTCGCGCGCAGCACGTAACCCGGCCCAACCTGATCCGTTCCGTGGCATGAATCTTCCGCCGCATGCAATGCCGACGACGCATCCAGCCCCACTCCCAGGTAAGGCCGCCGCTGCCAATAGCGCAGATTGTGCCGCGACGCATACCCCGGCCGGCTGAAATTCGAAATCTCGTATTGCCCCAGCCCGGCCTCTGTCAGCCTCTCGATCGCCCGCGTATACATCCGCGCAATCGCATCCTCCGAGGGAACCAGCCCGGCCTGGTAGCGCGTGCCGCCGGCCAGCATCTCGCGTCCCAGCCGCGACTCCTCGTCCACCTCCAGCATGTACACGCTGGCGTGCGGAACCCCTGAGCCTGCCAGCACGCCAAGCGACTCTTCCCAGGAGCCGAAGCTCTGCCCCGCCAGCCCCGCGATCAGGTCCACATTCAGATTGCCGATGCCGGCGGCGCGCAGCCGCTCGATATCTTTGAGCGCCACCGCCCGGCTGTGCAGCCGCCCGCTCTGGTGCGCCTCCCGGTCGATGAACGACTGCACGCCCAGGCTCACGCGATTCGCGCCCGCCTCGACCAGCGCGGCCAAAGTCTCCTCCGCAAGCTGCCCCGGCGCGCACTCCACGGTGATCTCGGCCTGCGCTTCAAACTCGAACTCCGCCCGCATCGCCCCGAAGAGCTTCTTCAGCAACTCCGGCGCCAGCAAACTCGGCGTTCCCCCGCCCAGGTAAACCGAATCCACCCTGCGCGGCAACTCCACGCCCATCCGCGCCGCCCGCTCCCCGGCTCCCGCCAGGTCTTCGATCAGCCGTTCCACATAACGCGCCTGTTCGCTGGCCGGATACACCCCTGAAGCGAAGTTGCAATAGGTGCACTTCGACCGGCAAAACGGAATCGAAAGATAAAGGCCGAGCGCCTCGCCCTCTTCAACAGCCATAAAGTAAGTATCCTCCGGCATGGGCATCGCCAAGACCCTCGGCGATGCCGCGGGCGATGAGAGGGCTATAGCGAAATCAGGGTTGCTGTGTCCTGACACGATGCTTTCAAGTGGACGCGACCAACAGGGAGCGGCAACCTCGCAATCTCTCCGCCGGGAACCATCGACCCTGGTTTCGCTCTAGCGGGACTGGAAGACCTCCCTCCGGGGCGAAAACTCGTGTCGAAATCGAATTCCAATCTCAATGGAGCGCGCGGACCGGTGCGGAATAAGCTGGGGTAGACTTCCCTGCCGGCGGATTGGCCGGAACCGGAGTCGCCGGCTTGGCCGGAGGCCGAGCGCTGGATGAGGGCGGAGCGGTGCCGTCGCTGGCGGGCAAGATCACGATCAGGGCGAAGCGGCCGCGGCCGCACTCGGTTTCAACCTCTCTGAGGTCTTTGACATCCGGTTCGACGCCGGAGGAAAAGAGGGATGGGTAGTCCCTGCGGAAGCGCTTCGCAAGGCCCGGTTCGCTGGCGTAGATGGTGGGCTTTTGGAGGTTTGCGACCAGATTCAGACAGGGGGCTCTCCTGTCGGCGTCGGGCTCGATGAGATGCCAGCCGGGCTGGTCGGAGAGGTCGCCGGGGTCCACGCCAGGCCCCGCGAGCACAGCAAAAGCAAGGGGCGAAGAGGGTTGGAGGAGCGCATGGCGGCCGCGATGAAGAAGCGATCGCAGTTGAGGGCTCTGCGCCGCGAAGTAAGCCAGCGTGCCCAAGGCGGCGAAGGCCAGCAGGCAAACCGCCAGAATCTGCATCAACCGATCGCGGCGGGGGATCCGGAGAGAACGAGGTAGAAGGGCGGGAGGGCGACTGAGACGCGCCAGCTCGATGCCGATATTGTCGTGTCCGCCAGCGGCCAGGGCCAGTTCGAGCAGTCTCCTCGCGGTCCTTTCGACCGAGAGGGCTGGATCGGCCGCCACGCGTTCGATTTCCTGCTCGGCGACATATCCCCAGAGGCCGTCCGAGCAGAGGAGCAGGGTTTCGCCCGCCTCCAAATCGACGGGATCGATGTCGATTTGCACCTCCGCCTTGTGTCCCAGGCTGCGCGTGAGCACCGAAGCGTCGGGATGGTGAAGCGCCTCCTCGGGGGTAATCAGGTTGCGGTTGAGCAGGGCCTGAACGGCGGAGTGATCGTTGGTGAGGCGGACGAGGCGGCCGTCGCGGACGCGGTAGGCGCGGCTGTCGCCGATGTGGCCGATCCAGGCGTGAGTTCCGGCGGCATCCTGCTGAAGCAGGGCCAGCACGACCGTGGAGCCCATACGGGAATAAGGGGAGTTGGGTGCGCCGGCCGCCGCAACGATCGCGGCGTTGGTCCGGACTGAGGCTTCCTGAATAGCGCGTTCGGGAGGGTAATCTCTGGGCAGAGCGGCCAAGTGCCTGTGGAAACCCTCGACGACCATCCTCGAAGCGGTGGCTCCACCCTTGTATCCTCCGATTCCGTCAGCCACGATGAGCAGGTGGCCCAGTGCGATGCGGGCGTGGCGGACCGCGTCCTGGTTTTCTTCGCGCACCAAACCCCGATGGCATTCCTCGGCGAAGGCGACGACCGGTTGCGAAGGGGTGGAAACCGCTTTCATCTTCGAACCTCACTTGCAGAACAAAGCCTGAAGCCGGCGGGCAAGACCCCTGACCACGTGAATTCGCACGTTGAGCTTGTGCGCTCCGAGTCACCAGAATCGGGAACTCGGGCACCCATCGTTGATTTAACACCAAGCGGTCAGAGAGCTAGAGCGCGGTACGGAACAAATCGTTCCAATCGCCGGTTAGAGCATTTTTGCTTTTTCTGTAGACTCCCGTGCCCCATCCTTTCCGCTCTTTTCTGCGGAAAGGGTGGGGTGCCGATAAAATTCGCGTCTACACAATTTCCGAAACTGCTCTAGTGCAAAACCTGCCGAAGTGCGGCAGCCAAAAGCGAAACAGTTGAGCCCGCAGGAGGCGCCGGGCAGCCGGGCATCATTGCGGATCGTTGTCGCGCCGGCGCAGAATGACGATGACCGCGCCAACCGAAAGCACAAGCATTGCGGCCAGCACCGCCATGAGATGACCGAATTCATGGCGGAACCGAACGGCATTGGAGGCCGGGTCCTTCTCCGGATATTCCGATTCGAGGGCCGGGCGGGCCTTGTCGGAGCCCTTGGTGACAATGTACCTGGGAAAAGCTCTTTCCGCCGGATCTCTTGGTTGATAAGGCTGCGGATGCATCCCGGCGGCGGGAACGGGAGGCTGGTCGGCGCGGGAGTTCGGCGCCGGCGGCTGGCTGACGGCGGCCGGCGGATTGGCGTCAGCCGGCGAACTGGGCGGCTTCCACTCGTCGGCGCCGGCTTCGTCGACGAGATTGGCCTCAAAGGCCCAGCGGGAAGGAATGGCCAGGCTGATGGCCTGACCGACCTTGGGCATGAGATAGATGGGCCTCATGCCGCCGCCAAGGGCGATGATGGGCAGCAGCACGACGGGCAGCAGCGCGATGGCGCTCTCGTTGGTTTTGGAGACGGCCGAAACGCAGAGCCCCAGCCCCGCGCCAATCATCGAAGCCATGAGCAGAACAAGAAAGCCGGAGAGAAAGTTGCCGTGGAGGCCGCAGACCAGGTAGACAATGCCCAGCATGGCGCCGCACTGAAAGGTGCACAGCGCAAGCAGAACGGCGAGCTTGGAGAAGACGTAGGGAACCAGCTTGAGCGTGACCATGCGCTCGCGGCGGTAGATCGTCCACTCGCCGACAATGTCGCGCGCGGCGTTGTTGCAGCCGAACCAGATGGCCGCCACCACCATGAGGAAGTGCGCGATGAGCAGATTTTCCGCCAGTCCGCCCGGATCGTTCTTATCCAGCGGAGAGGCGATGACGCAGACGAGCAGCGCGAAAAAGGGCGCCTGCATGAGCAGGATCGCGGTCTGCGCGCGGTCCTGAAGCTTGACGATCACGTTGCGCTTGACCAGAGCGAGCCACTGCTTGAAGCCGAACTGCCGGCGGGGGCTCTCTTCGCCGGTCTTCCCGCGCGCGGCGGGCTGCTTGCCGCTGCGGCCTGCGACGAACTCCTCGCGGTAGCGGGATGCCTCGTAGCGCTTGCGCCAGGTCTCGGTCCGTTTGGCCTCGGGCAGCGTGTTCATGCCGGAGAAGAGCATCTCCGGATTGAGTTCCGGCTGCGCGCCGGCTGAAGCGGCAGGCTGCACGGGAGCCGCGGGCGGATTGAAAAACTGGATCGAGTCGGGATAGGCGGGGCCAAAGTACACCAGCGCGCCGGGCGAGTCGCCCTTGTCGCGGGAAACCATCAGCAGGTCGTCGAATTGCTTGTAGACCTTGAGGCTGGGCTGGTGGATGGTGGTGACGATGGTTTTGCCGGTTTTAGAGAGGGATTTGAGCAGATCTACAACCGACTCGGCGTCGTAGGAAGAGAGGCCCGAGGTGGGCTCGTCGAGAAAGAGAACCGGCGTGTCGGTGATGAGTTCAAGAGCGATGTTGACGCGCTTGCGCTGGCCGCCGCTGAGGGTCTTGCGCTCCGGCGATCCAATCACGGTATCGATCTTGTCCGGGATGCCCAGGTCGTCGAGAACCTTCTGGGTGCGGGCGTCGATTTCGGCATCGGTGAGGTCCGTGCGCAGGCGGGCGGAAAAGTAGAGGGCCTGGCGAACGGTCAACTGCGGATGCACGATGTCGTCCTGGGGAACGTAACCCATCTGCTGGCGGAAGCGGTCGTAGTAGTCGTAGAGGCTGTATCCGTTGAAGAGCACATTGCCTTCGACCGGACGGGTGTAGCCGTTGAGGGCCTTGAGCAGGGTGGTTTTGCCGGCGCCGGCCGGGCCCATCAGCGCCACCAACTCCGAGGGAAAGACGGTGAGCGAGACCGAATCGAGCAGGCGCTTGCCGTTGGGCGCGTGGACGACGATGCCGTTGGCCTCGATGGTGACGTTGCCGTAGTATTCCCGCTGCGCCAGTTCGCCGCCTTCGAGCAGTTGAAAGCGGAAGCTGCCCAGGCCGATCTCCTGGCCGGGCGTAACCAGCACCTTGCCGCCAATGCGGACGCGGTCAATGTAGGTGCCATTGCGGGAGCCGAGGTCTTCGACCAGGATGCCGCCGGGCGCGCGGGTGAGCCGCGCATGGCGCCAGGAGACCATGGGAAACTGGAGCGGAACGTCGCACCCGGGATCGCGCCCGATAACCATGACGTTGCCGCGAAAGTTGATCTTGTGGAAGGCGGCTTCGCCGATTCCCACCTTTTTCCCGCCAGCCAGCAACTGGGCCGCGGCGATCTTGTAGGAACCAAGATAGACGTCACTGGCCGGGTCGAGAACCGCGCGCTGAATGCGATTGCCCAATTGGCCAATCGAGGTTCCATTGCGCGAGTTGCGGTCTTCAAGAATGTACTGGCCGTTTTGCAATGTGATGACGGCGTGATTCCAGCCGATAATGGGCAGATCAATCTGGACATCGGAGTCGGGCGAGCGGCCGATGGTAATCTGCCGCTGGTCTCTCCGGTCCTTCGGCCCGGGCTCAGGAGGATGGACGGGGCCGCGGGCGGAGGGAGCATTGGGCACGGCGGGCCAGGGCATCTCGACCCGGCTGCCGAGGGTGACCCGCGCTCCATAGGCAACCCAGACAGCTTCGCCCGGAACAATCTTGACGCCATTCACAAAGGTGCCGTTGGTGGAGTTCAGATCTTCTACAGTGAATCCATTGGCATGGAGCGTCAACCGGCAATGGCGGCTGGAAACGGCGGGCTCGGGCACCACCAGATCACAGCACGTCTCACGCCCGATCACCCACGCAGCTTGCGGCGCCGACTCACTTTGGGACATAAGAAAGTAGCAATTTCGGGAACGCTCACACTGTAGCACGAGGGCTGGGCCGGACAGAAATCGCCCGCGGCTAACCCCGGGCATCCGGAATGCGTGGTATGCTTTCGCCAACCATTCTTAAGCCAAGCAGCAAGCGATGAAGACCTGCCCTGTCTGCGATACGGACTTTCCGGACCAGCACACCACGTGTCCAACGGACGGCGCGGTGCTGATCGAGTCTCACGAACTGGCGCCGGGCCATCTGGTGCGCGGGAAATACCGCATTGTCCGCACCCTCGGCCAGGGCGGAATGGGCGTCGTGTATCTGGCCGACGACACGCTGCTCGGCGTACGCGTGGCGCTCAAGTTCCTGGTCGGGGAAACAGGCAAGGACCCGAGGTTCATCAAGCGTTTCCGCCAGGAGGCGCGCGCTTCCTATCGACTGCGCCATCCCAACGTCGTCGAAGTGACAAACCTGGACCAGGCGGAGGACGGCAGCCTGTTCATCGCTATGGAGTTCGTCGACGGTCCCAGCCTGCGGGCGGTGATCGAGACGGCGCCGGCGGGGATGGCCGTTCCCCGGGCGTTGAACATCTTTCGCGGGATCGCCTCGGGGTTGGCGGCGGCGCACGCACAGGGCACGGTCCATCGCGACGTGAAACCGGAGAACATCCTGCTGGCGCGGGCCGCAGACGGGCGGGAACAGGCGAAGGTTCTGGACTTTGGAATCGTCGCCATTGCCGAGAACGTAACCCGGCAGAGCGAAACGCGCGGCTTGCTGCTTACGCCCGACTATGCCGCTCCCGAGCAGTGGATGGAGATGCCCGGCAGCCAGATGGACGGGCGCACCGATTTGTATGCGCTGGGCTGCGTGCTGTTCGAGATGCTGACCGGGCGCACGCCGTTTCACGGGCACAACACCGCCGGCTGGATGAAACAACATCTGGAGGAGTCGCCGCAGCCGCCCAGCCTTTTGCGCCCGGAGTTGGCCAGTTGGTCAGGTCTGGACAGCCTGACGCTGCGGCTGCTGGCCAAGGACCGCAACTATCGCCCCCACGACGCCGAGCTCTTCCAGTTGCTCGATGCCGTGCACGATGCGCCTCCTCAACAACGGCCTCAGACGACGATGGAAGATGCCGGAAAGCGGTGGGAAACGGCTACGGAGGGTTACAAGCCGCCCGCGGCGCTGCCACGGCCAGCCGCGCCGCCCGCGACCAGGAAGATGCCAAAAGCGAGGCCTGGCACGGGAAGGCTTCCCGGATGGGTGTGGGGAGCCTTGGCCGGGCTGGCGTTGGTTGCGGGGTTCGCCACATGGCGGCTGCTGCAGCCGCAGCCGCCCGAGACGTCGACGCCCGCGGCAATCCTCCAGACTGCTCCGCCGACCGTGCCAGTGCCGGCTTCCAAGCCCTCGGATACGCAGGCCCCGGCAACCGAGGAGTCGCAGTCAGCGGTCGCGGCGGAGGATAAAGCTCCCGCGCGCAAGGCCGCGGCTTCAGCCGGCGTGGAACAGCAGGCCGTGACGCTGTATGCACAGAGGCTCTACACCCAGGCCGGCCCGCTGCTCAACCAGGCCTGCAGCGGAGGCGGCTGGGAGGCATGCAGAGACTTGGGCCGGATGTACCACGAAGGACTGGGCCTGGCCAGGAACGATGCGCGCGCCGCAATGCTCTTCGAGAAGGCGTGCGACGCCGGCTACGCAGCAGGCTGCGACAGCCTGGGCATCAGTTATCAGAACGGGCAAGGGGTCGGACGGGACATGGCGCGGGCGGCAAGCCTCTATGCCCGGGCCTGCGACGCCGGCGTTGCCAAGGGCTGCAACAATCTCGGCGTCCTGTACGCAACCGGCAACGGCGTGGCAAGGGACGACGCGCGCGCGGCGGCCCTTTATGCCAAGGCCTGCGATGAGGGCGAGGCGATGAGTTGCAGCAATCTGGGCAACATCTATGCCAGCGGCCGCGGAGTGGAACGGAACGACGCGCGGGCGGTTCAGCTCTACGCCAAGGCCTGCGAAGACGGCGACGGAGCCGGGTGCAGCAATCTTGGCAACCGTTACCGGCTTGGCCTTGGCGTGGACAAGGACCCAGGAAAGGCCCGGCAACTGTTGGGCAAGGGCTGCGCGCTGGGCAACCTATGGGGCTGCGACCGGCTGAAAGCGATGCATTAGCGAGCGGATGGGCGAGAATTGGCCGCCGGAGCGCTTGAAGGGCATTCGCATGGATGCGGTTTCGAACGGAGGATGGCAATGACGGTGTGGAGCAGGCGGGAGTGGTTGCAAAAGGCAGGGATGAGCGTGGCGGCTGTGACGCTGGCTCCGGGACGGCGGATGGCGGGCCTGCTGGCCGAGGAGCCGCATATTACAATCTCTCCGCTGAACAAGCTGAGCGACGAGGACGAGCTTGCGCTGGGCCGGCGCTTTGCGGCGCAACTGGAGAAGGAGCAGCCGTCGGTTTCGAATGCTCTGATCGACCGCTATCTGGGCGGAATGGTGGCCAAGCTGGCGGCGCAGAGCCAGCGGCCCGATCTTCCCTACTCAATCAAGCTGGTGAACTCGCACGTTCCCAACGCCTTCTCGCTGCCGGGCGGTTTCCTGTACGTGAACCGCGGACTGATTGAGCTGGTGGCGAGCGAGGACGAACTGGCAGCCGCGCTGGGCCATGAGATCGGACATGTGGTGGGGCGGCACGTGGTGAATCAACTGCTGCTCAGCTTTGCCGCGCGCTCGGTGCTGAAGCCGGTGCTGGACAACCTGGACAAGCAGAATGACGTGATCGAGAGAATCATCGTGCAGTTTGGCGGCGCGGTGGCCATGCTGGCGATGCTGCACTTCAGCCGCCGCGACGAGGCGGCGGCCGATCTGCTGGGGTTCTACGAGATGCTGCGCGCGGGCTGGGACCCGCATGGCTTCCTGAAGTTGTTTAACCGCCTGGAGGCGCTGGAGAACTCGTCGAGCGGAAGACCGATTCCCTTCCTCTCAGACCATCCGCCGACGCCGGAGCGGGCCGAGGCCATTCGCCGCGAACTGACGGAGGTGAAGATCCCCGCGAGCGCGGTCGGCGACTCGGTCAAGTTCCATATCTTCAAGTCGTCGATGGGGCTTTTGCCGGAACCGGCGCGGACGCAGGAGCATGGATGATCCTGACGGGGTTATGCCGGAGCCAAACCAAGGCAACCGCAGCTCCCTCGACAGTGCAGGCCGACAGCCTGCTTTTGACGCTCGGGATCACAGCATTTGGAGTTTACACAAACTGCCGACACACGGGGAATGCGAGATGCTGAAGCGCGCCGGATGGATTGTAGCCGCACTGATTGGAATGAGCTGGCCTGGCGTGGCATGGGCGCAGGCGCCGGGAGCGCACCGGCTGAGCGCCGGACCGGCCTATACCAGCAAAGACGGGCAGGATGGGCCGCGGTTTCCGCGCATCGAAGTGGCGGTGCGGCTGACGGACGGCAACGGCGCCCAGGAAGCGGTGAAGCCGGAAGACCTGAGGCTCTTCTCCGGCGGCACGGAGTTGGGCCGCGGCGTCTCGGTGCGCAGCTTTGCGGAAACGGGCTATGGGGTGAAGTCGATTCTGGCGCTGGACCTGAGCGGCAGCATGAATGGGGAGCCGCTGAACGCAGTGCGCGCAACGATTGCCCGGTTCGTGGGCCAGGCGCGCAGCCAGGACCGGGTCGAGGTGGTGAGCTTTGCCGACGATACACGCGTCGAGGTTCCTTTCGGAGCCAGCAAGGAGACGCTGACCGGCAGTTTGAAGAAGGTGAGGAGCCGGGGCACGCTGACCCGCTTGTACGACGGGCTGCTCGACGCCATGGACCAGTTCGACGCCACGCCGCCCGTGCGGCGGCAACTCACGGTCATCTCCGACGGGCACGACGAAGGATCGCGGCATAGCATCGACGACGTGATCCGGCGGGCGCTGGCGGAGAAGGTCGCGATCGACTCGATCGGACTGACGCGCGCGCACCCGGAGTATCTTCAGTCGCTGCTGCGCATCTCGCAGGCCAGCGGCGGCAGCTACGCCCAGGCGCGATCGTCCCAGGAGCTGGACGGGCTGATCGACCGGGGGATTCAAGCAATGCGGGCGATGCCGGTGGCGGCCTTCAAGACGAGCAAACTGGCGGCCGACGGCAAGGCGCATTCCCTGGAGTTGCAGTGGCAGCCTGAGCATCTGACGGCGGCGGTCGAGATTCAGACGCCCCGAATCGCCAATCTGTGGAGAGTGTGGGGCTGGGTGCTGGCCGGATGCTTTGCGGCGGGCGTCATTCTGCTGATCGTTTCGCGGCGGCAGGCGCGACGCGGGATGGAGACGACGGCGCAGCCGCCGTCCGGGCCGGGAGCGCCACCCGAGGAGATTTCCGCCTGGCCGGGGGCCCGGTCCGGCTTGATGGAAAGCGGAGAGGAAAAGATCGCCGATCCGCCGCCTGCGCGCGCGTATGTACCCACCGCCTTCGAGGGCGAACCGGTGGCCCCGCGGCGCGAGCGGGCCAGGACGCGGATGGCCGTCTTCTTCAATCCCGCGCAAAGCGGCCAGGGAGCCGTGCTGGAAGCAATCGCCGGGCCGCTGGCCGGCGAGAGCCTGCCGGTGACCGGCACAGTGACGATCGGCGCGGCCGAGGGCAACCAGCTGACGATCGCCGGCGACCCAACGCTTTCAGGCTTCCACGCCCGCGTGCTGCTGGCGGACCAGGTGCTGACTGTGGAGGATTCGAACTCAACCAATGGCACGTTTGTGAACGGAGCGCGCCTGCCAGCCGGCCGCAAGCTGCTCAAGCCGGGCGACGAGATTCGCATGGGACGGTCGATTTTCAAGGTGCGGAACGGATGACAAATCGAGCTGAGCGGGAGTGATCCCGCCGCAGCCAATCGAGAGGGAGAAAAACATGAGCTATTGCACATCGTGCGGTACCAGCAATCCGGAGAGCGCAACCGCCTGCTCGAAGTGCCGGAATCCGTTGAACCGGGCGGAGACGCCGGGGCGGAGAAAGACGGAGGTGGAGACGCCCCGGGGAGAGGCGATGCGCCAGCCAACGATGGATGAGAGCCTGCCATGGGGAGCGACGGGCAGCCCATCGGATGCGCCGGCTGGACTGGCTTATCATGCCTTCTGCGAGGCCAAATCCGGCGCCGGAGCGCAGCGCCGCGTGACGATCTACGACCCAGGCGCGGGCGCGCGCCCGGCAGGCGAGAACAGCGCGGCGGGCGCCGCACCCGCCAAGGCGGCGGCGCGCAAGATTGTCGGCGTGCTGGTGACCTACTCGTGGAGCGACCAAGGGCAGATCTTTCCCGTGATGGAGGGCCGCAACCGGATCGGCAGCGACCCGATGCAATGCGACATCGCGGTTCCGCAGGACGACACCCTCTCGGCAATCAACAGCCACATCGTCTTCCGCAAGAGCTTCACCATCGGCGACGACGTGAGCATGGGCGGAACGGACGTGGATGGCGAGCCGGTGGAAACAGCCTTCGTTCCTTTGCGCAACTATGCGCGCATACGGACCGGATCGACACACTGGACTTTCATCGCCGTACAGCCCTCCGCCGACGAAGGCGGAGAGGCGAAGGCGGAGGGCGAGTGAGGGACCGTGAGGAAATCGATTGCGGAGTCAAGAAAGGAATGGCTTCCACAGTGTGCGAATTAACCGGGTCGGCTTGCTGGCGCGGCTTGCTGCGCGGTGCGCTTCTTCTTCTGCTGGCCGCCCAGGGGATGCATGGGGCGGCCACGGCGCAGAACGCCGGCACGCTCTACGGACCGCATGGAGTGAGCCCGCTGGCGGTTCGCCAGGGCACCCTGGGCAGTTGCTACTTTCACGCATCCATCGCCGCGTTGGCCAAGCAAGCGCCGCAAACCCTGCGCGGCGCCATCAGCCGGAATCCGCTGGGCGGGTACCGTGTGCATTTCTTCGACGGGCCGGACGAAAACGTCTTCGAGGAGGACGTGGAGTACGGCCGGATGCATAGCTTCGACCGTTCGGAGGGAGAGTGGGTGCTGGTGCTGATGCGCGGCTATGCGCAACGCGCTTTGCGCAGGGGCTTGGTGACCTCGATCCAGCGATCGGACGCGATTCCCGCCTATGCCAAGCCGCTGGCCCTGGAGTGGATCAACCACGCAGGCCTGCTGCTGGTGGCCTATGATCGCGCCATTCGCTCCGTGATCTCCCAGGACGGACAACTGGACGCGGTCGCACTGAAGCAGAGCCTGACGGCCCAGTTGAAGGCTCTGGGGATTCCCTCTGCCGAGGCGCAGATGCTGGTGGGCTTTCTCGACGACAGAGGTTTCTTTATCCGGATGAGCCGCACGGTGGAACAGGACGGCGAGGTCTTCGGCGCGTACAAGAGCCTGGGCATGGGGGGCATTCCGGTGCGGGTGATCGAGGCATTTACCGGAGAGGCCCGTGCCGGCCTGGTTGCGGACCGCGAAATGACGATGAAGTATCTGCTGCGTCTGCACTCGGAAGGACTGGCGATGGCGGCGGGAAGCTGGAGCCGCCCGCCCAGCGCAGCGTATGCAACTTCGAATTGGTGGGTCGGCGCCCATACCTACACGGTGCTGGACTACAGCGAGGGCGCGGGAACCGTGCGGCTACGCAATCCCTGGGGCGCGCGCCCCGACCCGGACGGCACCTTCACACTTCCGCTGGCGGAGTTTTTCGAGGGCTTCGAGTCGTATAGCTTCTCAGAGAGGCCGATGCCGTAAGGCGACCGTGAACGGGCACGGCGGCTGAGCCGCGCATGAATCGGCTGGAGGAATGGTGGGCGAGGCGGGGATTGAACCCACAACCCCCGGCTTAGAAGGCCGGTGCTCTAATACTTTCGGCCGGTGCTCTAAGCCCAATTCGAAGATCTCTGCTGCAATATGTTGGTGCGTGGACAGATTAAACCGCAGCCGCACGTTGTCAAGCGTTTTTTTCGGCGTCGCGTCCACGTACTAGATTTGACACCGCGTACCGGATCGCCGCCGACCGCCCCATTCCTCCGTTCTCTTTCGCCCACGCGTCCAACGCGGCGATCAATTCCGGGTCGAAACGCAGCGTCGTGCTGACCTTGGGATCATCCACTTTAGGCCGTCCCTGCGCGCGTTTCACGTTCGCTTTCTGCCTGGCAGTTTTCATGCCGAAATAGTAAACATCCCTTCCCGTTATAGCAAGCGGAAAACATGACCTTTACTATTTTTTGTCTTGCATTAAACACTAAACAGGTATTAACTTTCTTGGTGCACGCGTTCAACGAACACCCAACGCCTTTCCAGAGGGCGCCTTTACGACGCCTTCGGTCTCCGCGATGAGCATGACGCAATGGCGGATAGTGCTGGATGTTGAGAGCCCCCACTTTTCCGAGAGCTTTCGCAGAATTTCAACTTGAGCCTGATTGAATCCGAGGTGAACGCGTTTGAGGGCCATAATGGCAGCATAATGCGTTGCAAATGTGCAGATTAGCTCCAATTCTGCCCACTTCATGGGCTATTTTTGCACACGATTGGACGTTTTGCACAAATGAAAAGCGCGACGGAGCACGGTATGCATACTTTACCGGACAAACCAACAGACGGCTTTACGCGCGACTTCGACTCGTTGGTCGACCTCCCTGGTTCGGTCGAGAGCTATCCAATGGGCCAACTGAAACTCGTCTATCCCAACGCGCAGTCCAGCGCGTTCGATCTCGATTTCCTCCACAAACATACTACCGATCATCAGAACTGCCCAGCATGCCAGGCGGCCAACGAAGCGCTCCAGGTGAACAGCGCGGACCTGGCCGGAATGCTCTTCGCCGATGCGTCGCGTTTCTGGATGCTCCTTCGCCGCCAATCGAACGCACTCAAGCCCCGCACGCACGAGACGACCCAATGCTATCTCGATGCACTCAATAAATTTTTCGGACAGCTCCGGCTGTGCGACATTACGCCCGGTCATGTGCGCAGTTATCAGATCGCCAGGCAGCACAACATCGTGCGCACTGCGGACCAAGAAACCCATCCATGGCAACGTCCGGCGGGCGACTCGATCATTAACCACGAAATATGTGCCCTGGGCATGATGATGAAGCGGGCCCGACTCTGGCATCGCATCAAGCCGTATTACTTCCCCAAGTCGATGCCCAACTGGAGTCCACGCGAGATACTCACAGAAGAAGAGGAGGAGAAACTCTGGAAGATCGCCTCGCAGCATCCAGAGGCCGCGCTGGCCTATTGGGTGGCCACCATTACAAACAACACGGGCGCCGCGGGCCTCGAGCTGCGCGGGCTGCGGTTGAAACATCTCTTCCTGCGCGGACCCGAAGAAATCTCTGAGATCTACATCCCAGAGGATTCAGTCAAAAACAACAGCCGGCCGCGCAAGCTACCGTTGAATGCACCTGCGGCGTGGGCGATCGGCAAATGCTACAAACGCGCTCTCCAGCTCGGAGCCTGCGAGCCGGAGCATTTCCTTTTCCCCTTCCGTGTCAAGCGCAACAGTTACGACCCGATGCGACCGCCATCGCGCTGGTTTTTGCGCAAAAGCTGGGAAAAACTCGTCGAGGTCACGGGATTCTCCAGGCTCCACGCCTACGATCTGCGCCACCATTTCGCGACCAAACTATTAGAGAGCGACGTGAGCATCGAGACCGTCCAGGCCATCATGGGCCACATGCACCCAAAGATGACTCAGTACTATGCCCACCAGCGCCGGCGCGTGAAATATGCGGCCGTCGTTGCCATCGAGCCCAAAAAGAAGAAAGCGCCAGCGACCGAGAAAGCAGCCGGCGCCTTGAATCGGAAAGCCGGCTAGAACAGCCGTCCGCAATTGCTGGCGACGATGTTGCTTAGCCTGGTCACCGTGTGCCGTGTCCCGCGCAGATCTTCGGTGACAATATATTTGTGCCGTCCCGCTGTCTACGTCGCGAGAAATAGGCAAGGCAGTCAGCCTAAGTCCATACGGATAACCAACACTCCAACAACCGCTCGCGCAGGGATAAGCCATCCACGGCTGGAACACATCTCGGGCAAGGTCAACACCCCAACTGTTTGCCAACTCCATCGGTGCAGATGTTATGAATGGGGTTAAATTGAACGAAGAGTTGGTGATGGTAATGTTGTACGTCGATTCCGCCCAGAAACAGGCACAGTAGCAGTTGCCGACGTTTACATCTTCGAGGGAAATGTACGCCTCTGGACCGTAGGTCGTCGCGACTGCCTCTTCGCCGAACACATCGCTGGCGCTGTGCGCATGGGCACAAGTGCAGGTCGCTAGATCATCTGGGCTGGCAATGCACCCCGAGATACTGCCCTGACGACCACGCTCCGGCTGTAGCCGTGTCGCTGAACACCGAAAACGTAACCGATGTAGAAGTTAGCGTAGTCGGGTAGGTTATAAAATTCGAGGCAGAGGGCGCGTTTTCATAGAAAACCGAGCAGCCCCATTGGGTAGGGGCAGCCACAAGAGTAATCACCCCTGAAGATGCTGTTCCCCCAGTTCCAACATAAATCACGAAATAGCATGGGTTTTGTCCGTAGATTGCTGGAGAGGTGCCAAACCCAGATGCGATTGTTGGGAGCGCGTAATCCTGACAGAACAGCGACGGTGATGCTATAGCCGCCTGTTTCCCGTTGAACGTGGACCAGTCAGCAGCAGCCAGCAACCCAGGTTGAGAAGAAGATGAGGTTTGAATTGCTGGGGCTGCATCACTCCGCATGAATGTTGTTGCCGAGCCATTTATTGCTGTTCCCGTCGCTGTGGCGGTGGGGTTTGCTCCGGTAACAGTGCCGGCGGGAGTCCCACACCCCGTCCCATCTGCTTTGGCATATGCTCCGCTTGCACACCCGCTGCCGTTGAGGGTCAGAACATTGCCCTTGATATTTGGGAGTGATTCAAATTCCAGTGTGACGTAGGCAATCGAAGTAGTCGGAGAGGCAGAAGCTGCGATCGTTGCTGTTCGTCCGCTGGAGTAAAAATCCTGCACAACATAACTGCTTGCGGAAGAGTTCCAGTTGCCTTGCTTGCGAATTGTGCCACTGGTCGCCGTGAGCGTGGTCGATGCGCTCGTATTTCCAGCCATCACCGTATAGCTGTTGGGTGATTGCATTGTGGTGACAGAGTATGGGGTGCCGACGAATGCGGTAGAGGTCACGCCTACCGCCGCCACGCCCGAGTATTCCGCTACGCACGCCTCAAACGTCACACCCGCATTCGTGACATTCACTGAAGTGATACCAGAAAGAGAGCCGATCTTGTAAAAAATCGCTGGCTGATAGGAGTTGCTCACGCCCAGAGTGTAAACACCGCTTAAATTATCCGTGACCGTGGGGGCAGTGATAGAGGCGGAGAAGTACGAAACTACCAGCGTATTGTTTGCGTTGGCAGGAGAGTAAGTTATAGATCCAGTATTACAAGCGCCACCCACGTATGCGATATTGGCACCACTTAAAATCTGCGCGGCCCCTGGAAGCTGTGAGGTAATGGCGATTTGGCCGCTTGACGACGGCTGCTGAATTAGATTGGTTCCAGTTTGATCGCCGTAATACTGGCTAATGTAGTTGGTGCCGCTGAGAAAATTGGCGCCGGTGAAGTAATTGGCTCCCGATTGCTGGATACTGCCGGAACTGGAGATGTAGCCGTTCGGGTCTGGCTGCGTGATCTGATTGGATTGGATTGGCCCGTAGTTATTTTGCGGGGGTACAGCGTTCGGCGTGAAAAATGGATCTTGTGCCGCAAGCAGTAGTTCATTCTGTACTGCTTGGCATCCGTGGATATACTGGCCAGTGAATACATACCCGCAGTCGGGACGAGACGTAGCAGAGCCGTCCGAAAAGTCAGTTCCAACCGGCCCCGTTGTGCCAAAGACCCTGTTCTGAGTGTTGACGAGCCCCACGTTTATCCCCGCTTGAATAAGGAGCGATACATCATTGCGAATATCCGCGTTGATCGTTTGAACCGCTGGATCGTCCAGACCAAGGCGCAGCCTATAAATATCCCACGCTAGAACAAAAGGCGTGGACCGCGTGGCATTGTCTCCCGGCGTTACGCCAACTCCAAGAATATGAACGCTTCCCGAGGTATTGGTTTTTACAATCGTCATTGCGTAGGTTCCTGCTACGCGATTCGGTACAGCACTGACGATAGAGCAGACGCTTTTCCCGCTTGGGGTTCCCGCCGTCTTGATTGCCACAACAGGCGCGGTTGTGTATGGTGTCGCCACGCTATACCAGCCTGTATCGGCAACGGTGAAAGTTCCCGCGTCTCCTGTTATACACTCATACCAAACAACTGGCTGTTGGGTCTGGTTTGCCGTCACAGTGTATGGAATCGAGATCGTAGCCCCGTTTGCTGTGGCCTGAAAGCCGGTAACCTGCGAGTAGGTTGTGTCTGCCGTCCACCCCGGAGGCAGGCTACCGTATTGCGCGATATAGTTTGGTTCGGCGTACTTGCTCGCTGCCGGAATCCCCATCCAAGTGATAGCGGCATTCCAAATTGAATTGAACGTGGACTCATATGCCCCAATAGCGCCGTTTGTCGCATCATTCACGCCGATGGAGAAGGAGTTGAGCGTCGTGGGAGAGGGTGCGGAAATGTTGTTGAACACTGCGCTTGTCGCATCTGCGACCAAGGTTCCCGACACGCCGTAATTTGTGGGGGTGGAAACACCGACGAGAGAGGCAACCTGCTGGCAGTACCCATACGTATAGCCGGTGAATGTGGCTGTGCGCGAATCTCCAAAGCAGTTCATCACCGTCCAACCTGTCAGCGGGAGTGAGCCGAACGGCTTCGCTGATACTGTTCCGTTTATAACAGGAGAGGACACAGCGCCCGCCGCGACGGTACCTGGGGCAGTGACAACCTGCGAAGGCCCACTCCCCCCTGTCACCACCCATCCTGGCGGGACCGACCCCGTTCCGGTGGGCGTGATGCACGTGTTCGTTCCAGGAGCGTATACATCTCCCACTGCGCAGGCCGGCCACAGGATCTGAGTGGAGGGGTTCAGTTTGTTCTTTTGCGCATGGGCGCCGGCGGCCAAAACAACCAACAATGCAAGGCTAGATGCTTGTGCAAAGCGCATTGACATTATCCTCTGGTTCCAGTTCATAGTTGAAGGTGATGACAGGACCAACAGCCGTGTAGTCGCTCGGCGCCTGGACTGATCCATTGACAAATACAGCCGCCACATTTCCCGGAGCCGTGTAGACGGTCCCTTGCGTGGTCACAGTGCATGGCTGCACCAACAACCCGCTGAGAATGGTGTCGATGGACACCTGCAGCTGCTGAAGAAGGATGGTGAGCCGGTCAAGCGCGGCAGTGATGACTTCCGGATAGAAGCCGCCCTGGTTCGTGAGCTCGGTCTGCTGCAGGATCGCCATGTCCGAGGTGATGCTCAACGTGTTGCCGGCGGCCAATGGCCCCGCGGTGAGCGTGATCGTGCCGCCGGGGTTTGAGTCCTGGTTGACGTTCAGCGAGGCTGTGTAGTCCGTATTCAGGTCGAGCGCGGTCGGGATTCCAGTAGCGACAAGCGTGGTTGAAACCGCCAGGTCGGAGGACGAGAAGACCTTGAACGCGAACGGGAAGGTCGCGACTGTTCCTGAGCCGGTGAAAGGCCCAGCTGTGCGCACTGTCGATGAAACAGTCATGCCGTGGTGGGTTTGGCAAGTAATCTTGGCCCACTTGTGGCAGTTAACTCTGGCCCATCTGTGGCAGCTTGCTGGACAAGGTAAGGGATGGAGATGCGCTGTGCTCCGGGCTGGAGCGTAGCGAAAGCCCGGA
>Ga0326728_10000766_pt1 | contig 121747 bp, 97 predicted proteins | sample MB3enrmetagenome_FD_207602 | JGI IMG/M metagenome (GOLD analysis project Ga0326728, IMG submission 207602) | Lab enriched peat soil microbial communities from McLean, Ithaca, NY, United States - MB31MN | ecosystem: Environmental > Terrestrial > Soil > Wetlands > Peat | place: USA: New York... | reverse complement strand
GATCCCTCTTCCAGGTTCCCCGATACCCTGGCTCCCTCTTCTGTGCCCGCAAAACTGCGCCACCTGCAGGGAGATGACTCCAAATACTGCACCACCTGCTCAGAATGCACTCGGAATGTGCGCCTCCTGGAGTGCTTCCTGGTATCTGTTTCCTATATGTCTGGTTGAGAACAATAAGATTCACCCGGCAGGGGTGTTCGATGAATACCGGTGCTGAATGGCTATGCTATGAAGGCAGCATTTTTCTTGCGCCGGCGGGGGAACCATCGCCTTCCTCGACGCAGAGTGTTCTTAGCCCCGGCGGGATTGCCGCGCTGTTAGATCAGACTGTCAACCCGCGGGCCAGAAAAGGCCCGCCAGACCAGGGATCCCTTAAACAAGCCAACTTCCCGTTCCCGATCGCAGCTCGATGAGTGCTTCGGCGATGATGTGCTCATCGAGAAGGCCGTAACGAGTCAATTGGCAGCGATCACTAGTCCGAGCAGCCGGTTTTACGTCCACCTGGCAGAACTCTGCCTTGCGGCAGAGACGGCTGCGCAAGAGGTGCGAGGGAAGGGCGCGTACTCCCTCTGTTCGATGTGATTCGCTCACTTGACTCGAACCAGCTCTAGGTATCTACTGAAGTGTTGGTTGTGGTGAAGGAGTTCACCCTTAACCGCTGTCCATCCCAATAGGCCGGACAGATGATGACTCCTGACAGGGAATCCTGTCGCGGAGTCATGTCCCGGCCGGGTTCCCTGAACGACAAATTAGGAGTTCGTGCTCATGACGAACACTTGGGCTCTTTGTGCGCTCTGGGTGGGTCTGGCGCTGGCGGCGACGCTGTTGGCGATCTGGTTCAAAATCTCGACGGCTCTTTCTGAAATTGTCGTGGGCACCGTGGCTCAACTGGTCATCGGCGTGTTTCTTACCGGGCTCTTCGGTTTTGCGCAAGGTGGCCTGGCGGGCAATACACAGTGGATCACCTTTCTGGCGGGAACCGGTGCCATCGTTCTGACCTTTCTTGCTGGGGCGGAACTCGATCCCACCATCTTCAAAACCAAGTGGCGCGAGTCTGTAGTTGTGGGACTGGCCGGATTCTTCGGCCCATTTCTCGGATGTACCGCTGTCGCGCATTACGTGCTGCATTGGGCCATCATGCCAAGTTGGCTCTGCGGTGTCGCCCTTTCGACGACTTCCGTGGCAGTTGTCTATGCGGTGATGCTGGAGCTCGGTTTCAACGTTACCGAGTACGGCAAGGCAATTCTTGCCGCCTGCTTCATCAATGACCTCGGAACCGTGATTGCCTTGGGGCTCATCTTTTCTCCCTTCACCGTTAAGACGCTGATCTTTTTGGTGGTCTCGGTAGTGGTCTTCGTATTGCTCCCTTTCCTTACGCCTCGATTCTTCAAGAAGTACGGAGGACGCGTCTCAGAGCTTGAGGCGAAGTATATTCTCTTCTTCCTCTTTGCCATGGGGGGACTAGCTCTGTGGGCGGGAAGCGAGCCGGTCCTACCGGCCTACATGATCGGGATGGTCCTGGCAGGCACAGTAGGGAAAGACCATTCACTGATCCGACGTCTGCGCACGCTTACATTTGGACTGTTGACTCCGTTTTACTTCATCCGCGCCGGGTCATTCGTTTCTGTGACGGCCCTTATTGCCGCTCCCGCCACGTTGCTCATCCTGTTTGCGGCGAAGTCAACCTTCAAGGCCGCCACTGTGTATCCGGCAGTCCGGGTGCACAAATACGACGGCAAGGCCGGAGCTTACTACACGCTAATGATGTCAACCGGCCTGACATTCGGAACGATCTCTGCACTCTTTGGCCTCAATCATCAGATCATCACGCAGGCGCAGTATTCCTACATCGTGGGCACAGTCATCGCCAGCGCCGTGATTCCGACCATGATTGCGAACGGGTTCTTCCTTCCCCGGCATCTTCTTCCCCACGTGCACGAGATCAAGAAAACAGAGCTGGCAGTTCAACAGCCAGTAACCGCAGAAGAAAGTTAGGTGAAGCCCATGGGAAGCCCGGTGTTTGTTGGAATTCAAAGGATTCTGGTTGCGTTCGATGCATCTCCACACGCGGAGCACGCTTTGGATGTCGCTTTGTCAATGGCTGGGGATATGAAAGCCAAGCTCTTCGTCATCTCGGTAATTCGGCCGCCCGAACCCGCCGAGAGCGCGGAGTTCCACGCTGTGCTTGAAGACGGGCAAGAGCGCTATGAGAAATGTTTCGTCTCGTTGCGCGAACGCGCCAAGCAAAAGGACATCGATCTCGAGACTGAAGTTGTCCTAGGCCATCCGGCCGAACAGATCATCCACAAGGCGGACACGATCCAGGCCAGCCTCATTGTCATGGGCAAGAGGAGCCATACGATTCTTCATCGCTGGATGCTGGGTTCGAACTCCGAGCGTGTTCTGCGTTACGCGCATTGCCCGGTCATGATTGTCCATTGAACGGAGATTCGGCGATGAAGCGCGAGTTGGGTGAACGAACACGAGAAGGGCTGCAATCGCGACTGCGGACTTCGAATGCCGTTCTCCAGAAAAACATCAAAACCCTCACAATCAACGGCCTTACGGCCGAGAAAGCGGTACATCATGTCTGAAATTACGAAGCTTCAAGCACTTGAAATTCTGGATTCACGCGGCAACCCCACACTTGCAGTCACTGTGACTCTGGCAAACGGCGTAACTGCGACCGCCAAGGTTCCTTCGGGAGCATCTACTGGCAAGCGCGAAGCAGTGGAGCTTCGCGACGGTGACAAATCCCGCTATGGCGGTAAGGGTGTCCTAAGAGCGAAGGGGCACGTGGAAGGCGAGATTCAGAAGGCCGTCCACGGCTTCGACGCAAATGATCAGAAAGGACTGGACAAGAAGCTCTGTGAGTTGGACGGAACTCCCAACAAGGGGCGCCTGGGCGCCAATGCGATCCTTGGTGTTTCTCTGGCGGTGGCCCACGCTGCGGCTAAAGATCATGGCCTGCCACTTTATTCCACGCTCGTGGACAAGCCGGCCAATCTTCTTCCAACGCCGGGACTCAACGTCCTGAATGGCGGCAGTCATGCAGACAGCAACGTGGATTTCCAGGAGTTCATGATCTCGCCGGTGGGTGCACCAAGCTTCAGCGAAGCCCTGCGGGCGGCAGCCGAAACGTTCCATACTCTCAAGGCTGTTCTGCACAAGAAAGGCTATAGCACTGGGGTGGGCGATGAGGGTGGTTTTGCTCCGGAACTGAAATCGAATGAGGAGCCAATCGAACTGATTCTCGAAGCAATTCAGAAGGCGGGCTACAAACCGGGCAAGGACATCGTCATCATGCTCGATCCCGCCGCCAGCGAGTTTTTCGACGAGGGCAACTACGTCTTCGCGAAATCAGACAAGAGCAAGAAGACTCCAACCGAGATGGTCGGGTTGTGGAAGAGCTGGCTGCACAAATACCCGGAGATCTGGTCGATCGAGGACGGAGTGGCAGAGGACGATCACGCCGGTTGGAAACAGATCACCAAAGAACTAGGCAATCAAATCCAACTTGTCGGCGACGATAACTTTGTCACGAACCCGGCGTTATTCCGACAAGGCATCAAGGAAGGCATCGCGAACGCCATTCTGATCAAGTTGAATCAGATTGGGACCGTGACTGAGACGCTTGAATGCATCCAGATGGCACGGGAGAACGGCTATGGCGCCGTCATCTCGCATCGCTCAGGTGAGACCGACGACACCAGCATCGCCGATCTTGCGGTCGCTGCGGGAATGGGCCAGATCAAGACCGGGTCGGCCTGCCGTGGCGAGCGTATTGCGAAGTACAACCGACTTCTGGAGATCGAACGCGAGTTGGGAGCCAAGGCCCGTTACGCGGGCGCGAGCATCTACGAGCGTTGGCACAAGGTGATCAAGGCATAGCTCGAAGCACACGATGTCGGAGTCTACCAAGACGGCTCAGATGGGCGGATGACTCCTCGAAGCGATGAACTTGGAGGAGTCATGCCCGAAACCGGACGAAGATGAATACAGGGCGAGAATCCGGAACGCTTAACGATGCGCAGCGGAGGCGACTGAACGTCACCTGCAAATACATCGACAAATTGCTGTGCGACATTGAGCAAGCACTTCATTCTGCAGGATCGTCTTCTCCGTTTGCCCGGTATCTCGTGGACATTGCGCCTGCACAAACACGGGTCATCGAAGACCATATTGGCCGTCTCCGCTCTCAGTTGCTGAGGGCCTTGGACTGGCAACATATGAAGCCCGATGCGCCTGAGATTCCGGTGAGTCGTTCGGTGATAACAGACTTGGCATTTGTGGACATTGCGATCGAAGAACTCAGGCCAAGCTATATGCGCGGCTGTGGAGAGGTTCCCGAGGACGCCGTGAGTGAGTTGAACGGCGTGGTCCATGAGCTTCGATCTTTAGTCCAAAGCATGGAACGCTATCTCCGCCAGGATCTGGGTGCGGATTTGGAATCACGTCTTCGCAAGCTGGAAGCGACCGGATATGACGTGGGCCTTTTGAGGTGCATTGAGGAATTCGTCAATCGTCATGGCCTTGTGGAGTTTCGTCAGCGCATCGATTTGCTTGCGTCCCGCCTTGAAGATAACAACCTGGAAGTGGCGTTGTTCGGACGAGTCAACAGCGGCAAGTCTTCACTGCTGAATGCACTCTTGAGTACGGATATCCTGCCAGTTGGCATCAATCCCATCACGGCAGTTCCCACGCGCCTTCAATATGGAGTGACGCTGCAAGCGACGGTGACCTACGGCCATGGACGCACTGAGGGCGTCAGCGTGGACGAGTTTCGGAACCTTGTGACAGAACAGGGGAATCCGGGCAATACCCACAATGTCGCGCGAGCTATGGTTCAGGTCCCTTCGCCGCGTCTCAAGCAGGGCATAGTGTTGGTGGATACACCGGGGCTTGGCTCGCTGGCGAGACGGGGCGGCGCGGAAACCCTGGCATACCTTCCATCGTGCGATCTTGCTTTGTTTTTGATCGACGCCGGAACGACGTTGAATGACGAGGATGTCGGAACTTTGCGTCTGCTCAGCGAGGCCGCAATTCCGGCGATCCTCTTGCTCAGTAAGGCTGATCTGTTGGCGGATGGCGATCTTCGCCGGGTCACCGATTATATCCACGCTCAATTGCACAGGGAACTCGGCTTGAAGGTGAACATCCATCCGGTTAGTTCACTGCCGAATCAATCTGCTTTGCTCGATCACTTTTTCGATGCTGAGTTGCTTCCCAGATTCAACCAGGCCCGAAATCTCCGAATCGCTTCCGCTTCCAGAAAAATCGGAGCCCTGCGCGATGCAGTCGCCATCGCGTTTGAGACAACTATCGAACAGCAGGGCCGACTCGGTGCCGATCAATCTGTCGACGCGCACAACATCGAAGAACGACTTCGTATCGTGACCGGAGACGTAGGAGAACAACGTTCGATTCTCGATCATGCCTTCTTCACGCTTGGGGAGACGCCGGACAGAATTCTGAACCTGACGGCTGACAGTGCGCTTGCCTGGATGCGGGCGAGTTCCAAATCTCATGTCACTCAGGTTCAGATTTCGGAGTGGCTACAGGATGCAGTTCGGAACTCCGTGGAGCCGATTTTAGAGCGCACGCGCAACATGAGCAGGCATGCAGTTGAAACGTTGTGCGCGGTGGCACGGGACATGGGCCGGTCCGACATGCCTGAGCCCAGTGAAGCGGACGCTCACCTCCGCGACATTCCGCGCTTTGAACTGGGAATGCCTCAGGAGGGCATCAGCCTCACTGCCTGGAGGTTTCTGGGAAGCGGTGTGGTTCGCGCAAGGATCAAGAGCGCTCTGCTCAAGAGCATCGGCGCGCAGTTCAAACAAGCGCTTCACCTGTACGGCCAGGCTATGTCGCAGTGGGGCCACCTGTACGTAAACAAGATGGTGGTTCTGGTCAACTCTCATGCCGATGCTTATCGGGCTCACCTCCAGAGGATCGCCGGGACTTCCAACGATCGTGTCGACGTGCCTCGTCTTGAACAGGATCTGGCGACTCTCAGGAATTGGATTGCAAAGGAGCACAGTGGTGAAATGCTCCATCAAGGATAGGGAGGGCTAAGGTTGCAGAAGTATCTGTTAATCGCGTTTGGTGGCGCACTTGGTTCCATGGCCAGATATTGGGTTGGGTCAACGATTGGCAGCCGGATGGGAACGAAGTTTCCCTATGGCACATTCGTCATCAATATCACGGCGTGCGTGATCATTGGTTTCTCGCTTACTTTTCTGGCAAAGCGAGTGGAGATCAATTCAGCGTGGAGGTTTCTGGTTCCTATTGGTTTTATCGGCGCCTATAGCACCTTTTCGACGTATGAGTGGGAGACCCTTTCCACGATTCGGACCGGCGCTTTCTTGATGGCTGCTCTCTATGCGGTCAGCAGCCTGATTCTCGGCCTTGCTGCGGTATGGTTTGGCTCGGTGATTGCGGAGATTATCTGATGCGGACACATAGACAGCTTGTCGTCTACGATTCGATTCTGCAGGTGCTTCAAGAACCCGGATGTCCGTTCTGCCGGTTCTTGAAGGAGTTTCAAACGGCCAGGCTCCAGAACCATCCAAAGGAGAACATCCATCGCCTGTGCAACTTTCATGCGTGGGGTCTTGCAGCGGTTCAGAACGCGCTGGCTGCAGCACGGGTGTTCATCAAGCTGGTTGATGAACGGGCCGAGCCTCCCAAGTCTGAGTCTGGATGCGACATTTGTGGAGAGGTCCTCGCAGAAGAAGAACTGCGTCTCCGAGAATTTGCCAGTTGTCTCCGACGAACTGACGTCACTCAGTGGCTACGAGGGTCTGCGGCTTTGTGTATCCCACACGGACTGAAGTTGCGCCGGCAAGTCCCGCCTGTACTTAGCGCCCGAATTGACGCCATTATCGAAAACTATCGCCAGCAACTGGCGCAAGAACTGCAGCATCTGAGTGCCGAACCAGTGCCGGATAGAGCCGGATGGGGCGCACTGGGTCGCGCAGCGGAATTTCTTGTCTCGCAACGCGGGCTACATTCCTGAGGGAGGACGTATGTTAAGTGCCGGAAAGGCAATCAAAGTTTCCATTTATCTGAGCGAGGGCTCAAAGCATCATGGGGTCCCGACGTATTCGAGCATCCTCGACTTTCTCTTCTATCGGGGCGTCTCCGGCGCAACCGTCATGAAAGGGATAGCGGGGTTTGGCGCGGATCATCATATGCATTCCGCCAGCATTGTTGAGATATCAGACCATCTTCCGCTGAAGATTGAATTCATCGAATCAATGGAGAAGGTCAACGAACTGCTTGGGAAACTCGAGGAGTTGGCCGGGAGCGGAATGATCGAGGTTCAGGAGACCACGCTGGCGAAACCCGCCCAGGTTTCGAAGCCGAAGAAGGCCACACCTCCCGCGCATCTGAAGATGGAAGGCAAAGCAAAGATGATGCGCATCTATATAGGTGAAGCCGATCAATGGAAAGATAAGCCACTCTACAAAGCCCTCGTCGAGGCCATGCGTGCCAACGATATTGCCGGCGTCACTGTCTACCGCGGCATCCTCGGCTATGGCGCTCACCGGAGGATGCACAAAGGCAAGGCTCTGCATCTATCACACGATTGTTCGATCATGCTCTCGGTAGTGGATACGGAAGAGAAGCTGAGATCCTTTCTCCCACTTGTCGATCAGATGGTAGAAGAGGGTCTGGTCGTTCTCTCGGCCGTGGACATCATCAAGTACTCCTACCGCGCTCTTGACGTTGATCAGCCAGAGCCGCAGTCAGGAAGCGCTTCTGTATGAGCGGAGGCTCGACCATGAAAGACCAATTTCAAGCTCGAATGTTACGCATACACTTCGGCGAGGGTGACAAATGGCAAGGTAAGCCCCTGCATGAGGCAATTGTGGCGAAATGTATAGAACTGGGAATGGCCGGCGCTACCGTGTATCGAGGAATTGAAGGATACGGGGCCAGCACCAGAATCCACCATGCCAGTCATTGGACGTTTTCAAAAGACGCGCCGATCATGCTGACCATCATCGACAAGGAGGAACAAATCGAGAAACTGATTCCGCACCTGGACACGATGGTAGAAGAGGGACTCATTGCGATGTCCCGGGTGGAAGTAATCCGCTATTCGCGCAATCCTGAAAAAGCGCAGGAGATACTCTCAGGAAGAGCATAATGACGTCCGATCTATCGACAGTGCAAGTTTACGGCAGCCTTCCGAGTGAGACATCCGTGTGTATGGATGGCGCCTTTCGTCTGCTGCGACTTGCCGACCTGGCTCAGGAACTTGGGGCTGATCCTGTAGCCGAGGAGGCACGTGAACTCGCAGCACGGGTCTCTGAAGGACGTTTCTACGTAGCTTGTGTCGGTCAGTTCAAGCGAGGCAAATCCACCCTCCTTAATGCACTGGTCGGCCATGAAGTTGTTCCAACAGGGTTCATTCCGGTTACGGCGGTGCCTACCGTGATTCGATTCGGCGAGAAACTTCATGCACGTGTGCGCATGCGAGACGCGTCCTGGCGGGACGTTGCCATGCCCGACTTGAAGGAATACGTGACAGAAGAACTGAACCCGGAAAACAAAAAGGCTGTGGACGGCGCGGAAGTATTCGTACCCAGTCCTTTGTTATCGTCCGGTATGTGTTTCGTGGACACACCGGGTCTGGGTTCGGTTTTCACAGGGAATACGGCAACCACGCAGGCATTCATCCCTCACATCGACGCAGCACTGGTGGTGGTCGGAGCCGACCCGCCGATTGCAGGCGACGAGCTGGCGCTGGTGGAAGCGGTCGGCAAGCAAGTTCAGGACTTGATCCTGGTGATCAACAAGGCTGACCGCACGAGCGATGCGGAACGTGCAGCGGCGGCTGAGTTTACGCGCAAGGTGCTGGAGAAGCGGCTGCATCGCCCGATGGGCGAGGTTCTTGAGGTGAGTGCCGCCGAGCGGATGGAGAACCGCGGTCCGATGCGGGATTGGGAAAAACTGCTGGCCAGCTTGCACGACCTCGTTGAAGACTCGGGCAGAAATCTCGTTCGCGCCGCTTGCGACCGAGGCCTCCAGCGCTTGAGCGAGCAACTGCTGGCAATTATCAGCGAGGACCGCGACGCGCTGCTCCGGCCAGTGGATGAATCCGAACGGCGCATCGAGCTAATGAAGGAAACCATCAACGAAGCTGAGCGATCGATGCGCGAGCTGAGTTTTTTGTTCATGGCGGAACAGCATCGGATTTCGGACCTCTTCGGTGACAGGCACAAGCAGTTCTTTAGTTCTGCATGGACCGAATCTGAAGCGGAATTCAATAATGATCTATCGTCCGTACCCTTCGGCTTTGGCCCGCGCTATCGGCGCCGAGTGATGCACCTCGCCCAGGAGATCTCGCGCCGCAAGGTTATGCCCTGGCTCAAACCTGAGCAGGAGGAGGGTGAGCGCCAATATCGGGCCGTGGCCACTCGATTTGTAGAGATGGGAAATAACTTCCTGGAGAAGCTCGCCAGTGCGGGACTCAGCGAACTGACGCGTATGCCTCATGCGCTCGATCCGGAGAAGGGCTTCCGCGTGCGTTCCAGTTTCATTTTCGAGGACTTCATCGGAACTGCCCAACCCCCCTCGCCGCTGCGTTGGCTCGCCGATGTCTTTTTGCCGCTCGTGGGTGCGCGCAAAGTAATCACAAACGAGGCTCGCGAGTTCTTGCGCCATCTTTTGGAAGTGAACAGCTCACGCGTACAAAACGATGTTCTCAATCGCATCCAGGATAGCCGGGGGCGTCTGGAAGCCGAGATTCGCAAGCTGCTTCATCAAATAAGCCGGATTGCAGAACAGGCACTTGACCGGGCACGAAAAGTCAAGGAAGAAGGAACTCCCGCCGTACAGTCGGCGATTGAACGTCTTGGCCGATTTGAACAAGAGGTTTCGGCACTCGTGTTATCCCTATGATGCGGTTCTGGCTGACCTGAGCAATGAGGTTCCAACATGGCCGTGCTGGCTGTCAACGGCACCATCGATCCCCAGCGGTATGGTGCAATCGTCGAGCGCACCGAGGAATTTGCGCGACTGCAGGCTCAAGCGCAGAGCCGGAAGTCGATGTTGATTTTCGGGCCGGAAGCGGTAGGCAAGACTCGGCTCCTGAAAGCCTTTGTCCAAACGCAGCCCTTCACACTCTTTGTTGCCCAAGTGAGGTCTCCGCGCGAATTATTATTGACCCTGCTTGAAGAACTCCGCCGCACTGCCGGGCCTGGAATCAATCTTCCAGTCAATTGCACCTCTCTGGGTACCGGATCTTTGAAAGGAATCGTGCAGCAGGCGCTCGAACGGTATCCATTTCTTCTCGCCCTTGACCACATCGCGGGTCCATCCCGAGTTGTTACCGGGCTCATCAAGGACCTCAACTACTTTGATCGAACTCCGGTCATTTTTGTGGCACATACACCGCACATGGAAGACATTGGCAACTTACAGCCCATGTGCGCAGGAAAATCAGAGCGGTTGGAACTGAAGGAGTTCTTGCCGCCCATTGCACTAGAATTCGCGCGAAAAGAAGCGAACCGAACCGGAGTATCGGCCTCAAACCTCGATCTGGTTCTGCATCAGCTCGTCGATTGGAGCAACGGAAATCCAGGTAGCATCGTTCACATGCTGAAGATGGCTCAACTTCCGCAATACAGAACCGGTGACCAGATCAAAGCTCACATCCTCTACGTTGACTTCCGCATGGGCCGCAGAGAGCTTGAATGAATAACGTGGACCATGGCTGAGTTGGGCACTGCGGACAAATGGCAGAGGCCAGTAGAGCAGAGGTCGCGGGCACATTAACGACACAATAACGCTTCCTCATCGTTCCCATAAGCGCCAAAAGGAGCCATCCGTTACGCTTATTTTCTACAAGTTATAAGGCAGAGGTCGACAACCACATGGCCGTATAGTCGCCATGTCGTACACTTGCCAGCGAGAGCTACACTGAATCCCAGTAACCGCCTATTCCGAGCGCCAGCAGCAAAAGCGGCCCAACGCAACACACGGATGCTCCAATGGCGGCAAGCGCGCCTGCAATCAACGAACCTTTGCCGGTAAGTTGAGCCATGCCCATCTCCTTCATGCTAGCGCCAGAGAGCGGAGAGACCGCGAATGATCCTGCCTGAGGTTCCGGAAAAAGCGCGCTCCACGGCCATCTTTGTGGCCAACAGTTGTATGCCTGTGGAGTACGTCGGGTAGGGATGGATCGTCGCGGCAACGTCGCTCAGTTTCAGGTTGTTGCGCATGGCAACGGCTATCTCGGTGATCGTTTCTCCAGCCCGTTCTCCGACGATGCTTGCGCCCAGAATGGCGCCGTTACTGCGTGCAACAATCTTGATCAATCCGAGGCGATCATCCTCATTGACGGCGCGATCGACTTTGCTGTTGTCGAAAGATTTAATGAGAAGATCCTTGGCCGCAAACTGTTTGCGCGCCAGTTCCTCCGTCATGCCGATCTGCGCAACCTCGGGAGAAGTAAATGTAATATGAGGCATTGCCGCCGAGGTGCCGGAGTTGTTACCTGGCAGCAATGCATTGCGAACCGCTTGAAATCCTTGCCATCCGGCGAGGTGAGAGAACTGCGCACCTCCGATCACGTCACCTGCAGCGTAGATGTGTTTGGCCGAAGTCTGAAGAAACTCGTTCACTTCGATGCCATTCTTCGTATAGCGCACGCTCGCCGCTTCCAGACCAAGACCTCGAACGAGCGGCGCTCGCCCGACTGCGACAAGCAGTAGGTCTCCAGTCACTTTTCCCGCCTCGGTATGCACGGTGATCGCTTCACCTTCACTTCGCACAAATTCGGCGCGCCCTCTGAGACGTTCTATCCCTTCCTGACCGAAAATGCGATTCAGCAACTCCGATACTTCGGGCTCCTCACGCGGAAGAAGGCGCTCGGCGATGACGGTTACCCTGGAGCCGAGCCTGCGATATGCCTGAGCTAGTTCGCAGCCGATCGGGCCACCACCGATGACGAGAAAGTGCTGGGGCAGCCGGTCATTGTCGAAGATCTTTTGATAGGTCGAGTATGGGACTGTGGCAAGGCCTTGAATCTGTGGGATTCGTGGCTCGGCGCCCGTGTTGATCAGGATCTTCTTTGCGCGAATTTGCTGCTCTCCCACTTCGAGCGTGTGCGGGTCTAGAAACCGTGTCACACCGATCAAAACGTCCATGCCCTTCTTGCTCAGCGTCTCCGGCTCAGTCGGTTTATAGATTTGCTGGATGGTAGATCGCAAATAATCACGCACCACTGTCATGTCAATGACCGGCTCGCTTGTGCCGACTCCATACCGTGCGGCGTTCCGCGCGTGATGCGCCACTGTAGCCACTTTGATCAACGACTTGCTTGGAACACATCCGGTCCAGGTGCAATCTCCGCCGATCGGTCCTTTATCGAGCAGCGCGATTCGCGCGCCAAGCTGGACGGCGAAATCCGCGGCAATGAGTCCAGATGCACCAGCTCCGAGTATTGCGAGATCGTATTCAGGCTTGCTCATAGCTTTCCTCAAAGGGTTGAACTGCCGGATCCGTTACTTTATGGAGTAGAAGAAGTGCGCACGCGGCCAGCAATACCGTACCCAGCAACAAGCCGTCGACGGATAAGGATCTTCCAAGCGCTCCGGCCAGAAGTGAACCGCCAATCGCGCCAATACTGAGCAAAACGGAGTAAATACCCATGGCCGCACCCTTTCCAGACTTTGGCCCGAGTGATTGAGCCAGCCAGGCTAGAGCGGCCGGTGTGAAGCCGCTTTCCACCATGATCAAAAGTGCCGTTGCCGCAGTGATTGACCAGCGAATAGGCGCGGATGCGTGAGCTGAATGATTGATTGTGAAGAGTCCAAGACAGACGGGTACCATGGCCAGGAGACATATACGCATGGCGGAGCGAATCCGCATTCGCGGGAGCAAGAAGCTCCAACCGAATACTCCTGCTCCAAATACCGCGGAATAGCCAAGTAGTAGCCAACCGACTTGTGTTGGGCAGTTCGCGAAGACCCCATCGAGATACTGCGAGCCGCTGGACCTCTTGGTCATCAAAAATGGGAGTGTTGGCCCAAGCCAGAGTCCAACTACGGCATTCACGCAGAGCCACACCGGAGCCAGAGACCGCACCGAGGGGTCTTTGACAGCGCGCACCAAACCTTCCCGCGCTGCGTGGGAACCGTGCGACTGGCTGCCCTTTGCCCCGAAGAACAGCAGCATCGCACTGGCTAGATAGGCGGTGGCTACGAAGCTGAATGCGTGGACATCAAACCGATCCCAGAATTGGCTTCCCATCAGACCGCCGAGCGCAAGTCCTGCGAGTAGGGAGAGCTCAAAGAAACTCATTACACGTGCCCGTAAGGTGGCGTCATGGCTGGTCGCGTCCGCAAGATACCCCAAAAGAGGAGGGGTCACCGCGGCGACACCAACTCCTTCCAGTATGCGACTGAGGAAAAATACCTCGGTATGCGCGCTAAGGGCGAAAAGTTGAACGGCAAGTGCGCCAATCAGCGCACCGCCCACCATCAGCCATCTTGGAGAGATCGCATCGGACGCAATACCGAAGGGAATTGAGGCAACTAATTCAGCGGCGAAGGACGCTGCACCCAGAATTCCAAGAAGGCCGGCGTCCACTTGCAAACCGTGTCCGCTCAAATTAGCCAGGTAGATGCCGATTAGCACGCCACTTGCGCTACTCGCAATTCTGAGAATGGCGTGAGCGAAGATCGAGAGAGCTAATCGGTCCATCGGCATTTTCATCTGTTCGGCTCTAGTGAGGTATTGCGGTGTTGTTGACTACAATACGTTCGGTGGAGCAAATTGAGGTGTTGTTGACTACTTGTGCCGGAAAGGCCTGCGCGCATGGAACAGGATCGCGCTCCAAGCTACAAACGCCAACATCTCTACATAACTTGATTCATCAGGAGGATCGAGGTTACCGGTAGGACATGCTGCAATACGCAAAGCTCTCAGATGTGGCTATCGAGAAAAGAATGCAGCCTCTCCTCGTATCCCATTGGGAGTTCAAACGTCTGCTCGTCGCCCGAGATGACGAGTACCTTGCGGACACTGTCGAGCAGCACCGAGCAGCGGCGGCAATGAGACAAATGGCGCTCGATCTCACTGCAAAGTCCCCGATCTACGTCGCCCTCAATATAGGCGGAAAGATTCCTAGCTAGCTTTTTGCACGAGACCATGGATTCATTCCTTTCATAAGCCTGATGTGATCACTGAAACGTGGCTCGAATACCGGGGCCAGTTGCTCCTGAACGCGCATCCGTGCGCGATGAACGCGAGTCTTCACAACTCCGACGGATACACCGAGTGCTTCAGCGACCGTCACGTAACTCAAATGCTGGCTATCGATGAGCAACAAGACCTCACGATAGATTTCAGGCAGCTTCTCTACGGCCGATCGCACAGCGGATCTAAGCTGTTCTTGCTCCAGGGCCTCGCTTGGCAGGTCGTGCCAATCGGCGAACTGGTGTGGCACCGAGTCGCCGTCGTCGCCTTCATCGGTCTCATCAATCGATTCGTAGAGCTGCCGTCGAAGCTTTCGCCGATACATCTTCGCTTCGTTGATGACGATCTGTAGCAGCCAGGAGCGAAATCGCCTTCGATCCTCAAGCTGAGGAAGATGCAGGAATGCCTTCAATGCGCCTTCCTGCACAGCCTCTTCTGCATCTGCCGGATTCTTCAAGACACCGATCGCCGCGGCAAACATGATTCGTGTGTAGGGCCGGATCAACTCATGAAAATGGGCCTTTTCGCCATCGCAGATGAGCGCGATGATCGCTTCTTCATGAGATGTATCGGAATTCACAATGGCCGGATGCTCCAAGCAGTCGCCTTTCGCTTCGTACAAAACCCAGCAGCTTCTACATGAATGCTATTCGTGACGATTCCGGAGACGGGCACAGGTTACAGAGATTCCAGAATGTTTATTTTCAATCAGTTCGGTGACCTTTGTCTTCGCACGCCATCTCCTCGCTAGAAGCCGACTGTCCCGACAAGGGGCGGGATGCTCAATCCAAACCAGGAGAATCCCAATGACCAATTCCATGAAGTCCCTTTGTCTGGCAGCCGCAGTAGCCGGCCTGCTCGGCGGTGCGTCCACTCTTGCCCATGGCCAGCCGGTTTCCGGCCAAGTTCACGGTGCCAATCTGACAGTCTCAAGCGCAATTGCGGGTGCGTCCTCCTTCGGGACCATCGGCTGATTGAGGAATGGCCTTTCAGAAACCGTTGGGGAATGAATCTGAAGAGACCCGAGACGGCCTCAGGGTCAGGTGAGATTTGAGAGCACACATAATCCTTCAATCGGAGAAAACGGATACATTGAGAAGCCTCGATTGATAGCACAACCCTCAGAGTCGTAGAGTTTATCTTGCGAAATTGGTGACCCATTTGGACACATTGACCGGACCGCTCAGCAGCACTACATCGCGCCCACTACGGAAAAAAGACGCGGACTATGTTTTCTACGAGCTTACCCGCAGCATCTGTCCGCGATGTCGGAAGGTCATTGATGCCAAGATCCTGCTGCGGGACAACAAAGTCTATATGGTCAAGCGCTGCCCCAAATGTGGCCCTTTCGAAGCTCTTGTCTACGGAGATGCGCAAGCCTATACAAACTTCGGCAAGTTCAACAAACCGGGCACGATTCCGCTGGCCCATGGCACAGAAATCAAGGAAGGCTGTCCGCACGACTGCGGCCTGTGCCCTGACCATCAGCAACATGCCTGTCTTGGCATCATCGAAGTCAATAGCGCCTGCAATATGAATTGTCCGTTGTGCTTTGCCGATGCACGGCCGGGCTTCAGTCTGACGATGGAAGAAGTCGAGGCTATGCTGGATGATTTTGTCCGCACCGAGGGGAACCCCGAAGTGGTTCAGTTCTCCGGCGGCGAGCCCTCCATCCACCCTCAGATCATCGAATTCATACGGGCAGCGCACGCGCGCAGGATTCCCTTCGTCATGGTGAACACCAACGGCAAGCGCATCGCACACGATGACCGTTTCCTTGAACAATTGGCGGAAGTGCGCCCGTCAATCTACTTCCAATTCGACGGCTTTGAGCGCGAAACATACAGGATCATTCGCGGCGAGCCTGACATTCTCGAGGAAAAGCTGCTTGCACTGGATCGGCTGGCATCCATCGGCCTCAACGTCACGCTCGTTCCCGCGATAGAGCGCGGCGTAAATGATCATGAAGTGGGCAAGATCATCGAACTGGCCATCAAGCACCCGGCCATTCGCGGCATCAACTTCCAGCCGGCATTCCACACAGGCCGCCACATGCATCACGATCCGATGCAGCGGATGACCATTCCGGATATCGTCCGGCTGATCGAGCAGCAGACGGCAGGCAATTTCGTGGCAAGCGACTTCATCCCGGTTCCATGCTGCTTTCCATCGTGCAACTCCGTCACCTATGCATTCATCGATGGCGAAAATGTGACGCCACTTTCGCGGATCGTGAACGTCTACGACTATCTCGACTACATCACCAACCGCGTGATGCCCGATTTCAGCCTGGAGATCAAGAAGGCGCTTGAAGGCCTGTGGTCCTCTTCATCCGTCTCTGGTTCACAGAAATCGGCCGAGCAGTTCGCCATCTCATGCCAGGCCTGTGGACTGCCCGAGAGCCTTACGATCGGCGACATCGCAAAGAACATGCTCATGATCATGCTGCAGGACTTTATGGATCCCTGGACCTTCAACCAAAAAAACTTGATGAAGTGCTGCAAGGAGTTCTTGCTCCCAGGCGGCAAGCAGATCCCGTTTTGCTCATACAACTCTGTCGGTTACCGAGAACAGGCCCGAGCTCAGTTGGATGCCATGGAATCAAAGCGCAAACAGGCTCGACGCGAAGGGAAGCCTTATGAGCCGGCGCCGGTAATTTTCGATTTCCATGCTGGCACGGAGCGGATGGAAGTGGACTCTCTGCTGCAAATCAGCAATTCCGATCCCGCCAGAGGCTGAGATGGAAGAGCCAAGTGTCAAACAGTGTTGTGCGGCTTTCTACGGCAGCGATTTGGCGCGTCTTCTGCTTGGGGATAGTTTTCATCCCGGAGGAACCGAGCTGACCGGGCGCTTGGGCGCGCTTTTGGACCTCACGAATGATAGCCGTGTACTCGATGTGGCTTCCGGCCGTGGAACCAGCGCATTTCACCTGGCAGAGTCGTTTGGCTGCAAAGTGGTAGGCGTGGACCTGAGTGAAGAGAACGTTCGGGCGGCGGCTGCAGAAGCCGCTAACCGTGGTCTTGACGAACTCGTCGCTTTTCAGCTTGGCGATGCCGAGAGGTTGCCGTTCGAGGACGGCTCATTTAACGCGATTGTTTGCGAGTGTGCATTTTGCACTTTTCCGAGCAAATCGATTGCGGCACAGGAATTTCACCGAGTACTCAAGCCAGGCGGACAAGTTGGTCTAAGCGATCTGACTCGTACAACAGAACAACTTTCTGGGCTTGAGGGACTACTGTCTTGGATCGCCTGCATTGGGGATGCGTTGCCTGTCGAGCGATACGTCAGGATCTTGGAGGAAGCGGGTTTCGGAATCCAGCGCGTCGAAGACCATAGCGATGCGTTGCTGGAAATGGTGCGCCAAGTTCAGGCGAAGCTGCTTGGAGCAGAAATTATGGCCGGCCTTAGAAAGATCGATCTTCCGGGTGTGGACTTTACCACTGGAAAGCAATTTGCTCAGGCCGCCATGCAGGCAGTCCGAGACGGCAAACTCGGCTATGGGGTGATCACATCGAGAAAATGAAGTTGCTCTCCCCGTCCTTGAAAGAGAAAGATCCGAGTGATGGCCGATGTGCGCATGCGCGCAAGTGCAGAGGTCGGAAAGGCAAAGGCTCGCCGGGTCTATGCCCAGTTGAGAATCATCACAAATGCGCTCATCGATCACGGAACACGGTGCACTTGTCCGAGTAGTCGCCTGCTCGGAAAAGTGGCCCTTGGCTCAACTGGTGCTAACTGGGCGAGGCACTCATTGAAGTTGCATTGTGCGCTGAATCTCGGACAGGTTCTCGAAAACGCACGGGTGACGACCGTCGCGATCAATGCACCGAGGGTCCAATTGGGGTCCAATTAGGATTTCTTGTGGTTCCTATTGACGTTTTTCGATGCTATCCGTGCCGTCTAACTTGTTGAAAATACTGAGATCCTCACTCTCATAACCCAAAGGTCGCTGGTTCAAATCCAGCCCCCGCAACCAATTAAATCAACAAGTTACACCTTGTTGCCCGAGTTCCATCAGGGACAGTTAGGGACAGATAAGAAGAGCCACCCTTGCGGTGGCTCTTTTCGTGCGCGTCATTGTATGCCAGATCAACGCGAGAATAGCCATGATCTTTAGGGGTATGGTATCGAGTTTCTAATCCCGCGTGGTTGAAGGCAGAGACCAGTGCTAGCCCCTGATCAAAGAAGGAGAGCGGAGTCATGAAAGTCCTAATGGGAATTGACAATTCGAAGTTCTCCGAAGAAGTAATTCGGGCAGTTGTCACCCAGTTTCGGCCTGAGGATACCGAAGTACTGGTATTACACGTGCTGGAACCAATATCGCTCGTGGCCCCCCCAGAAATGGCTCAAGGCTACGCTCCGGAGTTGGAAGAGCAGAAGAGGCCAGCCAATGCACTCGTTGATGGAATTGCGAAGAAGTTGCGTGGAGTGGGATTTAAAGCACACACCGCCGTCGAAATAGGTGACGTCAGAGTCAGCATCCTCAATACCGCAGCGGAATGGCATGCCGATCTTATTGTGGTCGGTTCGCATGGGCGCAGAGGGATAGAGAAGTTCTTGTTGGGAAGCGTAGCGGAATCCGTTGCTCGCCATGCCAAGTGCTCCGTGGAAGTCGTTCGCACGCCAGCGGATGACTGACAGAGCGGTGCTTTGGGTCGCCCGGCGCAACAGTATATTGTTCAGTCACAAACTGAAGACACCCGCACTTCCGGCTCGGCCGGCGATCTAAGAGATTTGATTTACCCGTTGCGCAGGTTGCCAGGCAAAATGTGGTACCCGTGCGTCCATTTGATACTGGAACTTACGTTAATTCCCCTGGTACCGAGATCGGCCTCGCATGGTCGCCAATTGGAGAAAGACAGACCAATCTCCTTTCGCGCCGGTCAGGCGATCCGCGCCAGAAGCTGTTCCTCGATGCGAGAAACGCACATCCCCTCCCTCTCGTCCGCGATGGCTTTGAACATTCCATCGTTGTCCGCAAATCTGAACGAGTTGAGTTGACGTGTCTGGGCCTCCCGCGCTTCAGCATGAGCCAGCAGCTCAAGGTCGGCTTTGGTCACCGGGCGAAGCCCTTTTGCCTCTAGCCGGGCCAGGATCTCCTGCTCGCCTAACGTGCCGCACTCTGGCGCGTGGTTCACGAATTCAATCACCTTACCGGCACAAAGCTCGCCGTCGTGGCGTGCAATGCCGACCAGTCCCTTGCTCGCGTGCCGCGCCCAACCTGCTACGTATCGCCCTGGTATCACACGCCGGGCGTCAGGATCCCATACCTCGAAGGATGGCTCACCGGGGCGGTCTGGATCTGGCGATGTGGCATACCCCTCCGGCCCCATTGGCAGCCCGACCCCCGCATCGTGTTTGTCGCCGATCGCAAAGACCAGGGTGTCCACTCCGATCTCCGTCCGCTCTCTGGTCGGAATGGCTGCCGTGCTGCCATCTTCCTTCAGCACCAGTTCATCCTCCGCAACCACGAGCTTCGCAATCCGGCCATCTGAATCGGGAACGATGGCGGTCGGCGATGAGAGAAAGCGGAAGCTCAAGCGGGGTGATATGGAAGCGAAACCAGCATCTTTGAGCAGCAGGAAATGATGCTCGAAGACCTTCTCCGGCGAAACATCCTGACGGCACCGCGCACAGCGCTCCTTCACGCGCTCCAGTTCCCTCGACAACTCCTTGCGCGATAGATGCCGCTCGACAAATTCGAGCTCCCTTTCGTCGAATTTGATCTCCAATGGTCCCCGGCGGGCGATCATCAGCACGTTCTCCGGCCGCCTCTCCGGGCTGTCATCGAGCAGCCAGCGCGCTATTTCGATGGCCACGTTGCCCATGCCTACGATTGCAATCCGTCTGCCGGTGGAGAAATCCATCGACGCAAAAGGTGGCAGCTGGTTGTAGTGGTAAACGAAATCCTTGGCGGCATAGACGCCCTTCGCATCCTCGCCGACAAGCCCCAGCTTTCTGGTACCCTGAGCTCCGCAGGTAAAGATGATGGCTGCGCAGCGCATACCTTCCAGCTCCTCAATTGTCACGTCGTAAGCTGAGCCGACCTTGATGTGGCCGAAATAGTGAACATTCGGCATTTCCAAAATCTGCGCAAACTGCTCACGCAGTCCGCCCTTCATCTTCTCTTTCAATGGATAGATTCCATACTCTGCCAGGCCTCCGGGCTTTATATCCCGGTTGAAGAGGAATGCTTCGTATCCAGCACGCGCAATCTGGCGGGCTGCAAACAGTCCGGCCGGACCGGCTCCTACGAGGAAGATACCCTTCATATGTCACCTCCTGTCTCACCGGCAGGTGGTCTGTTCTTCGCCTGCGCTGTCACTGGGTGGCGTCAGGAAATCCTTGCGGAGATGGCGCGGCGCAGGTCCGCTGCCGCTTTTTGGACACCAGTGATTCCCCTGACGCGCGAATGATTTGGAATAACGAGATTGAGAGGGCGCCACGGGAGTAGCCCTGCTCATTTCTGGACCATTTCCCGGAACCAGAAGCGGTGAGGGAAGAGCTTTTCGCCCTTCGAGCCCGGCATGCCCGACAAAAGAGGACCCGCACTTTAATGTCAGCGCGATCCGCAGACACTTCTCTCCGAGAGCCGACCCGCTAGAATACTGACACCGTGAGGGGCATTGGGATGTATTTCGGATCACGCCGGATTGTGATGCTCACGCGTGCTTGAGTGTCCGGGGCTTGGAGTGGCAATTTCAGGGAAGTGCGTTCCCTCACGGGTCATAGTTCCCCTGTTCGGCGCGGCGCTTGAATTCGGCAGAGACCGATTGAACTCCTAGCAGCCAGGTAAGATGGCCGGCTTTCATCAAATCAGGCACACGTCACAGTTGGTCTATCATCGCTGCGCCACACCACCTCTTCTCTGGTGCCAAATATCGGGCAGCCCACACGCAGTCACATCCGACCGTGATAGAACGCACTGACACGGCCTTCCAACCGGTATCCATTACCCTTAATTGGTTGTCGGTTGAGGCTTCGCCGGATGAGAAGTCATGGGTAGTGGGAAGTCTCGAGGTGGGGCTGATCTCCATGTGATCATCCCAGACTCTCACTCGGATTACTCAAGCCATCACCGCTGACAACGAAATCGCGTCCTGAATGCTGGATATAAAAGTCCGAATTGCATTCGCGACCGTGTTTTAAGCGAGCCCGTCTCTTGATTGCCTGTCCCATTGGACAGCCGCGACCCGCCCGACACGCGAACAACAACACAATCGGCACCCGAGGATACGCCATGACGGTTATCCTCGTAACCCTCTTTTTCCTCATCATGATCCTGGTGGACCTTGCGCGGAAGCGGACGAAGAGCCCCCTGGCAGGCGATCAGATGCCAAAAGGAGCACCTCAGAAGAGGTAGCAATGATCGGACTTGTTCAATCGGATCTCAACTTGCAACCGACTCCCCGGAGAAACTTGTCCACCTTATATAGCGGTAGACGGAACCCCTGACAGTCGCCCTTCCGTCTGGAAGGAGAACCAATATGAGCAAAACGGCCATTGTTACGGGAGCCTCCCAAGGAATAGGACGTTCAATTGCCAAGCGTCTTGCGGAAGATGGGTTTGCCGTTGTTGTGAACTTTGCCGACAGCGCGCACGACGCGAAGGAAACGGTAGCCGAGATCACCGAAGCGGGTGGTCAGGCAGTCGCCATCCAGGCTGATGTAAGCAAGGAAGATGACGTCAAGCGGCTCTTTGAGAGTTCGTTGAAGGTATTCGGCCAGATAGATGTCGTTGTGGGCGACGCCGGCATTATGCCTCGATCGCCTATTGCAAGGGGAGACGTTGAGACCTTCGACGAAGCTATCAGAATTAATCTTCGTGGCACGTTCCTGGTCTTTGCACAGGCAGCAGTGTATATCTGTGAGGGCGGTCGAATCATTGCCTTCTCGAATAGCGCTCTGCGAAAGAATTCCCCATCATACGGTGCTTATATCGCTTCCAAAGCTGGTGTGGAAGGTCTTGTCCGCGTTCTGGCGAACGAGACTCGAGCGCGTCAAATTACGGTCAATGCTGTCGCTCTCGGACCCGTTCCGACTCAGCTCTCTCTTGAAGGCAAGAGCAGGGAGGAAATCGCTCAACTTGGCAAGTTGACGCCGGTTGAGTATTTGGGCGAGCCGAATGACATTGCGCACGTCGTCTCTTTTCTCGCCGGGCCGGACGGTGGATGGGTGAGTGGTCAGGTGATTCCAGTTACGCATAGTCCCTATGCGCGGAACCGTGCCGTTCGCTCGGGTCCGGGACCTGTCACAATCTCCCACCCCAGCAGGGCTCATGGAACTCTCGTCCAGACTCACGCATAGTGAACGAACGGGATGGCACGACAATCCGGGCTCGGACTGGTGTGAGGAACCTCACTTGCCCTGTCGTCCGGTGAGTGTATCATTTCTCCGGATTTGAGCGGAGATGGTGGGTGTGTCCCTTTCGCTCGGGAGCGAACTGACAGGGTCCAACTGGGTAAAGGTTCTCTCTATCATTTGTAACTCCCCTTAGTTCGCGGAACCGACAACAGTTATCTCTTGGTTCCGGAGCTTCCCGGTGGATATTCGACACATCGCCACATTCGTTCTTTACCAGGAGGCGACATGGTCGGCTCCACCACACCCCGGGTATCCGCTACCGCCATTCTTTCCAAACCTGCCTTGCAGCGGATTCTCGACAATCTGACCAACAGTGGATTCCAGCTGATCGGGCCCACGTTGCGCAATGGCGCGCTGATCCTCGATGTCATACAGAGTGTCTCAGAACTACCTGCAGGATGGGTGCTCGAACAAAAGGCAGGAAGTTCGCGCTTGGTGCGAACAAACTCGACTGACTACTTCGCCTGCACCGTCGGTCCGCATTCGTGGAAACGGTATCTGTATCCACCTCAGTTCGATCTGCTCACCGCGCATCGCAATGGAGACGGCTGGGTATTCGAGCCATGCGCGGATGATTCGCCGCCCTTTGCATTCATCGGAGTAAGGTCCTGCGACCTCCACGCCATCGCGATTCAGGATGACATATTCGTCAACGGGAGTACTCGAGATCCGCACTATGCTCATCGTCGCGAGCGGGCCTTCATCCTTGCCGTAAACTGCAACACCGCCGTATCGACCTGTTTCTGCACTTCCATGAACACAGGGCCTCGCGTGCGTTCCGGATTCGATCTCGCCTTAACCGAGCTGCCCGACTCCTTTGTCATCGAAATTGGTTCGGAGGCTGGCTCCAATGTTCTTGCTGGTGTCGACTGGCAGCCGGCCAGCGCGTTCGACGTAGGCCGAGTCTCGCAGATCACCCAGCGCACCGAACGGCAGATGCAGCGCCAGGTGACAACGAGCGATCTGCCCAAACTCCTCTACGACACCATCGACCATCCGCACTGGGATACGATCGCCGCGCGCTGCCTATCGTGCGCTAACTGCACCCTGGCTTGTCCTACCTGCTTTTGCTCCACCGTGGAAGACCGCAGCGATCTGACCGGGAACAGCACGAAACGAACACGCTTGTGGGACTCCTGCTTCATTCTCGACTTCTCCCATGTGCATGGCGGCAACAGCCGCCCGACCATCAAATCGCGCTTCCGCCAGTGGATGACTCACAAGCTGGCAGCGTGGATCGATCAGTTCGGCCGTTCGGGTTGCGTGGGATGTGGACGCTGCATCGCGTGGTGTCCGGTAGGAATTGATATCACCGAAGAACTGAGCAAGCTGCGCTCAGTGGGGGCGCGATGAGCACAACAGCCATTCTCGAGCGGGCGGGAATCACCGATCCTATGCTTCCGCGCACAGCAACCGTGCGGGCAATACGCCCGGAAGCCTATGGCATTTCGACTTTCTTCCTCGAATACAACGACCCAAGCGTGCCAGTGGGCTTCATTCCAGGCCAGTTCAATATGATCTGCCTGCCCGGATTCGGCGAAGTCGCGATTTCCATTTGCTCCGATCCGACCACGCCGAAGATCATGGAGCACACGGTTCGTTACGCGGGCAGCGTTACGCGCGCCATTGGGCGCCTCCGGGTTGGTGACACTGTCGGCATGCGCGGACCGTACGGCAACCCCTGGCCCATGCAACTTGCTGAGGGCAAGGATCTGATGATTGTCTCGGGGGGCATCGGTCTCGCGCCATTGCGGCCGGTCATCATGCAGGCTCTCCACCGGCGCAGCAGCTTCGGTCGCGTACTGGTGCTGTATGGAGGACGCACGCCGCAGGATCTTCTCTACACCAATGAGTTCGAGAAATGGCAAGACGGCGGAATAGAGATGTATGTAAGCGTTGACCGTGCCGACGAGACCTGGAAAGGGCAAGTCGGCGTCATCCCCATGGCTTTCTATCGCACCCGGCTGGACCATCGCAACACGCTGGTCTTCTCGTGCGGCCCGGAGATTATGATGCGTTTCGTCATCTACGAGGCCATGGCGCGCCGCATCCCCAAAGATGCGATCTATGTCTCGATGGAGCGCAACATGAAATGCGCCATCGGATTCTGCGGACACTGCCAGCTTGGGCCTGTCTTCATCTGCAAACAGGGCCCGATCTTTCGCTTCTCGCAGATCGAAGCGTTCTTCGGAAGGGAGGAATTCTGATGTCGGCAAACGGGAAGCCCCGCATCGCCGTGTTCAAGCTGGCGTCTTGCGACGGCTGCCAGCTTCAGATCCTTAATCTCGAAGACGAACTCCTCGCCATTGCCGGCCAGGTGGAGATCTGCTACTTCCTCGAAGCGCGCTCCCAAATCCTTGACGGCCCCTACGATATAGCGCTGATCGAAGGATCAGTCACCACCGAGCATGACCTCGAGCGGGTGCGCGACATCCGGCGAAGGTCGCAGATGGTGATTACGCTCGGTGCCTGCGCGAATACCGGGGGAATACAGGCGCTCCGCAACCTGCAGGATGTGGACGAGTACACGCGGGCCATCTACGCCAATCCTTCCTACATCCATACGCTGTCCCAATCCACGCCTGTGGCCGCGCATGTGACGGTGGATTTCGCCATTAACGGATGTCCGATATCCAAGGAGCAGTTGTTGGAAGTGCTGACCTCAGTGCTGATTGGTCGGGCGCCACAACTGCCGGCGCATGCAGTGTGCGTCGAGTGCAAGCGCAAGGGAACTGTTTGTGTGCTGGTGGCGAAGGGCATCGCCTGTCTGGGTCCCGTAACGCACGCAGGATGCGGGGCGTTGTGTCCCGCTTTCAACCGCGGCTGTTTTGGCTGTTACGGCCCCATGGAGAGTGCTCATTCCGAGTCGCTTTGCCAAGGCTTGGCTACACACGGCATTTCGCGCTCTGAAATGTTGCAGCTGTTGAATGGATTTACCGGGTGGGCAGAGGAATTCCGCTCCGCCGCCGAAAAGCTGGAGAAGGTATCGACATGATCGCCACCAATGAGACTCGGACCATCCGGCTGGAATCAATGACCCGCGTCGAGGGAGAGGGCGGACTGCGTATCGAGGTCCGCGATGGGAGCCTTCGGGACGTGAAGGTCGACGTTTTTGAGGCGCCCCGTCTCTTCGAGGCCTTCCTGCGTGGCCGCTCAATACGAGAAGTTCCCGACATTACGGCCCGCATCTGCGGCATCTGTCCGGCCGCGCACCAGATGAGCTCCGTGCAGGCGATCGAAACGGCGCTTGGGATCACGCCCTCGCCGGAAATTCGAGCCCTTCGGAGGCTGCTCTACTGCGGAGAATGGATTGAGAGCCATGCGCTGCACATCTATCTGCTGCAGGTCCCGGATTTCTTTGGATTGGAAAGCGCATTGACGCTGGGCAAGGAACAGCCGGAACTTGTAAGGCAGGGGTTGGAACTGAAGAAGATCGGCAACGAGATCATAACGATTCTCGGTGGCCGATCAGTACATCCTGTCTCGGTCTGTGTCGGTGGATTCTGGAAGGTTCCGCGCCGCCACGAACTGCTTGAGCTTCGGCCGCGTGTCGAATGGGCACTCAAGGCCTCTCTCGATACCGTGAAATTCCTCGCCAGCCTAAAACTGCCGGCTTTCTCGGCGGACTACGAGTGTGTCGCTCTTTCGCACCCGCGGGAATACGCGATTAACGAAGGTGCCATTGTCTCTTCCGCCGGACTCAATATTCCGGTCCGAGACTTCGAGCAGGTCTTTCTGGAGGAACACCTGGCGCATTCGACAGCGCTGCACACCGTGCGCGCTGAACGCGGGTCGAGCTATCTTGTAGGGCCGCTCGCGCGCGTCAACCTGAATCTGAGCCATCTGCCTCCGGCAGCCCGACAGGCTGCTGAGGAATGCGGCATTACGTGGCCGTGTTTTAACCCTTATGCGGGCATCGTCGCACGGGGCGTTGAAATCGTCATGGCGTGCGAAGAGAGCCTTCGCCTGATCGAGGCATACCGTGAGCCCGTGCCAGCAGCCATGGAGTATTCCTTCCACGCCGGCGATGGGTGCGCCGCAACCGAGGCGCCACGAGGTTTGCTGTATCACCGATACCGGATGAACGATCAAGGGATCGTGCAAAGCGCCCGGATCGTGCCGCCCACTTGCCAGAACTACCGGAGGATCGAAGACGATCTACGCCTGCTGCTTCCCGGCATTCTCGATCGTACCGATGCGGAAATTGTGGACGCATGCGAAAAGCTGGTGCGCAATTACGATCCATGCATCTCGTGCTCGACACACGCCATAAAGATTCAGATGAACCGCAGCTAAGCCCTGAATCTTAAGCGCAGGAGCGGTATGCTCTGGCGCGTCGTTCTCATACGAACGAGGAGGATGACATGCGAAAAGGGATCATACTGGGGATCGCAGGATTGGTGTTCTTTGGGGGGTGCGGCAACCAGGGAAACAAGCCCTCCAACGCTCCCGATACGTCGAAATGGAAGGCTCCCTACCATATCGAATTTGACACGAAAGCAGTGAAGCCGAACCCGGCAGGTGTCGCCCTTCCGTCCATTATTTACACGGCGAATCCTAAGGCGCTGGAGAGAAGAGCTGTTCTCGTGGTGCGATTCGACGCTTCAGGAGTAAAGAATGACCAGCCGAGCAAAGACCGAGTAGTTATGGACCCGGTAGATATCCCTGGCACGGCGGGCACCCTTCCCGCAAACTACATGGATTTGGCAGATCAGCGGCTGGGGAAACTTCTCGGGGGTTACTGCATGAAAGGGACCGTGAAGGTGACCGTGGCGCTTGTCAGGTCGTCGATCAAGCCCGATCCCAATGATGGTGAAATCAATGCGAAGCGCATCTCAGACTGGTTGCCGACCGAGGTGGTGTTTAAGAATCCCCATCCGAAATGTTAGCTTCGCACCGCTGCCACGATGATCTTGCTCGTGAACCCGTCGCGGAGAAAGTCGGATCAGGGGAGACCGCGAGGATCTGCCCATCTTAGTGCGGGTCGAACATGACGAAATGGTCGGCGGCGCTGATGAACACCCGTTTGAAAAGCGTGGTGGGGAGAACGCCATCTTCTCCGGTTTTCGAATAGAGGCGGCCAGTGCCGGCAGGTGTGGCAAAGGCGATCTGCATTTCCTTCTGCATGCCCAACCTCACGTTGCGTTCCGGTGTGAATGCGTAGACAAACTGGGCCTGCTTGCCGATGGTGCTGCCGCGCACCGGGCTGTTCTGTGTCCGTGCCGATCCCCTGCCCTGGCGATCCACGTAGAGCAGCGGTACGTTTGAGCCGGAGTCGAGCCGGAGAACCGAGCCCTCCCTGCCGTCATCGGGCAGATGGACGGAGACGAGGACAGCCTGCGCGGATGCGGAGCCGGAATTCGATGCGGCGTTGGAAAGAATCGGCACGCGCTCGCCACGCAGGGACTCCTGGATGCGGCGCGAGTCGTCGAAGCAGAGCATCTTGTGACTGTTGTCGATCAGGAGATCGAAGCGGCTAAGGACGTTGTTGCCGAGGACGCCGCGTAGCCCAGGGTAATCGGCCTGGACCGGACCGAGGTCTTCAACCGCCATCCGAATGTCATGGACGGAAACCGGGCCAACCTCGACGACCTTCGCGGAGACCAGCGGCACCTCGACGTTGCTGGCGACGGTGACGATGTTGAGGGAGCCGGTGACTTGGAGCTTCAGCTCCTGGGCGAGAGCAGGATCGACGACGGTGATCTGGGCGCCGGTATCGACCATGAATTCATAGGGTCCGGAGCCGTTCAGGCTGAGAGAAATCCCAATGTGCGAGTGCGGCAAAGAGTGGTATTGTACTGGCGCCACATTCCCCGGGCACTGGGCTGCACCGAAGAAAAACTTAGCCTCGACGCACGGAAAGTTCTGGTGGCAGCGGCTGTTCAGGATGAACCAATCTCGTTTGCAGAGCTAGAGGACATTCTTGAGTTCTCTGAGGAGAGACTGCTTTCCGCTCTGATAGAACTTCAAACCTTGTTCCTTTTCCCGAAGGCCCCAGCTGTGGAAGGCGAGCAGCGTTACCAGATCAATCTGAACACCAAGAAGCTCGTTCGACTCGTCGAGGGGCCTAGCGAGTTCTACGCAAGAATCGAGAACCGAAGTAAAGCTCTCGCAGGCAAGCTTCCGACGCTACAGCAGGGTCTCGTGGCGTCGCTCATTCGACAAGCCATGATCCGCTTTAATGCAGGGCAACAGGGAGAAGCCGAAACTATTCTCTTGCAGGCAGTCGAAAAGTATCCGCACGCGCCAGACCTTCATGGGGTGCTGGGATTTATGTATCGGCGTATGGGGAGAGTCGCTGATGCACGAACCCATTTCGAAGCAGCATACAAGCTGAAGTCGAAGAATTCGGAGACGTATCTGCATTGGGTAAGAATGGAGATTACCGAGAAAGAATGGTCCAAAGCAGTCGGCGCGGCGGATCGCGGCCTGAAGCTCGTTCCAGACGTTTATGAACTTGTGGAGAGGAAGGCGTTCGCGCTACGGCAATCAGGATTTGACCTTTATCGCGGACTGCATTTCGAAAAGGCAGGGAAAATGTGGCTCGACGCCGTTGAGGAGATTGAACGATCGATCAAGTCCCCAGAAATGCTTCCTGCAGGTGCAAGAGCCTTGAATGCTTCCATGTACTACACCATGGTTGTCTGTCTCGACATGTTGAATCAGCTACGAAACCGAAATCGCTGGCTCGAACGTTGGGAAAGAGAGCATCCCGACGACCCGATGGTTGCAGCCGAAAAGGACATCATTATTAGAAAGCGCGGGAGTCTTTCGGTTGGCGTACGATAACCGTGGAGAGCTGAGCTGATCGCTGATCCAATTCAATCATCCTAGATCAGGGACAGATCAGGGACAGATAGTGTGTAATCGCCCATCGTTATCGGTGGTTTTGCGTTGTTGCCTATCTCACTAAGTTATTGAAAATACAATATATCAATGCGCTCATAACCCAAAGGTCGCTGGTTCAAATCCAGCCCCCGCAACCAATTAAATCAACAACTTAAGAGTGATCCACAGATTGATCCCCCGCTGCCGGTTGCGCGGGGGTTGCGTTTTGGTGTGGCCATGACCCCTCTTTCTGAGGCTTTTCGTCGAGACGATCGACGAATAAGGTGTCGGTGGTCGGGGGACCCTCTCTTGGCGCTCAATTGCAGTCCTGGTTCACAGCGCCTATTTTGCTAAACAATAGCTGACGACTCCGCTCCAACCCGGGCGCTACTTCATTCCCGGACGCTGCGGCGTTTTTCAGTACGAATCCCAATGTTAATGGACAACTCGCGTGAAATGAGTAGCTTGATGATCGGATCCTGGCCACTATGGGGGCTTAATCGCGATCACGCGTGAGTCGTCGCCGACCTTTTCCGGCCGAAGCTGGGTTACCATCGCCGGCACAGCGAACCGCTACTGCTGAACATTTTCCGCATCGATGCTGCCCATGGGCATCAACACCAGGAAACAGTCCGACTGCCCAGAAGAACACGTGACAACAGCATCGCGTAAAATGCGGCCCTTCGAAGCGCTGGGAACTAATCGCGGCAGATTCACTTTCCTGATCTGTTCATCGACGCCCCTCTTTGCAAGGCCGATTCCAACATGCATGACATCCTGCAATCCGACCGCAGAGAACTGGAGGCGGTAGGTCGAGGACCAGTAAGACTGGCTCGGTGAAGCCAGCTTGAGCTTGAAGGTGCGTTGCTCCTGCATCGACTGCCCATTCTCTCCTACGGTGGATTTCATGCCTGCCGCCGTCAGCCTGGAGATGCCCGTACGGAGGGCTTGTTCGATCGGATCGGGTGCGGACGGGTGGAGCGTATAAAACGCGAGTTCGTATATCCGCAAGGCGTCTTGCCTCTTGCCCTGCTTCTCCAGAAGCTCGCCGTAATGCAGGCCAATCGCGGTGCGACCAAGGTTGTTCCACGCGGCCTCGAGATAATCGCCGGCTTCATCGAAGTTCTTTTCCTTCTCCAGGATGTACCCCAGCGTGTCCCAACTCGCCGCCAGCAATGATGACAGCTTAAAAGTCTCTCGGTTGGCCTCACTTATGGTGCTCTGGCCCGTTTGTGAATCGAGTATAGCCAACGACTCTCTGGACGTCTTCTCCGCAAGCGCAAGGTCTCCATTGGCTTCGGCCAGCACGTATGCGGCATTGTTCAGTGCATCGGGATCTCCGGTAGCCGCACTCACCATTTTCGCGGCGATGTCCGCAGCTTCCGTCTCCTTGTGGTTGCGCACCAAATAGTCCGCGAGGTAGTTCTGAATGAAACGATCATCGGGATTGGCCTCATGAGCGCGGCGCAACGTCGCGATTGCGGCTTCGAGGTTAGAACTTGCCTGAATGGAGGATAAAAACAGGGCCACACTCGCATTAGCTGCATCTCGCTCGAAATACGACTTCACCACGCGAAGCGCTTCATCTTTCTTTCCCTGGCGCATCAGGAACCCGCCGTAAAGCGTCACCACGTAGCTCTCGTCGGGATGATGCGCCAGTTCGTGCTCGTAATCCGCCTTGGCTTCTTCAAGGCGGTTCTGCACCATCGCGAGGTAGCCGTAGTTGCTCCACAGATAGGGCTGCTCGGGATTGAGTTTTTTGGCGGCATCAAGAGTGATGCGGGCATTTACCCAATCCCCTCGCTGCTCCAGATGGTTGGCTTGCGAAACCAGCCCGGCGGCTTGAGGATTATTCTCACCAGGCGCCGGCGGATGTGGTCCTTTATCGGAAGCAGCGCTTGCCGTCAACTGCACCCACATCTCTTCACCCAGCGATATGTCTTTTGCGAACTTCTTGTATTTCTCCCACTGATCTGTGGGCAGCTTCGATTGCAGAATGGCAATCTTCCGTTCCGCAATCAGTTCCCCGTTTTCGAGCTTGTATGTCTTGTCGAAGGTCGCAAAGTCGGTTTTGACATGAACTGCGTCAGGAAGATCGGCGCCATATCCCTGCGGAAGCTGAATATGGCTTACGGCAAATTCCGTTCGCACCGCGCCCAGTTCAATCTCATGCGAAGGCTGCTTCCCGGGCGCTGCAGGCAGAGCATTGGCCGGAAAAAGCGGCACGATGCGGAGATTATCCCAGTCGCCAAACGGCTTGCGCGTGTAGTCGTATGAGACGTGCACAGGCGATTGGGTGTCGTCCGCGCGGGAGAAATTCGAATTGCTCGTCGTACCGCCGAATCCCAGCAAGTTGGCAAGGAACTGAGTCCCCTGATCCCACTGCGCGGGCGCAAGGTTCTGCGCCATGGCCCGAGCGATCAACTCGTTATCCGATCGAAAGTCGATATTGACCTTACCCTTCAATTCGCCGTCCGCGGCGAGCGTGGCTTTGGCCTCGAAATGGTCTTCGAACGGAAAGGGCAGCTTGGCGGGTGTGCGTTCCAGCACGGATACCCCACTCAACGGGATCACGAGAGCATCCTTGTCGCGTATTGTCGGAACCAGAAGCTGGAAGGGGGTAACGCCGGGAGTTGAATCCATCCAGATTCGGCCAGAAGGCAACGCCACCGTGGTGATCACGTGGTTGAAGAACCCCGGCGAGGGCAACTCCGGAACCACGTCAAACATCGTGCCCACCAAAGCAGACCCGGTTGCGAATCCCTTCGCGCGCAGGAGCGCCTGGAGCAGGGTGTCCTTATCTTTGCAATCGCCATATCGGTTGACCAGGACCTCAGGCGCGGCATGAGGCTGATAACGCCCAATCCCGAAATCGATGCCAATGTAACGGATGCGCGCCGATACAAACGAGTAGAGCGCCTGAATCTGCTCTTCGGGCGTTTTGGCGTCACGCGTGATGTTATCGGCCTGAGACCGCAAGGCGTCGGTGGGCGCCGCTCGCGGAGTGGACAGGGCCCTGTACCATTCGCCGACTTCCTGCCAGCTATGGAATGTTGTCCAGGCAACATCGGGCTTTGGGTGTTCGGCGGCCTCGCCGGTGCTTTCTTCTTTTTTGCTTTTGTTGTCGACCACCGTCGGCTTGAGTTGGTTGCTCGACCACTTGTAAGCGCGTCGGCCGGCGTTTTCCGTAATAAAGGGCTTTAATACCGGGCTCCAAACCTGCACATATTTGTCGGTGGGCACGTCGAGCGTCAGGGTCTGCGACAACACCACCACATCCTTGAGGAACACGAAGACATCCCAAAACTGCGCCGGCGACTCAGCGTTTTTGCGCTGGATGCGCACACGGTACTCGAGAGAATCGCCCGCTCGGAGGCCACGTACGGGAATCTGCAGCATCTTCAAATCCGAGTAAAGCGGAGCCTGCTCGGTAACTGGCGCCGGCATATCCATTGCATCGGCCACCGGTGTTTCGATCGTGGTCCCATCCGGATGATGGACAGCCACGGTCTCAAGGGTTGGACTCTCGTTGGCCGCGGCATAAGGGAGTGAGATGACGCTGAACTGGCGCGCTCCGGCTTCGCTGGTAATCTTCATCCGCATCGATACAAGCTTTTCGCCCGTTCCGTCCTTCTGATAGGTAAAGACGGTTTCAGACTTCTCTATGACGACGGCTTCATTCTGATAGGAAGCTGAAGTTGGTGAATCCGGTACTGTGGTTTGGCCCATCAGCAGGGATACCGAGATGCTGATAAGAACAGCGAGCATGGCAGATCTCAGATACACAGGTGCAGAACGAACCCAGGAAGTTTTGCGCATTGGAATGTAAGAACAGCGAAAAGCATACCACGACCTGACGCCCGTTTCCGTGCGGCCCCACGAACTGGAGCAAGATCTGCAATGACCGTGTCGATGTCCGCGCCCGGCTGCATTTCCAAGAACTTGACCAACAGGTTCTCGATAACCAGGTGCCGATGATCATCGTCGACAGCTGAATGTCATCCATCCCCTCACCCCACTCATCCATCGCCTCAAGAAACTCCATTGCCTTTGGGTTGTCTTTCAGTTCGACAAACGCAGAACAATTATTCAGGAGGACATCTTGGTGATCCCGGAGGGCTCGGGTTGACCTGAAGGAGTTCAAGCACCACCTGCACCACCCAACAATCGGGTAGCCTTCTTCATCCGAGAAAAGCGCTAAGATGCTGAGCGGCGAACTCGGATCGAGTAAGTTATCCGGATCGTAACCGCACGCGATCAGGTGTTCGCGGAGATGCGCTGGACATGGAAAATGTTCAACTTCCCAGCGCACTCGTTGTGATCTCCTTCGCTCATCAGTAATCCACAATCAGGACAGAAGCAGGCAGTCGATTGCGAGTCGAACGAACGCGTAGCGAGCCCGTCGCATTGGAAATAATGACCGGCACCAACGTTGCAAAAATGGCGATGTTCCATGTTGCTCTCTCCTGAGGCCTGATTCCTCGATCCCCAACTCCGGATCGTCAGTTCTGCCTCACATCCCACTCTTGGGAGGACGTAAGGGAAAAATGGAGCACCCTTCAGTTCTTTCTGCGGAATTTGTTCTGTCCGTCGCAGGACAGCGCAGATGCGCCAGTCAGCGGATTATCGAACCTGAGCGAGGGGGGGGACGTCCTGGGCAAGATTCTGCCGGTGCGGAGAGAGTGCTGTGATGTGGCCGATGAGCCCAGGAAGGGCTGATGCGGTTGGCAGCGTCGTGCTTTTCTGACTTTTGTTTACGATGGACATGCGGTTTGTGACAGTCGTCACATACCTAATATGTGCCTCCGGATAGAGCCTTAATGTTCCGCAAATCTGGGAGCGAACTGAAGTTCTGGCCTCCAATCTGAGATCGTGGAGTTTTCGGTGAAAGTTCGGGAGTCGTGGGCATTTCTGTTTTTCGCAAGTCTTCTGTTTATTTCCTATCCAGCACACACAGAGCAACAGCGCCAGACACTCAGCCACCATGTAAGAGCAGAGGTGCTGAATGGAAAGGCAAAACCTGCCGGTGATTTGCCTTCCAGCCATCGGCTCAATCTGGCAATCGTGCTGCCACTGCGGAATCAGGCCGAACTGCAGAGCCTTCTCGGCCGCCTCTATGATTCACGCAGTCCCGAGTTCCATCACTACCTGAGCGTCGAGGAATTTACTAACCGTTTCGGGCCATCTATAGCCGATTACGATGCAGTTGTCGAATACGCCCGCAAGAACGGGTTTACGATAACGGCCACTTCCGCAAATCGCATGGTCGTCTCCGTCAGTGCGACGGTGGAACAGGTCCAACAGGCTTTCCATGTCGGAATGAAGCTGTACCAACATCCCACTGAGAATCGCACGTTCTACTCGCCCGATCGCGAGCCTTCGTTGGCGCTATCAGCACCGGTGGCCCATATCGCGGGCTTGAACAACTTCTCAATTCCCAGGCCGATGCTAGTGAAGCCGAGTGCGGTAACAAAGGCCGCATCAGCAGCCGTACAGGGTTCCGGGCCTGGTGGAGCATATCTCTCCAGCGATATACGCGCAGCCTACTATGGCAATGGCGCACTTACCGGTGACGGTCAGGTCGTTTGTCTCATCCAGTTTGACGGCTACGACATCAACGACGTAGTTCAATCCTTTGGCGGGACCGCAACCGCAACTGCAAACGGAACGGATTACACCGTCACATATACTCCATCGTCCGGTGGAACGACCTTCACGATTCCCATTCACAATATCCTGCTCGAGGGCACAACCGGGGTGGCAGCGTCCGGCAGCGATTCAGAGCAGGTGCTCGATATTGTTCAGGCGATAGGAATGGCTCCCGGTCTGAGCCAGCTTCGCGTTTATGTCGGTACGACGGATGCAACCATTCTGAACGCGATTGCTTCTGACAACGTTGCCAAGCAGGTAAGTGTCTCCTGGGGTTGGCTGCCCGATGATGCATTGACCATTGATCCCTTTCTGCAGGAGTTCGCTGCGCAGGGGCAGAGCTTCTTCGCGGCATCGGGAGACTACGGCGCATACAGCGGAACCATGTCGGAGTACTTCCCAGCTGAAGACGCCTGGGACACTGCAGTCGGCGGCACGACCCTCACGACCAATGGCGCTGGCGGATCGTGGAACTCGGAGACAGCGTGGACCCGAAGTGGAGGCGGCATCAGCCCCGACGCGATTCCGATTGCCACATGGCAAGCTGGAGTAAGCAACGCATCCAACCAGGCCTCCAGTACGCTTCGCAATGTCCCCGACGTTGCCATGGAAGCAGACACAGACAACTTCAACTGCAATATGGGCGCGTGTTCAGGCGGATGGGGAGGTACAAGTTTCGCCGCGCCGCGCTGGGCCGGGTTCATGGCCCTCATGAACGAACAGGCCGCCGAAGCCGGTCAGCCGTCTCTGGGTTTCTTGAACCCAACCATTTATCCGCTTGCCGAAGGCGCAAACTACGGCAACCTCTTCCATGACATCGATACCGGCAATAACGGTTACGAAAGCGGATATTCCTTCAATGCCGTTACCGGTTATGACCTGGTAACCGGCTGGGGCAGTCCGACCGGGCAGGCCCTGATTGATGCCGTATTCCCACCTTCTTCGACCGGATTCTCACTGTCTGCATCCCCAGCGACACTCCAACTTGAGCCAGGCGCCTCTGGTACCAGCACCATCCTGGTGCACGACCTTGCCGGTTTCAGCGGATCTGTGAATCTATCAATCTCGGGATTGCCCACCGGAGTTTCGGCAACCGTCTCTCCAAGCCCAACTACAAACAGCGCAGTCTTGACAATCACTACCGGCACAAATGCATTAAGCGGATCGAGCCTCGTCACTGTCACGGGAACCGCGGGAGGTCACTCCGCAATCACCAACGTTGTGTTGGATATTCCGACCAATGCCGTGGCGATAAACAGCCCTCCGATGCCTGCGTCGTCGGGTGCCGCAAAGGTATTGAAGCCTGGTTCTGCAGTCCCGATCCTTGCGACCATTCTTGGAGTGTCAGAGGGAATCCACGTGGAATGGGCCTCCGGAATCCTGCCCAGCAGTGGTTGGAGTTCGTCAGGAATGACCATCAGCACCGGCGTTTCATCTCCACTCATAAACCAGCAGATCGCAACTTGGGATACGTCTTCGATTGTCACCGCCGGTTATTACACCATTCGCGTTTCGGCCGATTACAGCACTGGCTCGATTACTGCTAGCACGCTGGTCTACCTGGAGCCGGATCTGATTTCTCCAAATTGGCCCATGTGGGTAAGCGATGTCCCGACCTTTGCCTCAGGTGTGGTTCCACTCACAAGCGCGAGCGGTGAACCTCTTCTTGCCTGGGCGGGAAACAGATCGCCTGCGTCCGCATTTATCTCTTCGGTCGATGGTTCCTCTCTGACAACTGTGCCGTTCAATTCCAATGCTGGCTTATACAATCCGTCAGCAGGAAGCCTCGATGGACAGCCCGGCGATGAGTTGATTGCAACGGACTATGGGGCGATCGACGTGCTTCGGACCGATGGAACCAGTTACGCCCAATTCAACGGAGTCGTCACCGACCCGAATGCTCCAAAGTTCTTCTATGCGCAGACGACATTGAACGATGTCGATGGTGACGGACTGCCCGAAGTTCTAGCCTTAGAGGAAAACCTGCTCGGACCCGGCGAATCAGCATACCTGCATGCATTTCGTGGAAATGGGCAGGAACTCAATGCAAATTTCCCGATTTCCATTTCAGACCAGAACTCGAATGTTTTGGTGGCGGTTCCGCGGGTACTCGCAGGAGATATCGACGGCGATGGCAACACAGAAATCGTTGCCATTGAGGGGGCCTCCTCTACAACCTTCACGCCGCTCCTATTTGCCAACGATGGATCTCAGCGCACCTGGGCCGCACCAACTTTGAACGGCTTCCCGCACCAGATCATGCTTGCTGACCTGGACGGCAACGGGAAGCTAGAACTCGTGATGATTGTCAATGATCCAAGCCAGCCGCAGATGGCCATTCACGTCCTGCAGCCGGATGGTACGGAAAGACCGGGGTGGCCAGTGCAACTCATTGCCCCATCGTGGGCAGCGGGTAACTTCAATTACGCATTCGCTGCTGTGGGCGATCTGAATCAGAATGGCTCCAAACAGATTATTGCTTCGGTCGGATTCACGATCTTTGTCTTGAATGCCGACGGCAGCAACTTCTCCAGCGCGTGGCCGCTGACCATGCCGATTGCGAACGCATCTCTCACGCTGACAGGTTCGGTTGTCGTGGCTGATGTGAACGTAGATGGCTTACCGGAGATCCTTACCACGTTTGGCAGCTCAAGCTACGACCCGCTGCCATCCACCGCTACCCGCACGAATACCCATCGGGGTATTCCTGCCATTAAGGATGCCAACGGGGCGTCCATTAGCAACCCTCAGAACGCGATCGCTAACACTCCAACCGTGCCCGCGAATACCTTGCTGCAGAACCAACTCGTGGCGCTGGATCGGAACGGCCAGATTCTGAAGTCCTGGAATCTTCTCGGCGCAAATGACCAGCAACCGTGTTGGAATGGCACCATCGCCGTCGGCGACTTCAATCACTCCGGAACCACAGATATAGCTGTCAGTTATTCGACAGTTGCGTACCAGGATCAAAACTTCTTCTATTGCACCGACCCGGGTGTCGTTACAGTCCTCACGACTGGAACTCGTTTCCAGCCGGACGTGAATAGCTGGCCCATGATCAATCATGATGCGCAGAACACCGGGACGTCGTCGCTTCGCGCCAAGACCTCGGTGACTCTCGGCAGCAGCTTGAATCCAGCCAAGGTCGGACAGCAGGTTACATTCACAGCCGCGGTTTCCCCCGTGTCGTCGACGGCAAAGACTATTACCGGACCCGTGGTTCTGTTCGATGGCAGCCAAAGTATTGGTTCATGCCAGCTCGCGTCTGGCACTTGCAGCATTACTGTAACGCTCACCGCGGGCGTGCATCAAATCACTGCACAGTACATGGGCGATAACTCATTTGCCAGCTGTGTTTCCGCTGCAATTACCGAAACCGTAAATCCCGCCACCAATCCTGCGGCCACACCGGTTTTTAGTGTCCCACCGGGAACTTACGCATCCTCCCAAACCGTTTCAATCACCGACAGCACTACAAATGCGTCGATCTTCTACACCATTGACGGGACCACCCCCAGCACAAACTCGATGCCTTACTCGGGGCCGATCTTAGTATCTTCGTCGGCGACCATTGAAGCGATCGCAACGGCCAGCGGCTATTCGCAAAGTGCCGCTGCGACGGCGACCTACACCATCAAGATCACTCCAACCGTTACCGTCTCGTCCGCCTCTTCCTCGATTAGCAATACGCAATCGCTCTCGGTGTCGGTCAGTGTTGTTGCCGCCACGGGAAGCCCGACTCCCACTGGAACCGTTACGCTGACCAGCGGCTCATACACCTCAGCAGCTACTATTCTCAATGGCGGAAGCGCAACCATCACTGTGCCAGCCGGATCGCTGGCTCTCGGAAATGACACGCTTACCGTAGCCTATTCTCCTGATTCCGGAGGTTCATCGCTCTATAACGGGGCGAGCGCAACGGGTTCTGTTACCGTCGTCAATGCAACCTTCACCATGACCGCAACGGGGACCACGGTTACACGTGGAACCGCGGGGACTTCGACGATTACCATTAGTTCCAACAACGGTTATATTGGGAACGTCTCGCTCAAATGCTCCGTTTCTGCAAGCCCTGTCGGCGCTTCAGCGATCCCTACCTGCACGGTGAATCAGACAGTCAGTTTGAATCTAAGCACCACCAGCGGAACGACCAGCGTCACGTTAAACACGACTGCCGCTACCGCTTCGATGAATCCGGGGTTGATTCATCCTGCCCACCTGCCGGAAGCCGTCGGCGGAGTTCTGGCTCTTCTCGTCTTGTTGAAACCTTTGCGCCGTTACCGGCAGATGCTGCTTGTAGCCTTCGCAACAGTGCTGATCGCGGGCCTTGCTTCCTGCGGGGGAGGCAGCGGAAATACATCACCCGTCCAACCCGGAAATCCCGGTACTACAACGGGAAACTACACGATCACTGTGACTGGAACTGGAGATGACAGCGCCAAGACAAGCGCTTCGACCACGTTCCTCGTGACCGTAAACTAAAGCCGACATCGCGTTACCGATTTCCGAGATCCCCGGTTGCGTACGCGCTAAGGAGTGACTTAGTGGCGGTCCCTCCACGGTCGTTCTCTATTACGAAGCATGCAACGGACAAGTGGATGGATGCTGCTATCGACCAAATGCGGTGGGAGCTGCTCGAGAAGCGGACGGAATCAGGCGCCGAAAGCTTTGGTCCTTCAGGGGTCAGCTTACTTCCGCTTTCGCGTCGTCTTCGGAGGAACGAGCTTGGAGACGAGTTTTTCGAGTTCAGCCACGCGACTCTTCAACTCCGCCACATTCTCCGGTTCAGACTGTTTTACATTCGGCTGCCGCGGCTCCGGGGGTTTCCCAGCGCTGGTGGAGCGATTTTCATTGTCTGGCTTTTCTTCGGCGCTCGCGCGGGTATTCTGCATGAAGTCAAAGGGGATCAAGGGATTGGGCATCGCGCGATAAGCATTTTGGTAGATCTCGAGCATTGTCTTCATGTACTGCAATGCACTCTCCTGGCTTGCTCGCCCTGACGCAACTACCATTTGGCGCAGCAGGTCGAGGGGAAAGCTGGATTCCGATGTTTTGGCATCCTCGACAATGATCTGTGTCAGGATCAGTCGCGTGATGTCTTCGCCTGAGGAAGCGTCGATGACCTGGACATCGTTCCCCTGCTGAAGGAGCTGCGCCACCTCTTCGAGGTTCACGTAGCGGCTGTTTGTGGTGTCATAGAGGCGCCGGTTCTCATATTTCTTAATCACAACGGTCTTTTGCGCCATGATTTTCCAATTCTAACCCCTTGACAGACGCGTCGAAACGGCGCAGCATAGAGATATGCTGCACTGCAGCATAAAACGCAGCGCAGGTGCGCAGGATGGAGAGCGACATGGAAACGAAGGAAGCAAAAGGACCGGTGACGGCTGCGGAAGGGATCAAGGTTGATGTGATCGAGTCGATGACCGAGCTGTACATGAACGGCATTGAGCGTCTGGCCGAGGTGCAGAAGAAGGGGCTGGAGATTGCCGTAAAGCACAATGCGGAGGTAGCAAGCGCGTGGAAGAAGTTCACGCTGCCGGTGCCGGGCGTGTTGATGCTGGATCTAGCCACCACTGCTTTTGAGCGGTTTGCAGAGACTCAGAAGGGCGCGCTCGATCTTATGGTGGAGCAGACCCACACCTTCGCCAAGCTGGTGAAGGAGCGCAAGGTGAAGACGACAGACACGATGGAGGAAGGTAAGGCAAGGGCCAAGGAAGCGATCGAGCACTCCGTCGCAGCCCAGAAGACCGCACTCGACTATACGGCCAAGCAGGCCAAAGCAGCGTTCGCGACCGCCAAGCAGCAACTTGGCTATGCCGGAACCCCGGTAGAAACTGCAGCCGATTCGCTGGAGCGCGGAATGGACATCGTGGTCGAGACCCAGAAGGAGCTGCTCGACCTGGTGGCGGAGCCAACCCTGCACTAGTCCACCAAGCAATAGATCTGAAGCGGGGCGGATGGGAGTGCCGCGGCGATTGTGAATTGCGCATCGCCCAGCGGCACTCTCCGCCCCCGCTCGGGTATATGCTTTGTGTGCAAATGAGGCGGGGGTGGACATGGCCGCAGAAAAGGAAGCGACAGCCGCCGATCCGTTCGAAGCCTTTCGCAAGTTGAGGGACAACGCTCTCGAAGGCATGTCGAAGGTGATGATCGATGCGGTGAACACCGAGGAATATGCACAGGCGACCGGTGCCTTGCTCAACAACTATCTGACCTTGTCCGCGCCGTTTCGCGAGGCACTGGATAAAGCGATGATTATGGCGCTGGAGCAGTTCTCGCTGCCTTCGCGCCAGCAGGTGGTGGCGTTGGCGGAGCGCTTCACCAATCTTGAAATGCGACTCGATGATCTGGATGCGAAGCTGGACCGGATCGTCGAGTTGTCATCTGCCGCGCGGACTCCGACTGCAGTCGTATCCCGCAAGGGAAGACAGGCCACCACGGTAGACGGAAAGTCGCGCCGGCCGACAAGGAGAAAACGATAGAGGTCGATTATGGCAGGCGCTGCGGAACTATCCAACGACTGGTCCGTCCTGGATCAGAAGCTCAAGACCTTCAACCGGCTGATGACCACGAAGGCGGCGATCGGGCAGACGCCCAAAGAACTGATCTGGACACTCAACAAGGCCAAGCTGTACCGGTATATTCCTGTCGTTCCAGCCGAGGAGCGATATCCGATACCTTTGATCCTCATTTTCGCCTTGATGAATCGTCCCACGATCATGGATCTACGCCCGGGCCACAGCTTCGTGGAATACATGGTTGGCAAAGGCTATGACGTTTACCTGCTGGACTGGGGAGTTCCCGGGCCGGAAGACAAGAAACTGAAGTTCGACGACTACACCCTCGACTACATGCCGCGAGCGATTCGGAAGATGAAGGCGGTGTCAGGCGCAAAAGAGTTCAGCATGCTGGGCTGGTGCATTGGTGCGATTTTGACGACGATTTACGCGTCGCTCCGACCTGATGATGGACTGCGAAACTTGTTGCTCCTAACCGCTCCGCTCGATTTCTCGGACAAAAACAATTTGACGTTTGCGCGCTGGACCGACGAAAAGTACTTCGATGTCGATAAAGTTCTCGCAGCATTCGGCAACATGCCGGGCGAAATGATCGACTATGGCGCCAAAGCCCTGAAGCCCATCGAAAACTACATTACGAATTACTGCAAGCTGTGGGACAACCTGGACGATCCTCGTGTCGTGGAAGCATGGCACTCCATGAATACCTGGGTCACGGATATTTTTCCCATGGCGGGCGGTGCCTATCGACAGCTCATCGTGGATCTCTACCGTAACGATCGGCTGATGAGAGGGGACCTGAAGATCCGGGGGGAAATCGTCGATTTGAAGCGGCTGCGGGCAAACCTGCTTAATGTGATTGCCGAGAGCGACCACATCACGCCACCCTGCCAGTCCGAGGCGATCCTGCCGAAAGTCAGAAGTATCGACAAAGAGATATACCGCGTACCTGGCGGTCACATCGGCATCATGGCTGGGAGCGGAGCCCACAAGCGGACCTGGCCTCACATCGACTCGTGGCTTGCAGCCCGCTCCCGGTGATCCAGAATCTGGAGCGGCTACATGTAGATGCCGCCGTTGACGTTGATCTGCTGGCCGGTGATGTAGTCACCGTCACAGATGAGGAATGCTACGGCTTTGGCTATCTCCTCCGGCAGCGCCAGGCGGTGCATCGGGATTCGCTGCTTGATCTGCTCCAGAATGTCGAGAGGGATACGCCCTGTCATGTCGGTTGCCGTGAACCCCGGGGCAATCACATTTGCGGTGATGTTGTATTTCGCCAGTTCCAGAGCGAGCACCTTGGTAAACGCAATGAGACCGCCCTTGCTGGCAGCGTAGTTTGCCTGTCCGAAGTTCCCCGCCTGGCCAACGAAGGATGCGACGTTGATGATGCGGCCGAAGTTCCGCTCGATCATGGATGGCAATGCGGCGCTGGTGCAGTAAAAGGCGCTGTTGAGATTGGTATCAATGACATCGATCCAGTCTTCATCGGTCATTTTGCGGATGCTGCGGTCGCGCGTAATCCCGGCGTTGTTCACGAGGATGTCGATGCCGTCGTAGACGTCGATCACTTCGCGAATCAGCCCTCTGGCTCCGAGGTTTTCGGAGACGTCACCCTGGAAGACTTCACTGGCACCTCCGGATTCAACGATGTCGTCTCTCACTTCTTTGGCGCCAAGAAGATTGGAACGGCAATTGACAGCAACCGTTGCTCCTCGGCTTGCGAGTTCGAACGCAATGGCGCGCCCGATGCCTCGCGATGCTCCTGTGATAAGTGCGACTTTACCGGCCAGAGATCTCGAAGCCGGGACCATGACTTCGGATAAAGTTGCTGTTGCCATGGCGTGCTCCTTTCTTTTCTGTCTGACTAAATCATGGACTGAAAAATGGCAGCGATGCCCTGTCCGCCGCCGATACACATGGTCACCAGGGCATATTTCCCGCCGATCCGGTGCAATTCGTGAATCGCTTTCACTGTGACAATCGCGCCGGTGGCCCCAATGGGATGGCCGAGAGAGATGCCGCTGCCGTTGGGATTTGTCTTTTCCGGTGGAAGATCCAGTTCCTTGCGAACAGCCAGCACCTGCGCTGCGAACGCCTCGTTGGCTTCGATGACATCCATATCGTCGTTGTTGAGGCCAGTACGCTCGTAGAGCTTCCTGACAGCGGATACAGGGCCAATGCCCATCACTGCCGGATCTACGCCCGTGACGGCATAGTCGATCAACCTTGCCATCGGCTTGAGCCCCCGCTCCTGAGCCGCATGCTCCTCCATCAGCACAACGGCGGCGGCACCGTCGTTGATGCTGGACGCATTGCCGGCCGTGATGGTGCCGTCGATGTCGAAGACCGGCTTCAACTTGGCGAGGTTCTCCATCGTCGCGTCGGACCGTGGTGACTCGTCGGTATCGAACCAGGTGCTGCCCTTGCGGCTCTTGAGTTCTATGGGGACTATCTGGCCCTTGAATCGTCCCGTGAGGATGGCGCAGTTGGCGCGACGGTGGCTTTCGACGGCCAGCGCGTCCTGGTCTTCGCGAGTTATGCCCCACTTGCGGGCGACGTTCTCGGCGGTCATTCCCATATGGACTTCGTCGAAGGGGTCAGTCAGCGCGGCGACGAGGACATCCACTGCCGGTGCATCGTTCATCCGCGCGCCCCAACGCATGGAACTCAACCAGTAAGGAGCGCGACTCATGGACTCAACACCACCACCCACGGCGGTATCGCAATCTCCGCGGGCGATCATGCCGGCGGCTGTGACGATGGCCTGGAGGCCGCTGCCGCACATGCGGTTGAGGGTGAGAGCAGGAGTTTCGATGGACAGTCCGCCGCGCAATGCTGCCACTCGCGAGAGATACATGTCCTTTGCGTCGGTATGAATCACATGTCCAAAAGCAAGATTGCCGATCTCAGAGCTGGAGAGTCCGGAGCGCTTCACGCCTTCTCGCACTACATCCCCGGCAAGTTCCGTAGGAGGAATGTCTTTCAGCGCCCCTCCAAACTTGCCCAACGCCGTACGGACCGCGCTAAGAATTACAACATCTCGCTGGTTCTGATTTTTCATGGTCCGAGCCTTCCATTCATGGATTGGGATGATGGTTGTCGAAGGTCGAAGCCGCCCGGCCGGCGAGAGCCGATCAGTAGGCTTCGACGCTGACAAAAATACCGCATCGCGCACCTTGGAAGAGTCGCGATGCGCGTGCATTCACCGGACGAAGTCTGCCCTTCGTCGGCGAACTCAGTGACGACAGGAGTTCTCACGTGGGCTCTTGGTGGTAGAAGCCTGCCGGGGGAAATTGGGCGCGTCGACATGTTTGCATGCTGCCAGCTTACGCAGGGCCCCGGATGTCCAGCAGAGTGCCTATTCTGGTTACCAAAGCAACAATATTTCGTCTCTTCACATCTTCCCTTTTGTGCACTGCAGCATTTAATATGCTGCAGTGCAGCTAATATGCACACTTGAGGAGCAACGAAATGGACTTCGGAAGGACTGATACTGAAGCGGAAACCGTGTCGAGGATCCCGTTCACTCTGGAAGGCAAGACCGCGCTCGTGACCGGAGCGGGGCGGGGTATCGGGAGAGCAATTGCCAAGCGCCTGGTCGGTGCGGGGGCGCGGGTAATGATCAACGACCTTGACGAGAACATGCTTCTGGAGTCGAAAGCGGAGCTGGCGAACCCGGGCAGAGTGAGCCACATTACCGGAGATCTCACGGATCCGGCGATTCCCGAACTGATCGTACATGCTACGCTCGCCGAATTTGAGTCGATTGACATCATCGTCAACAATGCCGGCTACAGCTGGGATAACGTCATTCAGAAGACGAGTGATGAGCAGTTCCAGGCGATGCTCGACATTCATCTCCTGACGCCCTTTCGGATTCTGCGCGCTGCCTCGGGATTTATACGGGAATCTGCAAAGAAAGAAATCGCCGCGTCCCAGCGTGTAATGCGCAAAGTAGTAAACATCACTTCCATCGCCGGCACCGACGGGAATCCGGGGCAGGTCGGTTACTCGGCAGGCAAAGCCGGGATCATTGGCTTGACGAAGACGCTGGCCAAGGAGTGGGGGCGTTATAACGTCAACGTAAATGCAGTTGGATTCGGCCTGATCGGAACCCGCCTTGTACAGCCCCTGACCGACGCGGGCGCCAAAATGGAAATGCACGGTCACCAGATTCGGCTCGGAGTTCAACCCAGCCTCCTGGATTCTGTTAAGAGCGCATGCCCTCTAGGTCGGCTAGGGACACCCGAAGAAGCCGCTGGCGCTGTTCTCTTTTTCTGCAGCCCACTATCGGACTACGTGACGGGGGAGGTTCTTATCTGCGGAGGAGGGCTCCACTTTTAGTGGGGTCCCTCCAGGTTCAGCTATTCGGGGACGAGAAGCGAATCGTCGAAGACATAACCCTTCGATTCGCGATCATCTCGTTCTGCGAGTTCCACGAGTCTGCGAACCTCCAGCCAATGCGCCAGACTGAACTCTTGGCCCGAATCATATGAACTCAGGCGAGGCTTGCCTTGCGCCTGGGGAGGAGCAACGAGATCGGGGACAACGGAATAGGGCATAGCACCTCCTATGGTGGGAGTGAGATATTCCCCGGATAGAGAGGGAGCCCGAGGAACATATAAGAGGGGACCCGAGGAACATATAACAACATGAACAAATCTCTCGCACAGTGATCGCAGTCACGGTTATCAGCCAGTTTTCCACAAGGGTTTTTAAGTGTTGCGAGAAAGTGCTGGATCGAATACCCCAGCGTGATCTCCACTGAGCGAAGTCACACCGATCCGGCAAGAGACGATCTGCTTCGGCTCTTTGCCTGTGCGGTAATGGCCAATGTCGGCGAGATCTGCTCTCGAAATGAAGGATAGAGATCAACCATCATTTCGGCGATGCCCTGCTCTTTGTATTTTTTGGGTTCGATTAGGGTGCTGAAGGCTATTCTTGCACCATTTTCTGCGCTTTCTGAGCCATCAGGGCGTTTTAGTTTCAATGAGTTACGGTTTGGAAACTAGTTGACACGAGAACCTTGATAAGTATGAACGTGCTTGGCTTACCAAGACTGTCAATGGTGACAGCTCCGCGTCGAGTTGCTGACTGTCTCTTCCGCACAAGAACATTCGTCGTCCCATCAACGACGTTTGTAGTAAGCACAGGACCATCCCTTTTCGTTACTCCATTCGCAGTGCCTGCATCGGATCAAGACGCGAGGCGCGCCACGCCGGCGCCATGCAGGCGGCGCCAGCCACTACGATCAGTCCCAGGCTGACCAGTACAAATACAGCCGGATCGAGAGGCTGCGTTGCAAAAAGCATCGAGCGGATTGCCTGCACCACCGCAACGCTGGCCGCCAGCCCGCACGCCAGCCCCAAAAGAGCAGGCTTCATGCCGTCGAGCAACACATGCGTCAATATCCTCTCCCGCTGCGCGCCCAGCGCCATGCGGATGCCGAGTTCGCTGGTGCGCTGCGCCACGACGTATGACAGCACCCCAAAGATCCCCGCTGCCGCCAGCGCCAATGACAACATCGCGAAGCCCAGGATCAGCGTGGCGTCGAAGCTCGCGTCAGCAGTGTTCTTGCCGAGGAGTTGATCCATCGTCAGCACGTCGGAGACTGGTAAGTCGCGATCCAAATCCCGCACGATGCGCTGGACAGGCAAGGCGAGTTGCTCCACGTCGTGGTTGGAGCGTATGACCAGAGTGGCGTTATTCAGGCTCCCTGCGTATAGCGGGTAGTACTGGATCGGCTTTGGAGCCTGGGAAAGTTCATAGCGCGCGTCTCCGACAATTCCCACGATCTCCCAATTCCGGCCGTCGTAATGCAAGTGCTTCCCGATGGGGTCTTCGTTGGGGAAGTATTGCCGTGCGAAGGAAGAACTGACGACCGTCTGGTTGGCTTGGTCGAGCCTGCGGTCCGCGTCGAAGGTGCGGCCGCGCAGGATGGGAATCCCCATCGTTTTAAAGAATCCTGGATCGGCCTCGCGGTCGATGGCGGCCTGCGCCACTCCATGCGGTAGCGGCGGGTGCTCGACAATGGCGAAGTCCGAGTCTCCCCAATAACCGTCGCCGGGAACGGTGCGAGCCATGCCCGCCGCCTCCACGCCGGGCAGTGCGCGCACGCGCTCCAGCATCAACGCGTAAAAGTTCACGCGCTGCGCGGGCTCGTTGTAATTGCCGCCGTACAGGCTGATGCGCATGGTGAGCACGTTCTTTGTTGTACAGCCCAGGTCGCTTGCGCGCAGGCGCGCATAACTCTTGAGCAGCAGCCCGGCCGCGATAAGCAACACCACCGTCAGTCCTACTTCGCCGGCCAATAGCGCGCGGCGCAGCCGCGTCCGGCCTTGGCCGGCGCTCGATCCACGCGCGGCGTCTTGCAGGACCGTCAAGAGCTTGCGGTCAGTCGCGCCAAGTGCGGCAGTCGATCCCGTCAGCAAAGCACACAGTGCGATCAGCCCGAACGCGAAAACAGCTACCTCACCGTCGATGTGGATCGTCTCTACGCGGACGAGGTCCTGGCGTGTGCATACCAGCCACTGGATGGCGCCGTCGGCTAGCGCGATTCCCGCCGCGCCGCCCGCCGCAGCGAGCAGTAGGCTCTCTATGAGCCGCTCGCGAAGCAGCCGCAGACGTCCACCGCCCAGCGCGGCGCGGATCGCGAGTTCCTTGCGCCGGCCCACTGCACGCGCCACCAACAGGTTGGCCACGTTCAAGCAGGCGATCAGTAGCACGCAGCCGGTTGCCGCCAGCAGCACATAAAGTGGCTGCCGGATGTCGCCCACGATGTCTTCGATGAGCGGCTTGACGTTAGCCGCTTTGCTTACGAATGGATTGTCGAGATGCGCGTTGTGCACGCGCAGCGTAATCGCTGAGATGTCCGCGAGTCCTTGCGCCTGGCTGGCTTCCGGATTGAGCCGCCCCACCACGGCGAACTGATGTGCCGCAACGCTCGTCATCCTTGCGGCCGGGTAATAGCTGTAAATCGGGGTCCACACCTGCGTCGCGGCGTTGGGAAACGCGAACCCCTTCGGCATTACGCCGATCACCGTGTAGAGCTGCTTGTTCAACCGGATCGTCCGGTCCACAATCGAAGGGTCGCCGCCGAAGCGACGCTGCCATAGGCTCCAGCTCAACAGCACCACGCGGTTGCCCGAAGGCTGATCCTCGGCGACGGTGAAGTTGCGCCCCAGCGCGGGCGCGACGCCGAGCGTGGGTAGCATGTTGGCCGTGAACGCCGCGCCGTGCAGCATCTCCGGCAATTCGCTGTCCTCAGTCGAAAGATTGAACTCCGCCTCGCCCAGCATCGCCAGGCTTGGGAAGCTGCGATTCTGGCGCACCCACTCCGAGTACATGCCCGGCGCCACGACGTTGCAGGGCCATGCCTCGCCGCTATTCTCGTAGACAGCCATCAGCCGCCCTGGGTCCCGAAAGGGCAGCGGTTTTAGCAAAACGCAGTGCGCAATGGTGAACAGTGTCACGTTTGCGCCAATACCCAGCGCCATCACCAGAACAGTTACTATGGAAAAACCGGGTGTACGCAAGAGGGTTCTAGCCCCAAATCGAAAATCACGGAGCAAGGACTCCAGCCAGTTCCAGGACCACGCTTCGCGTGTCTGGTCTCGCAGCAGTGCGTGGTTGCCGAAGGTCCGCAAGGCTGCATGGTAGGCCTCTTCGGGAGACATTCCGATGTTGATATTCTCCGCAATCTGGCGGTCAAGATGATACTGCAATTCTGCGTCAAGGAGCTGTGCTTCTCGTCCGCGCTTGAAGAGCATCCGAATCTGCATCCGCAGTGTTTCCAGCCCGCGCATAAGCCCCTCTCGTGCCGCCTAGACTTCTTCAATCACCAGGTTGATGGCCAAGGAAAGGCGGCTCCAGTTAGCCGTTTCCTGCTCTAGCTGTTTTCGTCCGGCTGCGGTGAGCGAATAGAACTTGGCCTGGCGGCCTGTCTCGCTTTCCATCCACTTTGCTTTAATCCAGCCCTGCTGTTCAAGGCGGTGCAATGCCGGGTAAAGTGACCCCTGCTGTACCTGCAAAACCTCTCCTGAAACCTGCTGGATGCGCTTGGCAATAGCCCATCCGTGCTTGGCTTCGAGCGAGAGCGTCTTGAGGATGAGGAGGTCGAGAGTCCCCTGTACCAGATCGCTTGGTTTTCCCACACCATGATTATCTACACATTCGAGTGTAGATAGTCAAGGTATCCGGATTTGAGCTGGACATAGACCCTCTCACGAGCACAAGTGCGCGTGATTCGGTGCCGCCAGCAACCCGACGGCTAGAGATGCAACGACCAGCGTTTTCTTTGCTGAGCCCATCTCGCTCATCGACTGACCATTACGAACGCGCCCCAATAGTACGGCAGGTCCTTTCCATATCGTTTGCGAACAACTTCGCGCTCCTCAAGCTGCGCCTGACGCAGAGCTTCGGGCTTATCGAGACCGCTGAGCCACTTTGCATAGAAGAGCGTCATCAGTTCCTGAGTTTCGCGGTCCGGCACGGACCACATGCTCATCATCACCGCTTCTGCGCCGGCCTCCTGCAGACCTCGTCGCAAACCGAAGACGCCTTCGCTATTGCTCTGCTCACCCAGGCCTGTTTCGCAAGCGCTGAGTACAACGAGCTCGGTCCCTTCCAGATGAAGCTGGCTCGCCTCGTATGCTGTCAGAACGCCGTCGTCGATGCCGGGGGCCTGGGGAGATCCAGTACGGATGCGATCAGCGCCGGCGAACAGCAGTCCAGAACGAAGCATAGGGTCCACAGTCGTAGCTCGCGGAACAGTACCCGCCCTCGATGGTTGTGCGGGCTCCGATTCCGTCAGGAAGAATCCATGCGTGGCGATGTGCACGATGCGCGGGCTGCGAAGATCAACCACGGTTGTCTTTAACGCACGACCGCCGGTGTACGTCACTGGTTGCCAGCCGCCCTGTACAAGCAGCTTCGCCACCGTGTCCACTTCCACCTGGGTCCCGGGCAGCGGATTCAGAGGGCCACCGCTGAGGTCGACAGCACGCATCCCATTCGGCGCTCCGCGTCTGTCGGTAATTGCTGCGGCGGAAAGCTGCACAGTGGCATTGCGCATTTCTGCGAGCGCCGCCCGCTGCTCCGCATCACTCATATCGAATTTCGGATTCCCGACCAGGACCGCGCTTTTCGCTTGTACCGGGTGCGGCTGCCGCAGCAGGTCTTTGGTGCTGTTGACGCAGTGGAGCTCATATCTCTCCAGTAGCAGCTTTCCGCTGCTGTCGGCAAAGAGTCCGATGGGAACCTGGTTAAGAACACCGTCGAGTGAGACGTAGACGCGCTTAGTGCCGGCGAGCGCGGGCTCCATTGGCTTCCAAAACGCATTGTAAGCGGCGCTTGTGTTTCCGGCTGCCGAGCCTTTCCCGGCCCCGTTCGGTGCAACCTCTGCAGTCAGGCCGCGTGTTTGCGCAACCTCGGTCCGATACCCGAGGATAGGCGCGGCTTCCAGATCCTTCGAATCGCCTAGAAAGATAAAATCCGGATTCTTAGATTCTGGCTTCACGACCAGCGCGACGTACAACCTGTTCCTTGTAAACGTCCTTCCGTTGTGGAATTGAAAACGCACGATTTCGATAGCGGCCTGGCCCGGCTTGAGGGTCTTTTGAACGTCGCGCCAGGTCACAACCGACAACGCCTTCAGTTCGGAGATTGCCGACGAGCGTCCTGCGAGTTCTTGTTCGAGTAGGTTCGTCTCCTGCGCGAGTTGCGCGATCTGCGTCCGCCGGTTTGCGGGATCACCGATCGTCGACTCGACCAGCGCCGCCAGTTGCGTCTTCTCGGCGGCCAGTTTGTCCAGCATTGCCAATGCTTCCTTGTCTCCGCCGGCCTCGATGTTTGCATGCAGAGCCGCAGAACTCTCGGCAATGAAGCCCTTCTCCTGCAGACGAGCGTCGTACATCTTTCCGGCCAGCGAAGGATCGCGATCGTGGTACTTCAGCACGAAGCTGTAGAAGAGCGGAAAGGCCCCCGGAGTCGTAGCCAAAAAGATCAACCTGTCCTGCTCGCTCATTGTGGCGGCATTGTCTCTGAATTGGGACATCAGATTTCCGAGTCGCTTGTCAAAGTAAGGCTCCGCCAGATCGGGCTTGTCCCATGCGTAGTAGAAGACCGCAAGATTCATCTGCGCTTCGCCAAGAGAGGAATTGTTGGTCCTCGGACTCGATTCATAGATGGTGATCGCGCGCTCGAAGAACGGCTCGGCATCCGCGAATCGCTCTTCATCCTGGTAGACCGAAGCCAGTCCGATGAGAAAGTTCGCCAGATTCAGACTCTTCTCCCGCGGCAGCTTCTCGCCGATTTCGATGGCTCGCCTGTAAAGCGTTTCGGCATCCGCGTGTTTCCCTTCGTACTCCTTGACCTCCGCCAGGAGACCAAGGCTCGCCGCCATTGAAAGAGTGTTGTTGCCTGGCGCCTTTTCAGAGATTGCCACTGCACCAGCTAAGACGCGCTCGGCATCGGCCAGCTTTCCTTCGTCGATCATGAGGCTGCCTGCCGTGCGAAGGAGATCGGCAACGCGGATGTCCTGCTGCCCGTAGACCTTCAGATAAATAGTCATCGCATTGAGATAGAGTCTCTCAGCCTCGCCCCACCTTCCATGGCTGGCATACAAATCAGCAAGATTGATGAAGGAGACGGCCAGCAACGGATGAAGATTGCCCAGCTTCTTCTCACGGATCTCGATAACGTGCCGGTACAGGCTTTCTGATTCTGAGAATCTGCCTTCAGCGGCAAAGTCACTTGCGACGTTATCAAGAATCAAGGCGACATCCGGGTGATCCGGCCCCAGCGCTTTCTCGCGATTACCCAGCGCCTGTCGATAGGCTGCCTCCGAGTCGGCGTAACGGCCCTCATCCTGGTAGAGAGCGCCAAGGCCCTCCATGATTTGGGCCGCCGTCGCAGAATCCTGCTGTTTCGAATTGTTAACGATGGCAAGTGCGCGCTGGAAGATTGGCTCGACCCCGGAGAATTTTCCTTCGTACAAATAGGCGTTGCCCAGATTGGAAAGATCAATTGCAATTTGCGGGTGATCTTTGCCGAGAACCTTCAGGTCGATAGCGAGAGCCTGCGTAAAGAGTGACTCCGCGTCCGAGTATTTGGCTTCCTTCAGGTAGAGATCCCCAAGGTTGCTGAAGTCGACGGACAAATCCCGATTCGTCCCACTCGCATGCTTTTGGTCGATCGCGATTGCCCTGCGGTACAGCGGTTCGGCATCGGCATATTTGCCCTCGGCGACGTAGATGATGGCAAGGTTCCCAGCGGTTGTCGCAAATTTGGGATCATCGGGGCCAGACACCTTCTGGCGGATCTGCAAACACTGCTGTGTGAGTCGCTCCGCCTCGGGATAGCGGCCCTCAAGCCGGTAGAGTTCCCCGAGATTGCCAAGCACCGATGCCGTATCGGAACTTTCCATCCCGGACGACCTGGTCATCACGTCCAGCGCGCGGTGCAGAGTCGCATCGGCGTCATTGAACTTCTCCTCATCCTCCAACAAGACGCCAAGCACATTCAGCGAAAGTCCAAGATGGCGGTCCGCCGGACCATAAGTTGCCTCAGCAACGCGGACGACCTGTTGTGCTATGGGAATCGCCTCTGCAATCCTTCCATTTTCTTGCAGTTGCACGACCTGCTCGCTGAGCTGATACCAGCGCGCTCCCTGCGCGTGTGTCACTTGCAGCGAGCCGCCGATAACAAGCACTCCCAGAGCGATCGCGCAAATCCATGCGGACGAAGGCGCGCCACGCAGCCTTGATAAGGCACGTGAGCGATTACCAGGACGCGAGTTTTCGCTGAGAAGCGTCAACGATCCCCCTGTCGCCATCGATGCATTTTGATTTTGAACGGTAAGCCGAGCCCTGGTCTTTCGTCTAATTCAACAGCGCCAGGGAAGAGAACCGGCACGGGGAATGCGAACTCACGCGCTGCCAGTGAGTCTGTCCATGGAGTATTCCACAGTTCGAAGTGCATTTCCAGCCGATTCTCCTCTCGAGAAAGCGTCCCCCAGTTCGCGTTTTAATTCGCGAACTCGACACTGGCCACACGGAATGACAAGTGATTCCCCGCAGCCTCATCGCCAATTGCACGATCCGAAAGCTTTTCGGTTCGAGGGTGCAAATCTCTTGCCTTACGTGAAAGATAGCTATACGCTTGCACCATTCTCCCCGGAGCCGTCATGCGGTGCCTCACCTCACTTTCATTGCTCTGCCTTGTTATCTCTGGCTTGCAGGTAGGCGGTCAGACACGCCGGGCTCTGCTGATCGGCATCAACACCTACCAGCCGGCGGGTACCACGGCCCAGCATCCGGCCGGATGCATCTATGGACGCTGCGAGCTTGGCGCCTTTGAGAATCTCGAAGGGTCGGTCAACGATGCGCAGGCGATGGCCGATCTGCTGACGAGCCCAAAGTTCGGGTTTCCGGCCGCTAACGTTGCCTTGCTCACTGATCCTGCTCCCCCGAAGCCCCGGCCGGGAGTGGTAATTCTGCCCGCGGAGCAGACATCGCACGACGGCATCCTGGCCGCGATGCAGAAGTATCTCGTCGATCTTCCGCAGCGCGGCGACACAGTCGTCTTCTACGACGCCAGCCACGGCTCGTTGCGCGTAAACAGCAAGGGAACCAAGCTTGCTGTGTGGGCCGGCGGCAAACTGGTGCATGCCGACAGCACCCTGGTCCCGTCCGACGCCTACAAGGGCGGCTTTGATGTCCGCGACCGGGAGATGACGCGCATCTTCAACGCAGCATTGGACAAGGGCGTTCGTCTGACCGTCGTTTTCGACAGCTGCCACAGCGGAGGGGCAGCACGCGGTATCGGTCCAAAGTATCGCGAGCGAAGCCTGGCCTACGATCCGCGGGACATTAACGAAGCACCCGATACAGGACCCGATGGCAAGGAGCGGATCGCCCCAACCGAACGCCCGGATAATCCCGCCCTTGTGTTTTCGGCGGCTCAGCAGGATCAGACGGCAAAGGAGTCACCGCCCCCCGGCACCGCCAAGGAACCGCACGGCGCATTTACAGCGGCTTTGATTGAGGCGCTGCAGGTTCTGCCTGCCGATGCCCCAGCCTCGGTTGTGTATCAACGGGTGAAGGCGGTTCTGGAGGGCAGCGGGGTCTCCGACGAAGAGCCTGATATGGATGCAACCGCCAAGCGCCGCCAGGAACCGCTATTTGGAGGCAAGGCGGCAGGTGCCGACAAGGTGATGACAGCCGCCATCAGGACCGACGAGACCGGCGCAGTGTGGCTCGATATCGGGCGTGTCTCGGGCGTAGGTCCCGGAAGTGAATTTACATCAGTGAACGCAAGCGGCGGGGCCACAGCAGTGAAACTCCGCGTGACCGACCTGCAAGGAATAGCACGTTCGACCGCGGAGGTTGTAAGCCCGGCGGGCACCAGGGTTGCACCGGGCGAGATTTTCGCGCTCGCCAAGCTGGTGCCTCCGCAAACGGATCCGCTTCTCTTCTGGCTGTGGCCCGCAACCATGTCGGAGGACGAGATAGCCGCGGCCGCCGCGCAGGTGAAGGCGGCAGGCGTCGTCTCAGTAAAAGATCCAGCTGAAGAGGCATGGACGCACATCCTGAGCTGGGATGGAGCTGATTGGACGCTGCAGCAGCCGAAGCCCGCTGGCGCAACGAAGCCCGGCGAACCCGCAGTGAAAGACCTGGACCAGGCAGCACCCCCTCCCATCAATCTCGGTCCAAAGCTCACGGCAGACGCTTTGAAGCAACATCTCGGACCCGACGCTCGCGTCTGGGTTAATCTGCCGGTGCAGCGCCGGGTGGCAGACAGGCTGGCTCTGCACGAACCGCAGAGCGCTGTGCAGGCTGCGAAGGACCTCGCCAGCGCCAACTACCTGCTGACAGGCGTTCTTACGGAAGACGGGCCGGCATACGCCTGGTTCCACAAGAGCGAGTTCGCCGCGGGGCCGCGCGCCGACAAAAAGAAGGACCATAGCCCGGGCTGTTCAACTGACTCGCCCTACCCTGTTCGCACGGACTGGTCAACTCTGGGAGATGCCGCGCAACCGGACACTCTGAGTAAAAAACTGAACGACTACGCCCTTCGGCTCGGAAAGGTTCATGGATGGCTCACGCTGCAGGACAGCGCCAACGGCGAATCGGCAGCGACCTACTACAACCTTGCCCTGGTGCACGCCAATGATGGCAGTTCATTGCCGCCAGACCAGGCCGCTCAACAGGGCGAGCGTATCCAGATGGCGCTGCAGTCAGCAGATCGCGTGGTCGATCCACGATGGGTGTACGTTCTCGACATCGACTGCCATGGAACGGGCACGCTTCTGTATCCAATCAATTTCTCTGAGAATCAGTTTCCCAACGCGGGCGCGAATGATCGCAAGTTCGTGCTGCCGCACTCGCTAACGCTGCGTATTGGGCCGCCGTACGGAATCGATACACTCGTCCTGTTGAGCACATCGCAGCCGCTGCCTGATCCATACGTGCTCAATTTCGAAGGAGTGGCTTCGCGCGGCGCCCGCGGAATGGAAACTCCGTTGCAAAAACTGCTTAGCGACCGAAGCTCGGGCAGCTCGCGCGGCCTGGAAGACGAAATGCCCACCGACTGGGGCCTTTCGATGATGCGTTTGCGCAGCGTGCCCAAGGAGGCTGCTCAGTGAGGTCTGCCCTCGCACTTGCGCTGGGACGATTGAGCGATCTGGCGCTCTTTGCGGTGAGTGCGGGCTTGAAAGTACAAAAACCCGATGCCCTTCAGGAGGATCATCTATCCTTCCACGCGCCAGATCACTTCTCCTCCTACCATTGACGATCTGGCACAACTCAGTACGTGGTGACAATCAGGCCGCAAGTTTGATGGTCGCCTTTGCTTCCATCGCTCCGGTTATGAGAGTAATCGGATTCACATTGAGTCAGGAGAACGGTCATGCCAGTCTCACGCCGCCGCTTCATTGAAGATGCCTCTGCGCTTAGCCTTCTCGCCACGCTTCTTCCTGGTTTATCCGTGGCACAGGAAACCGCAGCGCAGAACAGCTCCGAAGACACTCCCCACGATTCCTACGACTTCTGGAACGGGTTCTTCGATTCGGTAAATCCCATGAGCCAGAACTACGGAAAAAAATCCGCCTCGCGCGGGCCAAAGGATCAGCTCCCCGACCCTGCCGCAGAGACACAGTATCTGCACTACAAGTCGGATGAGAAAAGGCTGCGCTACGCGACCGATGTCGGAAGGGAAGAGCTGCTGGATCATGACGGCGATGTGGCCATCAGCATAACGCTTTCGCAGTTCCGTCCCGGAAATGGCGAGACGAACCTGAAGGCGTCGCAGCTTCGTGTCGATACAACGCAGATTCATTCGTACTTGAACATCATTGCTCCACTTGCCTGGTCGGCGATTGCGTCGGTGGAACCGGACAAGGCGGGCAAAGTGTCGATGGAGCAGTTGGGATTCAGATCACCGCAGGCCACGCAAGGGACGAGCAAGATTCTGCTAACGCAGGGGACCGGAAAGCTGGCGGTGAATGTGTCGCGAGCCGCGAGTACGTCTTTCTTTGTGAAGGCGCTGAACGTCATCATGACTGGAACCAAGATGGTTGCGCCGCTCGTCACCTTGCCGGCCATCAGCGTGCCGGCACTGAGCGCGTTTACCGAGGTCATGAGCTACTGGGAGGACCGCACCCGGTTTCTTATGGCCGGAAACCTCACAACCGCGGTCGCTACGCAACAGGCCCTGGCCGATCCGGACCGTGAAGATCATTACATCGGCCTCCTGTCAGGCGACTACCTGATGCTCCCACAAAGACACACAGAAGAACTGGCGAAGGAACTGCCTAACCTGGACCTTGTGCAGGGCTGGCTCGTTCGCAAGGACGCCGACCCGAATCTGCCGATTCCCGCACGCGCGCAGAACGCGGTTCCGGGGGTAACATACACATCCATGCGGATCAGCGTGGTGCCGCTCGACTCATCATCGATGGGTAAAGCAGCAACTGGCGGCAGTGGCGGAGGAAGTGACAGTTCGGGCGGCGGCGCTGGCAAAAAGAGTGGATCGAAGAAGGGCTCAGGTTCCGGTTCAGGCAAGGGCACCGGAAACGGCGGAGATAAAGGCGGTGAAAAGGGCGGCAGCAAGAGCGACGATATGACCAAAGATCCCGGAGACCAGCCCAAGAGTTAGCTCATTCCTCGCGCCGAATCTCCAAGAGTTCACTGATTTGCCGATCAGCAGCGCCGAAAACGGATTTCCGCGCGAACCTCGGCCGCATCTTGTGAGTTTGCACCATGGCGATGGCCAGAAACCCCAGGTTCTCGTAGGTTTCCAGAGATAGGTCCGGTGGAATGAGGGGCCGCAAGGTCCTTGCAGGCATAGCATAGTTGAGGACCAGAACGTGCTCGATCAGTTTCGCATTACCCTACCGTCCACTGACAGGACGGATGAATAATCGACCAGAACCATGTGCTCGGCCTCGGCGACTCTCGCGCGATGCTGAGAACCTTTCGGCTGCCCCAACACCGAGAAAAACGAAGATTGTGAAAAGAACGGACTGCGACACTCGGAAGATACCAGGCGCGGACGCATCTATTCTCTGGGGATAAGCAAAGATCTGAATCGAGATCATCAGGATATTCAAATAGAGGACAAGAGCAATCGTGAATGCAAATGCTCCACGCCACGCTCCCCGCAGATGGAACTTGCGCCAGGCGAGGATTGCGAGGCCTGCACCGTAGACAGAAATCATGGCGACTTTTTGAGAGGGCAACAAGTGGTGCAGCTGAAGCAACAGGGCAGCAATGCTTGAGCCGAGGCTACAACGCAAGAAGAAGGTCGCGTATCGTGCTGCCAGGCGATTTGACAGCAAGTTCGACAGAACCAATGCTCCAGAGCAGATGGCAAAAGCGCAAAGCACGATATGAATGAACAGTAGGATGGTGGGCACAGAAAGACTCCAAAACACCGGCTCGAACTACCGGTGTCTCACGGGCACGTTTTTGACCGCTTGTGTGTTGAATTGGGCGACCGCTCGTGCAACTTTTTCCGCGGGCATTCGTTCTTTGGGGTTCTCATCGAGCCAGCAATAGAAGGCTTCAAAGGCCGCTCCTGCCATGCAGCGTGCCGCGATGCTAGTACTCTCGACGGCAAAAAGGGCCGGGGCCGATTCCAATGATTTCCGTACCTCTTCTTCCTGCTGCAACAAGATCGCTCTGCGTGTCTTTTCCACGAGGGGACTAATCCCTGAAGATTCGATTATGAGAATGCGTGCCAGCTCTTGGTTTCGGGCGAGAAACAGGAATATTGCGTCCGTCGTTTGTGAAATTCTTTTCAAAGCATCCGGTTGCGACGCTGTTACTTCGTTGATGACATCCATGATGTCGCGGCCCAGCTCTTCCAACGCCGCAATGAATACATCTTCCTTACTACGGAAATGCATGTAGAAACTTCCGGTTGAGCTCTCGGCCTCGGCGACAATCATCGGCACCGTGGTAGCGTGATAGCCGTGCTTTCCGAAGAGCCTGGTTGCCGCGTCGAGCAACAACCGTCGGCGAGCTTCTTTGCGCTCTTCAGTTCCCTTGGTCTTGCGGTAAACCATGCGCGTCCCCTCAACAATAATAGAATGACACATCAGTCTTTTGTTGTCAAGAAACGACTGAACCGTCATTCGCAATATGGTTCACTCCCAGTGCGGGCTGGGCTAGAAGCACGCCGTCGCGGACGCAACACCCGCCGGCGGCCATCACGCATCAGACGGCTCCTACGCTTAGGTTTGCGATAGGAAGCGCAAGCCTCAAGACGGCCGTACAGCGGAATTGCACAGCTATTCGCATGTTGGACCTCGGTACCGTTGGCTCGTTTCGTCGACATTACCGATAGCCTTGCGTGCGGGCAAGCTCGGCCTGGGCGACCACGCGGTCTCTTTCAGCGTCGAAAAGCTGCGCCTTGGAGTCTGCAAGCTGTGCCTGAGCGTTCTTGAGCGCCGATTCGTTCGCAGTCTTGGCGGCCACCTGATCGCCGGTGATGCGCACCAGTTCAGTGCGCGCGGTAACACCGTCGCGAGCAGCCGTGAGCCCGGTCTCCGACCGATGCACCTTGCGCATCTCCGACTCCACATCGATGCGCACTTTGTTCTCCGTGGCGTGGAGATTCTCCTGCGCTAGGGAGACCTGCGCCTTACGCTCGCGAACCAGCCCAAAGCGCTTACCGAACTCGGTGATGGCCCAGTCCGCGCGGATGCCGACGATAGCGGAGCTTTCCGGCAAAAGCGGTGCGCCATTCTGGTATATGTGCTGAAGATACAGCGACACGTCAGGGATATATTCAGATCGCGCCGCGTTGAGTCCCGCATGCGCCTTGTCCAGAGCCTGCCGTGCGGACTTCAGGTCGGGATTGTCCGACAGTGCCACGGCTTCAGAGGTTGCGACGGGCGCGTCGGGTACCGCCTCCTCCTCTGCATGCTCAGCAGGTTCGGTGAGCGCGGTCTGTGTGGACAGCGGCAGTCCGACGGCATCGTTGAAGGAGTTCGTCAGGTCTGCGATCTGATCTTCGATCGATCCGAGTTGATGGCGCGCTTCAGCAATCTGAGCTTCCCCTTCGAGGACCTTGACCTTCAGGACGACTCCGCTTTCGGCTGCGTCCTGCGCCTCTTTCAGCAGAGCCTCACCGGCTTCGATACGCAGTTCTGCTGCGTGTTTGCGCTGCTGCGCGGAGAGCAGGCCGTAGTACAGCCGCTTCACGTTCAAAGCAACTTCGCACCTGGCTTTGTCCAAGTCGCTTCGCGCCATTTGTGCTTCCGCCTCGGCCACGCTGACGCCGGAATGAATTTTGAACACCTGTGTAACCGGCTGCACAACCGTGGTCTGACTGACCACGAAGTCTTGCTTGCCGAGCTGGATCTTCTCATCCTTGCCCGGCAACGGCCCGGTCGCGCTGTAAGTGCCCAGCGACCCAGCCGGAATGGTCAGGAACTCTGTCTCTCCGGCATGCATCGCATTGGTCTGATTGCTGCCTGTCGGAAAGTAGTTGGCGCGCGCCTGGATGATCTTGGCGTTGGCTGCTTTCACTTTCTGTTCAGCCATGCGCACATTTGAGTTTTTGCTCATGGCCATTTGCAGCGACTCTTCGAGCGTGACCGTTGTCTGTGCCGGGGCGGAAGCTACTGTGGTCTGCGCCGGGACGGAAATTGCCGCGGTCTGCGCCTGGCTGGAAGCCGCCGTCAGTGCGAGCAGCAGCATCACGCCGACCACCACAGGAGCCGCAGAAACTGCGGGCTTGGAGTGCGTCTTCTCGTTGACGACAACGAACAGCACCGGAATCACCACCAGCGTGAAGAACATGGAGCCGAGCAGGCCGAAGGCAATCACGCTGGCCAGCGGCGACCACATGGTGGACCGCGAGAGGATCATCGGAGTGACGCCCACGGCGGCTGCCATCGTCGTAAGGAAGATCGGGCGCAGCCTGCGCTCGCCTGCTTCCAGAGTTGCCTCCTCCAGGGGAATTCCGTGCTTCATGCGTTCATGAATGTAGTCGACCAGGATGATGGAGTTGCGCACCACCAGACCTCCAAGACTGATAACGCCGATGAAGGCGGTGAAGCCGAATGGGTTGTGGGTGACGAACAGGCCGAGAGCTGCTCCGGGCAACGCCAGCGGGAACGCGGCCATCACGATAAGCGCATCGGCCAGAGTGCGGAACTGGAGCAAGAGGATCACGAAGATCAGCAACAGGCTGATTCCCAGCGCGATGCGCATCTCGACAAAGGTCTCGCGCTGAATGTTGTCCTCACCTCCGTACATGATTCGATACCCAGGCGGTAATGGCAGCTTTTTGATCTGCTGGTTGGCATCGGCCAGGATCTGGCTGGCAAGCCGGCCTTCACTGGGGAATGCGCGCACCGTCAGCGTGCGGACACCGTTGCGGCGCACGATCCTTCCGGGATGCCACTCCGGCGCAAGGGATGCGACCGCGCTCACCGGAACCCGGGCGCCCGTTACCGGTGAAAGGATGTAAGTGTCCGATATATTCTGGAAAGTCTGCCGCTGCGCCGGATCAAGACGAAGGTCGATGTCCACGTCGCGATCGCCCTCCCAGAAGGTTGAGACGGTATCGCCATCAAAGCTCCCGGCCAGTTCGTTGGCAATCGTCGTATTGGTAAATCCAAGCCGGTTGGCCACCTCCTGATGCAGATCGACTCCTGCCAGCATCTGCTCTTCGCGCCAATCGGAATCGACGTAGATGGCGCCCGGCGTGTGATTGAGGATGTTCTGGACCTGATCGCCGATCGACCGGATGGTGGTCAGGTCGTCGCCCACGATGCGCACCTCGATGGGGGCCTCCATCACTTCGCCCTGTTGCATTTCCTTGATGAAAGTCCTCGTTTCCGGCACCACGGCCGGCAGTTCGTTGCGGAGTTCGTCCACCAGTTTCGGGGTGCCCTTGGCGCTGTGCGTGTTGACAAGAATCTGCGCATAATTGGCCGCGGGCTGCTGCGGGTTGACGTTGTAATAAAAACGCGGAGCGCTGGAGCCCAGGAAGCTGGTATAGCTGCGAACTTCGGCCTTCTGCTGCAGAACGCCCTCGATGCGCTTCACCGCCGCGTCCGTGGCTTCAATGCGCGTCCCTTCGGGCAGCCATACGTCCATGACGAACTGGTCGCGTTCTGCCAGCGGGAAGAACTGCTGCCGAACAAGAGACAGGATTCCGATCCCCGCGACAAATGCGATGACCGCTGAAACCAATACCTTCTTCCGGTGAAGCATCGCCCATTCAATAATGCGGTTGTAATAGCGCTGCATGTGGTCCAGCGCCGTGGGCTTCTTCTCTACTTGCTCCGCACTGTGATCATGCAGTCCCTTCTTGATGAAGAAACCGTTGATCAGCGGGGTCAACATCATGGCGACCACGAACGAGACGCTTAGCGCAATCGCGACCGCGATGGGCAGAGCGCGAATAAACTCTCCGCATGCCCCGGTGAGAATAAGCAGAGGCAGGAACGATGCGATGATGGTCAGGGTCGCGGCGAGCACCGGGATCGCCATTTCGCTGGCGCATCGCCAGCAGGCATCTGCAATCGGGACCTTGTGATCCAGCAGTTCCACGTAGTTATCGGCGATCACGATAGCATCGTCCACCACCATGCCAAGGACGACAATGAGCCCGGCAATCGACACCTGGTGAAGTTCAATTCCCGAGGCATTCAGCATCGCGAAAGTAATGGAAACCGTCACCGGGATAGCGACTGCGGAGACAAGCGCGACCCGCATGGGCAGAAGCAGCATGGTCACGAGAATGACCGAGATAATCGCGATTCCGAATTCACGGGTAAAGTCACTGACACGCTCGGAGACGACATGCGGCTGATCGGCGACGAACTCCAACTGTACGTCGGGCGGTAAAGTGGTCTGCACCCGCGCCAGCGTTTTGTGCAATTGTTTGCCGAACTCTACGATATTGTTGCCCTCGTGCATCTCGACGGAGATCAGGATGGTCGGCTCGCCGTTAAAGCGGGCATATTCGGTTGGATCCTTGTAGACGCGCTTCACGTCGGCAAGGTCGCCCAGGTAGATGGGCTGCCCGGTGGGCGACACATCGACCATGATCTTCCGGATCTGATCTTCGGTCTGGAACTGCCCGTTCGCATCGATGAGAGGCTTGCTGTCTCCACTGGGAACGCGGCCGCCGTACATGATGGTGTTGCGGCCTTGCAGAGCCTTTTCGACCTTCTGCGGGTCCACTCCATACTGCGAGATCCGCTCCCAGGAGCCGGTGACCTCGATGCTCTCCTTCTGGTCGCCAATGCGCTTGATCTTTGATGCCGCGGGGATCGTACGGACCGCGCTCTCCACACGTTGCGCGTAGTCCTTCAACTCGCGATAGCCATAGTGGCCACCCTTCACGGCGATGAGGGCGGCGACGGTATCACCGAAGTCGGAATCCACGACAGGGCCACGTACTCCCGAGGGCAGTTCAGTCTGCTTCAACTGCGCCATGTCGAGGCGAAGCTTTGACCAGAACTGGTCGGAGTTCTTCACCGACTTGTTCAGCTCGACATTGATGATGACGAGCCCGTTGCGCGAGGTGGAGTAGGTCTTTTCCCGGCGCACTTCTTCAAACCGGAACAGGCGCTCTTCAATCTTGTGAGTAACCTGGCTCTCGACCTCCTCCGCAGTAGCGCCGGGATATTCCGCAATCACGAGACCGGTACGGATGGTGATCTTAGGATCTTCGCGGCGAGGCATCGTCAGGAACGCCTCCACGCCGACAATAAACAAAATGGCGGTGAGAACGAGCGTCACCTGGGGGTAGCGCAGGGATGCGCGTACCGGATTCATTGGCCACCTCCAGCAATGCGAACCAGGGATCCTTCATGTACGTTCTGCTGACCGCCGACCACGGTCTGCTCACCCGGTCTCAAGCCGCTCTTGATCTCGACCTCATCGCCCACCAGATCGCCTAACTCAACGCGGCGAGCGAAGACCCGCTGCCGCGTTCCGTCGTATACATAGACAGAAGGAAGACCGCGAAGATCCCGAACCACGGCCACAGTAGGAACTGTTAGCACGTCAATCATTGCAGTGTCGTAGACGCGCGACTCGCTGATCATGCCGGCGCGCAGAACATGCTTGGGGTTGGGAACGGCGATCTTGGTCGTGAAGGTGCGCGAAACGGAATCAGCCGAAAAGCCCACCGCCTCGACCTTGCCCTCGAACTGCTGATTGTCGAGTGACGGGATGGTGATGCGCGCGCGCGCGCCTTCGTGTACCTTGCCAATCTCCGCTTCCGGCACTCCCACGCGCACCTTCACCGGATCCAGATCAAGCACTGAGAAGACCGGATTTCCGGCAGACACCGTATCGCCAACGTCGACTTTTTTCATTCCGACGAAGCCGCTGATGGGAGCCCTGAGCTGGCAATCGCCCAGGTGCTTCCTGGCTTCGCGCAAGTTGCCATTTGCCGCATGCGCTTGGCCCTCCGTAGCTTGCTTCTCTTCACTGCGTGAGCCCTCACGAGCCATGTCGTAACGCTGCTTCGAAGCAAGATACGCCGCCTCGATCTTGTGGAAGTCGTTCGCAGCCAGGCTCTGATGGTCGTACAGGTACTTCATCCGCTGGTATTCGTCCTGCGCGCGCTCAAAATCGATGCGCGCCTGCTCGAGTTCCTGTGCCCGCACGCCGTTTTTGGCCTGCAAGGCAGTGGCCTCAGCAGCTGCTGCTTGTCCGGCCGCAGCCTCAAATCCGTTGCGATAGTCAGATGCGTCGAGTTCAGCGAGAATCTGGCCCTGTTTCACAAACTGGCCTTCCTCTACGTACACCCGTGCCACGCGCCCGCTTACCTGAAAGGCAGTTTGGGCAGTCACATTGGCTTCCACCGAGCCGCTGGCCGACACGGAGACAGGTTCATGAAACTGGTTCGGTGTCCGCAGACGCACCGGGACGGGCTGGTCGGCTGCAACGTTCGGGTGGCGATCACAGCCCACCAAAGAGCTCATGGAAACCAAACAGACGATCGCCGACAAAAGCGGCAACGACTTAGTCCGAAGACGATAAAACAGGCTCATTTCTGGACCTTCAGGGATTCGAGGTACGTGAAATGTAGGCACCCGAAATCCGGAGAATTGACAAAAAACGAACGACGTGGCATTCTGTTCTTGTCTGTAACAAAGAATGACACATCGTTCTTTAGTTGTCAAGGGGGCGGAAGAAGAGATGCTCTACAGCAAGACCAAGGAAATAAAGGAACCCAAGGAGGTCGGGAGAATGGAAATGAGCTGTCTATTTGCGCATCGGAATGCGGCGAACAATGTGAGTAGGTATGCAACAGATGAGGGCTTTCGCAACTTGTTCACGGAAGATGCCGATAGTCTGTACCTTCTCTCCTTCCTACTAACAGCCGATCACAGAAAAGCGGAGCAATGCTTCGTAACCGGTCTCGATGACTGTGCAGATGGGAACGCCGTCTTTCGGGAGTGGGTGCATTCCTGGGCGCGGCGCATCATCGTCCGAAATGCAATTCGGATTATGACGCCGCATCTCGTCCCGGAGAGTCCGAAACCAGATACATTCCATAGGGCAAGCTCCGGCAGCCTCACCATCATGCCATTGGAGTATTCCCCGTTCTTGAACATCCTCGCTCTTGGAAATCTTGAACGTTTTGTATTCGTTCTCTCCGTTCTCGAAAAATACCCCGAGCAGGAGTGCGCTTCTCTCTTAGGTATGTCGCAGCAAGCAGTCCGTGACACCCGGGCTCGCGCTCTCCTGGATATTTCGCGACAGGCAGTCGGAGATACCCGTGCTCGTGCTCAGCATGCCGCAGATTTCGAACGGAGACGCGCAGCGCCGGCGATAGATCGTTCAGGAGAAGAAGTCGATGGGAGAAGACGATGAGTGCGTTCGCCGAGTTGCTCATGAATCACGGTGTCGTGGTGGTATTCATCCTGGTCTTGGCCGAGCAAGTGGGCTTGCCCGTACCCGGTGCGCCAATGCTGCTTGCGGTTGGCTCGTTGGCCAGTCTCGGACGAATGAACCTTACAGCTCCGGTCAGTGTCGCATTGGTTGCTTGCTTAATTGCCGATCTCTCTTGGTACGAGGTGGGACGTCGACGTCGTTCCAATTTGCTGGCAGAGCGTGCGAAGCTGTCAATAGGATCAGAAGTTCGACTGCACTTCATTGAAGCTGCTGTGAACCGCTGCGGCCTCGGAGCCTTGGTCATGGCCAAGTTTCTCCCGGGCCCAAACCTGGCTTCGCCGCTGGCAGGAATCTCAGGGTTAACCCGATCCCGCTTCCTGGTTTTTGACAGCGTCGCTTCAATCGTCTGGTCGGGCGGATACATCACAGCCGGGTACATCTTCAACAAGCAATTGCAGCACATCATCCCGCCCAGTTCTCGGTTTGAGGTGGCGCTGTTCCTGGTAATCGCGTGTGCCTTCGTAGCTGCCGCCGTGGTTCGATCGATACTCCGCCGCCGGCATCGATTATCGGTATGGCAACGCGCGAAGAACTCGAGTCGCCGGTCGGCGATTGCTTGTTCGGGGCCTCTAGTGGCACTTGGGACAAATGGCGACGAATCCTTGTGACGCCAGGTGGAGACACTTCCGTCGCGGCACTTGCCGTGGCGTCTACCCTCGGGCGCTCGGCCGAGAGCCCGAGTTACAGAGATTGTTTCGAACCGCAGTACATATTCTTTGTCAGTAAAAAGGAGATTTGTCAGATGAAGGCTTTATTTCGGATAACGATTTACGGTGCGTTCTTTATGGCATTGATGAGATCTGCACTTGGCCAGAACATCCAAAACGACTTCGACCATCAAGCCGATTTCTCTCAATATAAGAGTTTTTCGTGGCTGGCAATCAAAGCCGGTGATTCCCTCTGGGACACCCGCATTGAGAATGCGGTAAACGCCCAATTGGTGGCCAAGGGCCTGACCCAGGCAGACAACGGCCGTGGGCTCCAGTTCCCAGCGCAGGCAGACAACGGCCCTGGGTTCCCATTTCCACTGCCCCCACCCCCACCGCCAACTGCGGCACTGCCGGAAGCAGCTGTTTCATGCAAAACCTCCGCACCCTGTGTCGCTATCGTGGCGATCCAGACTACACGGACCGAGACAACGCTCCAGACGTTCTTTGACGGCATAGGGGGCGGATGGGGCTGGCGAGGAGGTTTCGGCAGTGCTACCACCACGGCGCAGCACTACAAGGAAGGAACGCTCGTAATTGATATCTACGACGTAAAAACAAAGCAGCTCATATGGCGTGGCAGCGCTGAGGGAACGCTCTCAGATAAAGCCAGTAAAAATGAAAAGAAGCTGGAGACGGTCGTAGCCAAAATGTTCAAGGATTATCCTCCGCGCTCGACTAATCGTTAGACACAGGAATGGCAGGCCAATCTGCGGGGCGCTGGCCGCAACGGCTTCATACAGTCTCTTCACATAAGGAGCACAGCAAACCGCAGCAAAGCCTCAGCATTTCGTAGCAGGAAGCGATTGTGGTGGATTGAATTACTTGTACTGGGCATGGATCTTCGGTTTGAGGCCTTCAACCTGCTCAACCATCCTGACTTTGCGGCGCCGGGAAGCAGCGCTGGCTACCTGGCGTCGAGCACGTCGATAGCCTCTTCGACCTTCGGCCAGATCACGTCCACCACCAACGCGCATGGCGCCAGAGTTTTCCAGGGCGCTATGAACCGCACCTTCTAGATCGGTAGCTCGGCATTGCTGCATTCCCGGCCTCGCGCACCAAGGCGTCATTTTGGACCTGAAGATTGCGGCCCGATTGCGGATCGGTATGGCGGGGCATACGTCAAGTATCCCAATCCAACTCGCATATGGTGCGTCACAGTCACAGGGACGGTCGCCCCGATGGTGAGGCCAAGGATCATATGGACCAGGCCCAGCACGTAAAGATTTCTGTAGCGCAGAAAGAGCCAGCAGGCTGCAAAACCCCAGAGAAAAGTCATCGGCGTAAGAACCGGATTGGGCAAGTGCGCCGCCGAGATTAGAATTGCAGCGATCAGCACAGCTAATCCTGAATCTTTCAGCAACCTTAGAAGTCGCTCCAGGAAAAAAACCTGCAGCAGGAACTGCTGCGCCAAAGACCAGAGTAAATAAGGCCACCAGTTCCAGGTCAGCGCAATCGTTCTCTGCGGCACCGTCAAAGTGTGAAAGTGAATGGCGAGTATTACGGCGCCGGCGCCGCAAAGCAGTGCAACACTAACTACCCAGAACGAGCGGAAGAAGCCTGTCGGGTGCAAACCCATAGCCTTTGCTCCGCGGAACGACAGGCACACCATGGCTGTAATGGACGCCGCCGCAACCCACCAAAGCAGCCTCTGCCAAGATCGAGGCGTCCAGACCACGAGCATGATCATCCCGTAGGCAAGAACAATCTCCAGGAGATCGCGCCTCTTGCCTTCAGCTGCCGTAAGGCCGCTCCAGAGGGGCTTGAAGGGAACGCTTTCAGCCATGGCAAAATGTTACGCCACGTGATGGTCATGAATGTACTTGATCCAGTGCTCTTCCCACCGACAGTGTGGAAGTCATCATTCTTCAACGCAAATGACCAAGCTGTCCCATGCAAAGACTGGATCGGATATCTAAATGGTCTGCGTCGTTAACACTTGTGTTATCCAGACTCACCACCACAGGCATTGACGCCACGTGAATCCGGGCGTAAATTGAAGGCGTACTCGGAAGGAGGGCCGTCTAAAAGATGCAGACAGTTCCTTCTAATAGTGCAGTACGGACGATAACCGAGGCCTAGGGCATCACGCCCGAGATCCCAGGGTTCCCTGTGTGGTGAGCATCAAACTGCATGGGACGTAACCACATTCTTCACGTCGTGAGGCTGCCCTCGACCCGATGTGCTGGTGGCGATTCTTCAAATGGAGCGACAACTCTGTCGCCCTCGGAACCCGGCTTGCCGGGATATGCCACCGTGCAATCGCGTAGTGGGAGCATGAGTGAAAATGCTCGGGCACTCGAAGCAGTGTGAGAGCCCTCGTCCAATACACTTACATTTCACCGCGACGGCCTGAGCCCTGTGCTTGGGCCGCCGTTGTTTTGGATGACGGAAAAACAGGCGATGGAGAATAGATCGCTCTGTAATGACGTCCACTGCGCCGGAAAGGGGCTGAGGCGCCAGTTTCGTACGCATCCAAATTGCCAGGGTGGCGCTATTGAATGGTAAGTGAGAGTGTCTGGGTTGCAGATGCCACATTGGCCCCGCTGGCGGTGACGGTGAGGGTCGATGTCACGGGCTGATTGCTGCTCGTGTTGGAACCGGATCCTCCTCCGCAACCAGCGATGGAAAAAAACACCGCTGCTGCAGCTGTTGCCAGCGCCACCGATGAGCGGCGGAGGCGAAGGAAGAAAAATGGAAGCACCGCGAGGGTTGCCGCGGCGGGGATCAGAAGCCGGAATGGACGAACGGCGGCCGAGGTTGCGGGTTGTACTGTGACGGTGATGGAAGTTGATGTCGTAGCGGTGGCCAGTGCAACCGGATTCGGCACCGCACATGTGTATCCGACCGGCGCACCGGCGCACACAAACGTCACTGTTCCGGAGTAGTTTGTGGAGCTTAACACGAGCTTGAAAGTCGCGCTTTGCCCTGGGTTGATCGTCACCGAGGAAGAACTGCCGCCGGCCGGGGCGAGGGTAATGACGGGCACTGCTGCAAGCGCACTCGCCTCGTTGGATGCAGGACCCTCTCCGGCGGGGTTCAAGGCTGTGACCTTGTAGTAGTAGGTTTGGCCCTGGACGGGTGACTTGTCTGCATAGCTTGCTTGCGTCACTCCGCTTGCAAGCGGAGTTGCAGATTCAGCTCCGGCGGATGTGCCTCGATAGATGTTGTAGGAGGACACAACGCCGGAGGGTGCGGTCCAGGCAAGATCAATCTCCGTGTTGGAGACGGCAAGCGCTGAAAGAGCGGTCGGAGCAACCGGCTGCGGCGGCGGGGCGGCGGCGGGTTGGCCGTATACAAAGGATTCACCGCTGAGGCCGATGTAGACTTTGCCGAAGGTATCCTGGCTCGCCGCCATCGTGGTCGGCCGATCGAACGTGCCGGTGGGATAGTACGCGACGCGATCCCAGGATGTGCCGCCGTTGGTCGATCGAAAAACGCCCCATCGAGGATCGCTGGAAAGCTGACCGTAGAAGTAGACGGTGTAGAGTGCATCCGCGGGCTGGCCGCTGGAAGCGCCGATGGCGATGACGATGGCGTGGCTGATGCCGGCGAGTTGCTGAAACGTCTGGCCGCCGTCTGTCGAGTGGAACACTCCGTGCGCGGTTGAGCCTTCCCATCCGTCTGCGTACCAGAGATCGTCTTTCACGAACCGATTGACGGCGAGCTGGCCCTCCCAGGCGTAGTCAGGAAGTGCGGCGTTTGGCTGGCCGGTCCAGGTTTGTCCGCCGTCGGTGGAGATGTAAAGCATGCTGGGTGCATGGGTGAACTTGAGGTAGAACTTGTCTGGAGTGAAGGGGTCGGCGCGCAGCAGGTGCTGACTGAGTTGCGCGTACAGGAAGCTCGAGTAGTTGGCCGTATTGATGGTGACGCCGTCGGAGTTGAGCGGGAACGATTGCGTGACGTGCCAGGTGGCGCCACCATCCTGCGAGTATTGCGGCGCAAATCCTTCTGGCGGATAGAAGACGATGTGATCGCTTCCCAGGGCGCGTGTGCCGCGCGCGCTGATGGCCACGATTCCGGCTGGGATGTCGCATGTGTTGGCGCCACAGGTATACCGGGGCACAGACGCGAAGCGCTGCCAGGTTCTACCGCCGTTGGTGGAGTAGCCGGAGTAATTCGGCCCGTTCGTGTAGACGTTGCTTGTGGTGACGGCAACAAATGACGGCGCATCGGAAGCGTAGTCGACCGATGTGCCCTGCGAGATGATCTCCTGCTGCAGCGGTATCTGGATCGCGCTGAAGTTATCAGGATTGGAAATCACGAAGCCGGTCGCATCCATTGCGCTAACAACGATGGTATCTCCGCTTCCGGGCGGAATGGTGACGTCTTCGCTGACCATCTCCTCGATTCCGGTTGTGACGATGGTCCACCTAGGCGGATTGGCGCTGGTGGCCGCGCCGGCAGTTGCGGAAGCGATCGTCAGCGGACCTTCCTGTCCCGTGGGCGTCCAGAGGTTTCCTGACGAATCGATCTTCAGGCCGCCGTTACTGTGCCATTCGCCGTTTTGCATGCCGACAGTCTGAGGCAGCCAGCCAAGCGTGTTGGCATATTGGGGGCTTCCCAGGTTGGTCCAGGTTTGACCGCCGTTGTCGGATCGGGCGAGGCTGGTGTCGCTTCCAAGCGCGTAGATGCGCTGCGCATTCGTGGGGTCGACTGCCACGCTGACCACCGGCTGATTGATGAAGTTCGTCCCGCCGCTTTCGAGTGAGAAGCGAGTCCACTGGCCTGCTGCGAAACGCCAGTAAGCGCGAAGATTACCGTCGGTCGCGGAGTTTTCGGCGACATAGAGTGCGTCGTTGCTGTCAATCGACGAACTGAGAGCCTGGTGAACGAGACTCTGGCCGCTCGCGGTGTCGGTTACCCCGGTTGAGATGTCAGCCCACGTCTGACCGCCATCGGAGCTCTGATAGACGTCGCCGCCGGCATCGCTGTTGTTGATGCTGACTGCATAGATGACTTTGCTGACAACGATTCCGTTCACCGTGATGGTGCCCGGCGTTTTGGCGAACTGGATGTTGACGAATTCGATGTTGGCAGGCGGAGCAGAGGCACCGGTGATTTGTGTCCAGGATGTGCCGCCATCGGTGGAGCGATAGACTCCCTGCGAATCGCTTCCGTAGTAGAGGACCTGAGGATTGGCGGGATCGACGGCGAGTCGCTCGCCTGCCCAGCGATGCGAACCGTTCGGGTTGCCGAGGATGGCGGAAGCAGTCATGTTCCCTGGAGTGAAGTTGCGGCCGCCATCGACGCTCTTGTAGATTTCGACCAAGCTGGTAGGACATTGGATATCGCAACTCTGCGCAGTCGGGAAGACGATGTAGTCAACGCTCGTGTTCGTTGGATCGGCGGCAATGGCTTCGATTCCATAGCCGGATGGTGCGCTCGTCGCGGAGACCGACTGGATTCCCGAACCGTCAGAATTGCTCACGCGCATGGGAATCCACTGCTGCGAGGCTTGATCCCATCGGTAAGCGTTGCCAACGTCTGTGCGCGCGTAACGCACCGTTGTGTCGAGCGGGTGGATGACCATGCCGACCACCCATCCGCCTCCGCCGATGCGGACAGGTTTCCACTGGTAGGTGGATGAGAGATCATCACCGAAGGCCGAAATAGACACGAGGGTGCAAGTGAAGAGGGCCGCCAGGAACGGAAGGACCTTGAGTCTACGACAGAAGGTTGCAGGTGCGGAAACACGATCCATATTCGCGGCCAGAAACAAATGAAATGGGTGAACCGGACATTGTAGTCCGATTCCTGACTTCACCATGGGGAACACCTGCGATGCTGTTTGTCTAACAGACATTTGCTTCCGCCGCGGTCGGGAATCGCGCGGTGATCCTGTCTCCTTTCCGGCAGACCAGGTGAGTCTGCTACTGCGGCGGAGTGTGCCCGATGAACTTGTCAGCCCACTCGATGAAGTACTTCATATTCGGTGCGTCGGTGTGGCCGCCGTCGTGCTGCCGCCATGCGAGCTGGCCATCGAGCAGCCCCGTGTTTACCGGAGGCATCTTCGCAGTCCGATAGTCTCCCTCGACATCGAGACCCTTCGCGCCGAGCAGCGCAAATACGCGGCTCGCATCGACAGTCGCCATCCAACTGCCCTCATGATCGAGCCACCTGGCGTCCCCCTTCGCGGGGATTCCATAGCTGATAAATGTGAGGCGCGGCGCACACAGCGCGATCAGCTCATTTGAATCGACGGGAATCTCGCCCGGGTTCATGCTGCCGAATGTCGCATCAGAAGCGCCATACTTCATGAAATTGCCGGCCATCCAGTAGTAGCCGCCGCCTGTCAGGCTCTCGACTGCCTCGCCAAAGTTGCGGCGGAGCAGCGTCGCACCGCCTTTTCCGGAGGAGCCGACAAGGACCATGGCGAACCGCTGGTCGAAAGCCATCGTCACGAGGGCGGCCTTGCCATAGCGGGAGACGCCTTCGATTCCGACGTGCTTCGCGTCGATTGCGGGATCCGTTTCGAGGAAGTCGAGGCCGCGGCCGGCGCCCCAAGCCCATGCCCTCAGCGCGCCCCAATCTTCCGGTTTGCGCGGCTGGCCCTTATTTACAAGCCCGATAATTCCGCGGGTGAGGCCGGCGCCGTCGTCGGCCTGCACGCTGGCGGGATCGAACAGGACGAATCCCCATCCGGCTGCGACCAGTTGCCAGGTGTTGGGCAGGCCCCCATCTTCTTTCAGTTGCGGCATCTGGAAGGGCGTGGCCTTGACCGGCTGCCATGCGGGATGCTGTTCGAATACCTGCTTGAGCGATTGGTCCTGCTGGATGAGCAGGGATTCCCAAGCCTTATTAATCCTGTCGAGATCGCCTCCGGAGGGTTCGTTGGGGTTGGGAAAAGCAGCACGACCAAACATCATTAGCACCGGGACGGGCGCCTTGGCCTGGGCCGGCACTACAACCATCATGTGGATGTGCACACTGATCGCCGGATACGATGAGTTGTCGACAACGCCTTCGACATCCCTGGCGACAACGGGGGTAAAGCCTATCATCTCGTGATCGATGGCCTTCACCGTCCATGTCACCCTGGGGAAGACATCTGGAACGCGGCCATAGACATATTTCGTGTACATTTCGACCAGCTCGGGGCGGCGCTCCTTCCACCACATTTCGGGTGAAGTCACCTTCCGGCTGTCGTTCATGGCGAGCGGGTCTGGAATGTTCGGGTAAGGATTGGCCTTTGACTCGTCGTAGTTCGCGTGATTCGGCGCATTCTCGTTGCCGCTCGGGCCCGGGCGGAGAGCCTTGATCCCAAGTTGATCCATCATGTTCTGGTGATCCTGATCGGCCGTGAACGTGACCGGCGGCGGCGCGGCGGACTGCGCGATGATGGGGCGGGCGGTGATGGCGAAATGAATCGCGGCAAGGCAAAGGAGGGCCAGAGTTGGCTTGATGGGGGTCACGGAAAGCTCCAGGATGATATGCTTTGAGCGTTTTCGCAAAGCGATTTAGTTGGGGGTTCATATTAAACCTATGCCTGTGAAATGCGCACGGAAAATCTTGGCTCTCGCCGGCGTGGCCGCGCTTTGGAGCGGTCTCTGCGCCCGCGGGCAATCGTGGCCTGCCTCGACTTCCTGGGTTGCGAGCTGGGGAGCATCGCAACAGATTCCCGAGCCGCAGAATGCGCTGCCAGCGCACGATCTGACCGCAGAAGCGCCGAGGATCGCCAGATCCGCGAGCGGTGGACAACTGATCGTGGCCGGCAAACCTTACCTGATTCTTGGCGGAGAATTGGGCAACTCATCCGCGGGTACCGCGGCGCAGGCGGACAGCATTCTTCCCAGGCTGGCGCAGATGCATGTGAATACTGTGCTGATGCCGGTTGCGTGGGAGCAGATGGAGCCTGCCGAGGGGGCTTTTGACTTCAGCATCCTTGACCATTGGGTCGCAGTGGCGCGCGAACAACATTTGCACCTCGTGCCGCTGTGGTTTGGGAGCTGGAAGAACGGTGTATCAAGCTATGCTCCGGCTTGGGTCAAGCAGGATTCGAAGCGGTTTCCCAGGGCCGAATCGGCGGAAGGAGAAGAACTCGAGATCCTCTCCACTCTCGGAGTCGAGACGCGCAACGCAGACGGCAGAGCATTTGCGGCGCTCATGCGGCATCTACGCGAAACTGATCAGAATCAGCAAACTGTGCTGATGGTGCAAGTGGAAAACGAAGTTGGCTACCTGGGCCGCGGGCGCGACCGGTCTCCGGAGGCAAATCGGCTCTTCGAAGGCCAGGCCCCTTCCGATCTATTGCAAAAGCTCCAAAGTAAACGGGATTCGTTTTCGCCTGAATTGAGGGCGCATTTCAATGCGGCGGGCAAGACCTGGCGGGAGGTCTTTGACGATAGCGCCGACGAAGTATTCATGGCCTGGAACTACGCCCGCTACATCGAAGCAGTTGCCGAGGCCGGCAAACGTGAATATCCGTTGCCGATGTATGTGAATTGCCAGCTTCCCGGGCCCGGCGAGCGAGCAGGCGAGTACCCGAGCGGCGGCCCGCATCCTTATTACTTGGTGATCTATCGCGTCTCAGCGCCTTCGCTCGATTTCTACTCGCCTGATATCTACTGGCCTGATTTTGAGTACTGGATCGATCGCTACAGGGTCGCCGGCAACGCGGTCTTCGTTCCAGAGGCTCGCATGGACACGGCACCCTACAACGCGCTTTATGCATACGGAGGAGCAAGGGCCTTCGGCTTTTCCCCATTCGGAATCGACAGCGTGCGGCCATCCGCAAGCGAGACTGTCTCAGGACCGGACATCGCGAGTGTCTACGATGTTTTGAGCCAAATGAGCGATCTGCTTCTCAAGAGCCAGGCATCGGGAAATATACGCGCTCTTGTGCTTCATCGCGACAGCCCGCGGCCAACGCGGACGGTTGCGCTTGGCGGATACATGTTCGAGGCCACGCTCTCCCGTTCGTGGCCGGCCAGGACGCTCGCGACTGACGACGGAGCGATGATTATCATGGAAGCCGGGCCGGATGAGTTCTACATTGCCGGGAGCGGACTTTCGGTGTCGTTTGCGCGCGATCCTGATGCAGACAGCAAGCTTGCCGGGATTGCGAGCATTGAAGAAGTGAGCCGTGCGAATGGTGCGTGGGTCACGCTGCGGCGTCTGAATGGGGACCAGAGCAACCAAGGCCGTCAACTCCAGATGGATCCGCACCAGATGCGCATCTATCGCGTAAAGCTCTACGCCATCGATCGACACGGCTCGGGACTCTGAGTGATGGTGCAGGGTCACTGGCGGTTATGTTCCATGCAGATTGTGTTGAGGCGCTTTCCCGTTGCGCTGTTCATCGGGGAAGAGGACTGAGCGATGCAACGATTTGAAATCTGGGCTCCGCTGGCGAAATCCATGTCTGTGCAGGTCGGTGGGGAATCCATCCCCATGCGCGGCCCTGATGCAGGCTGGTGGCGTGTTCAGGTGGACTCCGCAGGCCCGGGCGCGGACTATGCTTTTCTCATTGATCAGGATCGAACCGCCTATCCCGATCCCCGATCGCAGTGGCAGCCGAATGGGGTCCATGCGCACTCCCGCATTTACGATCAGGCAGCGTTCCGCTGGGCCGATCAGCGTTTCCAGGCTCTGCCGCTCGCAAGCGCCATAATCTACGAATTGCACGTGGGAACCTTCACGCCGGAAGGAACGCTGGACTCTGCGATCGGCAAGCTGGAGTACCTGCGCGATCTTGGCATCACCCATGTTGAGCTCATGCCTTTGGCATCTTTCGCCGGGAAGTACGGATGGGGCTACGACGGCGCATCTCTGTTCGCGGTGCACGAGCCTTATGGAGGGCCTGACGGATTGAAGAGATTCGTTGATGCCGCGCACAATCGAGGGCTCGCCGTGCTGCTTGATGTTGTCTACAACCATTTCGGACCGGCGGGGAACTACACCGGGAAGTTCGGTCCGTACTTGACGGAGGCTCACAAGACTCCCTGGGGCGGCGCAGTGGATCTTGAGGAGGCCGGTTCACAGCAGGTGCGCCGGTTCTTCTGCGATAACGCGCTAATGTGGCTGCGCGATCTTCATCTCGATGGGCTGCGCATCGATGCGGTGCATGCATTTATCGATCGATCGGCCATCCATTTTCTCGAACAGCTTGCAATGGAGACGGAAACTCTCGGCGCTGCCTTGGGCCGCCAGTTCGTGCTGATTGCCGAGAGTGACTTGAACGATCCTCGCATCGTCACCTCGCGCGACTGCGGCGGCTACGGAATGCACGCGCAGTGGAGCGACGACTTTCATCACGCACTCACGACTGTTCTCAGCCGGAAGAAGCTCACCGGCTACTACACCGATTTCGGTTCCGTTGCGCAACTCGCAAAGGCGCTTGAGAAGACGTTCGTTTTTGACGGCATATTCTCCCATTACCGAAGACGCGTGCATGGACGCCCCCTCGGGGGGCTCTCGCAGCATCGCTTTCTCGGATTTATTCAGAATCACGATCAGGTCGGCAACAGGGCAATCGGCGACAGGATTACCGAAATCGCTGGCGTTGATCGTGCAAAGATCGCCGCGGCGCTCGTTCTGCTCGGCCCCTTCGTTCCGCTGCTCTTTGAAGGCGAAGAGTGGGCTGCATCGTCTCCTTTCCAATACTTCGCCGATCACGATGACCCGGAACTTGCGCGACAGGTATCGGAGGGCAGGAAGCGGGAGTTCGCAGCCTTCGGTTGGGATCCGGCAAGCATTCCCGATCCTGAAAAGAAGGAGACGTTTTTGCGATCGAAGCTGAAGTGGGGCGAGCTGGAAGAGCCTGTGCACGCCGAGATGCTTGCCTGGTATCGCAAGCTGATTCAGTTGCGCCGTTCAACCCCATGCCTGAACGATGGAGAGCCCGGCAACACCACGGTGAGGTTCAGTGAAGAGCAGCGATGGATTTGTATGAAGCGCGGATCGATTCTGGTGGCGTGCAACATTGCATCCGGCGCGCGGACTCTGCCGATTGCCGCGGACTCCGAGCTGATGCTTGCCTCCAAACCGGACGTTGTGCTCGAAGATTGCGCCATCAAGCTGGCGCCTGACTCGGTTGCAATCCTCCGAGTTGATACGCGCTCCAGTTAGAAATGCCGAATTGTTTCGTGCCGTATGGGCTCAACAGGCGTGGGCACGGATTCGTTCTGCGTGGCGTGCAATCGATCTGTCAACTTATCCCCCCGTCCTTCCAGCGATCGACTCACCAGGTCGCGTGAACCGAGCCCTATGGCAAGTGCGAGCGTCAGAACGATGCCGCCGAAGAGGATTCCAAATGCAAGTTCGACGATGTTTCCGCCTACCTGCAAGTGGTCAAGCACCATTGCGGCGGTAAGTACCAGAACCAGCCATTTCACTCCGAGCGAAAGAAACCGCGCATACTGCAACTGCGCATTCACGGCCCCGATGAGCACCGAGCGCGCCAGGAACCGCGCGATCAGCGTTCCGGCAATGAGCAGCAGCACAGCCCCGACCAGATGCGTCAGGTAGGGCAGCATTGAAACCGGCAGCGGCGCGCCCGTCGCGTAGGACGCATCGAATGCCGACACGCCGATGATCAAGCCCAGCAGGACGCATCCCCAGAACGCACCTCGCGCGATCAACGCCGTAGGCGAGCTGGATGGCGTCCACTCAGGATTGCCTCGATTCAGCCTCTCATCGAAGCGAACGAGTGTAAGCCCCTTGCGCAGGAGAATCGAGAGCACCAAGCCGATCAGGGTGAACAGGGCAAGAGCAACAAAGATCGCGAGGATGCCGGGCAGCACTCCAATGAACAGCGACAAAACGCGAAAGATCGATTGATGGAGTGCATCAGACATGTGGTGCCAGATCGATCCGTCGGCCACAGTTGGCGAAGGCGGCGGATTGTAGTTTTGCAGCGACTCGAGCATTGTAGCGAGGAATCTTTGCATCGGACTCACTCCTTGAACCACTCAAAACCAGTTCTTCGGCGAAGGAAACATGCTCGCTCCGAAAGCGAACATCATGAGTTGAAACGATCGGGCCAGCGCCACCGGGAGACGATGTACTGCTTATCTGACTCAAATGCTGCGACCACGGCCTCAACATGCGCTTCAGAAGTTGTACCCGATTTCACGACATTGATGTGCCCGGCCACCCATGCCAGGTAAAGCGGAATCAGCGCGCCAAGCAGATGCCTGCGATTAATCGTGCGAAGCCGGTATGCAACCAGAAAATCAAAAATGATCCGAGCCCAAAGGTTCTCCGGCATGCGGAAAGCTGTCGGCTCAACGACCGAGAGCCTCTTCAATCCGAGCAGCGAATTGGGCGCCAGGACCAACGACCAGATCTCCTGCAAATTGGTAAATGCGAACCGAAACGCGTCGACCATGGGGACAATATCGACGTCTCCATCAATTCCCTGGACCGATGTAACCGTACAGCGCTCCGGTGAAAGACGACGCGGCCGCTGCCAGAATGCCGCCTTTGCTTCGATGTCGGCAAACAGCGAACCTGTGACAAGAGAGAGAATCGCATTGATGTTTGGTTCAGCCGGCTGCGGCAGAACGCGCGCTCCCACATCGATCTCATCCACGCCGAGTCCGATTACCGCCGCTTCACTTACCGGCCAGAGGATGGCATCCGATTGGTTGAGATTGACGAAACGCTGGGCACTCGTCGCCAATCGCTCTGCCATGCGCAGCGAGAAAGCCATGTCGAGTGCCAACGGGAACCGGACCCGCGATCCGAACAAGGCGCGGGTCAGCGGATGGAGAATGGCCGAGTTCACCAGTCCGGCATTCGGCGGCAGCGAGTAGTGGGGAACAGCGAGGTCGTACGCCGAATCAGACACCGCATTCGCCAGGTCGCGAAGCGCCTTTGCACTCAGCGAATCGGCCCCGGGCCCGAGCATCAGAACGGCACGCGCTTCGTTCTCTTTGGCCGCATTGAAAGCGCTGACAAAATCACTCGCAGCAATTGGCCAAACGGCGTTGGTAGCCTGCGTCGAAATAATGCGGAGCGCCGGAAATGCCGTGCCGGTCGTGTCATTCGGGGTGGCGATCACCAAGTCATCCGCGGGAAACGATGCCGTAAGGTTGGCGAATACACTTTCCAATTGTTCCGCATCCATGTCGGCGACAAAGACAAGCAGGTCCGCCCGCGCAGGCGAGGCCATTGGTTGAGCATCCGATACTGAATTTGCGGTCGCCATAGCGATTCGAGGAAAGCTCGTGCCAAAGGGGGATGTGGGTTAGCCGATCGCCAACTGAATCAGTTTGCTGCCGGTTTGCACAACGATAGAATACCCGCAATTGGGATGAGTATCCATGTGGGACGGTTGTTGAGTTCGTACAACAATTCGTAGAGCGATTTTTCCAGCACGAACGCCTCCAGCAGCGTTTGTGTCTCCCGCGGCGAAGGCAGCAGTTCCGGATTCTGCGCGATGGTCTGACGATAGGCGCTTAGAAATTCCGCCGACGCGCAGTTTTCCCACGCCGTCGTCCATTTATCCAAGGCGGAAGTCTTCAGCGGCTGTTCGGTTTGCCCCTTTGCGTCCTTGTATCGCTTCAAGCCGGCAAACGCTGCATACGAGAACGAGCGCAGCATCCCCGCCACGTCTTTGAGCGGCGACTGCTTGCGGCGGCGCTGCGCCAGCGGCCGCGCCGGCTCGCCTTCAAAGTCGAGCAGAACGAAATCGCCGGCCGAGCCTGCGTTTGCGGCATCTCGCGAACCAGGCGCAGTGCGGAGCGTCTGGCCTAGATGATAATCGCCGTGAATGCGAATACGCCGGCCTGCCGCCGGCAGATCCCTGATGGCGCGGCTGCGTTCGATCAGCTCGACCCGTTTCGAAAGCAGGAGTCCGGCCGCGTCGGCAGTCGATTCATCGAGTGTTGCGAACTTGGATCGTAGTGCCTCCAACGCAGAACGCACCTGCGCTTCAATCTGTTGCGCATCCGTTTCCAAATCGTCGTGAGAGGCTGGCTCCGGCACAAAGGCCGGGTCGTCAGCAGAGCAGCTCAACGCAAGATGCATCTCCGCGGTGCGCCGCCCCAGCAGTGCTGCCGCTTGAAGCGTCTCTTTGGCAATTGCAGTCAGTTCGGGCGGACACGAGATCGAGCGTCCGAAATCCGGTACGGGCACATCAGGAGCATCCGGCACCGATACGGCGTTGGCGTAGAACTCCTCGAGTTGCCGCAGGAACCACGCCCATCCGTCGCCCATGTTGGCGACCAGTCCTTGCAGCATCGCAACCGTCGTCTTCTCACCCGCGGTCGCAGCGATCGAGATCTCGCCGAGGAACGGCGGAATGCGGTTGAAACGTGCCACTTCGGTAAGGAACCGTCCCACCTCAACATCGGGGTTTTCCCCAGGCTGCAATCGCCGGAACAGCTTCAGAATCAGCTTGTCGCCATAAACGATGGACGTGTTCGACTGCTCCGCCGAGCCGACGCGCGAACTCGCGGGAGTTGCAGAGCCGATCTGACGAAACGCCGTGGAGGCATGAGCGCTGAGTACTGCTTCGCCGAATACAGGAGACTCGCGCGGCTCGTCCATCTGCGGGCTGTCCGTTGCACTACCTGCGGCATCTGGGCGGGGCGTGAAAGCTGCCTCTCCGGGTTGCAAATCGAGCGGCAACGCCGGCAGACCCTGCGAAACTCCGGGAACCGGCGCATCCGTCAAGGGGATCGTTCCGTTCCGCTCGATCAACAGCATTTCCAACTGCCGGAAGTCCAGGCGAGTCGTCGCATCGTGCAGCACAGCGACTCCGGAGGTCGACGTCAGCGACGACAGTACACTCTCGGGATGCTGAACATTGACCTCGTCGGCTAGCTTGCCTGAGCTGATCGCAAGGGGCACCTGGTAGGTCTGTGGCTCACCCTCAAAGTATCTGATCTCGACAAAGAAGATGGCAGGCGGCACAACATTGGCGAGCGGCTCGCTGGAACTCGACTCCAGCGTATTCGCTACCAAGGAGAGATCCGCCCATTGCAGGATGCGCGCAGACTGGATTCTCCTGCTCTTGGCGCCGAACCAGCGCTGACGCGGCAGCCACGCCGGCAGCGCCGACTCAATCCGCTTCAGGCCGTTGGCAGTGAGCAGCCCCGTCCATCCTGCCGTCGCCAGGTCAACCGCGGGAGCCTCCGGCCCACTGGTTTCCTCCTCTGTTGCAAGCTGAGGTTCAGGCTCGGCCAGGGCGGCGTCAATTGCGGGAGCCTGCAATTCCAGCCATAGAAAAGAATAAGGCGCAAGCGTCAACTGATACGGAGCCGACGTGACCGTGGGGAATGGAACATACCCCAGCATCTCAACGGGCGCCATTCCCTCGTACGCAGAGAGATCCAGTGACACCGGCTGCGCGAATCGGCTCAGATTGGCGACGCACAAAACCGTTTCATGCGTGCCGTCCTCCTGCGGGAGATCGCGCAGATACGCGAGAATCCTCCTGTTTGCCGGATTGAGAAATGTCAGGCTTCCTCGGCCGAATACCTGGAAGAGCTTGCGCAGTGCGATCATGTTGCGCGTCCATTGCAGCAGGCTCGACTGATCCGCTTGTTGCGCCTCGACGTTCACAACCTGGTACCCGTAGATCGGGTCCATCACGACTGGGAAATAGAGCCGCGCCGGATCGCACTTCGAGAACCCGGCATTGCGATCCGACGTCCACTGCATCGGCGTGCGCACACCGTTCCGGTCGCCGAGGTAGATGTTGTCGCCCATCCCGATCTCGTCGCCGTAATAGAGGAGGGGCGTCCCGGGAAAACTCAGCAGGAGCGAGTTGAGCAGTTCAATGCGCCGGCGATTGTTATCGACCAGCGGAGCGAGCCGCCGTCGAATTCCGACGTTGACGCGCATTCGCGGATCGGCCGAGTAGGCAAAGTACATGTAGTCCCGCTCATCGTCCGTGACCATCTCGAGCGTCAACTCATCGTGGTTGCGCAGGAACAAGCCCCACTGGCAACTGTCGGGGATCGGCGGAGTCTGCGCCATGATGTCCGTGATGGGCAGCCGGTCCTCCTGCCGAAGCGCCATGTAGATGCGCGGCATCAGTGGAAAATGGAAGGCCATGTGGCACTCATCGCCATCGCCGAAGTACGGCCGCACGTCTGCCGGCCATTGATTCGCTTCCGCCAGAATCAGACGGTTGGCATATTCGGCATCGATGGCCGCGCGAATTGCCTTGATAACCTGGTGGGTTTCCGACAGGTTTTCGCACGAGGTTCCGTCGCGCTCAACCAGGTACGGAATGGCATCCATGCGCAGCGCATCCACTCCCATATCGAGCCAGAAGCGCATCGCCTTCAGGATCTCTTCCATCACGCGCGGATTGTCCCAGTTCAGATCCGGCTGATGCGAGAAGAACCGATGCCAGTAGTAAGCCTGCGCAGTGTCATCCCACGTCCAGTTCGATTTTTCTGAATCGGTGAAGATGATGCGCGCGTTCTTGTAGAGCTGATCCGTCTGCGACCAGACATACATTTCGCGCTCGGGGGATCCGGGAGGCGCCAGTCGTGCGGCCTTGAACCACGGGTGCTGATCGCTGGTGTGATTGATAACCAGCTCGATCATCACCTGCATGTTCCGCTGATGCGCAGCATCGAGGAACTGTTCGAAGTCGCCCAGTGAGCCATACGACGGGTTCACGTCCGTGTAGTTGGATATGTCGTATCCGTCATCACGCAATGGAGAAGGGAAGAAGGGCAGGAGCCAGATGCACGTAATTCCGAGATCCTGAAGGTAGTCGAGCTTTGAAATCAGCCCAGGGAAATCACCGATTCCGTCGTTGTTCGAGTCGGAAAACGCGCGCACGTGGAGTTCGTAAATGATCGCGTCTTTGTACCAGAGCGGATCAGTTGAGCTTGCGATCTTCTTCACTCGGCGGGTCTCCAGGCTTGTTTGATGCGCCTCGCAGGCTCCTGCTCCCACGGCTGTGAGTTTCAATCTGCGTTAGGCCGCCTTTTGCCAGGGACAAAAACAGACGGAAACAACAGAACGGGACACATATCAGCACTTCGCGAAGGCCGGGTTAGAGGAAGTACTCGAAATCCGTCTCCACTCGCAAATGGCGATGGATCTTGAGAATGTGGCCTGACATTCTTGACGGATTCAACTCCACGTAGTTTCGCGGGCCCTGCCACAAGTATCGCTCACCGTTCAGAATATCCTCCGCCTCGTACGCCCGATCGGGCGGTATCTCTAGCTCATCCAACGGCAACGTCACGAATCCCGCCTGGGTATGGTGCGGGTCGAGATTGACAACCACCACCAACAGGTTCGAGCGATCGTCCGACTCTTTGCTGTAACAGATCAGTTGATCGTTGTCCGTGGTATGGAACCTCAACGACCAGTCATTCTGCAAAGCCAGGTTTTCATTCCGGATCCCGTTCACGCGTGCAATCAAGCTACGCAGGCTGTCGGGCCGTTTCAGGTCCCAATGCCGAATCTCGTACTTCTCTGAATTCAGATATTCTTCGCTGCCGTGTCGGATGGGCCGGTTTTCCTGCAGTTCGAATGCAGGACCGTAGATTCCATAGTTTGCGCCAAGCGTCGCCGCCAGCAAAAGTCGAATGACGAACGCAGGCCGTCCGCCCATCTGCAGAAACTCAGTCAGAATATCCGGTGTATTGGGCCACTGATTCGGCCTGAAGAATTCGCGCACCGGTGTTTGTGTCAGTTCGGTCAGGTACGCCGCGATCTCGTGCTTTCCGTTGCGCCACGGGAAATACGTATATGACTGACTGAAGCCGAGCTTCGCCAGCCGGTACATGATCTTCGGCCGCGTGAACGCCTCGGCGAGGAAAAGCACCTCGGGGTGGTCGCGCTTAATCTCGCCGATGAGCCACTCCCAGAAGGGAAACGCCTTGGTGTGCGGATTGTCGACCCGGAAGATGGTGATCCCCGCCGCAATCCAGAAATCAAAGACGTTTTTCAGCTCCTCCCACATCCCCTCCCAGTCTTCACTCTCAAAGTCAAAGGGGTAGATGTCCTGGTACTTCTTCGGTGGGTTCTCGGCATATTGAATCGTCCCGTCCGGCCTCTTCTTGAACCACAGCTCGTGCTTCGTCACGTAGGGATGATCTGGTGCTACCTGGAACGCTATATCCATCGCGACTGACATTCCGAGCTCACCGGCCTTGGCGACGAACCGCTTGAAGTCCGCCATTGTGCCGAGCTCGCCAAGAATCTCCTTGTGTCCGCCTTCTTTCGCGCCGATCGCCCATGGGCTGCCGTGATCGCCAGGTTTCGATTCGGGATTATTGTTCGGGCCCTTGCGGAATGTTCGCCCAATCGGGTGAATCGGCGGCATATAAACAATGTTGAAGCCCATATCCGCAATGTAGGGCAGCCGCTTTTCGCAATCCGCAAACGTTCCGTGCGCGCCCGGTTTCTCCGCCGTCGACCGCGGGAAAAACTCATACCATGAGCTGAATCTCGCACGCACCGGGTCGACCACGACGCTCAGCTCCGGGCTCGATTCCGTCGCAAACCGCTTGTCCGGATAACGCAGTACAAGTTCATGCAGCATCGGATCCGTCGCATGGGTCCTGAGGTCGCGCGGCTCTTTCCCCGATTTCAGAACCGCCGCCCGTTCCTTCAACCAGACGGCATCGCCGCCGAAAGCGCGTTCCGCCGCCTGCTCCACCAGCTCGGCGCCGATCAGGTAGTCCACGGCGGTATCGCTTTCAGCTTTGAATCGCTTCAAAAGATCGCGGCGCCAGGTCTCAAAGTGATCCACCCAGCCCTGCACCTTGAACCCGTAGCGTCCCAGTTCGCCCACCCGGAAAGCCGCTTCCCACCGGTCATTCACCAGCGGCTTCATGCGAATCTCGGTCCATTCGGTTGAATCCTCGCGGCGGGCCAGCAGCGAAGCCGCAATTGCATCGTGGCCGTCTGTAAAGATGTCGGCTTCCACGCGAACCTGGTCGCCCACCGTGCGCTTTGCAGGAAAACGCCCGCAATCCACCTGCGGCGTGATGCCCTCGATAATGACGCGTCTGCGTCCATCCGATCGATCTGTTGTCATAGCAATTTCACGTTCTACTTTGGAAAGCTCTCCGGTCAGTGTTACTGGAGTGTTTGGTCAGGATTCTGTCGGCGCCATTCGTCATTTTCCTGCCCGCTTTTGCTCGATAAGGCGTTCGTATAGCTCAATTGTCTGGCCCGCAATCGCCGTCCAACTGAAGATATCTTCCACGCGCTTCCTTCCGGCATCGCCGAAACGCCTGCACTTCTCCGGATCGCCGAGCAGTTGATTGATCCGTGCCGCAAGATCCTTCGCGAATTTCTCCGGCTCGCGTGGGAAACTCGTTACCGTATCCTGATCGAAAGGCACAAGGTACCCGGTCTCGCCGTCGACAACAACTTCTTTGATGCCGCCCGTTGCGCTTGCAACCACGGGAGCCCGGCACGCCATCGCTTCAAGGTTGATGATCCCGAATGGCTCGTAAACCGAGGGGCAACAGAAAACCCGCGCATGGCTGTAAAGCTGGATCGTCTCCTGCTTCGTCACCATCTTTTCAATCCAGACAATCCGGGGATGATCCTTCTGCGCAGCATCGACTTTTTCACGAAGCTCGGTTGCGATCTCCGGTGTGTCCGGAGCGCCGGCGCACAGCACCACCTGCGTGCCCGCCGGCATGTACCGGATCGCATCCACCAGGTGCGTCACGCCCTTCTGTCGCGTGATGCGCCCTACGAACAAAACGTACGGCACTGCCGGGTCCACACCGTATTCCGTCAGGGCCTTCGTCCCGCTGGTCTTCTGGTACTCGGCAAGGTCGATTCCGTTATAGATGACTTGAATGCGCTCCGGATCAACGTCGGGGTACGCCCGCTGGATATCCGCCTTCGTCCCCTGCGATACGGCGATGACCGCATCCGCGTCCAGAACGGCGGTTCGCTCCATCCACGAACTCATCGCGTAACCGCTGCCGAGTTGCTCCGCCTTCCATGCGCGCAGTGGCTCCAGCGAGTGCGTGGTCAGAACGAACGGAACCCCGTAGAGCTTTTTCGCCAGGTAGCCGGACATCGACACGTACCACGTATGAGTGTGAACGATATCGATGCCCTGCAAGGCTTTCACTTGCGTGAGGTTCAGGCTGAACGCCTCGAGCGCTCCCTTGAATTTCCCATCGGTTCCGTTCGAGATCTCCGGCCATGGCTCGGCGCCACGGACATGCAGATTCCCCATATCGGAGTACTGCGGTCCCCAGCAGTGCACTTCGACCTCGATCTTCCTCGCTAGTTCCCGGCTGAGGTAATCGACGTGAACGCCTGCGCCACCGTAGACGAGAGGCGGATACTCCCGTGTAAAGATGCCGACTCGCATTTCGCTGACCTCCGGCCGATCTGAACGAGCGGTTCATTGGTCCGATGGTCGCATCGGCCCAATGTTACTGCACCGGATGAGTTTACGGCATTTCCCCAGTTCCTGCAGAGTCTTTGACGTGGCGCAAGGCGTCGTTTTCATGAGGAAAACGCCATTTGAGAGCAGTGGTTTCACTTCGCACCAACCGTGCCGCGATCTGCCCAACAAAAATGCACAATCCCCTGGTCGGGCAGCGCTCAAGTGCGCAAATCACAAAGACGAGACGATCTGAATCGTGGTTTTTCTGCAAACGTCGTCCGACCCGTGGGGTCGAAACTGTTTGATTTACTAGGAAAGGATTGGAGGCGCGGGCCGGGATCGAACCGGCGCATAAAGGTTTTGCAGTTAGGAACTTGAATCTAAGTGATTGATTCTATTAGGCGATTCCGTTGGTAAAACCCCTATTTTAGGGGCCATTTTGGGTGAATTTGTTAGCAGGTGTCAGCGGAACTACTCGTGATGAGCTGAACGAGTTCAGTTTGATGTTGCCTAATTGGACGAGCCACTCGGCTTGTCCTTCCTGTCCGTACCAGTGCTGGCCGGGGACCGAAGATTCGAACCTCCGACGCCCTGGTCCCGAGAGGCCGGCTCTAAAAGCGGACGTTTCGCTCAGGAAACCAGGTGAGTTGAATGGTCGTGTTGGTCACTATCTGCTGACCGGGGACGTAGATCGGCGCCTTCCAGCGTTCGTATGTGAAATTGCCGTTGATCTCGAAATCCTTCCCAATGCGTTTGAGCATCTGCAGGCTCAGATCGTTCAAAGTTGTTCCATCGGGGATGAAGTCTTTTGGCGTTTTTTGATTTCGAACGCCAACCTGGATCCACTCATTTCCGCTAAGGTGATAAGTGATCCAGGCTTGACCGCCCTTGGCCTCGCGGCCGATCCAGTCCCCGAAGATCTGACCGTTGTTGGTATAACCCTGTCTCTGAATGCCCTCATAGTAGTTGAACTGACCGCCATTACTGCGCGAGGTCGGCGGATCAGTTGAGACAGCTTCGGCACGCACATCCAGCCTTGCAATACCCGGCACATGCGACAGATAGATCCCGGGGCGAAATGAGGCGCGTCTAAGACCAGAAATGGGAGAGACATCATCGTGCGCTTCGGAATCGGAATAAAGAGTGAACCACTTGCGAAGAAGAGGAAGCCGGTAGGCGAAATAGAAAGCGCCAAATCGAGCGCCTGGGTCCTGGGGACCGTTCTTGATCGCGTAGGTTACGTTCGCAGTGCTGAAGAAACTCTTCAGAAAAGTGTGTAGGGTGATAGGTTCGTGGCCCTTACCCCCCCAGATTACGGTGCGCTCAAAACCAAACTCGAGGTTCTCCGAAGGCTTGAAGCTGATCTGTTCGAGATGCACCCAGGGGGCATTCGGATAGACATGCCCTTTTAAGGGACCGACGAGGAATTCATATCGGAATGGGCCAGTGAGCCTCGAGAGCAGCGGGATTTGCAGCGGCTGAACGCGATTGATACGGAATGAGTAGATGTTCTCGGCGTTGTTTGAGTAAGCCATTCCGCCGCCAAGCCCGGGGCCAAGCCAGTCGTCCTGTTTGCCGAAAGAGACTTCGTGGTTCAAGACGTGGGCAGAAAGATATACCTCGATCACTCGCCCATCAGCCAGTGCTGCAATGGGTCCTGCGGGGATGGTGGCCTGCTGGTTGTAGGGGATCGGCGTCGTGCTGTTCAAGAAGTCGGTTGTGCCATCAATTGAGGCGAGTTCCGCGGAAAGGGCCTGAGGGTATCCCGTTGCGGACGGAGTTCCATGAAACTCGCTGCGAACATAGAGCACAAATCTGTTTGCAGCAATGTATCCGCTGGCGCCGGAGTAATTGTTGAATCCGTTTGCGTAAGGGCGGCCGAAGTCGTTGACGACGGTTGAACCAAGATGGAAGCTATCGCGCAGCGGTGTGCCGCTCATGGCGCGCACTATGGAGTACGTCGATTCCAACCTCGATTCGCCATTGCGTACTGGACACGGTCCCTGTGTCTCCTCACGCACAGCGTGTATCAACGACTCATAGATCTCCTGCGCTTCGTCTGTCGCAGGTCCAGGGTCCGCATTTTGAATCGCATCACCGGCTTCTTCTATCAGGTGGCTTAGCGTGGATCGTGTCCAGGGTCGCATGCCAATGAATACGTCGTCTACAAACCCCAGGGAGTAAAGACGCAGCACGGCAGGATAGATCCAACGATCGACTGGGATGTAGGGGGAACCGCTCTCCGAAGAGGCGCAGGCAGTTGAGTTGCTATCGGGGTTGGCAGCGCCTGGCACCGCCAGCATCTGCGACGCAAGCGGCGTGGCACCCGCCAGGAAAAGTAATGCAAGGAGCACCGCGCTCGAGGCACCCTGGAACCTGGTCGATGCTCTGTTCAACCTTATCTCCTGTTTGTCACTCACACGTTGTCAACTTCGATGGGCCGGACTGGACCTTGTAAACGATAGTCCTCGACAGCACCTGTCAAACGCTCAATTCGCCTCCTTGCAGGGAGCCGAGGAGCGATCTCACCGCCGTTTCAATCGAGTGGGTTTGCCTTCTTTCCCTGAATCTCGCGACCAAGAGTGTCGTCCTATGCCAAAGACTGAGCTTCGGTGATGCTGAATTGCGCATTCTCCTCAAACGGTCCGTCGTCAAAGAACGTTAATAGCAGCAGCGCCCAACGCAAGCTGCGAGAATACCTGGGTCCAGTCCATGACGCCGCGCAGAGCCGTCGGGCGTAATGTCTTATCCGGCACGACGATGGTGTCGCCTGGATTCAAGCGCAACTTGTTGAACGAGCTTGTCCAGATGCCCAGACTTTTTTCAGAAGATTTGCTGATCACGGAGCCGTCAGCGCGAATGACAAAAGCGTGGCGCGAGTCCGCGTTCCGGTTGGCGCCGCCTGCAAGCTGAAGGTAGTGGGCTACCGACCAGCCGCGGTGAAAGAGGAACGAGCTCTGGTCATACACGGCTCCAACGACATTCACCGTCGAAGGAGCCGGCGGCACGACGAATCGATCGCCATTCTCAAGGCTGATGGCAGGTACTATATCAGCACCTGAGCTGTCAGGATTGAACTGCAACACAATACGTCCAGTTGCCTTGACCTGGCTGAGACGGGAGATAAGCTCCTGCGCAGCGGCTCGAGAGGCAGCTACATCAGAAGAGTTGCTTGACGATGATCCCGAGATAGCGAGCGCCTGGGTCCCGCGCTCCGATTCCATACTGACGGTGCGAACGTATTCATCGAGCCGTTGCTGCTGCAGCAATCGCGTTGACTCACGGGTAAACTCCGATCCGAAGAGATATGCTTTTGGCGTGATCCCTCCCGCGCGGCGAACGAGATCACGCAGTGTCTCGCCCGGTTGCACGCTGTAAACGCCGGAGTGAAAGAATTCGCCTTCCAGATCCACGTACTTCGTTTGTTGCGCAAGCGGGATCCGGATATCGGCCTGAGAGAAGATCGTGACGACGTCGCCCGGCTGCAGGGCAAGATCCTGGCTTGCATCGTGACTGAGCACCAGTTTCCCGAGGTCGAACGGGATCAGAGTTGTCTTCAGAGTCTCCGGATCGAGGCGTTCGATCACTGCGTAATCCCAGTTGATTTCAGGGGCCGACAAATACACGCGGTTGTGCTTTGACGGTCCGGCGCCGGTCGAGGTCGGCTCTGCCTCGGTTTGTGCGGCAATCGAGCCATGGGAACCGGTCTCGCGAGCATTGGTGGTAGTGGTGCTGGGAGCGGGTTCAAAGGTAGGTACGGGCAAACCAAGACGGCTGCGCTTCCACCAGTAGTCTCTGCTCTGCAGTGAGTCCCGGTCAGGAATCAGATCGCTCAGGTGCATGCCGGCGTTCCATGTGAAGCGACCCGGGTTTGCCACGTTCCCGCGCAAGGCAACGGTCTTTTCATAGGCCGGAAGGATGGCACGGATTCGCACGATGTCGCCGTCAGCAAGCGGAGATGCCAGGCCGTTTGCGTCGAAAGGGAACTCCATCGCTTTGCGAAGTTGATGTTGTTCAACCCGCTCGAGCGAGATGCGCGCGTTGGAGGCCATTGCGCTCGTTTTCCCTGCAAACTCAATGAGATCGCCGATGGTCTCGCCGTCGCGGACTTCATAGATAGCCGGATTGCGGATGCTTCCCGTAATCGCCACCTGAGGACCAGCCGGCGGGATGTTCAGAACATCTTCCGGAAGCAACTGGATATCGTGCGACTTGTCGCCATGAATGAGGAGCGCGTACAAATCGAAATCAGCCACGGTCTTTCCGGCTCGGTTCACAAGAATGCGGCGAAGTGAACCTTGCAGAGTTGGTCCACCGCTGGCGAACAGAGCATCTACAAGCGAACTGAGAGAACTCACCGTGTAAGCGCCTGGACGGCGTGCCTGCCCAGTAATGTAAATCTGCATTGATCGAATCCGGCCCACATCCGCGGAGAGATCGAAGTTGCGGTAGATTCTGCTGATAGCCTGCCGCAGATGCTGATCAAGGGCGGAGAATTGCAGGCCCGCGACGTGCACAGCACCGACTTGAGGCAAATAAACGTCGCCCGAGCGGTCCACACGCACGTTGCCGCTGTAACTGATTTGTCCCCAGATCCGGATGCGTAACTCATCATCCGGTCCAATCACGTATTCGAGCGGAACCGGCACAAGATTACTGGGCGAAAACGTTGAGGGGACATTACGAAACAATTCCTCACCATAAACTGGGAGCAATTGTCCTGTTGTGGCTTCCACAAACTTTTGAAACTCAGTCGGCGCCTCAGGCTGTAGTCCTTGCTGTTGCAAACGTGCTCTGGTTACTAAGTTGAGCGGAGAGTTCTCCTCGGTTCCGCCAAACTGCCTCGGATTGGCTGATCCGGGCGTGGTGATTGAAGGCTGGCCCGGCGTCTGCTGATACTGCTGCGGGTACTGCTGTTGAAGCTGCTGAGAGTTTTGCTGGGGGTACCGCTGCTGATATTGCTGGTCCTGCTGCTGGCCAGGCCCGCATGCCTCATCGGGCGCCATCAGCGGATCTGGATATGCACAAGTGGACGATGAACTCTGCTGCGCAGCCCCGGATTCGTCCCCAGTCATACTCTGTGCATGGAGCGCAGCGCACGCTGCAAGCAGAAGAAGAGCAAAGGACAGGGCCAAGCGCATTTTCATAGTTGCTGTCTATTCTCTCGGATTCAACCGGTCCACTGCAACCAAACTCGATACGTTTGACTGGTGGGTCAACCGCAGGGGCCATAGCGAATCCCGCTCCAATCTCAAGCAGGCCAGCACGGTGTGCGCTTGCCCTGATCTGCCAGAGGTTGGGCAGCAGAGAAAGCTATTCTGTCAATCAATTTCTTCTCGCCAAGCCAGAGCAGACCGTCTGCCAAATCTGTTGTGAGTGAGGCGGTAGAGCCTAAAAAGGACGGATGGAATCCTAGCGGGCACCGACCCGGCCCAGCACTGCAGGAAAGGTCCGAAGAAGGATCATCAAGTCAGCTCTCAAACTCCATGACTGAACATAGGTCGCGTCCAAACGTGCCCGCTTGTAGTAGTCAACATGGCTTCGTCCGGATACCTGCCACAGCCCTGACAACCCAGGAACTGCAGCTAGATAGAAATGGAGCAACTCGCCATAAAACCGAGTCTCCTTCTCGACGATCGGGCGGGGGCCAACGAGCGACATCTCACCGCGTATCACATTGAAGAGCTGCGGCAGTTCGTCCAGACTCCAGCTGCGAAGAATACCGCCGATTGGAGTAATCCGCGGATCTTGCAGATGCTTGCACATCCTCCATTCCAGCACGTTAGACGCGTTAGAATCCGCGTGTTTTTCTGCGATGCGGGCTCGCTGTTCTGAGTTGGTGTACATGGAACGGAATTTCCAGATTCGGAACGGCCGGCCATCGCGCCCAATTCTCAATTCGCGATAGAAGATCGGGCCTCGCGAAGTCAAAAGGATAGCTGCAGCGATCAAAAGCCCAGGGAGTGCAAACACGAGAATGAGCGTAAGCGCACAAAGGAGATCGATGATGCGCTTGACGTACTTATACCGCAAGGAATCGGTCGGCGCTTCGGTGTAGAACGGTAGAATAGCGGGGAACGTGTTTTCGGATGAAATGACATTTTCTTCAATCATCGCAACGGGGCCCTCAAACAAGACGGAAGTATGATACTCTGCGTTTCTCAATGAATCCTCGGGCTGGCCTATTCGTCGAAGGCGTGGTAGTGCGAACAGGGCTACTTACACGCAGGACTACCCTGCTTATCGCGTCACAATGAAGAAACAAGAAGTTAATCAGCATTCAGATAGCGTGATCTGGATCACCGGAGCTTTCGCGGCCGGAAGGTTTGACAGATTGGACCAAGCGGTTCGGATATGCGCTGCAAAGGGCATGAGAAGCAGTCAACAACAAAACTGAACCAAGCACATGAAGATCGGAAGATAGAAATCACAACTCGAGCAAAGCAGCCAGATTAACAGAATTGTTGAGCTATTTTCTTGCTTGCAAGTTTTACACATTAATCGCCAAACTGCAAATTGAAAAAACGTTTGGGTAGTGTCTTCAGTTACTAACGTTTTCGACGGAAATGTTTTGATGGTGCGCACGTTTTTCTTGATTTTTTGTGAAGGATAGGCTTATTGAAAAGCCTGTACCGACTGATCTGGCTTGTACTTTCCACCTCGCAATTTGATCGCTCAAGGTGATTGTGAACCAGGCCCCGGCGCGGATGGAAGCGTGGTTTCGCTTTCATCGGGGAGCGATCTGGAGCGAACACGCAGTTCAAGAAGACAGGCCAGCCGCTGAGCATTACTGGCCTCAATCATTCACCGTAGGTCTTCCACCAGCGAAGCGACCAAGGCCGCATCCTCGATGCATCTTCAGTGCCGACAGTCCAGCACTAGCTTCTGGCGGAGAGTGATAGACGCCAGACCTATGGGCTTTGAGCGCATATGAATGCTTCATTTGCGGGGGCGCGGTGCTTCAGGCCCCGTCAACCGATTGTGCTAGTCTCCCGCGTGGCTCGGCATTTTCTGGTTCAAACCAACCTTATGTCTTGCGCGCCTTGGGTCAATGATTGATGCACGAGTTGGGATCAGGATGAGGTAGGGAACAACCGCATTCGAGAAGCCATCGCGCAATTCAGGTTCCGAGAATGGCGGCGCGTGATCACCGACCACAATAAACACCGTGGGGCGCGCCGAAACGCGAAGCGCAAGGTCGGCGATTGCCTGATGCACATTGTCTTCTAGCTGGTACCACGAGCAAAGGGCTGGCATCCTTCGGGCAGAATCCGAAATCGAACAGGAGGCCGGATTCTGCAAAAGAGGCGGATTAGGAAGGGGGAGGTGAGAATTCAGCGTCATCCAGTAGACGAATCGAGGACGGGCCTCGTCCTTCTCCAGCCGATCGCCGATCCAGTCGGCAACATCTGCGTCACAGGTCCCCGAGAAGGCGCCAGGACAGTTGGGTAGGCCGAGATCCTTGAAGCTGTCGCGAAACCGTACTTCATCAAAGCCGATTTTTGGATACCACTTATTCCGATCGAACAGGTGCCCGTCCATTCCATGCAAAGCGATATTCTGGTACCCCAAGGAGGTGAGACGGCCCGGTAGACACTTCTGCAATTCTGAAGGGGATGCATTGAGAACTTCAAAGCCGCCCTTACTACCGCAAAGCTCACGCACTTCTCCCATTACAGTTGGACCGTAGAAAGGAACAGTGCCTTGGAGCATCTGGTACTTCGTCGCAAGGTTGCCATTGGTGTAAGGCGCCACAAGGGAATTGCGAATCGCCGAATCGGCAGAAAGCCCCCACGACTCAACCACGATCAGTACAACATCGGGCTTCTGAACACTGTCGCGTTCTGGAATCGCGCCGGCCTTTATGGCGATTGCCGTAGCGCTGGGGGAATCTGCGGCCTGAAACCCAAACTTGCGCGCACTTGTGTGCGCTGCGTACTCAAGCATTTGCAGCCCGATCAGCTTCTTTAGCGGGTATCGGGCTGGCCGTGTGCGATTGAAGTGTCCCACATTGAGGACGTCGGCGCTTTCAAAGCCTCGCATTGGGTTGACAAACCATCTCGAATCCAAAGAGCCCTGAACAAGTTCAGTCATGAAGCAGACAAGCGAAAAAGACATGAGCGCCAATGCAGCTTTTGTGCGCCACCAGGCCCCTCTGCGCAGTCGCGCGATATGGAGCGAGGACCAGGCAACGACAATAACGGTAGATGTGATCACTGCAATGCTGAGAATTCGTTTCGGAGAAAACTGCCACATTGCACCAGAGCTGAAAAGAATCTGCGAGGGGGCTATGTAGTAGGTTTCGCAGATGCTGGCTAGAAGATCCAGAATCATCGCAATGGCGAGAACCGCAGCGCAAGCGAGAGGAGGCAGAAAGAGCGAAATGGCACCAGCTGCAAGGTAATCGAAGCAGAACCAACCGTGCACAACCAAGCTCTCAGTGCGAGTTCCAATCCAAAAGGGAACGTTGGCCAATACTGCATAGAAGAGGAAATATAGGATACAGGAGAACAGCTCTGAGGTCCTGGAATCGTCATTGACCCGCAAAATCTAACCCCTTTCGACGTTTAAATGATAATCCCTGAAGCGAAAATCGGCGGGAGACTGGCGCCAGAGAGGCGACCAAGTGGAAGAAGGCGAGCGGGACTCGGAGGGAGGAAGCGAGATCGCGAGTCTGCAGCCTCGATGGAGATAGACGAGAACTCCGAAAGCTGACGAAAGGACGGCCTGTCTCTCGCAGGTGAGCGCGCAGCCTCGTCCTACACGCTGATCGGCCAAGCTCAACGGCCTTCATCTCTCGTTCCACCTCGCGCTGTACTGGCTCGAATCACCAGTCGTATCACTGCGCTCGCGGCGCACGCGTAGGCAAGGAGCGAGTGCGCCTGCTGATGTGTCAAGCTGGCCCTCAGGCGCGTGGCAAGCTGCGACTGGTTATCCCCTCAACCCCAGTGCATATGGGGTGCGCATTCTGGAGGCAAGATCAATTCCAGACGAATCTGCTTGTTGTACCGATAGAATAGGTGCGAGGGATGAAGCAGGATGAAGGTGGAAACGCACAGTGAGGCAGTTCAGGAAGCAGCGAGGAAGGATGCAGCCGCCCAGGAAGTACACTTGCTGGACTTGCTGATTATCCTAGCGAGACGCCGACGATTCATCCTATGGTTCACGCTGGGCGCGGCAATTCTAACAACCATTACGGTTCTCCTGGTACCAAACAAGTACACGGCGTCCACGGTGGTCCTGCCGCCCAGTCAGAACTCTTCCGTGAGTTCCGCGCTTATGGGCCAGCTTGGTGGTTCCGGGGCCCTCGCTTCCATGGCAGGGTCGAGTCTCGGCATCAAGAGCCCCGGCGACATGTATGTTGCGCTCTTTCGCAGCCGGACTGTTGAGGATGCCCTCATCCAACGCTTCGGGCTCATGTCCCGGTATCACAAGAAGAGGATGTCCGACGCGCGCACCGCGTTTGAGGATCGCTCTACCGTGGTCTTTGGCGTCAAGGATGGACTGATCCGCATTTCCGTTACTGATCGCGACCCGACGCTGGCAGCCGACATCGCGAATGGCTATGTCGATGAGTACCGGAAGCTCTCTGCCAACCTTGCTGTCACCGAGGCTGCGCAGCGCCGCTTGTTCTTTCAGCAGCAGTTGCTGGAGGCAAACCAGAATCTCGCAGCGGCCGAAGAAGCGATGAAGCAAACCCAGCAATCGACAGGCATATTGCAGCTGGACAGCCAGGCTCGGTCGCTTATTGAGTCCGCCGCTATTCTCCGTGGCCAGATCGCGGCGAAGGAAGTTGAGCTTCAGGCTATGAAGTCCTACGCCACAGAAGATAATCCGCAAACGGTTATCGCGGAGCAGGAGCTTGCCGGGCTCAAAGGACAACTCGCCAAACTTGCCGGCACAGGCGCAGATTCACACGCCGACCTCATGGTGCCCAAGGGCAACATCCCCGAGGCGGGGATGGAGTATCTGAACAAGCTCCGCGATGTGAAGTACTACGAAACTGTCGAGGAACTCATCGCCAAACAGTTTGAAATGGCGAAGCTGGACGAGGCCAGGGAAGGCGCTGTCGTCCAAGTGGTGGATATGGCTGTACCTCCGGACGAGCGATCATTCCCAAAGCGCACAATCACTGTGATGATTGCGTTTCTGGTTGGATTCGTGGTTGCATGCGTCTGGTGCATTGTGGAAGAGCGGCTCAGGAGTCCCCTTAAGGATGCTGATCAACACCAACATCTACAGCCGTCCCGTTCGACGCACTGAAATAGCGCCGAATAGTCTATTCAAGACGGTAATGAAGGAGAAAGAAAACCCAACGGTAGAATTCTGTTGTGAAGTTCAGCATACCGGAATAAGCACATCGGCGGATGTGGCACCGAGCCACAGCTATCCAATCCTTGGCTCGGCATACTGAATTTCTTCGCTATTTGGAAGCATGAGGAATCACGCTTTGCGGTTTGCAAATCTACTTTCTTGGCCGAAGATGGGACATGGCCATACCGCTCGACGCAGTTACCTCCTAAAGCTGGCTATGATGAGCAGCGGCCTAAGCAAGGTGACATCTGTGGCCTTGCAGGGGCTTGCAATCCCGTTGGTATTCCATGCGCTCGGCACACACCAGTACGCGCTCTATCTTCTGCTGACGGCGGCTCTGGCGACGATCTCATTGATGGATATGGGAGCTGGTCCCGGCCTGTCACAAGCGATAGCCAAGGCGCATGCAGACGGTGATCAACAGTCAGAAGCAGGAGCTTTTGCTTCTGCTATGGCGTTCGTTTCCGTAACGGCATTACTTGGCGGAATTGTTATAAGTGCTGTGGTGCGAATCGTCCCTCCGGGAAGACTGTTTGGCTGGAACTTTGCTGTAGATCAGGCTGAAATTATTCGCGTTACAAATGTGTGCGTCCTGGTCATGATCGCCAATGTTACGCTCAGTGTAGTAGATTCTGCGCTTGCAGGATATCTTGAACAGGTTGCGAGTAATATTGGAAACTGTATTGCCAACCTGGTAAGTACCGTATTGTTGATCGTGATTTGCCATCAGGGCCATCCTTCAATTAGCCAGGTTATTATTGTTCTCTATGGCGTCGTAGGCCTGAGCCGGCTGACGAATCTTGTAGTGCTGATTTATCGACGTGCATATTTACTCTCGGGGTATATGCACTTGAATCGCAGCACCTGGCAAGCGCTAATGAGCACTGGCACAGCGTTCTGGTCAATTCAGGCATTCTGCATGATTGAGCAGTACGGTGGAACATACGTGATGGCGCACTTGGCGACAGTCCGCGCCACTGATACATTCGGCCTGGCCTATAAAGCAATTTCGCTTGCAGCTTCGGCGGTGAGCATCTTCACCCAGCCTTTGTGGCCAGCGCTTACCGATGCGCTTTCACGGCGAGACTTACCGTGGATCCAGCGAGTATCCCGTAAAACGCGCACATCATTGATGCTGATTGCAGCAACACTCACGTTTGCATTTGCGATAGTCGGAACAGCTGGTATTGAGCTCATCTGGCATGTGGACATCACGACGGATCGGACTCTGATCTACGTTCTGGCTGTATATTTATTTGTAAATATCTGGACACACTACCACTACATTATCCTTGAGGGTTTAGACCGAGTTTGGATTGTTGCGGGACTTATATTCTTGGAAAACTGCACGATGGTAGTGTTTGGAGCAGCGCTTGTTCCAAGATGGGGTGGAGTCGGAATGGCCGCAGGATATCTTCTTGCAAGCCTGGTACTACCTGCATGGATCTTGCCTCGCATTTTGAAAGCTCGAATATTAGATCTTGGAATGCATACCAATGAGGCCTTGTAGTTGCAGAGGAAATAGACTGTCAGTTAATCTGGCAGGAAGATTCGAGGTGTATCCGATGTCTAAGCTTGCAGTTCTCTTGACAGCTACAATTAGGTGCGAGGATATACCCTTCGTTGAGCGAAAAGACGCCGAACTTAGGGAAGCAGATTATCGGTGGGCCATTCGGGGGTGGCTTGAGACCAAAGGTCTTGACACGCTAATTTTCTGTGAGAATTCTGGGGCTCCACTCGACGCGCTCCGGGAATATGCTGCCAAAGAGAATAGGGTCGGAGCAAACCTAGTTTTTCTCTCCTGTAACAGAAACTCTGGCGCGCGCGCGTTTGGCAAGGGCTACGGCGAAATCGAGATTATCAGCCATGCAATCGAGCACACGCCGGATATTGATCTCCATCGGCTGATTCTCAAAGTAACCGGACGGTATAGAGCACGAAATGCAGAGCGATTACTCAGGGAATTGCGCTCAATGCACGGAGATATACTGTGCTCACTCCGCTTAAATCTGGCTGCAGCTGATAGCCGCATTTTTGCAATTACACCAATTTGCGCCAGAAATCAGCTCGTACCGCGTCAAAGTACGATCAACGACTCTAAGGGAAAATACCTTGAGCACGTCCTCGCGGATGCGGTCCATGGGACAATCCTATCGGGCGGAAGTTGGTCACCTCTTCCTTGCGAGCCGTTGATCTATGGAATATCAGGGACCGAAGGTACCCGGTTCGGATCTTCTCCAATTCGACGGCTAGGGAAATTACTGCGACATGCGCTCGTCAAAGCTTGTTTTTCGTACGATCTATGATGCAACCATCTAGGTTTAGTTTTTGAGCTGCCGGGCCTTTTTCTATCAGTGAGGTCAATGTCTGCAGACTCGCATAATTCGGAAATGGCCGCCCCGGTAGTGTCCCCGTAGAATGTGCAGATCAGTACGAAGAATCACGCAGGGATTATCCTTCGAGACAACTTCGTTGAGTGTGAATGTGCACGAAAATGAAAGAAACGCCTCCTTAGTTGCAGGTGCAGTTCCCAGAGGCGTCGGGCTGTGTTGTGCATTGGCCGAGGGTGCTGCCATTGAGCCAGCAGGCTACATGCGGCGACGATGCTGTCCCCGACTTAATGGGATACGACGTGCGGCCAAAACCGGAATCGGTCAGTCTTCCGTCTGGCCCGTACATCGGCAGGTCTCCACTCGGGCCGCTGGCATCGCTCGTTTGCAGCATTGTGCCGCTGCCATGCGCTCCGGTCAGCGTCCCCGGAAGGACCAGAGTGCCGTTCAGCATCAGTCCGTTTGGCGCATTCAGATTGAGTACCGCACTGGTGAGAATCGTGAGGTGAGGCGTAGTGCCGTCGGCGACATCGTAAAGCTGCGAGGCCGTGCGCATATTGTCCGGCGCGATGATCTGCAAGGTGGGCTGGCCGTAAGAGCCTGTGTTCAGATACACAAGCGGCCCTTCAAGGGTGCGGTCCACCATGCCGTCGATATTCAGGACGCCGTACTGGGTCACTTCGAAGAGGCCATTCGTGGTAATCTTCAGGTTCTGGAATAACTGTGGATTGTACAAAGTTGTACTGTTTGTAGGATAGCCAGCGTAAAAGTCCGCGCTCGTGATGCCATAGGGTCCGTTTTGAGGAGTTATAGACTCAAAGTGCGGAGAGTACATTGTCACTAACGAGTCGTAATTGGACCATTGGCAACCGTCAAATGACGGTGAATAAAACGTCACCTGCGGTCCGTCGTAGCCAAAGTCGCCAATCTGTACGCAGTTGGCAAAAGTACCGCCGTTTGCAAAAATCACGTGGTCGAAGACAATGTTCTCGCCAGAATTATGTGGCGTCTGCGAGCCGGGAAAGTAAAGATTTTGAGTGTTATACGAGATATGTGAGTTGCTGACTCGATCAAGATATGCATTCGAGGCGACCGTCATGCCGGTCGCGAACGGATTCGCCGAACTGCCCAACTCGATATTGTCGACGATCACCAGCGGGCTATTCAGTACAATACCCGTGCCGCTTCCGCTGCCAATGAGTTGCAGGTCATGCAGGTTGTAACCCTCTTCCGCTACACTGGCTCCCGTGTATTGCAAAATGGTTGCCGCTTTTCCCATTCCGCGGATCGTGCATTGCGCCCCGCCTGCGTTTAGTGTCGTAGAGTAGGGGTAGGTGCCCGCGGGCACTTCAATGGTCGGATTAAACACGGAATAGGTCGAGCATAAGTTATTGATCTTTGCCCCTATGTCGGAACCTGTTCCTTGTGTGGCGATATAGAGACCATCGATCCCGGTCGTTGCACCACCTTGAGCCCTAACTTCGATAGAGCCGATGAGTGCCAACCCAAATGCTATCGCGGTTACGATACCCGACGTCCTTACCACGAATGTCTCTAGCTTCAAGTCAGCCGGAACTCTACAAGAAGGAAGGAAGGCCAATTTGTCACTGTCTCGCATTTGAGAAAAGTATATCGCAATCAAAGCTGTTGGGTGTTAGGCTGAAATCTGGTTTTTCGAATGCAATTCGTTTGGATCGTGATGCTCCTGAGGAGAGTTGCATGACCAGGACTGAATTTGAAGTCGTAAAGGCGAGCGATTCCCTGCTCTCCTAGAACCCGCGCAAGTATTCGAAGGCCCTTCTCATGGGCTTCTCTGATACCAGTCCCCCCATTGTCGTCAGAGATTCGTCTTAGTGGCTTCGCGGTCGGTCACTCAGTTTACATGAGGCAGCAGAATTGCACTCATGCGCAACATTTCCGCGAACCGCACTCGCTATAATTGTGAAAGATGTAACTTTCGGCGAGCGATCGATTGTTGCCGCTGGAGAAATTGCTGCTCCTGACTTGCGGCTAGACTCCATTGTTGCCGACGCTCCCGCTCGAGTCGTAAAGTATTCTTGCACTAGTCGGCATTCAACAAGAAAGTCCCAGTTTGCTGCTGTCTGTTTATGGTACTGTCGGCAGCACGGAATCTAGCAAATGGCATCTTCAGGTACAGATTCGCAAGCGCAGTCTTCATCCCCTTCGAACGTGAACCGAACCGGTGGCCTTCGGCTCAAAGGAGCCACTCCGGTTGGCAGCGGAACTTTGCCGCTCGTATCGGTAATCACGGCGGTTTTTAATGGTGAGCGATATTTAGAACAGTGTCTGGAAAGCGTCGCGAACCAGGATTATCCCAACGTTGAACATATCGTCATAGACGGCGGGTCAGATGATGGGACACTTCAGATTCTTGAAGAGTTCAGCGCTCGAATCGCCTTCTGGAAGAGCGAGCGAGACAACGGAATCTACGATGCCTGGAATAAGGGTCTAGCAGAGTCTCGCGGTGAATGGATATGTTTTTTGGGTGCCGACGACGAGTTCCTGCCGCATGCAATCAGCTCATACATGACCCTGGCAGAATTGAACCCGGACGCGGAGTTTCTCAGTTCGAGGCTTCAAGTCGTATACCCGTCGGGATATGTAAAGACAGTAGGGGAGCCCTGGCGTTGGAACAGATTTGCTCGATTCATGTGTGCCGTTCACGTCGGAAGCATGCACCGCCGAAGCCTGTTCGAACGAAATGGAGTTTTCGATACATCCTACAAGAGCGCCGCTGACTATGAGTTTCTGTTGCGGGCGAGAGGCGGCCTCAAGGCGGCGTTCACTCCTGATGTTACGGTCACGATGCGGGCGGGCGGCGCTAGCGCTACTCGTCAGGCCCTTCAGGAAAAGGCAAGAGCCAAGGTCGTGACGGGAGGGAGAAATAAGGTCCTCACGTCGATCGAACTCCTTCTCGATAATGCGCAGTATGCAGCCAGACCCCTGCTTTATTCCTTAAGAGGGATTGCAGTGCAGCATCGAAGAACTGGAGGAAGATGACGCCTCTCGGGTATCTCTTGCTACCGGCTGGAGTGGTAGGGCTGCTCTTCTCAAGGAAGTGGCTTTATAGGCTCTTTGTGTTCTGGACACTGTTCTCTGCTTCTTCGGCCGCGAACATTGGAGAAGGCGAGAATGGCTCTGCGCTGCAGATTTGGATGTTGTTTGGTTCACTTTGGCTCCTTCGTCTGCTCTTTGAGCACATGAGTGTGTTCTCATTCTCTCTTGATCGCCGAATTGCTCGCCCTTCAATCTGGCTCATTGCTTTTCTACTCGTAGCATCCTTTTCTCTGGTCATGCCTCTATACATCGACGGAGCGCTTCAGATTGCTTCTGCACGGCTGGGCGACTTTTCAGAGACGCCGCTGCATCTTACACCTCACAACTTCACGCAGCTCCTCTATCTGATATTCGGAATATCGATAGCAATTTGCGTAAGCCAAGCGAATCTGTCCAACGAAGTTAGACATGATACAGAACGGACCATATTACTCTCGGCGCTGTTTGTGTCTATTTGGGGTCTTCTTCAGTTTGGCTGCAATCTGACAGGCGTTCCGTACCCCGACTACATTTTCAACAACTCCGGATCTGTGTCCGGGATGGGCTTTCTAGAAACGCTGAACGGCGTGAGCAGAGTATCATCTGTGGCAGCAGAGCCGTCGATGTTCGCTCAGAGCCTCGTCACTCTCCTGCCGTTAACTTTCCCGGCTTGGCTCGGGAAAGGTTACGTCATTTCCCGCCAGCTTGATAAGTTCTGTACAATACTGTTCACCGTGCTATTGATCCTGTGTACATCTTCAACAGCGTACCTTGGCCTGTTGCTGCTTGCCTCTCTCGGATTTCTCATGCTTCGACGTACCGGCTCGCTCTCGATTGGAAAGACCGTTACCCGTGCGCTCCTCGCCGGTGGGGCACTTTTCCTCGTCGCCGTTCTCGTCGCGTCCAAAGTTCCGCTTGTGCGCGATGTCATGAACTCAGCATTTCTGGAAAAGTCGAGTTCAGGCTCCGCCCTGGAGCGCCTCATGACCGTCGAACTCGCATTTGGGTACTTTAAGAAGTTCCCACTTTTCGGGATAGGATGGGGGAGCGCAACCTCGCACGACTTGCTTGTGAAACTCTTATCCAATGTGGGCATCATTGGAACTCTCACGTTCATCGGTGCGCTATGTTCCGTCCTGCGACGCGGTTGGCGATCTCTTCAGCCTTTCGTACTCCCCATCGATCTGTCACGCTTCGCGTGGCTCTTGGGTTGTGCCGTGTTCGTCGTTACCGCCGTCATCTCTGAATTCCCTTTGGCGTTTGGTAATTTCTGGCTCATTCTTGGCATGGCAATATCGATCGGTTGGAAACCGGAAGTGTCGAGTGCTCCTATGCCGATTTTTGACTGTGTCGAGTGTTCAGATTGAGGCAAGGTAGACTTGAAATATGCCCCGATTTAGTCTCATTGTGGCTACATTTGGCCGAACCGCTGAATTATCGATTTTGCTCCAGAGTCTCGCCAACCAGGAATTGAGAGACTTTGATTTGATAGTTGTCGATCAGAATCCTGACGATCGCCTGGCACCCCTTCTCGCTGGCTGGTCTTCAAGTATGCTTGAGCGATCCGGGCAAGAGGAACATTCCCCGAAATTGCTGCACCTTCGTTGTCCACCGGGGGTATCGAGGGCGAGGAATCTGGGCTTGGCTCATTGCGAAGGAGATATCCTTGCTTTTCCAGATGATGATTGTTGGTATTACCCTGATACCCTAATAAAAGTTGATGCATGGTTTAGAAGTAATCCAGACTACGGAATTCTCAGTCTAGGCTGCCGAGACGAGCAGGGGCGCAAGAGCGGAAATCATTGGTTTCAAACGGAATGTGATCTGGCCTGGATCAACATCTTCCGTACGTCTGGCACCTGCTGCTACTTTGTGTGTCGCCCCTCGGGAAATGTTCCGCTGCACTTCGACGAGACGCTTGGTCCCGGTGCAGGCACACCTTTCGGTTGCGGCGAGGATTCGGACTTTCTCTTGACCTTAATGAGTCACGGAGTTCGGGGGCGATTCTACTCACTATTCCATGTTGGTCATCCACGTCGGGAGGGTCTTGTCGATACGAAGCGGGCAGCAAGTTATGGCGGGGGATTTGGGCGAGTTCTCGCCAAGCACTCAAATCCTTTACTTCTCACTGGTCTGGTCACCTTTGACTTAATGAGAGCCGCATTATACCTGCTTCTTGGTAAGCTTGGGCGAGCTCGCCGTCTCTGGGCTCACGGCAAAGCAATGATTCGGGCTTATTCGTCGGGATGACTCCGGCTGGTCAAAAGGCGAAATCATTTTCCCGACAAGAGCGGACTTGATTGATGGCTTGGGGCGCGCAAAGATATCGATATGCTTTCCCTGTTCTCAAACGCATCCTGAGCGATCAGGGTCGGTTGAAACCGTTACTCACCGGTACTTCGAGTCGATGGCTTCCAAATGTCTGATCGTGGGTCACGCCCCGCAGGAGCTGACAGATCTATCTGGATACAACCCGGTCATTGAGGTGCGGGAAGGCTATGAGTTCGAAACCGATTGAGTCTATACTGAACGACCTTCGCTCATTCGAGGGTCTTGTTGAGCGTAACTATGGGCGACTACTGGAGGTTGGGACATGGAAAAGTCGAGTTGAGGAAATCTTCGATCACATCCCGAGATCCTTAGCCGAATTCTAGCGCGTGTGTGAAGAACAATTCACTGTTTCTTGTGGGCGCACTATGGGAATTGGGAAGAGGAGAAACGACTTACGAATTGGGGGGAAGTGGAATTGCCTATTGGTCTCGAGAAGACGGCGGTAGGACGAGAACTATCGGACCTACGCGTGGCCATCGTTCACTACTGGTTTGTAGGCCGCGCAGGCGGGGAGCGAGTTGTCGAAGCTCTGGCCGAGATTTTCCCTCAAGCTGATCTTTTTGCGCTCGTTGCAGACCGAACCACCTTGGCCCCTGTTCTCCAAAACAGAAGATTGCAGACCTCGTTTCTTGACAGAATTCCAGGGGCAAGGAAGTTTCACAGGCACTTCCTCTTCTTGCAGCCTATTGCTCTTGAGCAGTTCGACCTCAGCAATTATGACCTGGTGATAAGTTCCGAATCCGGACCGGCCAAGGGTGTCATCACTTCTTCCAGAACCTGCCATATCTGCTATTGCCATTCTCCGATGCGATACATCTGGGAGATGCACCCAGAATATCGACGTGGCATGAATCCGCTCGTAGGTACTGTGTTCTCGTTGGCATCTCATTACATGCGGCTATGGGACTATGCCTCTGCAGGACGAGTAGATTACTTTATCGCAAACTCACACTTCATTGCATCGCGGATTCGTAAGTACTATGGGCGCGAAAGCCGAGTGATTCATCCTCCGGTAGAGACGTCCGCGGGAAGCATCAGCAGTGCAGTAGATGATTACTATCTAACTGTTGGACGTCTTGTGGACTATAAGCGCTTTGACTTGGCGGTTGCCGCATGCACGGAACTCGGTAAGCGCCTAAGGGTAGTTGGGGACGGACCTCAGTACAAGGCGCTCAAGCGAATCGCCGGTCCAACAGTAGAGTTTCTCGGCAAGGTGAGCGATAGAGAATTGCGCGAAAATCTTGCACGTTGTAAAGCGCTTCTTTTCCCCGGTGAGGAGGATTTCGGGATCGTCCCCGTTGAAGCACAGAGCTTTGGGCGGCCGGTGATTGCTTATGCCTCCGGCGGTCTGTTGGAAACGGTGCGCGGTGATTTGAAGGGCGGGGCAGCTGTCGATGATCCAACGGGAGTGTTCTTTGCAGAGCAGTCTGCGTCCGGCCTCGTGAGAGCTATCCTTGATTTTGAATCGAAGGAAAAGGACTTCTACCCGCAAACGATTCGTGAGCATTCTCTACAGTTTGATAGTGCGGTGTTTAAGGAGAGGATCGTGGAGTTCATTCGTTTTGCTCTGAACGATTTCAAGAGGCGGAATCAGTTTATAGCTTCTTGACTTCATTCGATCAGAAGGTCGTTTGAAAACTCTCGCAAGAGTTGCATTAACTGAAATCATGCTGGCAATCGGAGACAGATCAACAGGAACAGCGCCCCTTGCTCCACACGAAGGCGAGATAACGAGCTGAGTTCTCATCCGATTTACCGTGGGTGCGATGCCCAACGAGAGAAAGAAGTTGATTAGACTATCCTCGAGGAGGGGCCCTGAATTCACCTTCTGGAGGCTTCGCAATTGCTTTGAGCGAGAAGCGTTGCGGCGTGTACGATTATGAAGATCGTTCATGGATTGGGAGCATCATTGTGAAAAGAGCGCTCATTACGGGTGTCACCGGACAGGATGGTGCCTATCTGGCGCAGTTGCTGCTGTCAAAGGGTTACGAGGTGCACGGCATCAAGCGGCGCGCGTCGCTCTTCAATACCAACCGCATCGACCATATATATGAGGATCCCCACACCCAGGGCCGCCACTTCATGCTCCATTACGGCGACCTGACTGACTCGAGCAGCCTCATCCAGATTGTGCAAAGAGTCAAGCCTGATGAAATCTACAATCTCGCGGCACAAAGTCACGTAAAAGTCTCGTTTGAGGAGCCTGAATACACGGCGAACTCCGACGCACTCGGTACGCTGCGGCTGCTCGAAGCCATCCGGATCGTCGGTCTCGAAAGAGTCACGCGGTTTTATCAGGCTTCGAGCTCCGAGATGTACGGCCTTGTTCAGGAGACTCCTCAAAAGGAGACAACGCCTTTCTATCCGCGCTCTCCCTATGCCGTCGCCAAGCTCTACGCGTATTGGATCACCGTCAATTACCGGGAAGCATATGGGATGTACGCTTGCAATGGAATCCTGTTCAATCACGAGTCGCCCAATCGAGGCGAGACCTTCGTGACCCGAAAGATTACGCGAGGCCTGGCCCGTATCAAAGTTGGCCTGCAGGATCGTCTCTACCTGGGAAACCTCGACGCAAAGCGCGATTGGGGGCATGCGCGGGACTACGTCGAGATGCAATGGCGCATGTTGCAGCAGAACGAGCCGCGTGACTACGTCATTGCGACCGGCGAGCAGCACAGTGTCCGCGAATTCGTGAATCTGTCGGCAAGCTTCCTCGGTATGGACATCACATGGGAAGGGACGGAAGAGGAAGAGAAGGGAATCGACCGGAATGGGGACGTCATTGTTGCCGTCGACCCGCGTTACTATCGCCCCACCGAGGTCGAGACACTCCTCGGAGATGCGAGCAAGGCGCGCCGCGAACTGGGCTGGCAGCCAAGGGTAACTTTCCGCGAACTCGTCAAAGAAATGACAGAAGAAGACCTCAAGATTGCCGAAAAGGACGCGCTCATCAAGAAGCACGGCTACTCTGTCTTTAATTATCACGAGAACTAAACCGGAGATCGGGCAATGATGGAGAAAAGCAGCCGGGTATACGTCGCAGGACATCGAGGCCTTGTTGGGTCGGCAATTGTTCGGGCTTTGAAACAGCAGGGCTATGACAATCTGATCCTGCGCACGCACTCGGAACTTGATCTTACCGATCGTGCCGCGGTGCACGCGTTCTTCGCGCAGTACAGACCGGAATACGTCGTTCTTGCTGCTGCGAAGGTCGGTGGCATTCTCGCCAACGATACCTATCCGGCAGACTTCATCCGCGAAAACCTCGAGATCGAAACCTGCGTCATCAATGCCAGCTATCAAAGTGGAGTGAAGCGGCTGCTCTTTCTCGGCTCCAGTTGCATCTATCCGAAGTTGGCTCCGCAGCCGATCAAGGAAGAGTACCTGCTGACGGGGCCGCTCGAGCCCACCAACCGTGCGTATGCGCTGGCGAAGATTGCCGGCATCGAAATGTGCTGGTCTTACAACCGCCAGTACGGCACAAAATACCTCGCCGCCATGCCAACGAATCTCTACGGTCCGGGCGACAACTTTGATCTAAAGGGCTCGCATGTGTTGCCCGCCCTGATGCGAAAGGTAGTCGAGGCAAAACATGCAGGCGAAAGAAAACTCGTCGTGTGGGGTACAGGCCGGCCGAGACGCGAATTTCTGTACAGCGACGACCTCGCGGAAGCCTGCCTGCACCTCTTGAATCTTCCTGCCCCGACCTACAATGCGCTCCTGAACTCGGATGAAGCGCCGCTGATCAACATCGGCACCGGTGAGGATCTCACGATCCGTGAACTCGCCGAACTGGTGGCGCGGGTTCTGGATTTTGACTGCGAACTCGTGTTCGATACATCCCGGCAGGACGGGACTCCCCAGAAACTTCTCGATGTAAGTCGACTCCATGCCTTGGGTTGGAAGGCCAAAGTCAGCCTCGAGGAGGGAATTCAGCGTACCTTCGAATCGGTTCGGACGCAATGGATCACCGTGCTTCCATAATCCATGCGACACCCCAGATGTGCCAGACTGAGTGGCTGATTCTGCGACATCTCGCTCCTGATGACTGTGCTCGCCTGGAGCGGTCAAAAACCAGACACAAACATGGACCGTGCGGCTAGGGAGGGCAATCCGCTTAACGTGATCACTCCCGCAAAACGCGTTCTGGACAAATGCATAGCTAGTATTTCAGGGCCGCAATCGCGATGCAGTCATTCAAACGCTTGCGACATTCATCTTCCCGCTATGAGACCCAGGATTAGCGCCTCTCGCGCTTTCCAGAGAGGAAGGAGAGTATCCGTTCTTCAGGGCTCGGTACAACGGGTCACTCCAGGTAGATCTCTCGATTACGAGCCTTTAAAATCTGAATCGCTTCAAGATGCCCTTCTTCCGAGACAAGGAGAGAGCCTTCATGCTCGTGCAGGTCTGCGCATGCTGCTGCGCGAGTACACCGGGCGCAACGCGCAGCCGACGGCGATGATCCTGGACAGGCGCACCTTGCAGTCGACGCCGGAGTCGGGCGCGCGCGCCGGCTACGACGGGGCCAAGCGGCGCAAGGGATCTAAGGTGCACGCGGCAGTCGACACGCTGGGCCATCTGCTGGCGCTGCACGTCACCGCGGCCGACCAGCAGGATCGTGCCCGGGTTGGCGTGCTGGCCGAGGCTGTACAAGAGATCACGGACGAGCAAGCGGAGTTGGCCTGGGTCGATCAGGGTTACACGGGCGAAAACGCTGCCTAGGCCGCGGAAAAACACGGCATCCGGCTGGAGGTGGTCAAGCATACCGAGGCCAAGCGAGGATTCGTGCTTCTGCCGCGCTGCTGGGCCGTCGAGCGGGACTTTGCCTGGGCGGCAAGATTTCGCCGACTGGCTCGGGACTACGAGCTGCTGGCCGCAACCCTGGCCTCCCTGCATTACCTCGCCTTCGCCTGCCTCATGCTCGCAAACTTGGTCCGAACATTCCAGCAAAGTTAATAGCAGGTTCTAGTATGGATACTGAACTCTCCGTTATTCTTCCGTCCCCTTGGCAGTTTCCTTTGAAGCACCACAAATTCTGATTCATAGATACCGAAGATCAAAGGTGCCCTTTGAATTCAATATCAAGCCGCTTTGACGATGCCAGGCCGGTGCGAGGTCGGTGGATGACGCTTCTCGTTCTTTTGTTAACTGCGCTGATTTCATCCGCGCAATCGAGTGACTCCTCTTCTTCCTATCAGATCTCAGGCGGCTTCTCCTATCTTTCCAATACGATCAACGGCGTTCCTGGCGCGCGACAGCCGCTGCTTGGCTGGGAAGCTTCTCTGGCTACGCCCGCCTGGCGGAATCTGCGTTTCAAGATCGATTACTCTGGTTACCTGGGCAATAATCTGGGCGCGCCACAGCACCCATACTTCATCGTCGCCGGAGGGCAGTATGACCATCATCTCGGCAAGGAAAAGCTGTTTGCCGAAGCACTCATCGGCGATTGCGGTCTCAATGGAAACTGGGGTCCCAATCAATTGCCGGGAAGTTCGGCCTCTTTTGCCACATTGCTTGGCGGAGGCGTCGATACTCCGGTGTCCAAGCACCTGGCGATGCGATTCGAAGGCGGCTATCAACACACGAATTTCGCCTTGTACAAAAGCGTGACCGATAAGTATCCGTACCAGTTACCGGGTTATCCGAAGAACTTCGCTCGCATCTCCGCCGGGCTGGTCTGGACTCCGCATCCGGAGACACACTCCACCGAGGAGATCGGGCGCAACCGCGTCGAACGTCAGCCGGTCAAAAGCGAATTGGTGTTCGAGGATCTTGGAAGCATTGGCCATTATCATCTCTTTACCAGTTCCGGGGTGAAGACAGGCTTCCATGCCAGCGGCCTGGAATATGACCGCAATTCCTGGGGCCAGTTCCTTGGCGCACGCATGGATTACGTTGCCGAGGTTCTGCCAGTTGCGGTCTTGACCCAGCCAACCGAGTCCGACGTTTGGGGCAACCCGCTCTCCACGAAGATGGAGCATGTTGCGGGTCTGGCGATCACGCCGATCGGCCTGCGCATGCTGTGGAGAGACGGCAAGCATGTCAAGCCGTACGCTTTCTCGAAAGGCGGAATCATCGGGTTTTCGAAAAAGACGCTATCGCCAACCGCTACCTACGAGAATTTCACTCTCCAATTCAGCCTCGGTCTTCAATTCAGGCTCAATGATGGGTGGGATTTTCGCGCAGGGGCGCTCTACTTCCACTTTTCCAACGCCTTTATTGTGCCCAGCAATCCGGGATTCGATTCGATGTCCTACGGCGCCGGGTTCAGCTATCACCTCGGCAAGTGAGAGACGAACCTCCGGCCATGAACTGACTACGAGCCGGGCGTCATGCCTTGTCCGGCCTAGAGAAAACGGGCAGTGCAGAAGAGCGGAATTATCGCTTTCGGCTGAATCGCCTTATACTACCCCCCTGTTTGTCCGCTAAAAGCCAACTTCGTTGCTTAAATTATCAAGACTGTTTTCGGGGGACCCGGTACCCCCGAACCCGCCGATACAAAAGTGCCAAGTACGATCGCCACTCGAAAAGGCCGGTTTTTCGGAACCGGCCAAACGAAGGTAACGGGGAGGATCGAGAGCCTGCGGCGGGCTAAAAGAGCAGAAGAGTCCATGACAATCTCAGTGCCGGCATCAAGGGCAACGGGAACCAGGTATTAGCTCACAACAACAGCACGCATCCTGCCGGGGTATCCCATGCCCAGTAGAGAGCGATCGAATGCCTGGCAGCGGGAGTGATGGATCAAGGGATCAACTGACCAGCTGAGAGGTGCGTTCTCGCGCTGGTCATCTTGATGCTGAGTTCATCCGAGGATGACTTTGCTTAGTCCCGCATGTCGCGGGTCTCGGAAGCGAGGCCTGGGGCACCGGGCCTTGTGCTTGGGTTAGGCGTTCGCGCTGAGAGTGGTGGCGATCCCCGAGAATGCACCGTTGAGACCGGTGGCTAGGGAGCTCATGCCCGTGACCGAACCTAACGAGATGAGGACGGCCAATAGTGAGTACTCTACGAGATCCTGACCTTCTTCGCGCTCAAGAATGGCGCGTGCCTGGAGGTAAAGATTGGTGAGAAGTGCCTGCATTTGATGCCTCCTTGGGGAAGATGTGTGCCTGTTTTAGCATCGCGGTGTTTTGAAAACAAATAAGATAAGACGTCTGGCCAATTACGCGTGGAGAAAGAGCGGCTTACGTGTGGAGAGGAAGCGAAGTTACTGAAGTGGGATAGGCAGGAACACTGCTGTGAGGATTTCCATCCCGGAGATATCCGTTCTTGAGTTGATGTTTGCGGGAAATCGCCTTCCGGGCACCTCGGCCAAAATCCCTTAGAAATGTAAGGCATTGAACATGCGTTCGAGGTTTGAGAATTCATTTGGGAACACATATTCGACCAAGGCTAAGCAGTATCCTTCTCTGCTTCTCGACGAACAATGGTCTAATCCTCCAAGTTCTGATGGCACTTTCGAGTGATGGATTTTTCCCTTTGCGCAGATACCCTGATAGCAGGGCACTTAGCGCGATCAGGCCAGATCGCACACAGAATAGCGTTAGATGTGGCCTGATCGGGAATCGAAACCACGAAGTCATCTCACTTGGATATAGCTGCGAATCCAGATACCGCCGACGGAGGCTATCGGGAGCATCATGGTTAACCACAACCTTTGCGTATGCGACGAGACCAGGAAGACCCTCGTGAGTGACAGGGTTAATCTCCTTGATACAGCACGATCGCCCTTCAACACTTTTGTAAGAAACCTCATGCAGATTTCTGAAGCCGGATTGTGGCTGAATCCGTTCCGGGGAATTCCTCAGATGCCGGGTCTTCCTGCAATTGACGTGGTATATCTCGATAACGATCTGGCGGTCATGGAGTGCATTAGTGGGCTTCCCCAGGAGGGCCTCAGCGACGCCGACGGCCGAGTCGCAAGCGCTCTTGTTCTTCCAGCTCACAGTATTGCATCAGCCAGCATCCGCTTCGGCGATCAACTCAGGATTTGCAACGCCGAATCAAAAATCCAATGGGCACTGGACGTCGCCGGAGTTGCGCACAGCGAGCCTGCAGCCACCGAACAGTGCCACTGCATGCGAGAGGGAATTGAACTGAGAGACTCGAGCGCCCGCACCGACCAGGTCCGGCTCGCAATGGAAAAACTCAAAGCGCAGCAGCCGCTGGAGAACACAAGCACCCCAACACGTAAGAAGGTCTCGTTGGAGCAGCGTCTCCAGCAGTGGGTGACAGGGATCGACGAGTCGGCAGACCGCCGACGTAGCAACCGGCTTCGATTCCCCAAACTCGTTGCCTACTATTGGACGGGTGGAGCGCCAAAGGCATTCCAAATCGGTGATATTGGCCCAACCGGTTTTTATTTGATTACGGAGGACCGCTGGGTCGTCGGAACCAGGATCCTCATGACCCTCGAGAGATCAGATTCCGACACCGAAGCCCCAGAAAACAGGATGACCGTTCCCTCAAGGGTCGTTCGACACGGGGTCAACGGGGTTGGCTTTGAGTTTGTCGCATCCGCAGCGGTCGACCCCGAGACCGGTAAAGTCGTCCCCAGCAACAAGCAAAGCAAAGAAAGGCTCAGCAGCTTTCTGCAGAGAGTAATTTCCCAAAACTGAGCCAATGCAAAAGCGTTGATATGCGACGATTAAGCCCTCCTAAGTAGTTATCTTACAGTCGCCTCAGTAATGTATCCGCTTATGTGTCAGTAACCTGCCCTAAGGTACATACGAGTGAGGGTGTTGAGACGATGGAGGTATTGTCGGCTCCTGGACTGATGTATTGTCATGAAATCCACAGTGAGCAACCCGAGTTGTTTGTTGCCGCGGACGGTTTTCGGGGTCGGTTGTTGCCGTCGCTGGCGCAGGGAGGAAAGACAATGAAGGTTCGAAACACCGAGTCACGAGAATCATTGAGTGTCGATGGTTCCAGGAGAAATAGAGTCTCCTCCGGAGATTGTTATAAAGACCGATCGATGCTTGTCCGACTTCGGTCCTTGATTGTCCGCAGGGAGCATGGCGGCGCGCTCGTCGAGATGGCTGTGGCGATGCCCATGGTGCTTCTCCTGATGACGGGTATCTTCTCGTTCTCCACGGCCCTTTATCAAAAGCTGCAACTGGCCGAGGCCGTGAGTAACGGAGGCCGTTTGCTCGCCGTAGACCGCGGGGACGACGATCCCTGCCAAACGGCTACGTCTGCGATCTACGCGGCTGCCCCTGGTCTGAATCAAAGCAGCATCTCGCTCACCTACGTGCTTGGTGGAGTCAACTACGGTGCCGGGGTGACGTCGTGTCCGGGTTCAAGCGGCACGGCAAACGCAAATATGACGGCTGGCGGGTCCGCCCAGGTCATTGCAACGTACCCATGTACGCTCCAGGTCTACGGGGTTAAATACTCGAGTTGCAATCTCGGAACTCAGGTGACGGAGGTAGTCCAATGAGCGGCTCTGGCAATTTATTTCTGGGTCGCCTGTGCAAAGAAGATTCTGGACAGGTCTTGCCGTGGATGGTCTTCCTGATGGCCCTCTTCCTTGGCATGGCCGGTATCACGGTCGATCTCGGCCATGCGTACGTCTGTTACCGAGAATTGCAGAGTTCCACCGACGCAGCAGCATTGGCCGGCGCTTACGCTATGACGCTATCGGGAGCCACGACTGCCACGGTGACAAGCCAGGTCGACGCCGCAAGTTCTCTGAGCACTGGCAGTAATGCGAATGCCAATTTACCCAACGTCACAGTGACTCCCACCTTCAGGTGCGTGACAGACTCGAGCATTGTGCAGGCGCCATGCACCGCCTCAGCTACAGGTGACAACGTCATTCAGGTTGTGCAGACATCCAGGGTTCCTACCTACTTCATTCGAGGACTGGCTTTCTTTGGGATCAACTCTGCCACTTCGATCCCGATCAGCGCGATGGCAACAGCGACAACGCTGAGCGGGAAAAACACACAGGTCAACGTGGCCATGGTGGTTGACACGACAGCTTCAATGGGACAACAGGACAGCGATGTCAATTGCAACAACACAAGGATCTATTGCGCGCTGGCCGGAGTTCAGACCCTCCTGGAACAGCTCACACCATGCACTGCATCAAGCACCAAGACTAAATGCACCGGCTTCGATCAGGTGAGCCTGTTTACCTTCCCCAACGTAACGGCGAACACAGCTTCAAACGACACAACGTGTCCGACCAGCAACCCGACGATTGTGCCGTATTCAACGCCTACGCCTGGTGCAACGTGGACAGCACCGACAGGTTCAGCTGCGACTTATCAGATCACCGACTATCTCGATGATTACAGCTCGAACAACCAAAAGGGCGGTACGTTGAACGGCTCTTCGGCCCTGGCGATTGCAACAGGTGGCTCAACCAACACAAATTGCAGCGGCATGCAGACCCCAGGTGGCGATGGAACCTACTACGCGGGCGTGATCTACGCCGCACAGTCCTCTCTCTCCGCCGCACAGGCTGCGAATCCCGGTTCTCAGAACATCATGATCATCCTGAGCGACGGCGACGCGAATAGCACGAAGATTTCCAACGCCAAGCACTCAGGAAATGTCTACGGATCGTTCGATGACCAATGCCAACAGGCAATTTCGGCAGCCCAATACGCTACTTCGCAAGGCACTACGGTTTACACGGTTGCTTACGGAGCCTCGTCCTCTGGGTGTTCAACCGATACTTCCGGCCCGCTCGCAGGGCTTTCTCCCTGCACAGCAATGCAGGACATGGCCAGTTCCTCGTCCGATTTCTATTCCGACGCCTCAGCTTCACAGAACAAAGGCCAGTGCGACTCAGCAAACAGCTTTTCGCTGAATTCCATCTTCACCAGCATCGCGGCGAAACTCACAAATGCTCGGCTGATTCCCAACGGCATTACCTAGGGCCAATCAGCAAACGAGATTGTGTAGGGTTTTGTTGCGATCTGATCTCTCGATAGCGCGGTCCCTCTGTCTCAACGTCTTGTTCGATCAGAGACCGTGCTGCAACTGTGCCGATAAATCTGAAAGTGCTTAGATCGAGGCGGCAGCGCCCACCGGCCCTTGTGCCACCCCCACCAAAAGCGCTAGTACGCGGTCCGGAAGTGCCATTTATCGGATTCACTGGTCGCTTTATATTACTGATGTGGTTAGATTTGGTTACCGATAGCTGGTTTGTAAGAGGAGCGGGAATCGATTTTGGGGCCACTCACGGGTTTAAATGGCTGTAATCCCAAGATTAGGAACGACGGATGATTCTCACCTTCCTCCAATTCGCGGCTGTTGCTGTTGTGGCAATCTTCCTTGCCCGCTGGAGAGCCGGCCTTCGCCGCCGCAACACGCAATCTTGGGATTCGCTTGTCGCGCGGTTGCGACCCGGTTGGAGCGTTCGTGGGTTGAGCGATCGTTTTCTTGAGAAGGAAGGGCTGAACACCACGCCGGATGAGACCTGGGAACACATTCAAGGCGTTCGCGGTCTCCTGGCAATGTACCAGAATGCCAGCGTAATGCTGGAGATGGCAGATTATGCAGCCCGTAACAGCGACTTGCCTGACCTGGAGCTTCTTGCAACTCTGCGCAATGACGCCATGCAGATTCGGATGTTGGCTCTGACGACGATTGCACAATACGCTCTCAACAAAGCAAGTGAGAGCGTCCGTATGAATGCTTTCCGCGTAACGTCCATGTACACAGGAATGGCAGCGCGGATGGCGCAGCTCCTGAATGAAAATGCAGCAGTTGTGGTTCCCGATTTTGTAGCAGCGATGTAATCGCTCTTCCTCTTCTACAAAGAAGGCCCAGCAGATTGGACATTTCCCGGCCGGGTTAAGCCTTAACTTCCTGCCACAAACCCCGAGAATACCGCATGGAGACGGTTCCACCATCTACGAGCAGTTTGTAATCACCCTCGGGCAGTGGGTCCTGGACCCAGATATCGAGCGTCCTATCAAGCGGAGTTCCTTCCATTAACTGCGTGGCAACTTCCACCCTGCATTTACATTCGACCCCGTTTCCGATCAGGTCGCCGTGTTTGATTTCTCTCTTTATTTGGATCCGTGGCATGCTCTCTCTCCCGTCTATCGCTCATTATGCAAGGAATTCACGGCGAGAACTAAGAGAAGTTTTGTGATCAGCGACAGCTCGCAGCCTCAGAATCGCCAATAAGCTTGAAACATCAATCAAGCCCGACGGAGAAACAGAGCCCGCCTTCAGTTCGCGATCACCATCATCGATGTGCTGTGCAGACTTAAGGTCGAACTTGGGACGAATGGAATGCTTAGCTTAAAAGAGTACGTGACCTTCACCTGCACAGCATCACCGGGGGCGTTGCATGTGCTTCCGCATGCCGTCCAGGTTACGGGAGCAGCGCTCGGACTCAACCAGGTCGTTGTGACGGTCGTATTCGCGGCGTTCATTCCCGGATACCCCAGATTCTGCACGTAAGTCTGAATCTGGGCTGACGTCACATTGCAGTTTGTCAGAACCGAACAAGAGGAACCGCGGACAATGGCATACCTTGACCCTTCCCTGGCGGCATCGGAGACGTAGTTATAGGTATAGAGGGCCAATGACAGCTCGATGATGCCAAACAGCATGCTAAACAAGAGCGAGGAAACCACTGCCATCTCAACGAGCGCTGAACCTTCATCGCCGGGAACACCTCGGCGCTTCTGATCCGCCTCTCCCCTGCAGCGATATGCCTGCAAAAGGCGGACCTGGCTGTAACGGCCCCGCCTACTGAGCGTCAGGTCACTTTCCCTGCGGCATAGGATCGATAGCTTGATCATTGCAAAACTTTCTGAACCGCCTGGCCGTGGAGCGTGAACGATGTGGGAAGCCCCGGTACACGAAACAGCGGAGTCACGCTGCCTTGCGTTTGAACCGTAAGTATGGTCTCAATTTCGGAACCGGGGCAGGAGGTTGTCCCACAGTTCGAAGAGTTCCCGTTTGAGCAAATGCAGGAAGTCGTCACGGTTGTGGTGCCTAATGTGATGTCCGGTGCATCCGCCGCGGCAGTATTCTGAATCCCTGTGGTGTCGGCAGCCGTTGTGGAAGTCTGACAGCCGTAGGAGACGCCAGCCCTGGCTGCGTTTGCCACCTCGACCGATGCATACGTCATCCATCCAAGCTCGGCTGCTCCCAACACGAGCACGACCATGACCGGCATCGTAAGCGCAAATTCCACGAGAGAGTTGCCCTCTTCCGTCCTGGTCCTGAAGCGAAGTCGCAAAATGGAGCGCAGAGCGCTGGAATCACGAAGTCTTGAAGTCCGCATAATTACTCCACCAGGGCAAGTCTTGAAAGGACCGAACTGGGATTGGTTACGACCGCATAATTCGTATCCGTAATCGATCCGCTTCCAGTGACGGAAAGAGAATCCGTGATCATATCGAGAGACACGTTGACACTGCCGGATCCGGTCAATGTCAGAGGTGCAGCAGGAGCGTAGAGAATGCCTTGAATTTTATCGCCCCCAGAGCCGGTGACTGCCATCGCGTCCGTATCGCCCCGTGCCTGGAAGACCAGAACCCCGTTGTAGGTTCCCGAAGTCGGCGCTGACAGATTCATGTTGCCACTTCCTGTAAGAGTGGTGGCGCCTTCGGTGTAGAACGTGATACCAGACCCAGTCATCGATCCGGAGCCGGTGAGTTGCAAATTGCCGCCAATAATGTAAAGACCGGAGCCAAGAGTCAGCGATGAGCTGCCCGTGCTTTGAAAGTTTCCGCCGATCGTGTAATTCCCGGCCCCAAGAATCAGGCTTCCGCTACCGGTATTGGTCAAACTGCCGGTGATGATGTAATTCCCTGGATTCAGGGTCAGCGTGCCGCTTCCCGTATTGGAGATCGAAGTGTAAGTCCCCTGATTCAACGTCAGGTTGCCGCTGCCGGTGTTGCTCGGAGTGCAGTTGGACGAGCAGGTGCCCGTCGGAATTGAAGGAGCCGCCATACCGGCAAGCGGGTCCGCTGCAGGCGCGAGTCCAGTGACGGGATTGGGTGTGATACTACCGGAACCGGTTAGCGTATAGCCGCCCACGATGCCGACTTCCTTGGCGGCTATCGAACCGCTTCCTGTCAGCGTCAATGCAGAGGAAGCGTTGCTCGAGTCGTCGTAAATGTCGCAATTCACCGCGTCAATGGCTCCGGATCCGGTCAATGAGACGTCCGTGCCCGATCTGGCCAGTGTCCATACGCATCCAACGTTGGAACCGGAGCCGGCCACCGCCCTGGCGCCTACTTTCATGGAATTGCTATGGGTAAACAGGTTCATGAAAGTCGTGGGGCTCGGGTCGACGACGGTCGCCTCAACGAAGCCGCTGTCCCCGGCGTACGGTCCATACTTTGGGGGAATGTTAATCGTGACCGTGGCACCGCCAGTCCCGTTGGTGATCCCATTTGCGGTAGCGGCCGTCTGCCCCGCTGTCTGGGCAGATGTAGTTGAGCCGTTGTATTTGTAATCCAGTGCCGCGGCAATGGCAGCGGCATCGGCCGCAATCTGCGTATTCCGCCGGGCGCGGAAGAGCAGACCCGCGTCGATGGCCAGTCCCATGAAGGCCAAAAGAACCGTCATACAAAGGGCGGTGAATACCAGCGACTGCCCGCTTTCGTCCTCTCGCAATTTCACGGTGACTCCTCACAACTCTTTGGTGCCGGCTCGTTTGCCTGGCGGGGATCATCCTGGGGAAAAAGGAACTTCAAGAGCAAAGGCAGCAAAACCTACCACCAAAGTTACTACTTACCACCAAATCTACTCAAGTGGAACATTTTAGCGGCAAATCTTTGGTAATGACTGATGCCTTTCATTCATCCCGCTAGGGGAGGTGCAACCCCTTGAGAAACTTTTGCAGAGACTCCTGATCTGCCCAATTATCGGGCTGGCGATCGGCGTCTTTCTTATCCCTTGCTTCCACGGTGACAAAGGCAAAACCTACACCGTCCGGCCCCCAGCGTATCACCTTTGCGTACACGGCAATTGATTCCTCAAGTCTTTCACCTTTAGTACCTGTTCTTTGCAGCGTCATCAGAATCAGGGTTCCTGGGTACGGCCGCTCGTCGGTGAGGAGATAGAACCCCGTCTCGCTGATGTTGCCGAGGTGGTACGGCTGCGGTGTTCCGCCGCTCCAGTGATAGGCAATCAGGCCGGGCAAAGCGCGACGGATCGATCGGTCGCTGCCATGAGCTTCACCAAAGAACCATTGCTTCATCCGGGCACCCAACGAACTCTTCTTTCCGACCCCTAATTCAGCTTCCCTCACATTCGGCTTCTCAAGTGCGGCTTGATGTGGCATGCGGAACGAACCCGAATTCGAAGAGGACTCGGCAATGCTTAGGTCGTGCGTGCCGGAATCTTCATCCGTCGAGTTGGAGAGATCCGCGAGTATGCTCTCAAGTTCCTCAGCGCCGCAGATTGCGAGTTGGTCTCCAGTGCAAATCTGCGATGCAAAGACGGTGTGTGCCGGCAGAAGCAGCGCGCTCGCAGGCTCATCCTCTAAGACGGTAAATTGGGGATTGGGATAATTATCAAGTTCATGTATGACTCGACATTCTTCGTCGAGATAGACCAAATCGAAGAATTTGGCTCCTTGTGTGGAAGGGATCCCTCTGTAAGGTTTCAACCAAAGGCCCGTGTCGGAACCGTTTACAAGGTAATCGAAGAGCCTCTTCAACGGCTCAGCAGTGGTGTCGAAAATCGCGACTTCCAGGCTGAGGAAGCTCTCCCGGGACCTGTTGTACACGCGAAATCTATCAGTCCCCTGAGTCCGTCTTGCTAGTGAACGTTGGGGGTCCATCGCCGGATTCGATTCTGCTTCGCCACCACGAACCATTTTCCTCACCAACCTGGCTCTATAGGCACAAAGCTCGGCCCATTATAATTCGCCAATTCGCCATAAAAAAACATACAAAGAGCATACGCTTCAGGCAATAACACTATCGGGGAAGCGCACTTTACGTGCGTAACTTAAGGGAAGCCCTGCACACCGACCTTCGGAGGAGCATGTGAAACTGCGATTTCCGGTCGCCACTCCGATCCGAAACCGGCCTGAATGACTACGAGATAAGCAGAGCATGTTCTCTGCTGAAGAAAAGTGGCTTGGTGACAATTGAGCACGTAGCCGGAGACCAGAGAGAGCGTCTTCTGATGCGCACAGAACGCGGAATTCATATCCTCGATACGATACTCACCGCGGCAGCCAATCGGCTCTGGGACGGTCTGCCACCATTGGCTAGAGGAAGGCGAGTCAGCGAGGCCACAAAATTCCAGCGTCAGGCGACGGACAAACTCCTTGGGCCGCTCCAGTTGACCTTCTTCGACAAACGCGCGCCGACCAGGACTAGGAAACAGCCCCAAAAAGACAAGCAGCCATTAGGCATGCCAAAGCGCCGAAACGAGAGAATGAGAACTCCGAAAGAAAAAGGAACTCCGAAGCGCGAAAGCCTCATGGAACGAATCTACGGGTGATCAGGGCTCACTGCTGCCCCTCTGACCCCGTTTTTCGCCTTCAAATGAGTATCGCTCCGCTTCCCTCCGTGAGTTGCAGGCAAACGAAGAGCGCTGCCGGAAGTTGAAATTCAAGCCCGCGTTGAATCGGTGCACAGCTAAGTCGCGAGGCGGAGGGATCTTGCGGATTGTGGTCGTGAAGGGTCAGTGCTTCCGAATCCCCGAACATGGGCCGGAGTTTTGTCCCCTTTTTGTCCCCTTTTGCGCTCAATTCGGGCCGATTTGGGCCTATT